>Ga0075012_10006293_pt1 | contig 10775 bp, 6 predicted proteins | sample All_14_2_FD_71474 | JGI IMG/M metagenome (GOLD analysis project Ga0075012, IMG submission 71474) | Freshwater microbial communities in response to fracking from Pennsylvania, USA - Allegheny Zone_MetaG_DW_15 | ecosystem: Environmental > Aquatic > Deep subsurface > Groundwater > Drilled... | reverse complement strand
GTGCAGAACAATGCGCTGAGCATCGACAATGGCAGTTCCTCGTATTTCGATTTCGGCGATGAACGCAAAACTACAGGCTCGCATGGCTCGATGCAGATCCATAACTTTAATGATCGAACAACGCTTTTTGCTATCAACAATTGGGGCAACGATGGCAATACGCTGGGCATCGGTATCGGCAATCGTCCGGGGTCAAACGACAAAGACTGGACGAACGCCAGCAATTCGGGCGGTTATGGACGTCGTCTGTTGTACGTCTTTGTTCGTCCCGCAACGCGTCCGAACAGCAATGCGCCTGAAACCGTTGTTGCGAATGTACCGGATGCGGCCAATTATTTCCATCTCTACACGGTCAATATTCCAGCGCGGAGTGCAATCTTTAAGGATGCCGTGAGCAATGCGGCCTATCATGTGGTCAACAATCTAAACTCTGCGCCCAAGAACATTGGTCGTATTGCGTATTACCTCGAATTGGTGGATAACAACGATAGTACGCAATATGTGTGGACGGCCATGGATGCATTCGAAACGAATCTGGCCAAGATATCGATTCCGACGAACAACTGTTTCTATCAGCGTACGGTCAACAATCTGGATGTCCGGTCCAATGTCGGAACAGTGACAGAAGGAACGGGTCTGAAGACGGGATACATCGAATTCTGTCCGTCGGATTATTCCGCGTCGAATGGAAACAAGGTTCCAGGGGCGAGCGATTCGGCATATGACTTCGGGGATACGCTGAACTCTGCAACGAGCGCTGGTCATGGCTGTATGCAGGTGCATAATTGGGGATTGGGCAAGACGCTCTTCGGTATCGGTAACTTTAATAATGTCGCGACATTGGATATCGGTATCGGCGATGGAGCGGCATCGGGTGTTGCGCCAGACTGGACGTTGACCGGACGCGCGGGTAACTATAAATCGCGGACGCTCTATGTGTTTGTCCAGGAAGGCGTGGTGTCTGATACCACGGCCCCGTATTTGGTTACTGCGGTCGCTTCACGATCCGGCAATCAGATCTGTGCGACCTTCTCGGAGGCGTTGGCTGAACTGGTGACAAACGTGAGCTATTATGCCCTGAATAGCAATGTCACGGTGACGGCTGCGCAGTTGGCGCCCAATCAGCGCGATGTGATGCTGACACTCTCTCCTGCACTGGCCGCCGGAGGCAGCTACACGTTGACTGTGCGTCCGTTCGTGGCGGATCGTTCAACGAGTTTGAACCCGTGCGCAGGGCGTGCCGTTACCGTCACGGTGGCAAGCAGTGCACGACCTGCGGTGCTGGCGAATATTGCGGAAACAGCCAGCTACACGTTGGTGAATCAGCTCTCCTTGGCGAACTCGACCTACAGCCGCCATCTGGGCGCACCTTACAGCATTGACGAAGGCAAGTTCTACAACAAGGCGTTTGACCGCCTGGCCTATTGTCTTGAGTTGGTGGGAACAAACGGTGTCACGCAGTGGGCCTACGTCTCCATGGATGCCTTTACCGATGACCTGACCAAGGTCGGCTTGCCGACTGCGGACCGCAAGGCAGGCTTCCAGCAGTATGTCACAAACGTGTCGATTCAGGCGTACTCCTCGGCCACAGCGCCGACGCCGCCGATCCAGACTGGAATTGTGGCGCGTGCCAACATCGAATTCTGGCCCGCGAATTACTCGGCCGGCAATGCAAAGGGCATTCCTGGTGCCAGCGATTCGACCTATGACTTCGGCGATTACTGGGACGGCAGTCTCAGTGCAGGTCATGGCTGCATGCAGATTCATAATTACGCGGCGCAGCAGACAGTCTTGTCGATCTCACAGTTTGGTCAGGGGTCGACCGGTATAGGTTTTGGCACCTGCAACAATACGGGCAATTCATCCGATAAGGATTGGACCTTCCTCTCCAACCAGGCTGCGTATACAGTCAAAAACCTCTATGTGCTGGCGCGGATCACCGGGGATATGCCGATGCAGTCGACCGCAAACTTGCGCATGTGGAAGCAGCCGACTTCGCAAGAGGTCTCTGAATTCAGCGCCGTGACCTTCTCGGCCTATTCACCGGATGCGATGAGTTACCAGTGGTTTAAGAATGGGGTCCTGATCCCTGGGGCAACGCAGGCATCGTATGAGATTCGTCGCGCTCGCGTTACGGATGAAGGCGATTACGCGGTTGTTGCGTATAAGAGCATCTCCGAGTCGACGGTCAGCACAGTGGCCACGCTTTCGGTGCGGCAACGCGGTTCGCTCTTCATGCTCAATTAAGCGTACGAACGCAAAAAAAAGAAGAGCCGCGGCGCATAAGCCCCGCGGCTCTTCTTTTTTCAGCATACAGGCGCATGAATCCGTGTTGCATCCTCGGATTTGTAAAGCTCGGGGATGCGATACGTATTCCATCGCCATGGCGGCAGGACATAGACGATCTTGGCGATCTCTTCGCGCATGGTCGCAAAGTCCCTCTGGTCAAGCGTCGGCGCCTTGGTTGTGCGCAGTTCATACGGGATGCACTGCGAAGCGACGCGCCGGATCGTCTGGTGGACGCGTGTCACATCCGCGTACGCTCCACAGATTTCGCGATAGCGCAGGGCTGGTGCCTTGTAGTCAATCGCGATATAGTCGACCAGATGCTTACGGATGAGCGCGTCAACCACGTCAGGCGCGTTGCCATTGGTGTCGAGCTTGATGCGATATCCCAGCGCTTTGACCAGACAGCAGAAGCGTTCCAAGTCGGGTTGCAACGTGGGTTCACCGCCGCTGATGACAACGCCGTCGAGTTGTCCGGCACGTTTCTTCAAAAAAGCCAGGATCTCTTCCTCTGGCATGGTTGTCGAGGTCGATAGCAGAGCCCGATTGTGACAGTAGAAGCAGTCATACGAGCAACCTGCGGTGAAGAGGACACAGGCGACGAGGTTGGGATAATCAATTAGCGAAGACTTCGTGATGCCGGCAATGTTCACAGTTGCTCCTGATTCAGAACGTAGGCTTTGCGCTGGGCATATTCTTCCTTCTTTCCCTTATTGAAATTTTTGACCGGACGCAAGTATCCGACGACGCGCGTCCATACCTCGGTGGCCTTGCTGCAGACGGGGCAGGTTTGCTGTTCGCCTTGCAGGTAGCCGTGATCATCGCAGGTGCTGAAGGTCGGTGTCAGCGAGATGTATGGCAACTTGTACTGGGTGAAAACCTTCTGGATCAGCCGTTTCGCGGCTGAGGTGTCAGCAATGCGTTCGCCCATGTAGAGGTGCAGGACTGTACCGCCCGTATAGGACGATTGCAAGGTGTCCTGCAAGTCCAACGTCTCGAAAATATCGTTCGTAAAGGTGACGGGCAGTTGCGATGAATTGGTGTAGTAGGGAACATCATTGCCGGCGGTGAGAATATCGGGGTGGATCTTTTTGTCGATGCGCGCCAGGCGATAGCTGGTGCCCTCTGCAGGGGTTGCTTCGAGGTTGTAATAGAATCCGGTCTCGACTTGGAATTGGGCGATTTGCTCGCGGAGCTCCGCGAGCGTTTCCACGGCAAACGCTTGGCCCTCTTCGCTGGTCAGATCTTTGCCCAGCAAGTTGAGGCAGGCCTCGTTCATACCGATCACGCCAATGGTGCTAAAGTGGTTGGCCCAATAGGTGCCTTCGCGTTTCTTGACGCCATCCAGATAGCGGGCGGAGAAGGGATACATGCCACGTGTGGTCTCTTTCTCAATGAGGGTGCGCTTGATCTCAAGGCTCTCTTTCGCCAGCGTTGCGTAGGCAGCGACCTTCTGCCGGAATTCGTCGCGGCTCGTGCTTTCAAAGGCCAGACGCGGAAGGTTGAGCGTGACCACGCCGATCGATCCGGTCAGCGGGTTGGATCCAAAGAGGCCGCCGCCGCGTTTGCGCAGCTCCGAGGTGTCGAGGCGCAGACGGCAGCACATGGAGAGCGCATCTTCGGGCGAAAGGTCACTGTTGACGTAATTGGAGAAGTAGGGGATACCATACTTGCAGGTCATTTCCATGATCGCATCCGCAACAGGACTGTTCCAGTCGAAATCCTTGGTGACATTGATCGTCGGGATCGGGAAGGTGAAGACGCGTCCAGCGGCATCGCCCTCCATCATCACTTCGCAAAAGGCGCGATTGAAAAGATCCATTTCCGCTTGAAATTCACCGTACGTCTCTTTCTGCGGCTGGCCACCAACAATGGCCGGACGATCTTTCAGTGTGGCGGGAACGCGCAGATCAAACGTGAGGTTGGAGAAGGGACATTGGAAGCCCACGCGCGTCGGGACATTCAGATTGAAGATGAATTCCTGCAACGCCTGCTTGACGGTCTTATAGTCCAGAGCGTCGTAACGGATAAAGGGGGCGCAATAGGTGTCGATCGAGGACCATGCCTGGGCTCCTGCGGTTTCTCCCTGCGTCGAAAAAGTGGAATTGACGATCTGTCCCAGAAAGGAACGCAGGTGTTTAGCGGGTTTTGAGGAGACCTTGCCCGAGATGCCGCCAAAGCCGATACAGAGTAACTGGTAGAGATCCCAGCCTGCGCAGTAGGGGCCGAAGAAACCAAGATCATGCAGGTGAAAATAGCCGTTGGTGTGGGCTTCACCGATATTCTTCGGATAGACTTCACTGAGCCAATACTGCTTGGTGAAGGCCTCGCGAATATAGTTGTTCATGCCGTTCACGCTTTTGGAGGTGTTGGCATTCTCATTGACCTTCCAGTCTTTGTCATCGAGATAGTCTTTAAAGAGGCGCACCGTTGCATCCACGACCGCTTGTCCGTCGCGGATCTTGCGCCGCTGCTCGCGGTAGAGAATGTACGCCTTGGCTGTGGCAGTCAGACCATTCTTCATCAGGACGCGCTCAACCGCATCTTGAATCGCTTCAACGTGGATGTTGTCCTCGGTCTGCGCGTTGCAGATGTCTAAAACTTCTTCCGTCAGTTTGCGCGTATCGGGACGGCCTTCGCTGGAGGCTTTGAGTGCCTTTTCAATCGCATTTTGAATCTTCTGTCCGTCGCAAAAGGCAATTTCGCCATCGCGCTTGGTAATGTGCTTCATCATGATCGTTCTCCCTCACCTGTTTCGACGGCAGCATGGGACATGAGGGAAAATACGCACACGCGCATTTTACACTCCGACCATACTCCGTGGCGGTGTGTTGATCAGCAGAGGCAGGTCTTCTGGCTTAGGGTCATTGTTTCAAGCGCCTTCCCGGATTTGGACTCCAGTGGTCTGTGCTTGGAACGCTCCCTTTACAGCGGCGGGACCGCGAAGGATTTGCACCTTCTTCCCTTTTCACTGGCATTGCTGCCAGACCTGTGCTGGTACAACCTGTTGTGGTTTTAAAAATCGGCTCAACAAAATATTGTTGTTTTTGTTGTGTGGCGTATCATAGCTGGAGAGCGCCTGCAAAGTCAAGTGCCGTTTTGAAAAATAAATTTTGCGCACTGATTTTTGCACGGATTGAAAACAAATCAGGGATTGTATTTATGCGGAAATCTGCCATAATAAAGTATCAATGTATGTATATTACGTCGTTTGAGAGAAAGGTTTATAGGATGAGCATACGGGCAACGGAATGGTATTTTTTAGCGCTGTGCAGTTTCAATGTGTGGGGGGCAACGTATTATGTGGATGCTGAGCGCGGATCAGATCAAAACAATGGCAGATCTGAGGCGACTGCATGGAGGAGTCTTGAACGGGTCAATACCGCGCAGCTTGTTGCTGGCGATGAAGTCAAGTTTAACTGCAATCAACTGTGGCGCGGACAGCTTACACCCAAGAGCGGCGAGGCCGGGAATCCGATTCGTTATACCGCCTACGGAACAGGCGCTAAGCCGATTTTGCAGGGATCGCTGGATCGCAGTCGCAGCGACGATTGGGTGTCGATTGGAAACGGGGTATGGGCGACGCAGCCTTTTGAGCCGAAACGCGTTGGTGTCGTGACGAACGTTGTGCTTTCGGATTGGAGCTGCCATGACGAAAACGATGCGAAGGCCACACTCTCCAACCCTGTTGAAAATGGACTCCGCTTCCATCGCGTCACGTGTGTTCGCAGTGGAACGCGCAGCAATCATATTCAGCTGTGGGGCCCACGTTTTGATGGCGCTTCATCCTGTCTGCTGGTGCAGATGCGCGTGCGTTCCAGCGCGCCGTTTGCTCTGAAAAACATGGAAATTATGCGGACCGTTTCACCCTATACGCATGCGCTCGAAAGTACGTCCAAGCAAGTCATCGGACCCGAATGGCAGACGCTGAATCTCGTCTTCACGTCGGTTGGACGCGTTGATCAGGCGCGGTTGCACCTGAACCTCGGTGCGAAAATCCCCGATGGCGCGCAGTTCGATTTTGTCATTGATCAAGTTGCGCTGGGCGATCTCAGTCACTGCGCGCCGGTGACGTTGGATGTCGGCATTTTTATCGGCGATCACGGCAAGGCCTGGGGCTGGAAAAAATGGACGCTGGCGGATCTCAAGGAACCCTTGGATTATTGGTACGATGCGGAGAACAAGCGCGTCTTCGTGAAGAGCGAGAAGAATCCTGCGGAAGTTTTTAAGAGCATTGAACTCGCGCTGACGCGGCATATTGTCAGCCAAGGCGGTGCACACGACGTGATCTATGATGGTTTGGCCGTTCGCTACGGCGGTGCGCATGGCTTTGGTGGTGGCAACACGAAGCGCTTGATCATCCGTAATTGCGACGTCTATTGGATGGGAGGTGGCTTGCAGTTTTTCCATCCGAATGGACGTCCCGTGCGGTATGGCAATGGCATTGAGTTCTGGGGGGCGGCGTCGGATCATTTGATCGAATCGAATCGCCTCTGGGAGATCTACGATGCCGCGCTGACGAATCAGGGCAACGGCGATGATTCGAATCAGATTAACATCACCTACCGCCACAATGTGATTTGGAACGCAGAGTACTCGTTCGAGTTTTGGAATCGTCCGGAGTCGGTCAAGTCCCATAACATTGTCTTTGAGAATAACACCTGCGTGAATGCGGGTTTTGCATGGTCCCATGCGCAGCGTCCGGATAAGAATGGTGCGCATCTGATGTTTTATCAGCATCCATCGCAAACCCAAGGTGTTGTGGTGCGCAACAACATTTTTTGTGAGACGACCGAGGTCTGTATGCGCATGGAGAATGATTGGCGCAGCGGCCTGATTTTGGCGAACAATCTTTATTACACATCAGGCAAGCCGATTTATCGCTGGCTAAGCAAGCAGCATTTCGCTACGCTGAAAGAGTGTCAGAGTGCAACTGGGCTCGACATGAATGGCCTTGAGGCCAAACCGCTTTTTGTTGATGACGCGAATCACGATTATCGGCTGAAGCCGGAGAGCCCTGGCTTTGCTCAGAAGATCGGCGCGCAGTTTTAATGCGCGGTTGCGTGCAGAAAAGGAATAAAAATGATGGAACGTCGGTTGCCGTTTGTTTTGTCTCGGGAAACGCGAACAGATTTGATTACACAGGTTGCAGATGGTTTACGCCATGCAATCACAACGGAGTATTTTAAACGCGACGATCTTTTGCCCACGATCATCGAGATGGCCGAAGAACTGGGGGTCAGCGAGATCGTGACACGCCGGGCTGTCAAGCGTCTGACCAAGGAGGGGATCATCAATCCGCGCCGCGGTCTGGGCATTCGCGTATGTGGAACCGAGCAGAAGACCTGGCAAGGCCAGATCCTCTTTATTCACCAGGCTGCGGACAACACCTTTTATCACAGCGTGGTCTACGGTGTGGTGCGCGATTTCTTGCAGAGCCATAACTACCTCGTCCAGGTTGTCTCCGTGACGCCTGCGGATCGGCGGAAAGGCTATCAGAATCTGCGCGCAGAGCTGGGACGTTCGATTTCGCTGGCGATCCTGACCGGGCTTGCGAATGGTGTCGACAAGGTGCTGGCTGAAAAGGAGATTCCGTTTATCCATTTCGCCCGCCATATTTCGACCTTGGCGATCAAAGGCGTTCAGCAGCATTGGGAACGCGCAGTCCCTCAGATTATTGAGCATTGCCATGCGTGCAACGTTCGCTCCGTGCTGCAAACGCATTTTGAGGCGGACGTATTTGATGCGGATGACGCCTTTCGCAAGGCGGGATTGTCGTATCAGCGCATGAAGATTACGCCCATGGTCGGTGTAGGCCGGCCTGAATCGGTCGTGCGCGGCGCTATGGAGGCGTTTGCCAATGGCGTGCCCACGATCAACGGTCAATCAGCGGATCTCGTCTTGTTCGATGATGACTACGTTGCGCAGGGGGCCTTCCTCTCGTTCATTAAACGCGGCGTGCGGATCCCCGAAGATGTGCAGATCATCACGCTGAGCAACAAGAGCCTGGGCCCTGTCTTCTACACGCCTCTGACGCGTTATGAGATGCGGCCTGAGGAGCACGGCCTTGTCCTGGCGAAGCATGCGCTGCGCTTTCTGGATGGCAAGATCCAGAAGAAAGAGGCTGCTGACGAAGTGGGACCTGTCTTTATTGAGGGCGAGTCCACGCACCTCGCTCGATAAGTTCAACGGTTCCAGTGCCACTGCACGAAATCGCTACTCCACGCCAGTCCGATACTGGCGTAGTTATCAAAACCGCGTTCTGCCGATTCCGGATAGTGTGAACCATGGAAGAAGAGCAGAGCTGTCCCCACGGACGGTTCTTTGCGCAGGTCGAGGACAAAGCCTCCGGTCAGCCTGCCTTGCGCCCAGGGCCACTCGTTTTGTCCCAGATACGCAATGCCACAATCGCGCCAATGGAGCAGGTCGGTCGATCGCTTCATGCCGATTCCGTTCGGCGGTGAGTGAAACAGCAGATAATCGTCGCCATCCGCAATGACGCAGGCATTTTCACCGGCATCCGCGTGTCCTACGTAACGCCAGGTCACAAAGTCGGTGGTCGTGGACATGCTGATGCCGTTTTGCTTGTAGAAGCACCACCACGTGCCTGGCGTTTTTGGATTTTCAAGCAGATAGGGATCGATCATACGCCCCATTTTTTCCGTGGGAACATCCAGCCCTTTAACGCGTAAAAGCTCGGGCGCGCTCCACGTCTCCAAATCCATGCTGCGCATGATCCAGAGGCGCGCATCCGCATTGCCGTAAAGTTCGCCGTGAGGGCGCGGGTAGGTCTGCAAGCAGAGGATCCATTCTCCCTTGATGCGCACGATGTTGCCCGGACTGCCATAGTTGCGTGCACGGTCGCGCGGTGTCAAGATCACGGGCCTTGTCCACGTGCGCAGATCGCTGCTTTTACTCCAGGCCAGATAGGAGTAGGGCAGGCCTTCTTCGATGCGTACAAGCGTAAAGAAGAGCCGGAAGACCTTATCGTGATAGAGCGCCGCAGGATCGCGATAGGCCGTGGTGGCATCGCCTTTGAAAAGGATCAAGGGCACCGTGTCGAGCGCAATCGCGGGAGGTTCAGACGCATGAACCATCGGCATGCAGGCCAGGAGAATTCCGAGCAATCCGCGCTGGATCGCATTACCCACGGAGCAGACCCTCCGCGTGCGTTTGACGAAATTCTTCAACGGTCTTGAGCAATCCCTCTTGCAGTGTGATGCGCGGTCTCCATCCGAGATTCCTGATTTTCGTGGTGTCGCAGAATTTGCGCGGTGTGCCATCCGGCATGGAAGGGTCAAAGCGGATCTCGCCGGTGTACCCCGTTGCCCGCTTGACCATCTCCGCCAATGCGCGGATGGTGACCTCTTCGCCGGAACCGACATTCACCCAGTCCGGCGGATCATCCTGATCAAGGAGGAAGAGTAGACCTTGGGCCAGATCATCGACGTGCAAAAATTCGCGGAGCGGGGTTCCTGTCCCCCAGATCGTGACAGCCGGCGCGCCTGCCACGCGCGCCTCTTCAAATCGACGGATCAAGGCCGGCAGGACGTGCGAATGCGAGGGATGGTAATTATCGCCAGGCCCATAGAGATTGGTGGGCATGGCGGAGTGGTAGAGCCGGCCAAATTGTTGCCGGTAATACTGGCACATCTTGAGACCTGCGATCTTGGCGAGCGCATAGCCCTCGTTGGTCGGTTCCAGTGCGCTGGTCAACAGTGACTCTTCCGGGATCGGCTGCGGCGCCAGGCGAGGGTAGATGCAGGTGCTGCCGAGAAAGAGCAGGCGTGGCACATCGTTTTCGTGTGCGGCCTGGATGACGTTCGTTGCGATCATCAGGTTATCGTACAGAAAGGTGCCGATCATGGAGCGGTTGGCTTCGATGCCGCCGACGCGTGCTGCGGCCAGCACGATGCAGTCCGGCTTTTCGCGCGCGATAAAGGCGTGCGTCGCCGCTTGATTCGTGAGATCGACGTCGCGATGCGATGTTGTAATGATCGCTGTCTGCCCCTGCGCACGCAGCGCACGACAGACGGCGGCGCCGACCATTCCCTGGTGTCCGGCGACATACATGCGTTGATCCGTATTCACAAACGATTCTCCTTAGAAGCCGATTTCGTATCCAGGTTTGTCGAGCAGACGCAGATCGCCATCGGTCATGATCTTGACGAGTTCAGCAAACTTGATATGCGATTCCCACCCGAGCTGGCGCTTGGCTTTGGCGGGGTTGCCCAGCAACTGTTCAACTTCCGCAGGACGGAAGTAGCGGGGATCGATCTTGACCACGGCTTTTCCTGTGGAGGTGTCGATGCCCTCTTCGTCGATACCCTGGCCGCGCCATGCAATCGTCCTGCCAACATGCGCAAAGGCCTTTTCGATGAATTCGCGCACCGTGTGCATCTCGCCGGTCGCGACCACGTAGTCGTCCGGGGTCTCCTGCTGCAACATCATCCACATCATGCGCACGTAATCCGGCGCATAACCCCAGT
>Ga0075012_10006291_pt1 | contig 10778 bp, 5 predicted proteins | sample All_14_2_FD_71474 | JGI IMG/M metagenome (GOLD analysis project Ga0075012, IMG submission 71474) | Freshwater microbial communities in response to fracking from Pennsylvania, USA - Allegheny Zone_MetaG_DW_15 | ecosystem: Environmental > Aquatic > Deep subsurface > Groundwater > Drilled... | reverse complement strand
GGCCCCCGGCCCAGGCCAACGGCGGCAGCACTTCCGGCATGACCGCCTCCGCGGCCAGGCTTAAGAATTCCCCCAAGTACGCGGTTCCCAACGTCAACAAGAAAGGCGCCTACGGCCAGGCCAAGTTCGCCGGCAAGATGGGTAGCAAGGCCGCTTTCTCGGCCGACTCGGCGGGTTCGCGCACTGACGCCACCGAGGCTTTCTCCGGCGAGACCTCCGGGGCCGGCGACGTGGCCGCTCCCGAGTCCGGCGCGGGCCTCAGCGGGGCCGGCGTTTCGGACGGCTCCAAGCTCAAGGGCAACGACCCCAGCCTGAGCTCCAATGAGTCCACCCCGCCCAAGGTGCCGGATCCCGAGGACGTGGACCCCTGGCAGCACTACGAAGACATGGCCATGAACAGCATGATGTGGGCCGCGGGCCTTATCTTCGTGGCCAACATACTGAGCAAGGCGGCCAAGGCTTACCCCGCCCTTGTCTTCCTTTACTACGCGGCCATGGCGGCGGCCGCCGCGGCTATCTTCTTCGCGCTGAAAGTCATCTACGCCGGTATGAAGATGATGACCGAATTCGGCCAGAAGATGATGGGCGGCATCTACATGCTTACGGGCGCGGTGCTTATCTGGAAGGCCTACCAGGCGCTTATGGGCGCCTATAACGGGGCCAATCCGCCCAGCGCTACTATGGACGTCAGTGGCGGCGGCGGCGTGGCCGCGGCCAGTTCGGCCACTGCCGGAGACCTGTCGGGTACTATGAGCAATATGGGGTGACGGCTGCCGTCTAAACGGGTGTAATAGAGCAAGTGGGAGGAGTTATGAACGACAATCTTCCGGATATTGACTTCAAGGAAAAGAAGGAAAAGAAAGGCGGCTTCATAGGTTGGCTCCGGGGCAAGATGGGCTTCGGCTCCCGGGGCGGCATGGGCGGGGCGGGTGTCAACCCGGCCGCCATGAACGCCGGCCGGGCCGGCATGAACGCCGGGCGGGCCGGCCTGGACCTGGGCAAGGCCTTCGGCGCCGGCAAGTTCGGCGCCTCCTCGGCGGGCGGGCTGGCAGGCCTGCTGGCCGGCAAAGCCAGCACTATCGCCGCCATAGCCATGGTGGCCATAGCCAGCGGCGTTTACCTGGCCAATAACTCCTCGTCTCCGGGCACCAGCACCGCGGCCTTCAGTTCCGACAGGGGCTCGGACAATTATGTGCCCGCCATCCTGCGCAGCCAGGCCGCTAACCAGGGCTCTTCGCTGGACATGTTCAAGGACACCAACAAGGGCGCCCTGTCCATGGAGGAAGCCGCCAAGGCGGCCGAGGCCAAGGACGCGGCCAAGGACGGCGCGGCGGAGGACCCGGCGGCGCCGGACCCCAACGCGCAGCCCGGCGACAACGCGGGCCAGGACATGATGGCCAAGCTGCAGGGCGGCAACATGGCTTCCCTTACCAGCCAGCTGGGCGGCGGTTCCAACAAGTTCTCCAACATGGGCGGCTTCAGCAACAAGTTCGGCCAGGGGGCCACCGGGGCCAAGACCGGCTTCACTTCCGGCATAGGTTCCGGCTTCTCGGCCATGCCCAAGTTCGACACGCGCAAGAACAAGATGCTGGCCATGAAGGGCTCGGCCCGCCCCGTGTTCGGCGGCGCCAAGGCCGGTAAGAAAGGGGCCATAGGCGCCGGGGCTTTCGGCCAGGCCAAGGGCATGCGCGAGATACAGAAGTCTTTCACCGGCGACACCGCCGACGGGGCGCGCTCTACCCAGGATAAAGCCTGGGAAGGCACCACCGGCGACGAGGCCGTAGGCGCGGGCGGCGCCGGCATCAGCGACGGCGGGGCCGGCATAGTGACCTCGCCCTCCATCGACAACGTGGGCGACACCGGCGGCGGCGCCGGCGGGGGCACGCCCACCGAGCCCACCGTGCCCGATGCCACTCCCCCGATAGACGTCAGCCCCTGGGCCGGTCTGCTGCAGCAGGCCATGATGTACATCCTGCTGTCGGCCGTGCTGTCCGCCATCGGCGGCTACCTGGTCAAGATCGGCCAGAACCTGATGAAGACGCCGTATACCGCCACCATCGGCGCGATACTTTACGGCCTCGGCATAGTGCTCTGCGTGGCGGCCATGGCGCTGGGCGTGATGGCGCTTATGGCGGGCGTCCAGGTGATGTCCACGTACGGCCAGACATTGCTGGGCAGCGTGTATATTATAGGCGGCGGCGTAGCTATAGCCGCGGCCGTGATGGCCATGACGGGCAAGAGCGTCGGGTCTATCACCCCGATGTGGATGTCGGCTATAGCCGGCGTCATAGGCCTGATGGCCAGCATGTTCGCCAACTAGCGCCTGCAGCCTGCAGCGCGGTTGCCGCCGGGTTAAAGGCCCGGCGGCATCGGGCGTAAGAGGAGCCGGTTTTTCGGGGCGGTAAATTGGTAATATGAAAGGACTTTTCCAGAGGCGCGGGCCAATGGAGGTTATATGGGCAGCAAGTTTGTAGAAAAACATAAGCGCAAATCGGTCCTGGCCTTCCTCCTGCTCCTTTTCCAGGGGCGGGCCAAGTACGTCGGCATACTGCTCATCATCACCATCCTCTCGGTGCCTTTCGTGGTATCGGGCGACACCCTCGGCAGGATCCTGGAGCTGCGCCCCGTGGCCGCCTTCCTCCGGACCGTGGGCCTGGGCAGCATAGTTTCCACCATCAACCCCAAGTATTCCAACGACCTGCTGCGGGCGGCGCTCGACAGGGCCGCGGCCGACAGCGAGCAGAATTCCTTCTGGCAGAAGTTCCTCAACAGCATCAACGCCACCCTGCCGCCCGGCGGCGGGCCTTCCTCCATAGCCATGATACGCGGCGGCGCCGACGACATCTTCGGCCCACCGGAGCTGAAGGACGGCAAGTACGGCAAGACCAAGCCCGGCCAGGTGAAAGGCGCGGTTAACGACGAGGAAAGGGCCCGCGGCGAGGGCGCCGACGGGGTGGACCTGCAGGGCCTGCTGGCGGGCGCGGACGCCGGCTACGGCCCCGGCGGCGGCGCCGACGGCGGCCTTTACGGCGACTCGATGGGCAGGAATATGTCAGGTAATTTCGGCGGGGGCTCCGGGCCTTACGCCAACCGCACGCTGCTCAGCGGCCCCGGCGGCACGGGCGGCGGGCGCGGCGCCAGCATGTACAGCGCGGCCGTCAAGCAGTCGGCCAGCAAGGTGCCGGTGCCCAGCTCCCCGGCCAAGGTCAATACCAAGAAGATGGGCCGCGTGTCCGGCTTCTCCTGGAAGAACGTGGGCTACCAGACCAAGAGCGCCAAGATGGACACCAAGCTGGGCTCCAAGAAGCCCATGTTCCAGCTGGCCGAGACTTTCGGCATGACCGGCACGGCCTTCAAGGAAAAAGATTCCGCCTACGAGTACCAGGCTTCCTACGTGGGCAGCACCTATGACGGCAACGAGGTCAACCTGGACGTGGTGCAGGCCGACGGCGAGGGCGCCCCGGTCATCCCCGACACTTCTTTCACCGGCGACCTGATAACCGGCGCCGGCGACCTGCAGCAGCTGGCCGAGGACTGCGCCGACGCGCAGGGCACCAACGGCGCCAAGATGTCGGAAGACGGCAAGAAGATGGACGACACGGCCAAGACGCTCGGCAAGCCGCCCAAGTGCTGCAGCAGCGGCGTGGGCGCCTGGAACGCCAAGATCGACAAGATCATCGGCTACTGCAACGACTTCAACGTAAACGAGGCCCAGCTGGCCGCAAAGTGCCAGAACAAGAGCAGCCCCATGGACTGCGGCAGCTACAGCAAGATGAAGATCAAGCCCTGCTCCAAGTGGAAGTGCTGGCTGGCGGTGTTCCTGATGATCTTCCTGGGCTTCCTGTTCTTCGGCCTCATCGGCGCGCTGATAGTGGGCGTGCTGGCGGCCGGCTCCATGATGGGCGGCAGCATGTTCGGGCCCATAGGCGACATGATAGGCGGCTTTATAAGCAAGGTGGCAGGAGGGGAATAAGCCGCCCCCCTGCCGCTGCGGTTTCGGTGTTTTCTTAAGCCCGCGGTTAAAGCCTGTACGGAGGAGAATGTTCCGGTGTCGAAAAAACTGCTGCAGCGCGTTCTGCTTCGAATGAAGTCGTTTTTGCACGGAACTTCCCTCCGGGTCGCCCGGTAGGCGGCAGGTTTTTGCCGTAGGGCTTTTTTGCGGCGCGGCCGGCGGGCGCCCGGCGGACCAAAGGGCCCACGGGCTTGCGGGACTTATGACACTTGGCCCCGGGCGCGGTATCGGCTAAAGTATAATCGGAGAAGTCTAGAAAGGGCTTTGCTTTGTTCGCGGGAAATTTAAATAAGGTATTCGGAGGCGGTTATGAACTTTTATAACAACAACGACGAGAAGGACGGCGGCGCGCCGGTGATCCCCGGGGCAGCGTCTCCCTTCAGGAAAAAATCTGCCTTCGGCAAGGCGCCGCTCTTCTCCCGCGCCGCCGGCAGCGTGCTGGACCGGTTCAAGAACCTGTCCCGCAAGGACATGGCCTTCGTGGGCATCGGCCTGAGCGTGCTGGTAATGGCGCCGGTGGCCGAATACATGATGTCCAAGCCCGCCGAAAGCACCCTGCTCACCGGCGGCTTCGGCGACAGGCGCGGCGGCCCCTCCTCGCTTTACGAGCCCGGCTTCGGCGCGCTCAGCGCCGGCTCCTCCGACGGCTCCGGCGAGGTCATAACGCCGCTCAGCGCCAGGGACCCCGCTTCGCTCATCCTCGGCTCGCAGCCGGCCGCGCCGGTAATGCCCCCGGCCGCCGCCGCACCGCCTACCAGCAGCTGGCGCGACGCGGTTAAGGACGCGGGCCGCGAGGCCTTCACCGCCGCCTCCAAGTCGGCCGGCGCGCCTACCGTGATCCCCAAGATGCAGTCCGCTTTCCGCAGCCTGTTCGGCGGCGGCGGCAGTTCCGGTACCACCGGTACCCGCGGCGCTAATGGCGCCATAATCGCGGACGCCAAGTCGGCCTCCTCCAAGGCGGCCAAGCGCTCCATGGTGGGGCCCGTGGCCATGGCCGGCTACAAAGGCGTGGCCTCCAATACCCCCAACAGTTCATCCAAGGGCGCTTTCGAGAAGCTGCGCGCGCAGGCCGACAAGTCCGCCGGCAACTTCTCCGGCGGCTCGGCCATGAACTCCCTGGACAAAGCCGCGGCCGACGCGGTGCAGCTGGGCGCGGGCTCCGGCGGTTCGGGCGGCCTGGGCGAAGGCGACGCTACCAAGAAGCCCTCCAACAGCAGCACCAAGCCCTACGAGCACAACCGCTCGGGCGAGACGCTGGCCGAGATGGCCGCCAAGCAGCGCATGCAGAAGGCGCTGGAATGGGAATTCTTCAAGAAGTACGAGATCCCCAAGCAGATCATCAACGCCGTGGTAGGCGAGGTCAGCAAGTGGCTGGGCGGCCAGGTGGCCAGCGCCCTCAAGGGCCCCTCGGGCCCCGGCGCGCCCGCGCAGTACTGCTTCCCTTATGCGAACGGTTCCAGCGGCGCATGCAGTTCCGAGCCGCAGTACAGCCTTAGCATCTGCAATAAGGATACCGGCATCAACTGCGATATCAAAGCCTGCTGCCGCGTCGGAGCTAAGACCGGCGGCACCACTCCCGGCGGCAACAACCCTCCCGCTGGCGGCAACAATCCTCCCGCTGGCGGCGACAATCCTCCCGCTGGCGGCGACAATCCTCCTGCCGGCGGCGGTCATGACAACCCCGGCGGCGGCAATGCTGGTTCCTCCAACCCGGCTGTGGCTGCGGTTTTCGCGGACTACGACACGGTCCTTACGGACATGCTCAAACTGGTGCAGGAAGGCGTGGCTGAAACCGACGCCGCCAAACTGCTAGACAAGAACGTGGCGCTGACCGGCGGCTTCACCAACCTGAAGGCCAATGAAGTGGCTTCCAAGGTCAAGGGCGCCGCCTCCAAGACTCAGGGCGCCGAGGTGGCCAGGTACGACCGCAATGTGCGCGAGGCCAAGATGAACTTTGAGGCCGCCCGCACCGAATACCGCATGTTCAGGAGCAAGTTCGACAGGGTAAAGGCCGCGGCCGAGAACGGCACCCTTGTTGCTGCCAGCCAGTCCTCCACCGAAGGCGGCCCTTCGCATTCCGTGGTGGTTGGCGCCGAGGTGAAGCCCTACCTGGACTCTTCCCTGGCCCTGCTCGAGGACTACGAAAAGGACGAGATAGTAAAGGCCGAACAGCTTATAGCCTTCAACGAGGCCTCGTTGGGCATTTATAAGAACCAAATCGGTTATGTGACCGCCTCCGCCGAGAGGGTGAACGGCATTTATACCGGCGAGGTGCTTGTGAAGTCCAACCAGCTCCAGTCAGAGCTTCAGACCATCAAGGCCGAGCTGGCCGCCGGCATTCCCAAGCCCGAGAGCGTGACCCGCGTTAAGGAGATATTCAAGGAAATATCGGGCATGGACTCCGCGGTAACGGTTCCCTCCGCCGGTCCTACCGGCGACACAGCCGTGGCGGCGGTTCCGCCTTCCGACCTGCGCACCGCTGTCGCCAGCGCCGACACCATGCTGCTGGCCGGCCCGCTCAAATGGCGCGGCCTGCCGTCCGAGATAGGCAACGCCATGTCCGGCGGCAAGCTCAACGACGCCGACGCCGTCAGCGCCGAGAAGGAGAACTGGAAATCCGCCACTCCCAAGGACAAGGGCGACATAGCCAACCTTGCCGACCTCAATAATATGGCGGAGCACAGCCTGCTGGCCGGCTCCATGCGCGCCGGCGACGAGATCCCCAAGGATGTCAGCGCCAGCCTGATGGATCCCCTGGCGGCCGCCGACCTCATGAAGCCCGTGAACGCCAAGGCCGAAGAGATACGCAAAAAGTTGTCCGATACCTGGAAAATTGATATGGACAATCCCACCGGCTCAGGCGCCGGCGGCGAGAATCCCGGCGGTACCCCCGGCGGCACCCCCGGTGCCACTGGCGTGACCAACGCCGCCACCGCAAGGGCCGACGCGGCCCTGACCGACGGCACCCAGCGCATGGCCCTCAACCAGCCCGTGCTGGACGGCATCAACTCCAGGGCCAACAAGTGCACTTCCACTGAATGCACCAGCCGCCTGACCGACGCCCGCACGGCCATGGCCGACATGACCACCCTGCAGGGCCAGATACAGGACCTGCAGCGGCAGGCTATGCAGCCCGGCGCCAACGTGGCCGAGCTGGACGCGCAGATACAGCAGAAGCAGCGTGAGCTGCACGCCGCCGACACCCGCTTCGACGAGGCGTCCAAGCGCGTGGCGGCCCTGGAAGGCTATACGCCGCCCAAGCCTCCCGCCCAGCCCACCACTGACCAGGTGGCCAAGCAGGAAGACATCAACGCGGCCGAACTGCACGTGCGCGCCATAGACGCCTGCTACGTGGGCACCTCGGGCTTCAAACCCGGCGGCTCCGGCCTCTGCGAGCAGCAGCTGGCTACCCGGACCGCCACCACGGTGTTGACGGCCCGCGCCTGGAGGGGAGATATAGCCGCCTCCAACGACGATGCCTACCGCAACACGCTCCTCGGCAACCTCAGCAACGAGCGCGGCACGGCCTACGGCTGGGCTTCCCGCTGTCTGCGGACCATGCCCGCCGGCTGCACCCGGTAAGTAAACTGTAAAGAATTAAGGAAAAGCCCCCGGCAAAACCGGGGGCTTTTCTTTTTGACGTCGGTCATGGGCCATAAGGCCCATATATTTCAGGGCCCTCCGCCTCTGACCATGCCGCTGTTTTTCTGGTTCAATATTACGTATTACCTGTAACCCGGGGGATCGGCCCCGGGGCATCCACGGCCGGACCATAATCCGGCGCAGCCAGGGAAAGCAATCACTATTGCTTTCCCTTTTTTAATGCGGGGGAGATGCAGTTCGAGGAACATTATGAAAAACAAATCGTTTATTCTGTGTCTGTGTTTTATGTTCTCATTGTCGGTCGTCTCATTGGCTGGGGACAATGGTCCTGATTTCGATGGCGCTGGGCTATTCTTAATTAATATCGAAAACGCTGATTCGATATCCCCGGTTGTTCCTGCTCCAAGCCGGGAGTTGCTGCGAAGTGAAAAAGCGAATGACACCCATATTTTTGTGGCTTCATTCCGAACAAAGCAAGAGGCTGAGTCCGCACTGCCTGGGCTAGGGCAGAAACTTGACGCATCCGGGTGTGTGATCTTATGGTCTAAAATCGGACTTGATGCATACGGGCTTAACACCTGGGAGGTGCGTATTTCGTTTTTGGCCCCCGCAGGGCTGACTACCGAGTACTATAACGGTGCCTTCTCGGATATTTATTCCGCGAGCAAAGCTCTGCCGATTATTGTCGGGAAATTTGAAAAGGCAGGCTATACAGTACTGACCTCAAAGACATACACAGAGACCGATGCGGCAGGGGGATATCATTACTATGCGAATGTTTCTTTTATCTCTCCAAATGCCGCAAAGCCGCAAATATACAATGCGAGTTTCCCGACAAATATGGACGCCGAGCGCGCCTTGCCTGGCCTTGTTAAGAAATTCGAAGGCGTTGGATATGTGGTTGTGAATTCTTGGGCCGGTCCGTCAGGTTATGGCGATTGGAATGCGGGTGTGGCATACATCACTCCGCGGTAATTGTAATAAAAAGATAAAGCGCCCCCGGGAGGACCGGGGGCGTTTTTTTGTCTCTGCGGGTTTGGCAAAAATCGTATAATGTTGGGGAGGCCAAGGCCTTAAAAAGGGGAAAAAACGATGAAAAAAACCATATTAGCGGCGGCGATGGTGGCGGCCCTCGGGCTTAACGCCTCGGCGCTTTATTTCGACGGCGGCCTGACCGGCACCACCGGCCCTGACGGCTACCGCGGCACCAAGCTCAACCTGGTCATAGGCGAGGGCAACCTGGCCTTCGAGCCTTCCGTCACCAGCTACACCTCCGACGCGCTGGACAAGACCTACCGCACCTGGGGCCTGCGCGGCGCCATGGAGACCGACAAGTACACCGTCGGCGCAGAGGCCGGCATGACCCCCGAGGTCAACGACTATTCCAATAAGTACGTGGGCGCCGACATAACCATCAGCCTCACCCCGACCTCCGGCGGCAAGGCCCGCCTGGCCGGCCCCGGCTCGCGCGGCATGGCCCGCAGCGGCGACGGCATCACCCGCGTGGACGTGGGCGCGGCCCTCAAGCACACCATGCACACCAACAGCGCCGGCACCACCGACCTGGATACCGCCCAGACCGCGGCTACCCTGTTCGCGGGCGCCAAGGTGCTGATGCTCAACCTCTCGGCCTCCTTCACCGGCTATTCCTACGGCGACGACGACGCCACCCCCCAGGGTTTTGTGCCCAGCCACACCTTCGTGACCAGCGCCAAGCCCCGCTCCAGCGTCAACGCCCGCGTGGACCTCCCGTCCACCATCCCCATGGTGACGCCTTTCGCCGGCTATACCGTGACCAAGTACAAGGGCGGCACCGCCGCGGCGGAAACCGACGAGAGCACGGCCATACTGCTTGGCGGCTACGTGGACCTGAACATGCTGGTCGCCAACGTGACCTACCAGATCTTCAGCTACGCCGACGAGACCGACAGCTTCGTCTCCATCGGCGCCGGCATAAAGTTCTAAACCGCGGTACGCGGCGGGGAGGCCCTTAAAAGCTTCCCCGCCGTATCTTCTTCCTGGTCCTGTCTATGTCCTACGAAAATTTCGCCACCAAGTACCGTCCCGGCAACCTCACCGAGGTCATGGGGCAGGAAACTATCAAGGTTACCCTCCAGAACGCCGTGAAGATGGGCCGCGTGGCCCATTCCTACGTGTTCTACGGGCCGCGCGGCTGCGGCAAGACCACCATAGCCCGCATCCTGGCTATGACGCTCAACTGCCATAAGCCCAAGGACGGCGCGCCCTGCGGCAAGTGCCCCTCCTGCGTGGAGATAGCCGAGAGCAAGTCCCTGGACGTGATGGAGATAGACGCGGCCTCCAATACCGGCGTGGGGGACGTCCGCAGCGTCATCATTGAGCAGGCGGCCTTCGCGCCTTCCCGCGATAAGTACAAGATCTACGTCCTCGACGAGGTGCACATGCTCTCGAACAGCGCCTTCAACGCGCTGCTCAAGACCGTGGAGGAGCCGCCGGCGCACGTGGTCTTCATCATGGCCACCACCGAGCAGGCCAAGGTGCCCACCACCATCCTTTCCCGTTCCCAGTGCTTCCGCTTCCGGCCCATCTCCGACGGAGACATCATCGCCCGCCTGAAGGCCGTGACCGCGGCCGAAAAGCTCAAGGCCGAGCCCGAGGCCCTGCGCCTGATAGCCCGCTCCTCCGGCGGGGCGCTGCGCGACGCGCTCACCATGCTCGACCGCGCGGCCTCCTTCGGCGGCGGCGAGATAACCGGCGGGCTCATCAACGAGCTGCTGGGCCATCCCGGCGCCGAAGTTGTCAACGCCCTGGCGCTGGCTCTGGTCAACCGCGACGCCGCCGGCCTGCACGCCGCCTTCGACAAGCTCAACGGCGAGGGCTACGACCCGCTGGCCGCCGTGCGCGAGCTGCGCAATAATTTCGCCGAGGCTTTCCTGGCCGCCCAGGGCTTTTCCGAAGGCGAGCCCATAAAAGGCCTGCCCAAGGACGCCGCCCCCGCCGCGCTGGCGCGCCTGTCGCGCAAGCTCAATATAGTGGCCGAGGAGATAAAGTATTCCGACTCCCTGCCCCTGGCCGCCGAGATAGCCCTTTTTACCCTTATAGAGACCCCGCAGGACCTGGACTCCCTGGTGCGCAGGCTGGAAGGGCTGGAAGCCAGGGGCAGGGAGTCGGAATACTTTATCTC
>Ga0075012_10006290_pt1 | contig 10781 bp, 7 predicted proteins | sample All_14_2_FD_71474 | JGI IMG/M metagenome (GOLD analysis project Ga0075012, IMG submission 71474) | Freshwater microbial communities in response to fracking from Pennsylvania, USA - Allegheny Zone_MetaG_DW_15 | ecosystem: Environmental > Aquatic > Deep subsurface > Groundwater > Drilled... | reverse complement strand
GCGCTGGACGCGCACTGCCGCAACCGCATGGCCGCCTACAAGGTCCCGCGCGCCTACCAGGTCGTGGCCGACCTGCCCAAAACCTCCACCGGCAAGATCCTGCGGCGCATGCTGCGGTCGATCGATGCCTGAACCCAAGCACATCCATCCCATGCAAACCAACCCGTACCACAAGCCCGCGCTCAAGAGCATTGCGATCTTCGGCGCGGCAGGCCACATCGGCGGCCCGATGGCGCGCCACATCCGCTTCACCGCGCCAGAGGTTCAACTGCGCCTCATCAGCTCGAACCCCGACAAAGCCGAGCAACTGCGCGCGGACTTTCCCGGCACCGAGGTGGTGGTCGCCAACTACAACGACGCGGCCAGCCTGGAAGCCGCACTGGCGGGCATCGAGGGTCTGTTTGTGCTCACCACCCAGCCCATGGCCGAGCGGCCCGCCATGACGAACGTGGTCAACGCCGTGCGCCAGTGCGGCAGCTTGCGCCACATGATCCGGGTGGTGGGCATGTTCCCGGACTTCAACCCGCGCCGCATTCCGCAAAGCCTCAAGGACTTCGGCATGGGCCTGGAGATCCAGCACCCCATCGCCCGCCAGGTGCTCGAAGAAGCGGACATGCCCGTGACCTTCCTGAACGTGGGCGCCAGCTACATGGACAACTTCCTGCGCATGATCCCCGGTCTGCAGGAGAACGCCACGGTGGTGTGGCCGAACCGCGAAGTGCCCTACATCGACCCGCGGGAACTCGGCGAAGTCGCCGCGCGGCTGCTGCTGTCAGACGACGCGCGCCACATCGGCCAGTTCTACACCCTGAACAACGGCGAGCCGGGCATCACCACCGAGCAGGTGGCCACGCTGATGAGCGAGGTGTTCCAGCGCCCCATCGCCTACGACGGCAGCCGCGAAGGCTTCATGAACTTCTTCGCGCCGCTGCTGGAGGCGGGCGTGGTGCCGGCCGCCCTGCCCGCCTACCTGTGGGACTTCTTCCAGTTCGAGGGCGACAACGCACCGGCCTGGGTGGCCAACCAGTTCGTCGAACGCACGCTCGGGCGCAAGCCCACCACGGTGCGCGCCTGGCTACAGGAGCACAAGCACCTGTTCTTCGACGACGCCGAGACCACGACCCGCTTGACCGGCGCACAGGCGCCGACCCCGGCGGGTGCCACCGCCCCTGCCGCATCGGCGGAAAGCTCGAACGAGATCGACGGCACCTGGGACTGCACCGTGTCCACACCAGGCGGCAAGGAGCCCCATGTGCTGGTCATGCGCACGACGCCCGACGGCGGCTTGACAGGCACCATGACGAACACGAAGAACGGCATTCAGATGCCGCTGCAGAACGGCACCCACCGAGGCCATGTGCTGAACTGGGCGATGCAGCTGCAGAAGCCGCTCAAGCTCAACCTCAAGGTCGAGGTGTCGGTGACTGGCGGTCAGCTCACCGGGTTTGCCAAGGCCGGCATGCTCGGCAAGGTGGCCATCCAGAGCGTCCGCCGTGAACCTTGAGCGCGACCGGCACCCCTTGCCCTGAGCCGAACCTCGTGAGGTGATCGAACCGATTGCCCCACAGCGCGCATCGGTCTTCAGCGATCGGGCTGGCGCAGACCGACCGGCTGCACACCTGGCGAACCTGATGCATCGCTGGGCGCCACAGTGCCGGCAACACCATCCCACAGCCGCACCAGTTCGGCCAGGCTGCGCAAGGCCAGCTTGTGCATGATGCTGGCCCGATGGGCCTTGATCGTGCGCTCGGTCGTGCCCAGTGCAAAGGCCACCTGCTTGTTCAACTGGCCCTCGACCAGCAAGCAAGCCACCTCGCGTTCACGCGGGCTGAGCCGGGCCAGCCGTTGCGCCCGCGCGGCACGGGCGGCGGCGACATCGCGTTGTTGTGCATCGCGCAGCAGCGCGCGCTCGATCGCTGCGCTCAATGCCACCCGGCTGACCGGTTTGGTCAGAAAGTCCTCGGCCCCGGCGCGCAGCGCCTGCACGCTCATGGCGATGTCGCCATGGCCGGTGAGGAACACGATGGGCTGCGTCAGCCCATGGCGCGCCATCTCAGCCTGCAGTTCCAGTCCGGAGCGCTGCGGCATGCGCACGTCCAGCAGCAGGCACCCCGGGCCATGCGGCGCGGCGGCCAGGAAGGCCTCGGCACTGTTGAAATCGACCACGGCATGGCCCAGTGTGCGCAGCAGCCGCACCAGCGCGGCACGCAGCCGCTCGTCGTCATCCACCAGGTAAATCGTCGGATCGGCGACCGGCATCACCCCTCCCTCGCGGCGCTGGCCACCGGCAGCGTGAAGCGGAAGCAGGCCCCGCCGGTCACCGGGTCGGCCAGCAGACGCCCGCCATGCCGCTCGATGATGCTGCGGCTGATCGTCAGCCCGACCCCGAGCCCCTGCGGTTTGGTGCTGTAGAAAGGACCAAACAGCCGCTCCGGCTCGACGTCGGCAAGCCCCGGTCCGGTGTCGCACACGGTGACTTCGGCGGCATGCTCGCCCCGCACCGCCGTGGTGACGACAATGCGGCGCTGTCGGGCCGGCACCGTCTGCAGCGCATCCAGCGCGTTCATCACCAGGTTCAAGATCACCTGCTGCACCTGCACGCTGTCGGCCAGCACGGCGGGCAGCCCAGGCGCCAGTTCCAGCTGCAGGTCGGTGTCGCGCAGTCGAAGCTCCGTATCCAACAGGCGGACCACCTCGTGCACCAGGCCATTGAGCCGCACCGGCTGCGGCCGGCCCGGTGCATCGGCGATCCAGGCCCGCAGCCGCTGCAGCACCGCGGCCGCCCGCTGGTCGTCGTCGCGGATGGCCGCCAGCAGTTCGCGCAGCGTCTCGCGCGGCGGCTCGCCCGGGGCTTCCAGCAACAGCTCGGCGGTCTCGGCGTTGCTGAGGATGGCACCGAGCGGCTGGTTGATCTCATGCGCCAGCGCCGCCGACAAGGCCCCCAGCGCAGCGCCCCGGTTCAACCGCGCCAGCTGCGTGAGCTGCTCACGGGCCTGCAACTCGGCCTGGCGGCGCCGACGCCGCTCGACCAGCAGCGCAACAATCAGCGCAGCCTGCACCAGCACCACGCAGACGCCAACGATCACCTGGCCTCGGTAGGCCGTCCAGAGGTCCGGTGGCTGCTCCAGCACCTGACTGCCCGCCGCCAGACGGGTCAGCGGAATGCGCCAGCGCTGCATGGCGCGCCAGTCCACCACCGTCTGCGACGGCGAAGCTGGCTCGAAGCCGATGTGTTCAGGCAGCGTACCGGCGAGCAGGGATTCGATCTGACGGGCGACGTCCCGCGCCACCCCTTCCGGCGAGACCAGCACGCCACCGATGGCCCCTGTGCCCATCATCGTGGACACGTCGACGAACACCGGCGCATTGGCCCGCGCGACCAGGTCTTTCAGCACATCACGGGGGCTGGCCAGCCGCGTGGTGGCCGTGGTGCCCGGCGCAGCGAAATACAGCGCTGTATCGGGTGGCAAGGCGCGCACCCGCTCGCGCAGCGCATCGATAGACAACCCACTCAGGTCGATCAGCGTGGCCCGGCCCTGCAGCGCGGCCAGTGCCGTGCGCCAGTCCTGGCGCAAGGGATCCCCGTCCAGGGTGCTCGCGATCACCGCCACCTGCCGGGTTTTGGGCCGCAGGCGGAAGATCAGGTTGAGCGTGGCCTGCACGTTGTTGCCCGGCGCCAGACCGACGGTGCGTGGGGTGTCGCGCAAAACCACCTGCAGGGCATCGTTGGTCAAAGGCACCACCAGGGTCGCCTGCGGCCAGAGCTGGTCGCGCAGCTGAACCAGGCTTTGTGTGTAACCGATGGCAGCGACCAGCACGAAGTCGTAGCGTCGGGCGGCGTATTTCTGGCGCAGCCATTCGGGCAGATCCCCGTCGCGCACGGGCCCGCCGACCGAGCGTGAGAAGGTCTCCACATCCAGCTCGGCGTCTGGATGCTGCACACGCAAGTGAGAGCGCAGCGTCTCGATGAACTGGGCGGTCCAGGGCGAAGCCCCGACCGAATCCACCACCACCAGCAGCCGCGCAGGCTGCGCCCAAGCCGGCTCGGTTGACAGCAGCACGCCAATGGCCAGGCACCAAAGCCAGAAGAGGGAACGCAGACACCAGAGCATGGAAGACCTGTTCAGAGTCAGAGCAGACGTCGAGGTGTAGCGCAGCACCGCCCACGCTGACAACTGTACCAAGGGCCAATTGCGCGACCAAGAGCAAGGCGGAACCATTCACAGCTTACACAACAACCAGGAGACAAACCCCATGCAAAAGATCCTCATGGCCTCGCTGACGCTCACCGCGGCAGCCCTCGTCGGCTGCCTTGGCGGTGGTGACCCACCGCTGGCTGCACGCCCGAACATCCTGATGATCATGGCCGACGACCTGGGCTACTCGGACATCGGCGCTTTCGGCGGCGAGATCAGCACACCCAACATGGATGCGCTGGTCGCCTCTGGCCGCGTGCTGACCCACTACCGCACCGGCACGACCTGCTCGCCCACTCGAGCGATGCTGATGTCGGGCACCGACCACCACATCGCCGGACTGGGCTCCATGGCCGAGCTCCTCGGTGTGGCCATCGCCACCAACACGGCGCCATGGGGTGCGTCGAACACGTACGGCCTGACATCGCTGCCCGACGGCTACGAAGGCTACCTGAACGAGCGCGTCCTGTGGATGCCGCAGCTGCTGGCGGACGGTGGGTACCACACGTACATGGCGGGCAAGTGGCACATCGCGCAGAGCCCGGCCTCGCCGGCCGCCACCGGTGGCGCCCCGTTCGCGCTCTACCCGGACGCTTACCCGAAGCGCCGCGGGTTCGAGCGCTCGTTTGCCCTGCTGCAGGGTGGTGGCTCGCACTTCGCTCCGGTGACCGGCAAGCCCACCGTCGCCGACCTCGGGGCCAGCTATGTGGAGGACGATCAGGCGGTGACCCTCCCTGCGGACTTCTACTCGTCCAACAGCTACACCGACAAGCTGATCGAGTACCTGGAATCCAGCAAGGGCGATGGCAAGCCGTTCTTCGGCTACCTCGCCTACACGGCACCGCACTGGCCGCTGCAAGCCCCCGATGCCGACATCGCCCAGTACGCAGGTCGGTACGACGAAGGCTATGAAGCGATCCGCGACCGCCGCATCGCCAAGCAGAAGGCACTCGGTCTGATCCCCGCGGACTTCCATCCGAACGCCGGGCTGGACGGCACATTCGGCCGGCCCAAATGGAACAGCCTGAGCCCCGAACAAAAGGCCGTCGAAGCCCGCAAGATGGAGGTCTATGCGGCCATGGTCGACAACATGGACCGCAACATCGGGCGGCTCATCCAGTACCTCAAGGACACCGGTCGCTACGACAACACGCTGATCGTCTTCACCTCCGACAACGGCGCCGAGGGCTCGCCCAGCCAGTTCGTCAACAACGCCAACACCGACAACTCGCTGGCCAACATCGGCAGGCCGCTGTCCAACGTGGCGTATGGCGAGCGGTGGGCCGAGGTCAGCGCCACGCCGTTCCGGCTCTGGAAGGGCATGGCCACCGAAGGCGGCGTGACCGCTCCGCTGGTGGTGCGCCTGCCGGGCCAAAGCGTCTCGAAGCCGCAATTGAGCGACCTGACCCACGTCAGTGACCTGCTGCCCACCTTCCTGGAGGCGGCCGGCATCGCCAACCCGGGCACCACCTACGCCGGACGCACGGTCCATCCGATCACCGGCGTGTCGCTGCTGGCCCGCCTGCAGGACCGCACCACAACCGCAACACGAGGCGCCAACGACGCGCTCGTCGACGAGCTGTTCACCGGTCGCTACGTGATTCGCGACAACTGGAAGCTGGTGTCCGTCCAGGCGCCCTTCGGCGACAACAGCTGGCAGCTGTTCAACCTGGCCACCGACCGGAGCGAGAGCCACAACGTGATCGACGCCCACCCGGCACTGGCGGCACAGCTGATGGCCGAATACGACGCCTATGTCGCCCGCACGGGCGTGGTCCATGCACCCGGCGGCCTCGGTCGCGCCCCGGCGCCATGAAAAGCACGCCACGCCGATGGGCAACACCGATGGGCATGATGGCCACCGTGCTTGTCATGGCTGGCGTGGCTGGCGGTGCGGCGCTGGCGCTCCACGCCTCGGCGCGGGCACCCGCGTCCGCGACAGCCCCTCCGGCCGCGCTGGGCAGCGAGGCGTCGTGCATCCGCTACAGCGGGCTGCCGCCGGGCTGGGGCAACGATCCGCTTGCCGGCATGGTGAGGGTCGAAGGCGGTCGTTTCACCCTGGGATCGGACAGCGGCTATGCCGAGGAGCGGCCGGTTCAGGAGGTCGCGGTCGAAGGCTTCTGGATCGACCGCACCGAGGTCACCAACGCCCAGTTCGAGGCCTTCGTGCAGGCCACCGGCCACGTCACCGAGGCCGAGCGACGCGGTGAAGCGGTGGTATTTCAGGCGCCTGCGAAAGGCACCGAGGTGGCCTATGGCGGCTGGTGGCACACGGTAAGCGGCGCCAACTGGCGCCACCCCGAGGGCCCGGCCAGCGACCTGCGCCACCGAGCCCACCACCCGGTGGTGCAGGTGACCCGCGCCGATGCCCAGGCCTATGCCGCCTGGCTCGGTCGCAACCTGCCCAGTGAGGTGCAGTGGGAGTACGCGGCCAAGGCCAACGGCCAGAGTGAGCTCATCGAGCGCGGACCGCGCGACGCCGCCGGCCTGCCCCGCGCCAATTTCTGGCAAGGGATCTTCCCCTATGTGGACGTTGGAGAGGACGGCCACATGGGCCGAGCCCCGGTGGGCTGCTTTGCGGCCAACGGGCTGGGCCTGCACGACCTCATCGGCAACGTCTGGGAGTGGACCGCCGACCCGTGGAGCGGACAGCACCAGGAACACGGCACCGGCTCGGCAGCACCCGAGCGCGCGCAAGGCCCGCAAGGCCTGATCAAGGGCGGCTCGTTCCTGTGCTCCACCGATTTCTGCGTGCGCTACCGCGCCTCGGCCCGGCACCCACAAGAGAGCGACTTGCCGGCCGCGCACATCGGCTTCAGAACGGTGGCAACGCGGTAGGCGTGTCGACACAAGGTGCCTGCGCGGCGGAAGGCATCGAAGCGAAACGCGCGAAAGCCGAAGGTCGTGTGGTGCGACCGACAAGCCCAGGGCAGGTGCCCTGGGCGCAGGCGGTGCGGCCACAGCAGACCGGCTTGTCGCGGGCTGCAGACGATGCGCCCTCTGCTGCTAGGGTTTATACCGACCCCTCCTGAACGAATCCGCCGCATTCAGGAACGCCAGCCTCAGGTTGCTGGCGGCGCATTCAGGGACCATGCTGACCTGAACACGGAACCGTCGGGCGCACAGCCCGCGGTGTCCTGTCCGTCAGACCAACGTCCCAGGAGACAACACCATGCCATCTCGCCAGACGCACGCCGTCGATGGTCAGCGCGCCTTCGCTCGCAACAACTCGGTCGCCGTTCGGGGCACCCGACGGGGCGCCTGAGCGTCGGAGCATCCGCCGCGCCAACGGTCCATCACATTCCCCAAGACAGACGCAGATCGCACCATGCCCACAAAATACCCCACTTCCCTCTCCATCACGGAGGACACCCAGGTTCGCGCCGACTTCGCCAAAGACCGCGACACCCCCAACGGCGTGATGCCCGCTGCCGTGGCCCGCCCCACCACGCTCAAGGAACTGCAATCCCTGGTGCAGTGGGCCAACGCATCCCACGCGAAAGTCATCCCGGTGTCGTCCACCGGCCAACACCGCCGGGGCGACACCGTGCCCACCACCGAGGGCACGGTCATTGCCGACCTGTCCGGCATGCACAAGGTGATCCACGTCGATCTGCGCGACAAGATCGCCATCATCGAGCCCGGCATCGACTTCGGCACCATCGACACCCTGCTGGCACCCCACGGCCTGCGCGCCTTCCGGCCCCTGATGCCACGCGCCGGCAAGTCCGTGCTGGCCAGCTACCTCGACCGCGAACCGCTGATTCACCCCAACGACCACTGGGACGTGGCCGACCCCTTCGGTGGCACGGCCACGGTGCTGGGCAACGGTGATCTGGTGCTGACCGGCTCGGCCGCCATCGAAGGCACGCTGCAGGAACAGCTGGACAACGGCTCACGCCAGATGAGCCCCTTCGGACCAGGTCACACCGATCTGCTGCGTGTGGTGCAGGGCTCGCAGGGCACGCTGGGCACCGTGGCCTGGGCCGCGGTGTATTGCGAGCGTATCCCGGCGGTCGAAAAGAGCCACTTCGTGACGGCCGACACGCTGGAGCCCATCCTGGCCCTGGCGCGCGACCTGCTGCTGCGCCGCATCACGTCCACCCTGTTCATCGTCGATGCACTGCAACTGGCCATGCTGATGGCCCGGCCGGGCGACGATGTGGCCGCGCTGGCCGAGCAGTCGCCGGCCTGGACCCTGTTCGTGACGCAGTCGGGCACCACCTTGCGACCCGAGCAGAAACTGGCGTGGCAATTGAACGACCTGAAGTCCTGCGCCCTGGCGCAGGGCTGCACCGTGCACGACGCATTGGGTGGCCGCAGTGCCGACGACTTCGCAACCCACCTCAGAACCCCAGCGAACGGCGACTACCGGGACCACGTGACAGGCGCGCACCAGGAGCTGTTCTTCCTGCAAGCCTTTTCGGGACTGCCTTCGATCATGGCCGCCAAGGCCGCCAGCCTGCGGCCTGACGTGGGGCCTGCGGGCACCTACATCCAACCCATGGCCCAGGGCACCTACTGCCATGTCGAATTCACCCTGCCCCACCCACCGGAATTCAGCAGCAGGGTCGCACCCTTCTGGCAGGCACTGACGAGCGCCTGCGCGCAGGCCGGTGCCTTCTTCAGCCGTCCCTACGGCAACTGGCGCGACCTGGCTTTTGCCAGCGACGACAGTGTCCACACCATGTTGACCGCAGCCAAGACCCTGCTCGATGCCAATCACACCATGAACCCCAACCGACTCCCCTACAAGAAAGCCGCATGATGAACGGAACCGCCCCACTTGAAGAACGGCTGGATTTTCTGGACCGTTGCGCACGCTGCTCGCAGTGCAAGTTCGTGCCAACGCCGCAGAGCCAGAAACACGCCTCCTCTTGCCCCAGCATGGACTTCGTCGAATTTCATGCCGGCAGCGCCAGCGGTCAGCTCATCATGGGCGCAGGCATCGCGCACGGCGAGTTTGGCTATACAACGAGCCTGCTCGACGCCGTCAGCGCCTGCACGATGTGCGGCACCTGCGATGTATCCTGCAAGATCAATTTCGGCGAGAGCGTGGAACCCCTGGATGGGCTGTATGCCCTGCGCGCAAAAATCGTCGACGACGGGCAGTCGCCCAAACGCCACCGCGAGTTGATGGACCGGATCACCGCCGAAGGCAACAGCGCGGGTCACCCTCGCACCCTGCGCAGCGCCTGGGCCGACGGTCTGAGCCTGGGGCGCCGCTGCGACGTGCTGCTGCACATCGGCAGCACGCTCGCCTACGACACCAACAAGCATGCCGCGTTGCGCGCCGTTGTCCAATCGCTTCAGGCTGCGGGGATCAAGGTGGGCTATCTGTGGCAGGAAGAAGGCTCCTGCGGCGCCCTGGCGTTTGACCTGGGCTACCGGGCGCAATCCAGGGATCTGGCACGAAAGTTCCTGTCACAGGTGGCCGAATCGGGCGCGAAAACGGTGGTGACCTTCTCCTCTTCTGCCATCGCCGCCTACCGCTCGTTCTATCCCCGCATGGGATTCTCCTTTGGTGACGTGCAGCCCCTGCACTTCACGGAATACCTGCAACAGCAGGTCGCGGCCGGCGTGCTGGCACTCGGCCCCTCCAACAGCCATGGCGGTCAGACCGTGGCATTCCACGACACCTGCAAGTCGGGCCGGCTGAGCGAGCCGTGGCAGCGCAAAGACCTCAAGCTCACAAGCCAGATGGGCGGCTACTACACCAGTGCAGAACCGGACAAAGTGCTGTTCGGCAACGACGGCAACTACGAAGCACCGCGTCAGCTCTTGAAGCTGATGGGCATCAACGTCGCGGAACTGGAGCGCAACCGGGCGGCCAGCTACTGCTGCGGCGCCACCGGTGGCGTCAAGGAAGCGGTACCCGCTGCCGCCAAGATGGCCGCCCAGAACCGCCTGTCCGAACTGCAGGGCACGGGCACCGATGTGATGGTCAGCGCCTGCGGCAACTGCGCCCACCACCTGGGCAAACACACCAAAGGCCAGGCCACGGTCGTCGACCTGATCGACCTGCTGGCCGATTCGCTGCGCCCCGCCAACCGAGGAAACTGACATGACCGACAAAAAAACCAGCTCACGCCCCCAGTTGCCGGCATCGGTCCGGCGCGAATTCGAGCACATCCTGGGCGCGAAGTACGTCACGACCGATCCCGCCATCCTGGGTGGCTACGCCTGGAGCACGGGCGTTGGCAAGGTGCCGGGCGAGAAGAAATTTTCCAACACCTGGCCGCTCGCCGTGTTGTTGCCCTCGACCACCGAAGAGGTCGCGGCCATCGTCAAGTGCTGCGTGCGCAACGGTCTGGCCTACAGGCCACACTCGACCGGCTACGGTGCCATGTGCGGCGTCAGCTCGCCAGACTCGATTTCGATCGACATGCGGCGCATGAACCAGCTGAAGATCATTCCCGAAGACCGCATGGCCATCATCGGTCCCTACGCCACGGCCAATGCGCTGCAGGCCGAAGCGCTCAACCACGGGCTGACCTGCCACATCATCGGTGCCGGTCCCGCGCACTCGCCCCTGGCATCGGCGACGTCGCTCCTGGGCGTGGGCACCACCTCCAACAGCACCAG
>Ga0075012_10006288_pt1 | contig 10785 bp, 5 predicted proteins | sample All_14_2_FD_71474 | JGI IMG/M metagenome (GOLD analysis project Ga0075012, IMG submission 71474) | Freshwater microbial communities in response to fracking from Pennsylvania, USA - Allegheny Zone_MetaG_DW_15 | ecosystem: Environmental > Aquatic > Deep subsurface > Groundwater > Drilled... | reverse complement strand
GGATTGCACCGCCATCGCGCTGATGCCCGAGACCACCAGCGCCTTCTCGGTGATCGCGGCAAAGTTCGCCGGCCCCGCGCGGTAATTGGCGTTGTTGTATTGCGCCACTGCGCCACAGACCCCGATGCGTCCACCTATCCGCATCGCCTTGATCGCCGCCTCAAGCGTATCGCCGCCGACATTATCAAAATAGACGTCGAGCCCATTCGGACAATACTGCTTCAGAACACCGCCAGTGTCGGTCTCGCGATAGTTGAAGGCGATCTGGACGCCGAGCTGCTCCCGGAGCCAGCGCACCTTCTCATCGCTCCCCGCGCTGCCGATCACCGTGGCGCCTCGTTGCAGCGCCAACTGACAGGCCAACGATCCAACCGCCCCTGCAGCGCCGGAAACAAAGACTGTCTCGCCAGGTTCAGGCTTCAGCACAGTTTCAACGCCGGCATACGCTGTAAGCCCTGTGAGCCCGAACAGGCTGAGACACCAGCTCGGCGGCGCGCCGTCAGGCACGGCCATCACTTCGCCGCAGCTGACAACATATGCCTCGCGCCAACCAATGGTCGGATGAAAAACGAGCGCGCCCTCACCCAGCCGCGCGCTGCGCGAACGCTCGACAACACCAACCGCGCCCGCAGGCGCGATCACATCACCGACCGGCAACGCAGAAAATGTGCCTCCACCGGAAATCACCAAGCGCAGATACGGATCAACCGTCAGCCATTTATTGCGTACAAGGATTTGGCCCTCGCCTAACTCGGGCAGGTCAAGCGCCACGACTTCGAAATCCTCAACCTGCGGCGCGGCGCTGATTTTCCGCTTCAAGCAGATTTTGCGATAGGGCGTCTGGGTTTTCATCCGCCAATCGTCCGGCCCGTGGGCCAATAGGGCGCGCGCAACGTGCGCTTGTTGATCTTTCCCATGGCGGTGCGCCCCACACTCTCGACGAACTCATACGAACGCGGACATTTGAACCCCGCCAGAGATGAGCGGCAGAACTGATCCAGCTCCTCAACCTTCGGCGTACGCGCGCGGTCGCGCAGGATTACCAGCGCTTTCACCTCTTCGCCCATTTCCTCATTCGGCGCGCCGATGACAGCGCAATCGGCGATGGCGGGATGTTGCAATAGAACCGCTTCAATCTCGGCGGGATAGATGTTCACGCCGCCGCTGACGACCATGTCAGCCACGCGGTCGGTGATGTAGACGTAACCATCCTCATCAGCATAGCCATAGTCACCGAGCGTAAACACCGCCGGTTCGATATGCGCTTCGCGCGTCTTTGCCGGATCGTTGTGATAGACAACACCGAGACCAAGCGTATCGCGGAAATACAATTGCCCCGCTTCGTTAGGGCCGAGCACTTTTCCGCCTTCACCGATCACCCGCAGCACGAAGCGCGGCACGGCCTTGCCGACCGACCCCGGATGAAGGAGCCACTCGTCCGACTTGATCATGTTGGTCGTTCCGGATTCGGTACCGCCATAGGCCTCGACGAACACCGGACCGAACCAATCAATCATGCGCCGCTTGGTGTCGACTGGGCAGGCTGAGCCGGTATGAACGACGATGCGAACGCTGGAAAGGTCGTATCGCGCCCGCACGTTCTCAGGCAGCGCCAGCAAACGCTGAAAGTGTGTCGGCACCATCAACATGCCTTGCACCCGCCAGCGCGAAATTGCCTGCAGCACTTTCTCCGCGTCGAACTGGCGCACGAGAAGCAGCGGATAACCACCCACCAGATAGCGCAGCGAACTCAACGGCCCGTTATGGTAGAGCGGCCCCACAACCAATTGCGCACCTGGCGGCTCCCCCGCCAGCATCTCGGCTTCTGCTTCGACCGCAGCTTTCCACGCCGAGAACAAGTCGCGCACACTGTTAACGGCGGGAAACGGCCCGGGCGGCAGTTCGATGCCCTTGGGTTTGCCTGTTGTTCCGGAGGAATACAAAAGGTAGGGCTTAGCCGGCATGTCGCTCGGCGGCTCAGCCTCCCCGCCGGTTTCGATCCACTCTTCCCAAAGCACCACGCCGTCGTCGGGCCCGCACTCCCACCCGACGACGAGATCGATCCCCGCGAGTTCTGCCGCTTGCAGACCGACGCGCGCCGTGAGCGGCGATACAAACAAGATTGAAGTATTGGAATCGCGCAGGATGTAGGCGACCTCTTGCGCGGTCAGATGAAAATTGATCGGCACGCCGGAAACGCCTGCGTGCAATCCGGTCAAGAACGCCAACGCCGCGCCAACGCTATTCGGCGCAAAGACAGCGATGCGGCCATTGATCCGCGCCGCCAACAATGCGTTGACGCTTTTGTTCAACTCGCGGTCCAGATCACGCCACGAGAGTTCGCTGGCCTCATCACCCAACGCCAAGCTGTCCAGAGATCGGGCTTCGCGGGCCGCTAACAGCAGGGACATGCGTGCATTACTCCTGCAATCGCCGCGCGTCGAACCGGCGTTAGCGCGTCTGTTGCTTTTGGGCTGCTTCGCCCTTGGCGATGCAATCATCGATCCATTTGTGCAGTAGGCGGATACGGCTCTCCTGGTACTGGCAGAGATTGACCTCCCCAGTACCCGACGCCTTCAGACCCGATTGCACGTGCGGCAGATTGAGCATGTCCTGATCGAACACCGCGGCCAGCTCTACCATCATGTTGGCTTTTGCGGCCACGCTCTCGAAAGTCGCGTCGGCATCAATCTGAAATACGCGCGCCGGCGCCGGGCGCGGCTTGCCCTTCGGAACGCGCTTCAGAATGTAAATGTCCATAATCGCAGAATCCGGATCGGCGCCATTTGGCCGCCACCGATACGTCAGGTTCGGCGCAAAGCCTGCCCACAAGCTTAGATTCGGAAACACGTTGTAGAGCAGCGCATCCGACATTTCTGCGTCAGACTTGTCGCTATAATCGACGCCGTCCTCAGCTCCGCACATTTTACGCGTGAGGTCGGCAATATGGGCGCGCGCCGTCACACCCTCGGGAAGCAGCGCCGATCCGTCTGCAGCGTTGCGTACGTTGCCATCTCCGGCAATACGCTGACCGACAATTTCCTCATCCGTAAACGGCTTCTTGCACAGCGGGCTCGGCACGTTCTGCGCAGAATAAGCGCGCGACACAGCGTCGGACATGATGTCGTACTGGCTATTCACGTCAGCGAGGTACGGCATGATTTGCGGATGCGTCGATGCAACGTGATGCGATTCCATGAAGGCTTCCGATGTCGCCTTCCAATTCGCTTTCACGATCTTCTCGACGTGCATGATGATCGAGGAGCCCTCGGGATCCCAGCGGTCAAGGAACTCCTGCATCGGCGCCATAAGCTCTTCAAGCGGCGCGGCGTTGGGGTCCATGTTGATGAACACCCAGCCGCCCCAGAGCGCGACCTTCGCTTCAGGCAAACGAGGCTCGCCCTTGCCCCATTGCGGAAAATCCCAATCGAACGGGTTCTCAGAAATCGTTCCGTCCTTCTTCCAGGCAAGCCCGTGAAATGGACATTTGAACTCATGCTTGCAGCCCGGCACAGTCGCCAGCTTTCGGCCTCGGTGCGGACACGAGTTGTAGTAGGCGCGGATCGAGCCATCGTCTTGGCGCGACATGATCAAGGATTTCTCGGCGATCTCGTAAGTCATGAAATCGCCAGGCTTAGCTATCTCCTCAGCGCGGCAGGCCATCTGCCACGTCTTGCCCCAGACGTGCTCGACCTCTTTGCGAAAGAACACCGGATCGTAATAGCGGTCTGCGCGGATTGGCTCAGAGCCCAAATCCGGGACCGGCAATTCCTGCATAAAGTCAGGAACCGGCTGGGTGTCCTCCGCTAAAAAATCTTGATAGCTCTTGCCCGGAAACCGGCCCGGCGTATGAGCGCCGACGTGCTTGTTCATGCCACACTTCCTCGCCTATCGCGCCGACCGCAATTACCACGCGCTTTTGCGCGCAAGATAGACGAAGGCGCCCCCTTTTTACAGGGAGCGCCTCGCTGTTCGTTTTAATTCGAGCGTTCCGCTTTCACCTTTTGCGACGAAAGCGGAACCCCGTCTCAGTCGTGGATGGTGAGGGTCAAGCCGACGGTAGCCGGCGGGTTCAAGAACCCGATGCTGCCGATCGGGCCGTTGTTGAACGTCACCACATATTGTTGCTCGTCGGTCACGTTGCGAGCCCAGAGCAGCACGGAGTAGGGATGTTCACCGGAATCCCAGCGAAGGCCCAGATCCACCGTTCCCAGCGATTCGATGTGGTTTGCCGGATCGTTGATCGCATCAGCTTCCATATCGGACCGATAGTTGTAGGCCGCGTCAAACGTCAGAGATGAGCCATTGCCGAGCGGAACTTCGTACGCTCCGTGCAGCCGGCCATTCCAGTCCGCCACGAACACCACTTCCTGGTTGCTGTTGTCGATCGGCGTGCCTGTCCCTGCAAGGTCAGCGAAGAACTCAGTGTAGAACGCGTCCGTGTAGCCAACGTCCAAGTTGAGGGTCAGCTGATCGGTCGGCAACCAAGTGATTTCCGCTTCGAATCCGCGCGTTTCAATGTTGGCGTCGTTGGCGATGACCAATTCAAACGGCACCGGCGAGCCTGGCGGCGACAGGCGGTTCACCGGGAATTGCTTGTCGCTATAGATCGCGTCGAACACCGTGAAGTTCGTGCGCAACTGCCCATCGAACCAATCCGCCTTGAACCCCACTTCATAGGAATCCACGGTTTCCGGCGCGTACGGCCCGACCGTCGAGAAGGACGAAGCGCGTCCATTGAAACCGCCGCTCTTGGTGCCGCGGCTCCAATTGGCGAACAGCAGGAAATCATCATTGACGCGGTAGTTCGCGCCGACGTGAGGCGTGAAGAAATCCCAATTGTCGCTGCGCACGCCTGACGTCGCAGGAAGGGTGCCGTTCGGGCTTGTCTCGAATTCCTTGGTCTCCCAAGTATAGCGCCCGCCGACCGAAACCGTGAGCCGATCGGTCACGTCGTAATCGACTTCCGCGAACACCGCATAGGACGTGGCCTCTTGGTGGTCACGCCCTGCAAGCGGAATGACGACGGTTCCCGGGACAAACGGACCGAGGCCAAGCAAGTTGGCGTCCAGGGCCTGCACGTCGTTATTGGTGTACTCGGCCATGCTGTAAAACACGCCTGCAACCCAATTAAACCGCGCATCTTCGACGTTGTTCAGCCGTAGCTCTTGCGAGAACTGACTGAAATCCTCGTCGAGGTGAACTTGCAATCCAACAATAGGCGAGCCGTCGGCGTCAACGTCCGTCGCACTTTCAGTGGTTTGGTAGCCAGTGACCGAAGTCAGGCTGACGCCACTGAAGTCCTTCACAATTTCATTGGTGATGGCGAACCGATCGAAATCATTCTGAAACGGCCCGTTCGTTGCGGTCACGCCATTATTTGTCAGATAGTCCGAATTGCCGAAACCGCCGATATTGTCGGTTCCCAACAGGCTGTAGAAGACAAAACCTGGTCGATCGCGACGGAACTGCGAACCCGTGCCGTCGCGATAGCGATCCTGCGACGCAAACACCGTCCAAGTCAGCGACGGGTCCGGCGTGAACTGCAGCGTCCCGCGATAGCTCAGATGGTCGACGCTCGCGACGTCCTCGTTGTTGCAGGCGCCGACGGCCGTGCAATTGGCATAATAGCCTTCCCGCGCCGTAGTCTTCAATGCCAGGCGAAGGGCCAAGCGATCCTCTACGAGCGGAAGGTCGACGCCGGCTTCGACTTCATGAAGGCCGAAATCGCCAATTGTCAGCGCGGCGTTATAACCGAAGTCACCTGAAGGGCGCCGCGTGCGAATGTCGACAACGCCCGCCGTCGTATTCTTACCAAACAGCGTACCTTGCGGGCCACGCAGGATCGAGAGCGATTCGATGTCGTAGAAATCGGCGATCGAGCCGTTGGCGCGGTTATTGGCGACGCCGTTGACGTTCACCGCGACCGCCTGTTCAAAGCTGGTTTCAAGCGCCGCACCCGTGGTGATGCCGCGAATGGTGAAGCTGCCGGAACCTGGAAACAGGCCGAAATCCTGCACGAACAGGTTCGGCACGCCCTGAAGCGCCAACAAATCCGTCGCGTGCTGCTGCGCAAGGTCGTCAGCGCTAAACGCCGTGACCGACACCGGCACATCCTGCAATTGTTCGGCGCGTTTACGCGCATAGACGACGATGCTTTCATCGTTCGATGCGCTCGCAGCGACGCCCGGTGTGGCTGTGGTCTCTTGCGCGTGCGCCGGCGGCGCCACGACAAGCGCCAAAGAGGCAGCCAATGCTGCAGTCCCTGACGCGCTTAAAAGAATCTTTTTCACTTAATCCCGCTCCCCGTCTTTTCGTTTGTGCCGCAATTGGCGTTCTCTTGTGCGGCAGGGCGTGCTCGCCCTCCGCTCGCACCTCCCTCAACGCTGATCACAGGAGTCACAGACGCTCCTTTTTTGATCAAGGCCGCCCTTTTTAAAGGCCGCACTAAGTCTTAAAGGCGTCGCGCCGCGCCGTCCCCCCCTCGGCACAGATCGCATGTATGTAAAAAATCTGTGTTCCAAGAACGCCGTCTGGTTACTCAAGCGTACTGCGGACTACGCTAGGTGCGCTGCAGCAATGGAGGCCGCCACATGCTCACCGCACTGGATGAATCGCTGCTCCACCAGTCTGCAGAAACGTTCGACAACACGTCCATTTCCGATCACCGCTTCTTCGATCGAACTGTGATTGGCATGCATTCGCCCGACGGGGCGCACGCCCTCGTCAGCTGCTTTGCCGTGTATAAGAACACCAACGTCATGGACGGCTTTTTCTGCGTTCAGGAGAACAGCCGTCGCCGACAACTCAATCAGCGGCTCTCCCGCACGCTGCGGCCGAACGTCGATGACGTAAGACTTGGCCCCCTGAAACTGGAGGTCCTTGAGCCGCTGAAGAAACTGCGCCTTTCGCTTGAGCCAGGCAAACACCCTTGCAGTTGCGACATCACCTGGACAGCGGCGTTGCCCCCGTACGAGGAGGCGAAGCATTTCACGCGTCTCGCCGGCCGCACCGTGCGCGATCACCTCCGCTTCGATCAACTGGCGCGCGCCTCGGGCTGGATTAACATCGAGGGCGAGCGCACGGAATTTAAGGATTGGTTCGCCTGGCGCGATCATTCCTGGGGCGTGCGTCCCGATGTCGGCGGCTTCGAGCCCTACAACGGGCGAGACGAAACACCTGCCGGCTTCCTCGGCCTGTACTGCTGGTGGCTGACTGAAGAGAGCGGCGGTTTCGTTCAACTACACGAGGATGGCGATGGTCAGCGCCTCTTCATGGACGGGCACATCGATTTTCAAGCAGCGCCCGGCCAGCGGTGCCTGAAAGTCGCCGATATCCGCCACGACGTTAGTTTCGCCCCCGGAACGCGCGTGTTTGATCGCGCAATTGTCGATGTAGGCACGACCGACGGTCAAACTTTCCACATCGAAGCAGAATCGATCGGCCGGCCTTGGGTCTATAAGGGGACAGGCTATTCGCGCGGATACAACGATGAAAAGGGGCTCGGCGTTTGGCGCGGCGAATGGCTTGAGGAAATCGACGTCTATGACACCGGCGACCCTGAAGCCGTCATCCTTCCCAATAAGACGATCATCCGCCCCGTCCATCGCGAACAGATTGCGCGCGTCACGGTTAACGGCCAACCCGGATTCGCTCACTTCCCGATGATCAATTGGGGGCCGATCAAGCGGTACCGGCTGGGCTTAGACGATGCGGAGCGCGCCCTCGATCAACTCAATGGGTGACCGGCAAACCCGCCGCCGCCGACCGCCGCAGGCCGGCGCGCCGCCACCATCATGTATGTGCGAATAGAGCGCCGAAACGCGCAGCGCTGGGCTCGCCAGTGGCGAATGCGGGCTAACAAGGGCGCGTGCGTTATAGCGCTTCAACATCGGATCAGGCACAATCAACCGTGCCCGAACAAACCATATCCTCGATGCCCACTTCAGAGTTTCAGAACCGGCCTTCGATCATCTCCCTGGCGCGCCGTGCTTCTGCAAATCTGGGTGTCGGCAATTCTGGCTCGCGAGCCTTACTTCGAAGTCTGGCGTCCTCATCCAAAGCGTCGGCGCGCAGTGTAGGGCGCCGGAAAATCTCACCCGCACGATGATCTCGGGCCCATTAGGACTGAAAACAATGACTAATGCTAATCCGAGAAACCTTCCCCCACACGTGCCGCACGACCTCGTGCGCCCGCTCGACGTTTACGCCGATCCGAGATTGCTCGACGCGCCGTACGAACTGTTTCGCGACATGGCGCAAACCTATCCGCCAGTGTTCTGGACGGAGAGCAACGGCGGCCATTGGGTGATCGTCGGACGCGAAGCGGTGCAACAAGCGTTGAGCAATTTCGAAATCTTCGGCAGTGAATTCGGCGGCATCCCCAACGAGCCGTCCCAGGCGAACATGTTCTATCCGATGCAGTTGGACCCGCCGCGTCACACGCCGATGCGGAAGATGCTGACGCCGATGTTCAGCCCTAAGGCGATTTGGAAGCTCGAGGATGAGGTACGCGACCTGTGTCGCCAGCTCATCAGCGCAGTAAAGGACAAAGGCGAGTGCGAGTTCGTGGAGGCCATCGCCCTGCCGCTCCCGGTGTTGATTTTCATGCGGCGCATGAGCATGCCGGAATCGCGTTACAAGGAATTTTCCAGTTGGGTTCATGGGCTCGTCACGGGAAGCACGGCGGAAATCCGCGCAGAATCTTTCGTGAAAGTCGTGACCTTCCTGCGCACAGCCGTGATGGAACGGCAGCCAAACGCGGAGGGAGACTGGATCGAGACCGTCCTCGCGAGCCAGATCGATGGCCGCCCCATCGATCGCGAAACGGAAGCATGGCCGATCGCCAACATGCTTTTCCTCGGCGGCCTCGACACTGTGAAAAACATGCTGTCGCACTTCATGCGCACGCTGGCGGCGCGGCCCGATTTACAGGCGCGCCTCGCAAGCGATCCCGCCATAGCGAAAGACGCCGTCGAAGAGTTGTTTCGCTACATGGGCGGCAGCAATCCGCCGCGCATGGTGCGCAAGGATACCGACTTCATGGGCGTGGCGATGCGCGCCGGCGATCTCGCCGTTGCTTACACGCCGACGACCCCGCCAGCGGACGAGATCGCCGATTCATCGAACATCAACTTTGACCGCAAAGAGAAGTGGCATTTTGCCTTCGGCGCGGGTCCGCATCTCTGCATAGGCGCAACCTTGGCGCGGCTCGAAATGCGTGTCCTGCTTGAAGAATGGTTCGCCGCCATTCCTGAATGCAGCCTGAAGCCAGGCTCAAAAGTGCGCTACGCGGCCGGCTTCGTGAACGCTGTCGACGAGCTCTGGCTCAGCTGGCCCACTTCGGCTTCCTGATCGCTCCGGTCACATCGAGGCCCAGCCGCACGCTCATACCGAACACCGCGTCGGCTTAAATGGCTGTGTGAGCGCCTAGCCGACAAGTGTTGACATGAGGCGCCGCCCTGCGCACCCGCTTTGGCGCGATCTAACCCGCGTGAAACATAATGGACTTGAGTTCTGTATAGCCGTTGAAGCCCTCCGCGCCCATCTCACGGCCAAGGCCAGAGTGTTTATATCCCCCGAACGGTTCGAGCACCTGATAGCCGCCCGTTCCGCCGTTGAGATAGACGTTGCCGGTTCGAATCTTGCGCGCCATTTCGAAGGCGCCGCCGACATCGCGCGACCAAATCGATCCGCCCAGGCCGTATCGCGAATCATTGGCGAGCGCGATCGCTTCATCATCGCTGTCGAACCCCATAATGGCGCCAACAGGACCGAAGATTTCCTCCTGCCCCAACGTGGAATCGTTGGCGACGTCATCAAACAACGTCACTTCGTAGAAAAATCCACGCTCGACACCAGGCGGACGTCTCCCGCCGTGGATCAGCGTGCCATCGCCCTTCCGCAGCGCGCTTGCGACGGCATCCTCGGTGCGCTTCCTTTGCACCTCGCGAATGAGCGGCCCCATGTAAGTGTTGGGATCGCGGATATCGCCGACCGTCACGGCTTTCGCTGCGGCTATGATTTGATCTACGAAGACCTTCTTGATCGCCCGATCGACCAGGATGCGGCTGGTGCGCGCACATCCCTGCCCGGCATGTCCAGCCTGATTGTACATGATCCACGCGATGGCCTGCTCAATGTCGGCATCCTTTCGGACAATGACTGCGGACTTGCCGCCGAGTTCGAGCGTCACGCGCTTCATCGACTTGGCGGCCGCCAGATTCACCAGCGCGCCAATGTGATCGGAGCCCGTGAACGTCACCATATCAACAAGGGGATGAGAGGCCATGATCTCGCCTGCCTCGCCTTCACCGTGAATGACGTTCAACACGCCCGGCGGCAAACCGATCTCCTCGGCAATTTCGCCGAACAGCAACGTTTGCAACGGCGTATAGGGCGATGATTTCAGCACCATTGTGCAACCTGCCGCGAGCGCCGGGGCCACTTTCAGCATATTGACAAGAAATGGAAAGTTGAACGGCGTGATTGCTGAAACGACTCCCACCGGCTCGCGCACGGAAACCGCAGCGCCCAAGCTCTTGCCGCCCAACATATTGGGATGCAGGCTCACCGGAAGCGACGTCACAGGATCACGCCTGGCGAACTCGATACACGCTTCAAGCTGCTGCATTGGCATGTTGACCGCCATATCAAGCAACATCGGCACGGTCGCGGTCTCGAGAACCATCAACTCCAGCAAATCCGCGCTACGCCGCTTGAGCGCGTCATAGAAATCGCGCAGCTTGGCGGAGCGCTCGGCACCCGACATGCGCGGCCAGGGTC
>Ga0075012_10006287_pt1 | contig 10787 bp, 6 predicted proteins | sample All_14_2_FD_71474 | JGI IMG/M metagenome (GOLD analysis project Ga0075012, IMG submission 71474) | Freshwater microbial communities in response to fracking from Pennsylvania, USA - Allegheny Zone_MetaG_DW_15 | ecosystem: Environmental > Aquatic > Deep subsurface > Groundwater > Drilled... | reverse complement strand
GGTAAAAGGAATGCAATTTAGTACAATTCAGATGAAAACTATCGCAAGATTTATTTTTTTTGAAGTCAACAGTTGACGAAAAAAGAAAACAGATAACAAATTTGAATTGAGTGCAGAATAATTTTTTAACCACAAAGGCGCAAAAGGAAGGCAGAGCCTTTTAAAACTCTTAAAGAAATTATACCTCGAAGCTTACAAATTGTGAACGATAATAAGAAATATAAATCAAACAGTAAAGCATTATAAGAAATGATTGAATTAGTCATATAAGTTATAATCTGCGAATAGTTGCAAACCCAGAGGGTTTGAATGTCTATAGCAATAAACATATTAAGAAAATCGACTCCAGCTGGAGTCGAAAAATTACTATTCACAATGTATTTCAATAAACATTTGATGCCGCTGGCATCATTTAATATTACTAGAATCCGCTAAAATTTTTGCGCTTCAATTATGAAGTAAATATTTCGCTACTCTGTAGCTGAATTAATCCCGTAAAAATGGCTTGTCTATAAATATTATGCAGCTCTGCTGCTAATTACTAGCAGCAGAGCTGCATAATATTTGTAGCGAATGCGAATAACCACAAAAGCAAACTCCAGCGGATCGAAATGTTATTATAAGTCTTTAGAATATACCGACTCAGAGTTTAAAAATCACGTGAGTTCGATGTAAGAAAATTCTTTTTTAAGATGATAGTTGTATTGTAATCTACTCAAGGACAATAAGGTAATAAGGTAAAGTTCTGTTTAAGATTGAGTTATTACTAAGGTTTGAAGGAAAAAATAAGGTTTTTAAGTCGACATTAACCTTATTTTACTTACAATAACCTTAGTAATAATACATAATCGTCTAAATAAAGCCTTATTACCTTATTAATCAGCAACTAATATTTGTTCTTACATCGAACTCACGTTAAAAATCATATTTCGGACAATAATGATAAGAATTGAAATATAAATTCCAGATAAGTTGATTCAAAATCGCCTAAAGTTTTATACCTTTAGTAGAGTTTATCTGCATCCGACCCTTATTAGCTACCTAAATCTATCACTATATAATTCTGCAAGGAATGAAGAAGTGGCTGGGCATAGAATTAACTGCAATAGTATTCTTAATGCTGCTGTTTTCTATTCCATATTTTGCAATGAGCGATACGGATAGTTTAGAAAATCTGCTTCAAAAAAAACTTGGACCAAGGCAAAGGCTTGGTATTCTAATAAACATCGCAAAAGCCAAACACCACGAAGGCGATAGGCACTGTTTAATATATGCGGAAGATGCGTTAATGCTGGCTGACTCAATTAAGGATGTTGAACGAATTGCCGAGGCAAATCATATTAGCGGACTATCCTGGAAACTCTGTGGCGATAATTCAACCGCAATTCTAAAGCTTTACCATGCTGCAGAAAACTACAAGGTGCAAAACATGCAGCAGAAATACTCTATTGTACTAGCCGACATCGGTGAAACATATAGAGCAAATGGCAACCATTCCATTTCGATTGAGTACCTCTGTAGCGCATTAACCATTCAGAAAGAACTAGCCGATTCACAAAATTTAGCCATTACCTACAACCGACTAGCGGCTTCGAACTACGAAGTATTTATAAGCCAACCCTCCTATCAAAAATTTGTAAAAGGAGCAAATCAGGGTTACGAAGAAATACAGCGAATACTAGAAACCGACATCCCCTTGAAGCAGTGCCTCGATTCAACTTTAAATTTTATTGAAAATTCTGAGCAGATTGCAAAAAAACTAGCCCTCGATGAAATTGTAATTTCAAACAACACCATTCTTGGAGCCACTTACGCAGCAATATTTGAATTTAATAAGGCCGATTCAATACTAAACTTTGCGCTTGAAATGATTTTAAGAAACAAGGTTGAGAAGGAGATTCCCTTAATTTATTACAATTTTGCCCGCTTAAGAATGTACGAAAAAAGATATGAAGAGGCTATAAACTTTTCACTTCAGGCCTTTGATTTAGCCCAAAAGAATGAGACAAAAATCTACAGGTTACTTTCGTCATACCTTTTGGGAGAACTATACCAAAAAGTAGAAAACTATCCAGCGGCAATTAAATATATGAATATTGCTCATGAGGAAATTTCCTACTATTACAAAAACGATCTGGGTTTAAGGATAAATGCACTACAGTTTCAGAACGAACTCGACAAGAAAGAGTCGAATCTTGTTTTACAAAGAACAAAAACAAAGTACTTGATTCATTTCGTAATGTATATTTCAATAATATTCATTCTGTTCTTTGCCGCTATTCTGCTAAAAAACAAAAAGTTAAAAAAACTTAACCTTCAACTGGAGCGAAAAAGCCATACCATTGTACTTCAAAACGAAGAACTCAAAATCCTTAATGCCGAAAAAGATAAGTTTTTTTCGATAATTGCTCACGATTTAAAAGGACCCCTTGGCACTTTTGTAAGTATAAACGATCTGATACTGGAAGAGATAGAAAAGAAACGGATTGAAAAAGTGAAACTACTCTCGGGCAACCTTCAAATTGTATCGTACCATATTTACGGACTGCTCGAAAACCTTCTGGATTGGTCGAGAGTTCAACGAAACTCCATACAGTACAACCCAAAACCTGTTAGGCTAAATCGGTTAATTGAGGAATCGGTTCAACTAGTCAGTGATGGTGCTAAAAGAAAAGGCATTAATTTAACTATCAACACTATTGAAAATCTGGAAATTGTAACAGATCCGAACATGGTTCAAACAATTCTAAGAAACCTAGCCTCAAACGCAATAAAATATACTAGCGAAGGTGGTACTGTTACAGTATCGGCAAAATTGAAAGACGATAAAGCCTTGATTTGTGTTGAAGATACAGGGATAGGAATGTCTCCTGAAATAATCGATGGCCTATTTAAACTTAATGGATCCTCGAACAGACTAGGTACTGATCAGGAACCATCAACTGGACTAGGCCTTATACTCTGCAAAGAGTTTGTAGAAAAAATGGGCGGCGAAATCAACATAGAGTCTGAAGTTGGAAATGGAAGCAAATTTTCAGTCACCTTACCGCTTTAAAAAAATGCGAATTGTAAAGATATAACCACAAAGTACTCGAAGTACTTCACAAAGATCACAAAGTCTTATTTTCAACTTAAAACGCTGTGAACTTAGCATATACAAAGTATTACTTTGTGGTTAAAATCTCATCTTACACATCACTCAAATAAGACTAGTTCGATGTTTTGGGGCAGTACATATTAACCATTTGCTGAGCTTGCTTAAAGCCAAGCTCAAGTGATTTATGAAAATCCTCGCAACCTCCTTTTGTGTCCTGCAGGTTAATGCGCGATATTCCTCTGTTGAAGTAAGCTTCTGGATTTTTTGGATCGGCAATAATTGCCGCATCGTAATCGGGAAGCGCCTCCTTATGGTTTCCAAGTATTGCATTGGAAACAGCCCTATTGTAGTACGCTTGTGAATAGTTTTTATCCATATTAATTACCTTGGTAAAATCAACAATAGAGCCCTTATAGTCCTTTAGTAATGCCTTGCAAATTCCACGACCATAGATCGCTTTAAGGTAATCGGGTTTAAGCGATATTGCCTTGTCGAAACTAGCAATTGCCGCTTTAAAATCGCCCTTACGGAGCAATGCGCCACCTTTAATTCCGTATGCAATATCGTACTTGGGGTCAATTGCTAACGCTTTGTCGACAAACTTTACAGCGTTGTTAAAATCCTTTAGGTTTGAATAAGCATCGCCAAGGTTATAAAGAATTTCCTTATCGGCATTATCCTTTTCGGCCGCAACCAGTAAATCGCTCACAGCCCCTTGGTAATCCTGAATTTTCAGTTTAAAAATACCTCTCTTCTTGTAAGCCTCTGCAGTAGCGTTTGAGCCTTCAATCATTTTATCGTAATCGGCAATAGCGCCTTTAAAGTCGGAAACATTTGCCAATGACTCTCCCCTACTGTAAAAGGCTTCCAAATTTGTTCCATCTAACTCAATGCTCTTATTATAATCGCTGATGGACGCATCGTAATTCATCAAAGCAGCGTTAAGCAATCCTCTCTCGTAGTATGCTTTAGAACTAGAATCGTTAAGTTGGATAGAACGGTCTAAGTCGGCAAGCGCCACATCCAACTGCTTAAGTTTTCGGTTGGAAATACCTCTATACATAAAATAATCGAAACGAACTGAATCCATTGCTATTGCCTTGGAGAAATCTAGCAAAGCAACAGAGTCTTTATTTAAGCCAGCTAACGCAACTCCTCGTTTAAAAAGGTAATCGGGCTTTTTGGAGTTCATGTTAACAGCCTTGTCAAAATACTCATAAGCCTCCTGGTATTTTGCAGAGTCGAGCAACACCAATCCTTTATTGTAGTTATTGTGCGCAAGTTTTGGCTTAACTATAAAATAGCCCGCAACTAAAACAACACCAGCAATTATAACTGCATAGATAAGTTTATTAGATTTCATCGTACTGAGTATTTTAATGTTTAACAATTATTCTAAACGAAAAAAAGTGTATAGAGTTTACTATTTAAAGATCAAAATTATTTTCTAGAAGGAGAACACAGTTAACCTTGGCCACCTCTCTGCAAAACTTAAAATTACAGGCTGAAACTAAATCCATTGGTGTGTGATAATTTGGATCGTCGGCATCGGAGATAAAGAAAATAGCCTGAAATCCGTTAACAAAGAATGGATAACTGTCGCTATAATTTTGATATGTGTTATCGGTAACTGTTTTAAGCGATGTATAAGTTTTACAAACCTGCTCGGCACTAGTTCTCAACTTGTAAGAGTTTGGATAGTCAATAATATTAACTGTCCAATTTGAAGTGTCGGGAAGAGACCAAAACGCAACCATATCGTTATTGAGCATCATTTTTATTTTCTTCTGAGCAGCGTAGGCTTTTTGTGCATAATCCTTACTTCCAAATAAGCCCAACTCCTCGGCAGCAAATGTGATGAATTTTATTGTATTAACTGGAGCAACGCCGACAAGTTTTAACACTCTGGCAACCTCCAAGGTGGTTGCAACTCCACTAGCATTATCGTTAGCACCAGGCGATGCTAGCATCGGATTACCGCTCGATGCTCTAACAGTACAATCGTGATGACCCCCAATAATTGAAATGCTATCGGGGTAAACGGTTCCATCCATAGTAGCAACAACATTGTACTGCCAAGTTACATTTAATGCACCTCCATAATAAACACTTATTTCAAAAGAATCGAGTGTTGCGCTATAGCCAAAATGCTCGAACTTTTGCTTGATAAACATTGCAACATCCCTTCTGTTTGGAGCTAAAGCAAAGCGTGTTCCCAAGGACTCTAGTTCCATAACATACTTCTGAAGGCTATCCTCTTTTATATTCTGAATAATGGACATTATTTCGGGATTAGGCTCAGGCTTTTTGTTAATAGGATCATCATCTTTGGAGCATGAACTAAGTATGCTTACTAGGATAATTCCTAAAAGAAGGATTAAGTGTTTTGTTTTCATCAATAAAATAAGTTGGCTTAAATCTAGCGTGATTAATTATGTAAATATATGCAATCGGTACAAAATAGCGATTGAACATCAAAAAAATTATACCTTTGGGGTTGAATCAAAAAGGGAAAAGATGGTTAATATTGATTTCAATTCATTCCGAAAGTACAATAATATTGCAGGCTGGATAATTTTTGCAATAGCATCGGCGGTATATCTGCTAACAATTGAACCAACAGCAAGTTTCTGGGATTGTGGCGAGTTTATTGCCAGTGGATTTAAACTGGAAGTTGGCCATCCTCCAGGAGCACCATTCTTTATGCTAATGGTTCGCTTCTTCACAATGTTTGCTCCTACAAACGAGCTAATTCCTGTATTTGCAAACTCTTTATCGGCAATTGTTAGTGCATTTACAATCCTATTTCTTTTCTGGAGTATCACCCATTTGGCACGTAAACTTATTATTGGAGAGGGAAAAGAATTCGACCTAACTCAGGCAATTCTAATATTATCGACTGGTATTGTTGGCGCTTTAACTTACACTTTTTCGGATACATTTTGGTTCTCAGCAGTTGAAGGCGAGGTTTATGCAACATCTTCGCTCTTTACCGCTTTAGTATTCTGGGCTATTCTTAAGTGGGAAGACTCCGCCGAAGAGGATTACTCCAACCGATGGTTAATTTTTATAGCATTTTTAATGGGTATATCCATAGGCGTTCACCTTTTGAACCTTTTGGCAATACCTGCCATTGTTCTGGTTTACTACTTTAAAAAATACGAATATTCGCATCGTGGAGTTATTTTAGCATTAGGACTATCGGGCATTCTTCTGTTAATAGTGATGTACGGCATTATTCATGGGGTTGTTGTATTTGCCTCAAAATTCGAATTGCTTTTCGTAAATGGCTTTGGATTACCAATAAAATCGGGAGTTCTATTCTATGCAGCATTAATTATTGCACTTCTAATTTACGGGTTACGATACACTTACCGCAGAGGAAAAGTTATTCTTAATACCATTTTACTTGGCCTCACAGTTATTCTGATTGGATATAGCTCATACGCTGTAATTGTTATTCGCTCATCGGCTAATCCACCTATGGATCAGAACAGCCCTGACAATATGTTCTCGCTACTTTACTTCCTTAACAGGGAACAATACGGCGATAGACCCTTGCTTTATGGGCAATCGTTCAGTGCTCAAGCTATCGATAGAAAAGATGGATCGGTACAGTATGCTCCCAAAAATGGAAAATATGTGGTGGTAAGGAAAAACTCGAAGTATATTTTCGATCCTCGCTTCGAGATGGTTTTTCCCCGAATGTACAGTAGCGAAAATCAACATGTAGAAGCGTATAAAAGTTGGACAAACTTTCAGGGCAAACCTGTTACTGTAAATACCCAGGATGGGCAACAACAAACAGTTTACACCCCAACCTTTGGCGAAAACCTAAAATTCTTTTTCAGGTATCAAATTGGGCACATGTACTTCAGGTACTTTATGTGGAACTTTGCTGGTCGTCAGAACGACATTCAAGGTCACGGAGACATCCTTAAAGGGAATTGGATTTCTGGTATCCCATTTATAGACAATGCTCGTCTTGGCCCACAGGATAAACTACCAGAACCTTATAAAAACAGTAAAGCAAATAACAAGTATTACCTTCTTCCTCTTTTACTGGGTATTGCCGGATTGGCTTTTCAGTACGTAAAGCGCAAACACGATTTCTGGGTAGTTACCTCTCTTTTCATACTTACAGGTATTGCAATTGTTGTTTACCTAAACCAAACACCATATCAACCCAGAGAGCGCGACTATGCATATGCTGGCAGTTTTTATGCCTTCAGCATTTGGATTGGGCTTGGTGTGCTTGCAGTTTATGAACTTATTCGAAAACTAAAGGATCATCCATCAACAGCAATTGCCACAGCAGCGCTTTGTACATTGTTGGTTCCTACAGTAATGGCTTCGGAGAATTGGGATGATCACGACCGATCGAACAGCTACATACCAACCGACTTTGGCTATAATATGCTTATTGGCTGTAAGCCAAACTCTATCTTGTTCACCTATGGCGATAACGACACATTCCCGCTATGGTACAACCAGGAAGTTGAAGGAGTAAGAACCGATGTGCGTGTTGCAAACCTAAGTTACTTACGTGGCGATTGGTATGTTGAGCAAATGCAGCGAAAAGCATACGAAAGCGATCCACTTCCGCTTAGAATGACACACGACCAGTACTATTCTGGAAAACGTGATGCAGTGTTGGTTTACGACCGAATTAAGGAACCGATAAACCTAAATCAAGCGCTAAACTTTATGTTAAGCGACGAGCCAGGTGCAGAGTTGCAATCACCTTTTGATCCTACCGAGAAAATCAACTACTTCCCTTCATCAAAACTCTTCCTCCCAATTGACAAAGACCAAGTGGTTAAAACTCAAACCGTGGAGCCCGAAAGGTATAGTAAGATTGTTGATACCATGAAATGGTCGATTGGTAAAAGAATGATTATGAAAGATGGCCAGGTGCTTTACGACCTATTAGCAACAGGGAACTGGGAAAGGCCCATATACTATGGAACAACTGTTAATAGTGATACTTACCATGGTTTAGAGGGCTATTTCCAACTCGAAGGATTAATGTACCGAGTTGTTCCAATTCAAAGCAACAGACAATGGGGTGTTGGAGGTGTGAACACTGCTATAATGTACGATAATCTTATGAATAAGTATCGATTCAGGAGCATTGCCGACGAAAACGTATATATTGATGAGAACAAGGGTAGAATAATAGCAAATTACCGGAACCAGTTTGCTCGATTAGCGAATGCATTGGTTGATGAGGGCAAAAAGGACTCAGCATTGACAGTTTTAAACAAAAGCATGGAATTAATTCCAACAAAAACAGTTCCTCTGAACTACTTTGCAATTCTGCTAGTTGAAGGATACTATAGGGCTGGCGATCAAACTAAAGCACTAGAGTATTCGTCGATGCTAATGAATCAGTCAGTGTCGCAACTAAACTACATTCTGATTCATGCCGATAGGAAGCACTTACAAGGACTGTATAACGATATTCAACTCAATTTAGCAATTTTACAGGAGTTATATAAACTTGCAGATAAATACGAGAAGGGCGCTCATCTTCAACAAATTTACAAAGAGTTTGAAAGGTATATGTCGATGTTACAATAGCATTTAGCATGATTAACCTTAGCCCTCCGCGATTTTTTCAACGCTTTTTCCCAAACATTATATGGAATTTCCCCGACGAAACCGACGGGGTATTCCTTACTTTTGACGATGGGCCAACCCAAAGCGTCACTCCTTGGGTTCTAGAACAGTTGAAAAAGTACGATGCGAAGGCTACCTTCTTTTGCCTGGCAAAAAACGTTGAGATGAATCCGGACATCTACAACCAAATTCTTGCCGACGGCCATTCCGTTGGAAACCACTCCTACAGCCACATTAAGGGATGGAATACAGATACTTCGCAGTATATTCAGGATATAATTTACGCCAACTCGTTTATAAAAAGCAACCTTTACCGACCACCGTACGGTAGAATCTCGCCTCGTCAATTTTTCTTACTTCGTCATCGTTACAAAATAATAATGTGGGATGTACTTAGCATGGATTACAGCAAAAGTATTTCGCCCCGAAAAGTAGCTAAATACGTTTTGGATAACATTCACCCAGGCGCTATAGTGGTTTTTCACGACTCGGTTAAAGCGCAGCGGAATCTTAAGTACGCACTTCCACGAGTTCTTGAGGGAATCGCAGAGAAAGGGTTGAAATTCAAGGCAATTAAAATTGATTAATCTAAATATTTCTGTCTCTCATCTAGAATTGCCTCCACAACAATCGGCAATAATTTAGGCTTAAAAGAAAACCTCAATCTGTGCTGATAAATTGACAAGATTCTTTGTCAACATTTAAAGAACCGTATTTGTAAGTTGCCACTATCAAAAGTAGACCCAAAATCCAAGTTATTCCGATTTGGGTTGGCAATTGTATGTCCATATCGTATCAAAAAACTTAGGTATAGCGTATAAATTAATGGATATAAATTGGAATTTTTAATCCACAATGCTAAATTGTGCGACAATAAAAACTATAAAATTCTATAGAATATGTCAAAAGGTTTATTGGAAATACTTATAATTATGCTAGTTGCAATACCTATTGGAATAGCAACTATCCGATTCTATTTTAAAGGTTCGATACTATACTACATGGGAACCGTTATGCTTATTTCATGGGTAATTATTGATGTGGTCGTAAATCTTAAACATTTATATCCGGAAACACTAAAATCCTACATAACAACCCCCGCAATAATTATAATGGGAATTCTTATAATTAAAACCATTGCAAAAAAAATAAGAGAACCCTTAGATATCTCCATAAACACTGTGACAAAAATTAGCGAAGGTGATCTAATTGTAAATGTCAATAAAAAGGATACACTTAGGAATGACGAACTCGGGAGGTTAACGCTTGCCATCGAAAAACTATCGCTAAAGTTAAATCAGGTTATTGAAGAAATTTCCAACTCTTCGTATGAACTTGAGTCGGCAGGAAATCAACTTAGTTCCAGCGCCCTTGTTCTGTCCGAGGTTACTTCTGAACAAGCCTCGTCGCTTGAAGAAATTTCAAGTTCGATGGAGGAGGTCTTTTCGAGCATTCAACAAAATTCGGACAACGCTATACAAACCGAAAAAATGGCCGTTTCAACTACTAAAAATTTGGAAGAAGGAGTTGTTTCGACAAACATTGCCTTGGATTCCATGACTGAGATTGCTCAAAAAATTAACATAATAAGCGACATTGCATTCCAAACCAACCTATTGGCACTAAATGCAGCAGTTGAAGCTGCACGTGCGGGAGAGCAAGGCAGGGGCTTTGCTGTTGTTGCAGCAGAAGTGAGGCGTTTAGCTGAGCGAAGCCGAGAGGCTGCCAACGAAATCATAGCGGTTTCGAATCGTGGGGCTCAAATTTCCGGTAAGGCAAAAGAATTGATGCAAGAAAACTTGAGCGAAATTACTAAAACCACCGATCTGATTAGAGAAATTACAGCGGCATCATACGAACAACGATCTGGTGCCGAACAAGTAAACACGGCTGTTCAGCAACTTAACAATATTACACAGCAAAATGCTTCTCTATCGGAAGAGGTTGCGGCAAACTCGGAAGAATTAAATGCTAGAGCTAAGGCGCTAAACGATTTAGTTGCATTTTTTAAAATAAAAAAGTAATTCCAGCCCATTCAATCAAAATCCACAGAAAAAGAGTAAAATAG
>Ga0075012_10006286_pt1 | contig 10790 bp, 9 predicted proteins | sample All_14_2_FD_71474 | JGI IMG/M metagenome (GOLD analysis project Ga0075012, IMG submission 71474) | Freshwater microbial communities in response to fracking from Pennsylvania, USA - Allegheny Zone_MetaG_DW_15 | ecosystem: Environmental > Aquatic > Deep subsurface > Groundwater > Drilled... | reverse complement strand
AACCCGCTGCTGCTGTTCTTCGGCGAGAACGACCTGATCGGGTTCGGCCCGTGGGTCTACAACCCGTACGACTGGTGGGTGCGCATCTTCGGCTGGAGCCTCGTGGCCCTCGCCGCGTTCATCACCTGGCGCCTGTTCAAGAGCCCGTGGGGCCGCGTGATCAAGGGCATCCGCGAGGACGAGGATGCCGTGCGCGCCCTCGGCAAGAACGTCTACTTCTACAAGATGCAGTCGCTCGTCATCGGCGGCGTCTTCGGCGCTCTCGCTGGCATGATCTTCATCCTGCCCCGCGCGGTCGTGCCGTCGAACTACCAGACGTCGCTGACGTTCTTCATCTACGCGATCCTGCTCCTGGGCGGTGCCGCGACGGTGTTCGGCCCCATCATCGGCTCGGTCATCTTCTGGGTGCTGCTGTCGTTCTTCTCGGGCTTCATCGCCCGAGCGGTCGAGGTGGGCTGGCTGCCGTTCCTGTCGAACGTCCAGGCCGGTCAGCTTCGCTTCATCCTGGTCGGCGTCGCGATCATGGTGATCGTCATCTATCGACCGCAAGGAATCTTCGGGAACAAGAAGGAGCTGGCCTTTGTCAAGTAGCGCCGGCGCCCAGGGCGCCCCCATCAAGTCGACCGGCCTGCACATCGGCGAGCCGGCTCCCGGGGTGAAGAAGGTCGACCCGATCATCGTGGCCGACAACATCACCCGCACCTTCGGCGGCCTCACGGCCGTCCAGGTCGAGCACCTGGAGATTCCGCGCGGTGCGATCACCGCCCTGATCGGACCGAACGGCGCCGGCAAGACCACGCTGTTCAACCTGCTCACGGGCTTCGACAAGCCCGACACCGGCGAGTGGACCTTCGACGGTCAGGGCATCTCGGGCATCCCCGCCTTCAAGGTGGCCCGCAAGGGCCAGGTGCGCACCTTCCAGCTCACCAAGGCGCTGGGCCTGCTCACCGTGCTCGACAACATGAAGCTCGGCGCGAAGGGCCAGAGCGGCGAGAGCCTCGCCCGCGCCCTCTTCCCGTGGTTCTGGCGCAAGGAGGAGCAGGCGATCGAGGAGCGCGCGATCGAGCTGCTCACCCGCTTCAAGCTCGACGCGAAGAAGGACGACTACGCGGCCAGCCTCTCCGGCGGTCAGCGCAAGCTGCTCGAGATGGCGCGCGCCCTCATGAGCGAGCCCAGCCTGGTCATGCTCGACGAGCCGATGGCCGGCGTGAACCCGGCCCTCACGCAGTCGCTGCTCGACCACATCCTCGACCTGAAGACCCAGGGCATGACGGTGCTCTTCGTCGAGCACGACATGCACATGGTGCGCCACATCGCCGACTGGGTGGTCGTGATGGCGGAGGGCCGCGTGGTCGCCGAGGGCGACCCGCACGAGGTGATGGCCAACCCCGCCGTCATCGACGCCTACCTGGGCTCGCACCACGACGAAGACCTGGGCAACCTCGACACCGGGGTCATGACCGCGATCAAGGAGCTGGCCGATGACGACGCCGACGAACGCAAGGAGTGAGACCGTGACCGACACCCGCAAGGTCGTCGTCCACGTCGACAATGTCACCGCCGGCTACCTGCCGGGCATCAACATCCTGAACGGATGCTCGCTCACGGCCCACGACGGCGAGCTGATCGGCATCATCGGCCCGAACGGTGCCGGCAAGTCGACGCTGCTCAAGGCCATCTTCGGCCTCGTGAAGGTGCGCGAGGGCACGATCTCGCTGCACGGCGACGACATCACCAACATGAAGGCCAACAAGCTGGTGGCGAAGGGTGTCGGCTTCGTGCCGCAGACGAACAACGTCTTCCCGACCCTCACCATCCAGGAGAACCTCGAGATGGGCCTCTTCCAGAAGCCCAAGGAGCTCGACCACCGGCTCGAGTTCGTCATCTCGATCTTCCCCGAGCTCGGCAAGCGCCTCAGCCAGCGCGCCGGGTCGCTGTCGGGCGGTGAGCGGCAGATGGTGGCGATGAGCCGCGCGCTCATGATGAGCCCCGAGGTGATCCTGCTCGACGAGCCGAGCGCCGGCCTGTCGCCCGTGCGGCAGGACGAGGCCTTCCTCCGCGTCAAGGAGATCAACAAGGCCGGCGTGACGACGATCATGGTCGAGCAGAACGCCCGCCGCTGCCTGCAGATCTGCGACCGCGGCTACGTGCTCGACCAGGGCACCGACGCCTACACGGGCACCGGCCGCGAGCTGCTGAACGACCCGAAGGTGATCGGCCTGTACCTGGGCACCCTCGGGCAGGAATAGCCCGTCAGACGGCCGTACAGGGCCCCGCAGAGCCATCCGGCTCGGCGGGGCCCTTCCTCATGCCCCGAGGCTCGGGCGAACGACGGAGACGCGGGTGTGGAACGGGCGGCCATCGTGCGTGGGGGCTGTGGAACGCCGCTGTCTCCGTCGCTGCTCCGAGGAGAGCCGGGGGGCAAAAGGGAGGGGCCCCGGCGTGATGCCGGGGCCCCTCGCTGTACCGCTCGTGCGTGTCTTAGTTGATGCGCACGAAGGTGTTGTCGGCCTGGTACTCGAAGATACCGATCGTGGCCTCGGTCGGGTCACCGTTCTCGTCGAAGGTGATCGGGCCGGAAGCGCCGTCGTAGTCGATGACACCACCGTCGGCGAGGATCGCCGCGCACGACGCGAAGTCGGCGCACTTCTCGCCGCCACCCGAGCCACCCGAGACTTCCTGCAGCTTCGAGGCCATGTCGGCACCCTCGGTCGAGCCGGCCGCGAGAGCGGCGAGCGCGAGGAGGATGACGGCGTCGTACGACTCCGCCGCGTAGCTGAACTCGGTCAGGTCAGGGTCGACCTCGAGCAGACGGTCCTGGAAGTTGCCGAGCGTCGAGATGTCGAGACCCGGGAGGGTGCCCTTGGCGCCCTCGATCAGGCCCGGCTCGAAGTCAGCGCTGTAGTCGGCGAGGTTGCCGTCGACGAAGTACAGCTGGTTGCCGGGGTAGCCAGCACCCACCAGGGCGGGAACGACAACCTTGGCCTGGTCGAACGTGATGACCGCGATCGCGTCGGGGTTGGCAGCGGTCAGCGCGGAGACCTGAGCGTCGAAGCTCGTGTCACCCTCGTTGAACAGCTCCTCGGCGACGACCTCGCCACCGGCCGCCTCAAACGTCGCGCGCACGGAGCCGGCGAGGCCGGTGCCGTAGGCGTCGTTCAGGACGAGCAGGCCGAGCGTGGCAGCACCCTCCTCGGCGATCAGGTTGCCGAGCACCTCGCCCTGGAGCAGGTCGCTCGGGGCGTTGCGCCAGTAGAGGCCGTTGTCGTCGTAGTTCGTGAAGTCGGGCGAGGTGTTCGCCGGCGAGAACTGCACGACGCCCGCACCGACGATCTGGTCGATGACGGTGAACGACACACCCGACGACGCGGCACCGATGATCGCGGTCACGTCCTGCGAGAGCAGGTCGGTCACCGAGACGGTGGCGGTGTCGGTCGTGGTGTCGCCCGAGTCGCGGTAGATGGCCTCGACGGTGATGCCGAGACCGGCCTCGTTGACCTCCTGCACGGCGAGAGCAACACCCGCCTCCTCGGGCGGGCCGAGGAAGGCCAGCGCGCCGGACTGCGGCAGGATCGTGCCGATCTTCAGGGTCAGGTCCTCGGCGGGGCCAGCAGGCGCCTCCTCAGCCGGCGCGCAGCCGCTCAGAACGAGCGCGCTGGCACCCACGACGGCAATGCCGCCGAGGATCGACTGAAGAGAGCGAGAGCGACGGCCAGAGCCGGAAGTGAAAACGCCCATGTTGCTCCTTGGGTTCATTGGTGTTCAGGATGCAGGCACAACAGTGCCCGTTGTGCCACCGTACGGTGTTCAGTAGGCGTTCACAACCGATTCGGGTTACAGCCCTGTAACACCCTGAAACACGCTCGGGCCGCCGGGTCGGCGACGGATTCCTCGCGCGTGCACGCTCACCGACGAGGGTTTTCGTCGACTTTCGCTGACGCCCCTCCGACGCCGTCCGTGAGCGCGGCTACCGAGCGACGAGCGGGAGGTCGCCGACCAGTTCCGCCCGGTTCTCCGCGGTGTACCGGTACAGCCGCAGCACGCCGTCGACGACATCGCCGGCGTCATCGAGGGTGAGGGGGCCCGAGAGCCCGTCGTAGTCGATCGCGGGCTCGGTCTCGAGCACCGAGAGGCACTCGCCGAAGCTGGCGCAGGGCACGCCCGACCCGGCCGCGTCGGCGAGGCTGCGGGCGATCGAGGGCCCGCCGTCGTCATCGGCGAGCACCGCGGCGAGCGCCGCGAGCACGACGGCGTCGTAGGCCTCGGGCCCGAAGCGGGCGCTGCGCAGGAAGGGGTCGGACTGCTGGAGCCGTGCGAGCAGCTCGTCGGAGACGACGGCGCCCTCGAGCACGCCGTTGGCCCCCTCGAGCACGCCCGCCTCGACGGCCTCGGAGTAGTCGGAGAGGTTCTGCGAGGTGAGCCAGAGCGACTCGGGCGCGATGCCCCGCTCGATGAGGGCGGTGAGCACGCGGGCGTTCTGCTCGGCGAGGCTCGCCCCGGTCGCGAGGATGACCGCCTCCGGGTCTCCCCCGGCGACACTGAATGCCAGACGGGCGGGGTTGGTGGCCGCATCCAGCTGCTCGATGCCGCTCAATCGCATGCCCCGCTCCTCGAGCGCCGCGCGCACGGCGAGCTCGAAGGAGAAGCCGAGCGGGTCGCCGGTGGTCACGAGCGAGACGGCCTCGACGCCGTCGCTCTCCAACGCCTCGACGATGGCCCGGGCCTGCTGGTCGTAGGCCGGAATGGTGCGGAAGAAGACACCGGGCGGCGTGGCCGAGCGCACGGTCGGGTAGGTCGCGGCGGGAGAGATGACCGTGATGTCGGCGGCGGCGGCGAGGGGCACGAGCCGCTCGGCGAGCGCGGAGGTCGCCGGGCCGATGATGACATCGACGCCGCGCTCGACGAGGTCGGCGAAGGCGGTCTCCAGACGGTCCTCCTCCGCGGTGCCCGAGTTGCGGTAGAGCACCTCGACGGGCTGGCCCAGCACCCCGCCGGCGGCGTTGATGTCGCGCACGGCGACCTCGACGGCGGCGACCATGCCCGGGCCGATGAAGGCGATGTCGCCCTTCATTGGCAGGAGCGTGCCGATGCGCAGCACGCCGTCGCCGGTCGGCACGAGGGTCTCGGTGGGCGTCGGGGTCGGGGTCGGCAGCGGACGCGGCGCGGCGCAGCCCGCGAGCAGCGCGCCGGCGGCGAGCGCGGCGAGCGCCGCGACGGCGGCACGAGCAGCGTGCCGGGGAGCACCGAGTCGGCGCGCGCCGAGTCGACGCGCAGCGGTCGGGGAAGCGGGGCGACGCGGCATGGCGAGGCTCCTTCCGGGCGTCCAGGGGCTACCGGAACTGTAGCGGCCCGCCCGTAGGCTGGTGCGGTGACCGCGCCGTCGCCCCCGCACCTGACCGCGCCGTTCGCGGCGGTGCCGGTCGAGCGTGCGTCGGCCCTCCTGGCCCGCACGCACGCGCTCGCGGTCGATGCCGTCGAGCGGCTGCCGACCGAGCGCGACGACACCTTCCGGGTGCGGTCCGGCGACCGGATGCTCGTGGCCAAGCTCGCGCACCCGCTCGACGATCCGCGCGTGGTGGCCGATCAGCTGGCCGTGCTGGAGGCACTGGCCCGCATCCACCCCGACCTGCCGGTGCCGCGCGTGCTGCCCGCCGCCGACGGCGCCCTCTCCGCCGTGGTCGACACCGTCGACGGGCCCCGCCTGCTGCGGGTGCTCACCCACCTCGACGGCGAGACACTGGGCTCGGCTCCGCGATCGCTCGCCGACCTGCGCGCGCTGGGCGCCCTGCACGCCCGCCTCGCGCGCGCGATCGCCGCGATCGGCGATGCCGCCGACCCACCGCTGCGGGGCGCCCCGACGGAGTGGAACCTCCTCGCGCTCGAGCGCTACGGCCCGCTCGCCCCCGCGATCGACGACCCGGCGCTGCGGGCGGCCGTCGCCCCGGTGATCGAGCGGGCGGCGGATGCGGTGCTCGCGCCCGCGCGCGCCCTCCCCGCGGTGCTCGCGCACAACGACCTGCACGGCGACAACGTGCTCGTGCGGCCCGGCCCGCCCGGCACTCCGCTGGAGGTGACGGGGGTACTCGACTTCGGCGACATGACCCGCACCGCGCGGGTCGCCGACCTCGCCGTCGCCGCCTCGTACGCCCGCGGCCGGGTCGGCGAGGCCGGCCTGCCGTGGGCCGCGGCGACCGCCTACGTGGCGGGCTACGAGAGCGTCGAGCCGCTCGACACGGCCGAGCAGGCGCTGCTGCCCGACCTGGTGCTGCTGCGGCTGGCCCAGCGCGGCATCCTGAACACGGCCATCGCCGCCGCGAACCCCCTCGCCGCGGAGTACGCGAGCCGCAACCTGAGCGCCATCGCCCGCGACCTGCGCGAGCTGGGCGCGAGCATCCCGCACCGCATCGGAGGCACCTCGTGATCGGACCCGCCACGTACTTCCGGCCCGAGCACCGCGCCGCGCTCGACGAGCGCACGCGCGCGCTCATCGACCGGCGCGAGGCGGTGCTGTCGCCCGGCTACCGGCTGTTCTACGCGCACCCCGTCGAGTTCGTGCGCGGCAGCGGCACGAAGCTCTACACGCGCGACGGCGAGGAGTTTCTCGACGTGTACAACAACGTGCCGGTGGTGGGGCACGCGCACCCGCGGGTGGCGGCGGCGATCGCCGAGCAGGCGGCGCGGCTCAACACCCACACCCGCTACCTCGACGAGGGGCTCATCGACTATGCCGAGAGGCTGATCGGCGCATTCCCAGACGCGCTCGACACCCTCACGCTGGTGTGCACCGGTTCGGAGGCCAACGACCTCGCGCTGCGCGTGGCGACGCAGGCGACCGGCCACCGCGGGGTCATCGTGACCGAGAACGCGTACCACGGCGTCACGACCGAGATCGCGGCGATCTCGCCCTCGCTCGGCGGCGACGACTCGCTCGCCGCCTGGACCCGCACCGTGCGGCCGCCGGTCGGCGACGGGCGGACGATGGTGGCGGATGCGGAGCGCGCGATCGCCGAGCTGCAGGCCGCCGGCCACGGCGTCGCCGCGCTCATCGTCGACACCGCCTTCGCCAGCGACGGGTTCATCGCCCCCTCCCCCGCGACCCGCGCCGCCCTCGCCGCCGTCGCCGCGGCCGTGCGCGCCGCGGGCGGACTGGTCATCGCCGACGAGGTGCAGCCCGGCTTCGGGCGGCTCGGCGCGACCGCCGACGAGCCGGGGCTCTGGGGATTCCTGCGGCACGGGCTCGACCCCGACCTCGTGACGATCGGCAAGCCGATGGCGAACGGCCTCCCGGTGGCCGGGCTCGTCGCGCGGCGGCCGCTCATGGCCGCGTTCGGCGAGCGCGTGCGGTACTTCAACACCTTCGCCGGCACGCCCGTGTCGGTCGCAGCCGCGCGGGCCACGTGGGAGGTGCTGCACGACGAGCGGCTGCCGCAGCACGCCGCGGCCGTCGGGGCCGCCCTGCTCGGCATGCTCGACGGGCTGACGGCGCGGCACCCGCGGCTGCGCGCGCCGCGGGGTGCGGGACTCTACCTCGGCATCGACGTGGTCGATCCGGCGACCGGGCTACCCGACCAGCCGGCCGCCACGGCCCTGGTGAGCGGGCTGCGCGAGCGGCGCATCCTGATCAGCGCGTCGGGGCGCGACAACGCGGCGCTCAAGATCCGCCCGCCGCTGCCGTTCTCGCACGGAGACGCCGAGCGGTTCATCACGGAGCTGGACGCCGCGCTGGGCGAACTCGACCGCATGGGCACGGACGGCCGCTAGACGGTCTGCATCGGCCCCGTCTGCGTCGATTCACCCGGGGCGGGGAGGGCGCGCCGCTCGCGGAGCGCGCGCCGGCGGTGCACGACCGCCTCGGCGGTGAGCACCACGAGCGCGAGCCAGACGAGGGCGAAGCCGATCCAGCGCTCGAGCGGCATCGGCTCGAGCAGCACGAGCACGCCGAAGGCGAACTGCATGAGCGGCGCCAGGTACTGGATGAAGCCCATCACGGTGAGCGGCAGCCGGCGTGATGCGGCGGCGAACAGCAGCAGCGGCACCGCGGTGATGACGCCCGCGAGCGAGAGCAGCAGCGCGTGGCCGAGTCCGGCGCGGCCCATCGTGATGCCCCCGGTCAGCTCGACGGCGACGAGCGCGACCACGGCGACGGGCACGAGCCAGGCGGTCTCGAGGGTGAGGCCCGCGACGGCGGTGACGCGCCCGCCCATGCGGTTCTTGATGAAGCCGTAGAAGCCGAACGAGAAGGCCAGGGTGAGCGCGATCCACGGCGGCTGTCCGTAGCCGATCGCCAGCACGAGCACGGCGAGCACGCTGATGCCGACCGCGGCCCACTGGCCGGGCCGCAGCCGCTCGCGCAGGAAGATCACGCCGAGGCCGATCGAGACGATCGGGTTGATGAAGTAGCCGAGCGCGGCCTCGACGACGAAGCCGCTCGTCGAGCCGTAGACGTACACGATCCAGTTGATGGCGATGAGGATGCCGGCCACGAGGCTCAGCCCCATGACCCGCCGGTCGCGCAGCAGCGCGGCGAACGGCCGGAAGGCCCGGGTCGCCGCGAGCAGGATCACGCAGAAGACGAGGGAGAGCGCGATGCGCCAGGCGACGATCTCGATCGGGCCGGCCGGCTCGAGCAACAGGAAGTAGGCGGGCAGGAAGCCCCAGAGTCCGTAGGCCCCGACCGCCAGCGCGAGCCCGGAGGGCGACAGGCGGTTCTCGGGCACAGGGTCACTGTAGTCCGCGCCGGACGCCGCCCCGACAGCACGAACCCCCGGTCGCACGGATGCGCGCCGGGGGTCTCGTGGAGCCGCGATCGAGCGCCGAGCGCTCGGGCCGGGGGTGCGTCGTTAGCGGACGACGACCGCGAGGACGTCGCGGGCCGACAGGACGAGGAACTCCTCGCCGCCGTACTTCACCTCGGTGCCGCCGTACTTCGAGTAGAGCACGCGGTCGCCGACGGCGACGTCGAGCGGAACACGGTTGCCGTTGTCGTCGATGCGGCCGGGGCCGACGGCGACGACCTCACCCTCCTGGGGCTTCTCCTTGGCGGTGTCGGGGATGACGAGACCCGAAGCGGTGGTCTGCTCCGCCTCGACCTGCTTGATGACGATGCGATCCTCGAGCGGCTTGATGCTGACCGACACGGTTGACCTCTTCTTTCTGACGACGATGAGGGGGTTGGCACACTCGACGTGCGAGTGCCAGAGCAACTGTACCGAAGCGATTAGCACTCTCGCAATCCGAGTGCCAGCCCGCGGCGCGCGCACAGGAGAACCGTCCGGTGGCAGGATCGACCCATGGATGCCGCCGAGCTGCGGGAGCTGCTCACCCCGGAGGCGCTGGCGCTGCTCGACTCGCTCGCGCCGAGCGACTCGACCGCCGACGTCGTGGCGCTGGTGGCCGGGCTGCGCAAGCAGGGGCATCCGCCCGCTCGCGTCGCCGCCGTGCTCACCCAGTACCGGCTGCGGCGGAAGGCCCAGGAGAAGTTCGGCCCCTTCGCGCAGCGGATGCTGTTCACCGCCGAGGGGCTCGAGCAGGCGAGCCGGCTGCAGGTCGCGGCCCAGCACGCCGGACGCTTCGCCGCCGCCGGCCTGCAGCGCGTGGCCGACCTCGGCTGCGGAATCGGCGGCGACGCCCTGGCGCTCGCATCGCTCGACCTGACGGTGACTGCGGTCGAGCGCGACGAGGTGACGGCCGCGATCGCCGCCTACAACCTCGCGCCCTTCCCCACCGCGCGGGTCGTGCACGGCGACGCCCTCGCGCAGAGCCTCGACGACGTCGACGCCGTGTGGCTCGACCCCGCGCGGCGCACCGGAGCGGTGCGGCTGACGTCGCCCGACGACTGGTCGCCGAGCCTCACCGAGGCGCTCGCGATCGCCGAGCGCCGCCCGGCGGGCATCAAGCTCGCCCCCGGGATGGACCGCGGGCTGCTGCCCGACGGTCTCGAGGCGCAGTGGATCTCGGTCGACGGCGACGTCGTCGAGCTCGTGCTGTGGAGCGGCGCGCTGGCCCGCCCCGGGGTCGGGCGGGCGGCGATCGTGCTGCGCGGTGACGCGCCCCCGGCCGAGCTGCGCAGCGCGGCCGACAGCGCCGACGTCGACACCGGGCCGCTCGGCGAGTACCTGTACGAGCCCGACGGCGCGGTGATCCGCGCGCGCTTGATCGGCGACCTCGCCCGCAGCATCGGGGGCCGGATGCTCGACCCCACGATCGCCTACGTGACGAGCGACACCGCCATGCAGACGCCCTTCGCGCGCGGGTTCCGCATCGTGGAGCGGCTGCCCATCGATATCGCCCGGCTCAAGCGCGCGCTCGCCGCGCGCGGGATCGGGACGCTCGAGATCAAGAAGCGCGGCGTCGACATCGACCCCGCCCGGCTGCGGCCCAAGCTGGCCCTGCGCGGCGACGCCGCGGGTGTGCTGGTGCTGACGCGCATCGCCGGCGAGCGCGCGGCCCTGCTCGCCGAGCGCCTCTGACCGTGCCGATGGCGGGGGTCAGAACCCGCCCATGCTCCCGACGCTCGAGAAGAAGATGATCGGCAGCAGCGTGAGGAACAGGAACAGGATTCCCCACAGCACGGAGATCGCTATGCCGACGTAGCCGCAGACGAGCCCCGCGACCGCCATGCCGCGCGCGTGCGGCTCGCGCTTGAGCGCCATGTGGCCGAGGATGACGCCGGCGATGGCCGGCAGGAGCCCGAAGGCGGCGAAGGAGAAGACCAGGCCGATGATGCCGAACACGAGCGCCAGCACGCTGAGCGTCGAGCTGGGGGCGGCCGGCAGCGCGCTGTAGGGCGT
>Ga0075012_10006284_pt1 | contig 10793 bp, 7 predicted proteins | sample All_14_2_FD_71474 | JGI IMG/M metagenome (GOLD analysis project Ga0075012, IMG submission 71474) | Freshwater microbial communities in response to fracking from Pennsylvania, USA - Allegheny Zone_MetaG_DW_15 | ecosystem: Environmental > Aquatic > Deep subsurface > Groundwater > Drilled... | reverse complement strand
GGCGCGTGCTGCCCACAGCAACGCGGCATCCGCTGCCGACTGCTTTGGCCAGCGCGCCACATAATCCAAAAAAAAGGTCTTCGCATCGCTGAAACGTCCGCGATTAAAATCGCATTTTCCGAGCCACAGCACCATCTCGGGTAACCAGCGTGATTCCGGAAAATCGACAAGAAAAGCCGTCCCCGACAAACGCGCATCCTTATCACGACCCAGACCATAGAGGCAGAAGGTAATCAGCATACGCGCCTCATCCCGCCGACTCAAATCCGTCTCTGAAACGGTTGCAAAATCCTGCATAGCCTCTTCAAATTTAAAAAGCCGATAGGCAATCCGTCCCCGCCCCATCAATGCCTCGCTGCGAATATCCTTTTGCGGATAAGCAGTCTGAATAGCCGTGTACGTCTGTGTGGCGCCAGCATAATCATTGGTTGACGCTTGCAGCAGTGCCAAACGCAGCAGAGCCTTCGGCGCATACTCCTGTTTCGGATAGCGCGCCGCGGTCTGCGCGTAACGTTCGCCCGCTGATGCACTCGCCCCTGCGCGCTCCAGGCACTCAGCGCTCTGATACAGCGCACGACCAGCCAACTCGCTCTCCGGCTGCGACTCCGCAAGATTGCGGTAAACATTCGCCGCGTCGTCAAAACGCCGATCCGCCATCAGGGCATCGCCCAACTTAAACTGACACTCCGCACGCACCACGGGATTGGTCGTCTGCTCGGCCACGCGCTGGAAAAGCCCGACCGCCTCCGTATAACGTCCCAACTGAAAAAGCGCCCATGCCCGCGCCTGCACCACACGCTCGTTGAGCGTGGTCTCTGGATAGGCCTCCAGAAACATCTGGTATTCTGCTGCAGCCCGTTCCGGCTGCTTGAGTTGCAGATAGGCATCCGCCAACTTCAAATATGCGTGGATTGATGCAGGATCATCCGGATAATCACGCACAAGGCCTTTGATCACTTTATCCGCTTCGGCAATGGTCGGAGAGGAGGCGCTCAATAGATCACCCAGGCGAAACCCGGCCAAACGCCGCAACTCCCCCTGCTTGGCACGTTCAAACGCCGTACGCGCCGTGCTAATCGCTTCGGCGACCTTTCCACTGTTGTAAAGATAGACGCTCACGTCCACCAGCGCCTGAACGCGCACACGTTCGCTGACATGCTCGTCCATCGCCAACTGATTGTAGCGCGTAAACGCCTCCGACGTTTTCCCCTGCGCCATCAGAATCCGTACGCGCAACAGCGCACCTTCATCCATATCGGGCGAGCGAACATTCAACTGGGATTGCGCATGCAAGACCGCAAGTGCAGCATCCAGCAGATTGGTCTTCTGCAACACCGTTGCCCATTCGAGCGCATTGGCCGCGCGGTTCAACGCATTGGTTGAGATCCGATCCGTTTCGCTGAACGTCTGCACCGCAGCCGCGAGATTCCCCAACGAGAAATAGGCGCGCGCCGCCACTTGCCGCAACGCATCAGCCGTATCGTTATCCGCCTGTTTGACCGCCTCTTCCGCAAGGCGGGCCGCCTCTGCATTGGCCCCCTGTGCCGCTAAGGCCTTGACCCGCCAGTAGGTGATACGGACAGGATTTGTCGCGCGCTGGACAATCGCATCATAGCGGGCCAACGCAGCAAGAAGGTCTGCCGCACGCCCCTGTTCATAAAGCACCTCCAGCAAAATCAGCAGCGCCTGCTCGGCCTGCGCACTCGAGGTGTTCGACAGCACGTGCAACGCGTGGCTCTGCGCAATGGGATAGAGCCGATCACGTAGCGCCAGCGTGGCGGTATCGATCTCATCTGCAGAAGACCATGCGGTCAGTGCACAAAGGAACAATCCCATCCGCACTCGCGAAAAGCAACAACCGGCGCGCATCGATTTTTTATGGCGTTGATCCATGATTGTTTAAAACTCACTCGTAGAGGCAAAGCCTTATTGCTCAACTTGCGGACAGGCGCGAATCTCCATAAGCGCCTCAACCTCTTCGCCGGGATTAAAGGCCACCACGCCGATAACCACGCGGATCGGCATGTTGTTCGGTATCGTGAACCCCCTGCGCCGCTTTTCGCCTTCCCATGAAATATTCACGCGGTTATAGGAGTAATGCTTCGTAACCTTGAGTTCGGTAATCTCCTTGGTCATCGGAACCGACATTGCGCCGAGCAGCTTGTCGTTTTCCGAACTGCTGTAAATCGCCACGCAGGCGGCAGGTCCGGCCTCTGCACTCAACGCAGGATGCTGGGTCGTATAAACAGCCTTAAAAACAAGATCGCGGCTATCCTTCACATTCCAGGACATCCCCTTGCCCAGCCACGTCACGGCCTGGCCATTCACCTGTACCGTGCTGTTTTTCTTCGTGCCGCGCACATACGCGCGCATGGTCTTCGCATACACGAAGATGCCCAATTCATCCGGCACGCCTGGCACACGATAGAGACTGAAATCATGCGCATAATTTCCGCTGTTGTCAAACGCCCATGTGGTAATTTCCGGCGGCCAGTCCTTATCGAACGGATCCATGGGCTTGGTCAGCGCCTGCTGGATCGACATCGGCAAGGCCGTAATCAGCGTTGAAGCGGTAATGTTCGCCACGCTGGGCGAACTCTCTTCCGTCTCAAACCCAGCGAGATCCGGCGCGGGGGGCATCAACCTGTTTTTTACCTCATATTGCTTGAACAGCGCCGATGCCGCGTCTTTACGCTGTAACAGCACACGCATGCGCGTCGCCTCCTTTTTCGCAGCAGCAGCCTCAGCCGTCTTGCCGCTGTCGCTCAACCGCTTTTGAACCTGATCCAGCGCTGCGGCATACTTCTGTGCGACATCCACCACGCGCTCAGCGCCCGTCTTTTCAATGGCGCTGCGTTGTTCCAAATAACGAGCCTGGATCACTCGCAAGGTTGGCATCGCTTTCTGTTGAACCGCCTCAGGCAACTCAGGCACAGCTTCAAATTCATCCGGTTCGCTCTTCAGCGCAGCGACAAACCGCTCCACCTCTGTCTTCACCGTTGCTTGCGCCGTACTGTCCTTGGCCGCTTTGACTTTGTGATACAAGCGCTTTAAATCGCTGACGTAATCGGACGCAACCGTTGTCATGAAAAACTGATTGGTCGCGGCTTGACGCGTCAAGGCCGCACGCAAGGTCTCCTGCATCTTTGCAACCTCAACCGGCACGCGAGTCTGCGCATATGCGGAACACGTCATCAACACCGCCACACCTACTAAACCGATCTTAACCATGAACGCTCTCCTCTCACTGCTCACTTCGGAACGGGCTTGCCCAACTGGGCCAGCACCAATTTCAATGCGCGCCAGACCTGCATCTTCGCGGCGCGCAACCCCTCCGCATCCCCGCTGCTTTCAAAACGCAACAGGTAGGCCGGATGGTACGTCGGCATCACCGGGATCCCGTTGTAAACCGTCCACTGTCCCTGCAACCGTGTCACGCCCGCCTGATTCTCCAAAAGTCCCTTAATCGCTGTGTTGCCCAGTAATACGATCGTTTTCGGTTTGATGATCGCAATCTGTTCGCGCAAAAACGGCAGGCATTTCTGCATCTCCTCCATGGTCGGCGTGCGATTATTCGGCGGACGGCATTTGCAGATATTCCCGATGAAGATGTCCTCGCGCGCGTACCCCATGGCCGCGATCATCTTGGTCAAGAGCTGACCCGCCGCTCCGACAAAGGCAAGTCCTTGTTCATCTTCTTGCGCCCCAGGAGCCTCGCCGATGAACATCACATCTGGCGATTCCGGATTGCCCTGTCCCGGGACAATCTTTGTCCGGCTCTTGCACAGTCCGCAGGCCTCGCAAACCGCGATGCGCGCCGCAATATCGGTCAAGGCGGCATCGCGTTCCTGACGCGACAGCGCACGCGCATCCACCTTCATCTCGGCAGGTTTCGGAGCCTGCCAGGATGAAACCTTTGGCGCAGACGTTTCCACAGACAGTGTGTGCTGCGAAGGCGTGGTTGCGGAAGGCTGTGCCACCACAGCCGCCACGCGATCCCACTCCGGAAGCACTTTGGCATCGAGTTCAACCGTTCGCACACCCAGCTCTTTCATCAGCCCGATGTGACCAACAAGGTCGTCGATAATCTCTGTCCATGCAGACATTTCACATTACGCCTGATAACCGTTCGGATTGCGCGACTGCCAACGCCAGGAATCTTCGCACATGACGCGCAAATCGCGCTGCGCCACCCAGCCCAGCTCCGCTTTCGCCTTGGCTGGATCTGCCCAGCATGCAGCAATATCGCCAGGACGACGCGGCTTGATCTCATACGGAATCGTGCGCCCTGAGGCAGCCTCGAAGGCGGCCACAACCTGCAATACGCTGCTGCCTTTACCTGTTCCCAGATTGTAGATCGCCAACCCCGGATTGGAGCTCAGCGCGTCGATCGCCTTGACATGGCCCACGGCCAGATCCACCACATGGATATAATCGCGCACACCGGTGCCGTCAACCGTCGGGTAATCACCGCCAAAGATAGACAGCTTCTCGCGACGGCCCACCGCGACCTGCGCCACAAAGGGCACGAGGTTGTTGGGTATCCCAGCAGGATCTTCGCCGATAATGCCGCTCTCATGCGCACCAATCGGATTGAAATAGCGCAGGATCACCACATTCCACGTAGGATCGGAACGCTGCAAGTCACGGAATATCTGTTCCATCATCAACTTGGTCCAGCCATATGGATTCGTCGCCCCGGGCGTTGCAAAATCCTCGCGGATCGGCATGGACGCCGGCTCGCCATACACCGTGGCTGAAGAACTGAAGACAATATTCTTGCAGCCATGCGCACCCATGACCTCGCACAGTGCGATCGTCCCAGAGATGTTATTTTCGTAATACGCCAGCGGAATCTTCGAGGATTCGCCGACCGCTTTCAACGCCGCGAAATGGATCACCGCATCAAAGGGACCATCGTTTTTAAACACCTCCGCCAATGCCGCACGATCGCGGATATCCAGCTTGCGCATCACAACAGACTTGCCTGTGATTTTCGCGACGCGACGCAAACTCTCGTCCGAGCTGTTGCTCAGGTTGTCCACAACAACCACCGCGTGTCCGGCGTTTAACAGCTCGACGCACGTGTGACTGCCAATAAAACCAGCTCCACCAGTAACCAAAACGCGCATTGTTCCGCCCTTCCTATTTTTTGCCGATCGCCGCTTGCAGTGTTTCCAGCAAGACGTTCGGCTCCGTGACTCCGACAAACTTCTTGAACTCTTTACCGTCCTTGAACACAATCAACGTCGGGATGCTCTCGATTTTGTAAGCCTGCGCGGTAACGGGATTTGCATCCACATCGACCTTGCCGACCACAGCCAATGAACCGATCAACCCTGCGACCTGATCCACGTGCGGCCCCTGAATGCGGCATGGCGGACACCAGGTCGCCCAGAAATCAACCAGAACAACGCCCTTGGCGATTGTCTCCTTAAAGGTCGCATCCGTTAAAGTAACGGCACTGCCTGGCGTAGTCGAAACCGACGGTGCCGGCTTCGCCTCTTTGCGCGCGCAACCGACGATGCCCGCACCGGCAACCAACAGGACTGCCAGCATGATATTACCCATTCGAAAAACCGCTCTCATTGTTCTCTCCTCCTTACGTTGTGTTTATTCCCACTCAATCGTGGCCGGCGGCTTTGAGCTGATATCAAAGACCACGCGGTTGATACCACGCACTTCGTTGATGATGCGGTTCGAAATGCGCGCCAGTGTCTCATACGGAACGCGCGTCCAATCCGCAGTCATGGCATCGATGCTATCGACGACGCGCAACGCACAGACATTTTCGTAGGTGCGCTGATCGCCCATCACACCCACGCTCTTGACCGGCAGCAACACCGCGAACGACTGCCAGATGCTCTTGAAGTTCGGCAGCTTGCGCATCTCCTCCTGAACGCGCAGATCCGCCTGCTGCAGCAAGCGCACCGACTCGGCGTTGACCTCACCCAAAATACGCACGCCCAAGCCCGGTCCCGGAAAGGGCTGGCGATCCAGCAATTCCGCATCCATGCCCATCACGCGGCCAACTGCGCGCACTTCATCCTTGAAGAGTTCGCGCAGAGGTTCGACCAGCTCAAATTTCAAGTCCGGCGGAAGTCCGCCAACATTGTGATGGCTCTTGATCGTGTGGCTCGGCCCCTTGGTCGGACTGACGCTCTCAATGATATCCGGATAGATCGTCCCCTGCCCAAGGAATTTGCAGTTCTTCAGCTTGCGCGCCTCTTCCGCAAAGACTTCAATGAATTCGCGGCCAATGATCTTGCGCTTCTGCTCAGGATCGGTCACCCCTTTCAGCGCGGCATAGAAACGATCCGCCGCCCGCGCGACGTGTACATCCATCCCCGCTTTTTCGCGGAACATGGTCTCAACCTGCGTATCTTCACCCGCACGCAGCAACCCGTTATCCACAAAGATACAGTGCAGCCGCGGACCAATCGCACGATGCAGCAACATCGCAACCACCGAAGAATCAACCCCCCCGCTTAGACCGAGCACGACCTCATCATTACCCACCTGCTGTTTCAGTTTCTCGACCGTGGTCTCAACCCAGGATGTCAGTTTCCAGTCTGCGGTACACGCGCAGATCTGGAAGAGAAAGTTGCGCAGAATCGTCGTACCGTTCTGCGTGTGCACCACTTCGGGATGGAACTGCAACGCAAAGAAGTTGCACTCGTCGTTGCGCATCGCAGCATGCGGACAACTCAGCGAGCGCGCGGAAACCTTGAAGCCCGGCGGCAGTGACTCAACCTGATCACCATGACTCATCCAGACATCGAATTCACCGGGGGCTCCGCCAAAGAGGCGATTTCCCGGCGTGGACTCAATGCGCGTATGCCCATATTCGCGGTGATGTCCGGGTTTCACAACGCCGCCCAGCATCTTGGCCATCAGCTGCATGCCGTAACAGATGCCTAAAACTGGAATGCCCAATTCAAAGATCGCAGGATCACACTGCGGAGCGCCCTCTTCAAACACGCTGTTCGGTCCGCCCGACAGAATAATGCCCGCAGGCATCCGTGCACGCAACTGTTCCGCCGTCGTATCAAACCGAATGATTTCGGAATACACCTGTTGCTCGCGAATACGACGCGCGATCAATTGTGTGTACTGTGAACCGTAATCTAAAATCGCAATCCAATTCGTCTGGCTCATCGGCCTCTCCTTCTCTCTTTCTGCTACGGTATCAGCAATCGCGTAGCCCGTTTTGTTCACTCAATCATTTTTCTTAAAAAGCAAAAACACTTCGCCACATTCTGCTTCCGCAAAAAGCGAAGTGCACATGCCTGCAAGACAGATCAACTCCACACGCAGGCATGTTCGTCAGCCATGCCTTAAGCCATACTAACAGCACCGCGTGCTATCCATCACGCCGCGGAAATAGCCAATCGACTCCGCAATGCCCAACAGCGGATCAGTCATGTCTTTCTCATATTCCAAGCTGCATGCGCCCGTGTAGCCCACCTTGCGCAACGCCTTGACCACGGACGGCATGTTGATCTTGCCGCGCGGCATCTCAATACCACTGCCCGCCTTGGTGGGCGCAGTCACGTTCTTGATGTGCATATCGTGGATGCGGTCCGCATATTTGATAATCGCTTCAACAGGGTCTTTACCGTCGCGGAACTGGTGTCCGATATCCAGGCAGAGTCCCACGCGCTTGTCCATATCCTTGATCATCTCAATACCGCTCTCCGCATTCGGGAAGAGTTCCGGCATATCCGGACCATGATTGTGGATCGCATACTTGATGTCGTATTCCTGAACCAGCTTATTGATGGTCACCAGCAACTTAGGCGATGCCGTGCGCTTCTTGTTCACCATCTCAAACGGAACGCCCACCAGCACCTTCACGCCCACGCGCTTGGCATAGTCAAACGCTTGCTTGGCCTTCTCCTCGGTGTCCATGTAGATCGGTCCCACGCCATATCCGGTCACACCAAACGTCTTACACGTTGCATGGAATTCAGCAGCCTCTTCCGCCGTACAATCCAACTTCAGATGGAAATCCTTGATGCACAGGTAATGGACATCCACGCGTTTCATCATCTCCAGCGTCTGATCCAGTTTGAATTTGTGGAACGTATACCCTGCAATCGCCAGCTTAAATGTATCCTTGGGCTCTATGGCCGTCTCAACCGCTGCCACAGCCTGCATGGCCGGGACTGCAACCGTCGCAGCCAATCCCAACCCCGTTGTCTTGAAAAACGCCCGTCTCTGCATCATACTTTGCTCCCTTTCTTTTGAGTTTTGAAAATCATTCGTGTTCGGACTCACCCATGACTCCGGAAAGCCGGGCCAAGACCTCGGCAGGCAACCGGACCGGACGCAAACGTTGGATATCGACACAGGCATGAACCGTATAGCCATCCACCAGCATCTGCTCCTCGCGCCGAACCTCACACCGGATCACCATGCGCACCCCCTTCAGCTGTTCCACCCATGCCGTAATCGAAAGTAAATCGTCATACGTCGCAGGATGGTGGTAATGTAAAACCGCCTCCGAGACAGGCAAGGCAAACCCCATCGCCTCAAATTCCCGATACGTCAATCCGCAGGTCCGCATCAATTCATTCCGAGCCCGTTCAAAATAGGCCAGATAGTTCGCGTAATAGACCACCCGCATCTGATCTGTATCGGCATACGGCACGCGATAGGAAATCGTGACTTTCTGAGCTTTATTCATCATCGCATTTCGTCCACATCGTTGTGCTGATAATTTACCACGTCAGATGGCGACTGTCGAGCCAGCAAAACAGCCTGAATTTGAAATCGTCGCGCGTAAATTGCATAAAACACATCCTTTTATTCCTAAAACAGGGTGATTTTGATGTTTCCATCCTCTTTTTCCTGTTTTTTGTGTTGTTTCTGTTGCAGTCTCGACAATCTTAGAACCATTTTCTATAGTGCTGTATGACCAAGTATCGCACGTTTATAATTTTGGGCTTACTCTTCGCAACCATCCTCCAGGGATTTGATCCTCCTGTGGAATGTCAGGACGGCGTGACAGTGTCGATCCACCCGCTGACGGAAACCCATCTGCCCACGACCCCGTACGCATTTTCGGTCGTTCTCTCCAATGCCAGTGACCGCGCAGTGACCGGCACCCTGAAACTCTGGATGAACGAGGATTGGCGCGTGGCAGCCCAGCCGCCTGCCACACTGACGCTTGCACCCCATGCCCAGTGTGTGATACAGGCGGAAGGCATTCCCTCTGCGCGCGTTGTAACGGGCCTCTATCCCATCCATGCCTGCTTTTCAAATGCAACGCAGGTGCTCCACCCCATCGCCCTCTTCGCTGCGCAGGCGTCCACAAAAAAGATCGCACCTCAACCCTTCGCACCAGGAACAAATGCGGTCGTGGCCTTTGCACGCTGTCTTCCGCATGCCGTGTTTTACGCGCAACAGCAGAAAACAAACGCGCTCGGTTATTCTTTTGAAGGTGCAGATCCCACCAGCGGCATGCAGTTTCACAGAGCGCAACAGATGCGGGCCGGAGCAACCAAGCAGAGCCTCGCCTTCCATCCGCCTTGGAAAAAAGGGCCCGGAAGCGCAGCCTGCGACTACCGTGTTACGCTGCCGCCTGGACAACCCGCCTTCCTTGATTTCTCCACCGCGCTCCGCGATCTTGCACCGCATGAACCGCCGAGCGATGGCGTTGAGTTTAAAGTCTTTGTTGGCCATGATGCTGTTTTCGAGGAACGCTTCGCGCGTTTCAGCGCAGCCCGAAACTGGCAACCCGCGACGCTAGATCTCTCGCGCGATGCCGGCACAACTGTCACCGTGCGGTTCTGGATCGGACCAGGCCCCAAAAACGACACGACCTGCGACATGTGCTTCTGGGGTGCTCCGACGCTTCGCATTGGCACACCGTACGATATGGCGGCGCAACCGTTCGCGTGTGCGGATCCGTTGACCAATGAAACGCATGCACAAAACACAGCGCGTACAGGCCTTCCGGCAACAGATCACTGCTTTGTACTCCACGCCGACAACGCACCACGCTTCGGCGTTGCGATTACCCCAGGTAAGTCCGGCATGCTCGACGCGCTGATCACTTTCGCCAACGACCAAGAGGCGCTCACCTTTCAAGGCTTCACCTGCGAACTGTTCGGCGAACGCGCCCGCGTACTCAGTAACACGGTCTCCGTATGTGAAAAAAAACTCGTTATCGACCATGTCATCGCCCTGCCGGACAGCGATGTGCACGCACTGCTCCGCGCAACGCTGGAGTCAAGGGCGGGCGCCTTGATGCTCCGCTGGACACTGGATGAAACGACGCGTAAAACGTACGGTTCAGCCCCGCTTACTAAGCTGGGCCTTGGTTGTGCATTAACCCCGTTTTCGCGCGTCTATATGGGGTTCGGCGCGGTTTTTGAAAAGCCGGAATCCTTCACCCTGCCGTATCACGGCGTCCAGGTCAGCACGCGGCATGTCGGCGCGGACTATGACAACGGATTGAGCCTGGTTCAAGCCACGGACCTTGTTCCTGACCGCGTTGTCTGCATGCCTGAAAAAAACCTTTTCTCCTTTGAGTCACCCTATGAGGCGACCTTTTTCTATGTCCCCGGCAGCCAAGGCGCCTTTGCCGCAGCCCGCGCCTATCGCGCAGTGGCAGGCTTCCGGCCTGCCGCAGGCGTCAGCAACCTGCTGGGCCGGGTCTGCCTCGATCAATGGGGCGGCAATTACCGCCGTGCCGCGGACGACATCCAACGCGCCGCACATTATGGCCTGACGCACGCGGTCTTTGTCAAGCACGACTGGCAGCGCTGGGGCTACGACTACCGCCT
>Ga0075012_10006282_pt1 | contig 10795 bp, 9 predicted proteins | sample All_14_2_FD_71474 | JGI IMG/M metagenome (GOLD analysis project Ga0075012, IMG submission 71474) | Freshwater microbial communities in response to fracking from Pennsylvania, USA - Allegheny Zone_MetaG_DW_15 | ecosystem: Environmental > Aquatic > Deep subsurface > Groundwater > Drilled... | reverse complement strand
GCAACTCAATCAAGGAGCCGGCCTGGCGGCGGAAACCTTCCGACCAGCGGCGCAAGTTGCTGACCGCCTCCGGAATCTTGGCCAGAACCTGCCCCAGTCCCCAACTCTTTTGTTCCACCGAATCGAAACAGACAGCGCGCAGGCGGGCCAGCTCGGCTTGCACCAGAGTCTGGCGGCGCAGCGCCAGTTGGGGCAGCAACTCTTGCTCCAGCCAACGTTGTCCCTGTTGCAGCACCAGGGTGAGATGGTTGGAGCGGCTGCGGTGCCCGCGCTGCAGAGAACGCCAGCTCTCCTGGCCCCAGTTCTGAATTTGCAAGGTGAGACTGGCGCCCTGAGCGTTCTCCAGGAGCCGCGAAATCCAGTTGCGTTTGGTGGTCCGCTCGTCTTCCAGTAGCTCGAGGAATTTTCCGGAAGCACTCTCGCCCGCCTCTCCCGCACCCAGCAGGGAGTTGACGGCGGTTGCGGCCAGCCGGGCGCTGCAAGCTTCGCGAATAGCTCCGTGGGCCAGACGCACCCGAGTCTGGCTGATCTGCGAGAACCCCCGGGCCAGTCGCCGCTGAAGCTCTTCGGGCAGTGCGGAAGGGTTTCCGTGAGCAGCCTGGGTCTGCACGTTGAGTCGCAGGGAGCGCCGATGCTCGCCCAAATCGCCCACCAACAACTCTTTACACAAATAGTCGGCGATGATCTCGCGCAGTTCCTCGGGCGAGCCGGGCTGAAGATAGCATCCGTCGTAGGCTGGCCAGTTGGGGCGAACCGTCTTGCCGGGCTCCCATTCGGCCGCGAAGCCATGTCGGTCCGAGCTGTAATGATTGAGTTCCTTGAGCAGAGCGTAGCTGTTGGCCCGGTAGCGCTCGCCCTGGTCGGCCATGGCCAACCAGCAGAAGCGGGTCACGGCCGCGTCCGGCACCAGATCTCGCAGCAAGAAGCCCAGGTCGACCAACATGCCGGAAGCGCCGTCACCGCTGGAGCCGACTACGTGCACCAGGGTGGGCTTGTCGAACTGGACCTGAGCCACCAGTCCCCGTTGGCGTAAATCGGGAGAATTGAGGAGCCGGGTGGAGTTTTCCGGGTCCCGCAAACGGCTCAAGCTCTCCAGCAAGCTGGCCCGCAAACCGGCATAGTGATAGAAGAAGCGCACGCGTCCGGCGGGACGGCTTTCGGAGAGGTCGGAAGCCAGTTGACCCAGCGAGGACCAGCCCGGATACCACCAACGATGCACGTGCTGATAGGCCGGACCGCTGAGACGTCGCACCACTTTGGGGGGATCATCCAGGCCCAGGGAGAGGCGCGAGAGCCCGCTTTCCAATTCTCGGGGGCCGGGCTGATCATCAAGCCAGAGTAAGGCCAGACTAGGGATGTCGACGTGCGCACCGAACTGCCTGACCAGTTTGCCGCGAAGTTGGCGCAAGACAGCGCCGCCCATCTCCCCCAAGCCAACAATCAGGGTGGGACGCAGCTTCAGAGATTGGACATCCGCTTGATCGAAATTCATCGGGGATGCAGGCGGGCTTCTGGCTCGCTCATCACCATCCTGCCGTGACACCGAGCCCGCGCGCGCAAGACTGCGCCGATTGCGGCGCGACCGCGCAGCTGTTGGCCAACTTCTGCGCCCGCTGCGGTCGGGATTTGCGCCAGGCCAACGCACTTCCGCCCCAAACGGGGCTGGCCGAAATCTGGTCCCAGCCCGCCGATGACCCGATCGAATGCCTGCTGGGAAATCACGGCCTGCTGGCGGCGGTGCGCCAAACCGGCTGGTTGGATCTGTGGTCTCCTTTCCAGTCGGCCCGTCTGCAACGGTTGCCGGTATGCAGCGGGGTGCAGGCGGCGGCCTTGCTGGACAATCTACTCATCGCCGTGCGCGAGGATCAGGTCGAGGTGGTGCATTTGACGCCGCCCCTGCGCCACGATCTTTGTCGATTTGATCGCAACGCCCACTTTGCCGGGCCGGGCCCGCTGCGTTCGCCTCTGGCCTGCAGCGAGCGCCAACTGGCCTGGCTGGCCGGGGATCAACTGGTCTGTTATGCGGTGCGGCCCAGTGGCCTGGAGTTGGTCTGGAGACAGCCCTGCAGCTCCCCTGGACGAGCCCTGGCCTGGACCGTGGCCGGGCTTTGGCGCTTGAGCGAAGAGATGCTTTGTCTGCACAGCGCAGCCGATGGAAAACTGCTGCACAGCTCGGCCCTACCGGCACCGGGTCTGAGCATGCAGGCACAGCCCGAGGAGGTCTGGGTCTGCGGCCGGCAAGGCGAACTGTGGCGCTGGCGAGACGGGCAAGTCCAGCGCAGTTGGCCAGGGCACGGGGACATGTGCTTCGACTTCGCAGCCAATGCCGGACACGTGGTTCAATGCTCGGGCCGACGACTGCATATCCTCAGCCTGCACTCGGGACGCCAACACCTGCTGGAAGTCCCGCAACCCTGCGTGTTGCCCCCGCTGATGGGGCCCGACTGGGCGGTGCTGGTCAGCTATGAAGGAATGGTCTATCACCTGGCCCTCGATCAGGAACAGCCTCGGGTGATCCAGGCCCGTCGCCCTTTCAGTTCCTTTGAACCAATCATGGTGAAGCCCATACAGGCCGGCGACAAGCTCTTCCTGGCTGGTCCCGAGGGGCAGCTAGCCGGATGGCGGCTGTGAAAAGTCAATCAGCAGAATATCGCGGTAACCGGCTTCCGAAGTTTCGATAGGAGTGGCGCTGTGCCACAGCTTGCCCTGAAAATAGAGGGTGTCCCAACGCTGCAATTGCAACCAGTGGAAGACCGGCCGCTTCTCCTCGTCGTAGCCGGTGAAGACGCCGCCGCGCACCTGCCGGCGGGCGATCAAATGCTGCACCGTATAGGCCTCGGCATCGCGGTGAACGCCTTCGGGCGTGGGCAGGCCGGGCTGAGTAGGACGGGCCTGGATGCGCACGCAGTGCACTCCTACCTGCCATTCCCCGCTGAGCTGGAGAGCGCGAGCATCCTGCTGAATGACGGCCCTGAGGAAGGGGTTGGATAAGATCTCCGGCAAAATCGGGGCAAAAGTGCGCTGAACGCCGCCGTTGAGGGGATTGTCCACCAACTCCTGGTAAATGCTGTTGCCTTCCACGGGCTGGAGCTGACCGTCGCTCCAAAGCAGCCGGCTATAGCGACGAAAGCGATAGCTACCTCCATCGGCCATATGGACGTCCTGTACCAGGCCTTCCCAGCTGGCCAGCAATTCGGCTTCCCCTGATTGGGAAGGAACGAGCCAAACCGGCGCGGGCACGGCGCTCCAGCCTTGCAGGGCCAGCTCGGCGGCCACGTCAACCGACACGCAGATCCACCTGAACGGGAAGGTTCTCCGGCCAGCGGGGTGCCCGACCCTGGCGCAACGAGGTCCAGAATTCGCCGGTCAACTCAGCCACGGTCTGCATGGCCGGGGCCACCGCCAGGCCGATGCCGGCGAAAGCCATATGATCAGCCCCTTCCAACACCGCCAGGGCCTTGTGGCCGGGGGCCAGAGCGTCGTAGGTCAAAATTCGCTGTTCAAAAGTCACTCCGGCGGGCATACCACTGTCTTTGGTGCCTGTCAACAAGAGACAGGGCAGGGACAGCCCGGCCAGACCCTGGCGACTGACCACGGATTGCGGTGGTTGAGCCGACATCAGCACCACGCCCTGCCACTCCAGGCCAAAATCCCAGTGACGCGGGCCATCGGGCAACAGAGCCTCCACTCCCAGGGCGGCCAGAGCGGTATAGGTGCCAAAACTGTGCCCGGCCAGGCCAACCCATTGGCGGCCGGGGCAGAGTTGCCGGCGGACATAGGCCAGGTCCTGGGGCCGCGCCTCCAATTCGGCCTGGTCGCGGACCTGCAGCCCCACGGCCTGAGCCAACTCCGCCTGACGCATACCGGAACGGTGGATGGACTTTAAGACCTCGGCATTACTGCCGACATGCTCGATGACCGCCACCTGAAAACCCAACTGACTCCAGGCTCGCCCCAAGTAGGCGTAGCCACTGCGAGATCCGCCGAAGCCCACCGAAAAAAACAGCCAGCCCTGAAAATCCCCCTGGCAGGGATAAAGACCTACCGGAATGGCTCGTTGTCGCGAGGAGTCAAAAAAGTCTATGATTTCCACCAAAGACCCGTTCGCAGGCGCAACGGGGTGAGCCTGTCAAGAGATTGGTTGACTTTTAGCAGGGACATGGGGGGCGAGGTTAAAGCGGGTATAAGGGTTGGGGCGGATGCTTCGCTTTGCTTGCGCAAAGCATGTTGAGTCGCGGAGGTTTGCTAACGCAAATTCTCCCTATATTAAATCGTAGAGGACCTAATTAGACGTGAGTTCAGAACAAGTAGAGTATATTTGTCCGCAGTGCCGTAGGCGCACCGTGGTTAACGCCAAAGAGGGCGAAGAAGAAACCGTCTTTTGTCCTCGTTGCGAAATCGACATGAAGCCTTACGTGAAGACTTCTGAAATCGCCTCCGCCGCAGCCAACGCCCCTTCTTCCAGCGGTGGCGTCAGCGCCGCGACCAAGACCAAGGCCAAGACCACCCGCGCCAAAAAGGCCACCACCGGAGAAGCCAAGCCGGTCAAGGCCAAGTCGACGCGGACCACGGTCAAGGCGGCCGCTGCTCCCCCTCCTCCCCAGCCGGATTTTGGCGAGTTTCGTTGCCAGTGCTGCGGCTTCCACAAGTCCGTGGCCCTCGGCACCGAAAAACCGGCCGGTGGCTGGCGCTGCCCTACCTGCTTCGTGAAGCTGGCCTGGCTCAAGTCTTAGTCCTCCCAGCGCAAGAACACGGATTTGCTCTCGCAAATCCGTGAGACCTCTGGTCTCCAAGGCACCTCGGATCCCCCGAGGTGCCTTTTCATTTTCCAGCCGGGCAAAAAGTTCGCTTTTTCGTAGCAATTGGCTTCCAGGGGACGTGTTAGCTTGAGACAAATAGATACAGAGTCTCGGGAGGACCTTCATGCTGCTCGCCTTGCGCAGTTACCAGAAAGTTCAGTCATGGAATCAGGCGGATTCCTGTTGCTCGGTCGGCACCGTGCAAAATCGTTCGGACAAGAAGCCGAACCCCAACATCAACACCACTCTACCTGAGTCCGGCCCGGGCTATCGCACCTACAATCGCGAAGAAAACGGTGTGGATCAGGTGGGTTTGCCCGAAACGGTGGCCTTCATTCAACGCCTGGGCGTGGAGTGGGAAAAGGAAAGCGATCTGCCTTTCCAGGTCGGCGACCTCAGTCGAGCCGGTGGCGGACCCTTTCCTCCCCACGAAGCCCATCAGAACGGCACTGAAGCGGACTTACGTCCTTTCCGCAAGGACGGCGCCATGGAGCCTACCAACATCAACGATGAAAGCTACGACCGCGACAAAACCCGCCAATGGGTCCAACTGGTCAAGAAGATCGATCCCGGCGCCACCGTCCTTTTCAACGATCCTCAGTTGATCAAGGAAGGTTTGACCCGCTACTACAAGGGCCACCACAACCACCTGCACCTGCGCCCCAGCCTCAATTCCGACAGCCTCGACCAAGGGTGCTAGTTCCCAACACCCTGTTCGTAGGCTTAAGATTGGGCCAATTTTAGGCTAGTGCCGCGCAGCGGCCTGGCCGCCCACCTGGTAGTGCCGTAAATTGCCCCACTAAGTCTTCGCCGTAGTGGAGGGGCTCCGCCCCGACCGGAGGCTTAAGCTTGGGGCAATTTCAGGCTAGTTTAAAAGAAATTTCAGGCCTCTCGGCTACTCTGTGTCCAACAGATATAGAGAGCAAACAGAGGAGACCTGAGTCATGAACGTACAGAATTTCAACCGCAATTCGATGCCCAAGTTCGGCCTGCCCGCCAAGACCAATGAGGCCCCGCAGCCTAACTCCCCCAAAATCACGGAAAAGCGCGCCTCGAGCTCCAACGATACCTTCGAGATCGTGGGCAGTGCCGCGCTGACCGGTTTGGTCTGCGGCCTCTCCGCCAATACCCTGGGTGCCGGCTGGGGAGCCTTGGCCAGCGTGCCCGTCTCCGGCGTCGGAATGGCAGCTTATTCGTATAAAACCGCTGATAAAAACGGCTACGAAAACCTGGCCGGATTGGCCGGCGGTGTAGCCGGACTGGTCATGGGTGGCGTGGGCGCCGCTGGCGCCGCCATCGGAAGCTTCGCCGGTCATCCCATCATCGGCGGTCTGGTGGCCGGCACATTGTTCGGGGCCGGCGCCGCCTACTTCGAAAACCGCTAGTCTGCCTTCGTCAACGGAAAAAGGGCCTCCGGGCCCTTTTTTCATGCCCCTTTCAGGCGACTCCGCTAGACTGATGGGACAAAGATAAATCAGTGGGAGTAACCGAAATGCAGATTAGCCCGCAACTCAACGTGACCTCGACCCCCACCTCGCGCAAGCCCCAGGGCGGCGCTGCTGTTCCTCAGGAATCCAGTGTGGCGGTTGCGGACAGCGTGCAAATCTCCCAGGCTCCTCCGGCCCAAACCGAGAAAGTGCACGGCGGCGGTTGCCCTTGCTGTATGTCTAAATCAGCCATGAGCTCTGCCATTGCGGCCACCTCGCAGCTCCCCGGCGGTTCTGCGGCCAGCTACCTCGAGACCACACCCGAACTGCGGGCTCGCATCGATGCCCTGCCGGTGCGCCCCGAGGAAATCACCCACGTTCTTTACCATGCAGACTGCTTTGACGGGTTCGGAGCTCGTCTGGCGGCCGAAAAGTCGCTGGGCGACAAGGCTCAGTATATCCCGGTCAGCTACAAAGACGGCCCACCCCAACTGCCGGCTGACGCCAAAGTGGCCATCGTCGACTTTTCCTACCCCCGCGAGCAACTGCTGGATTTCAAATCCAAAGTCGCCGGCATGGTGGTTCTCGACCACCACGAAAAAGCACGCCAGCAGCTGGAAGGTCTGCCTTTCGTGGTGTTCGAGCAGGAGCGCGCTGGTGCCGGCTTGTCTTGGGCCTACTTCCATCCCAACGAGCAAGAACCCGACCTGCTCAAGTATGTAGAAGACCGCGATCTCTGGAAATGGGGCATGGATCAAAGCAAGGAAGTCAGCGCCGCCCTGGGTTCTTACCCGATGGACACCAAGCTCTGGGACAGCCTTGACGTCAACCAGCTCAAGTCGGAAGGCGCAGCCATCAACCGTTACCGCCAGCAGCTGGTGGACGGTGCCGTGAAACGCTCGGTGATGGGCAGCGTGGCCGGTCACCAAGTTCCCATGGCCCAGTGCTCGGCGGAAATCCGCTCGGAAGTGGGCGATGGTCTGCGCAAAAAATACCCCGACGCCCCCTTCGCCGCAGTCTACTACATGGAAAACGGTAAGAAACAGTGGTCCTTGCGCTCGGAAGACGGCGGCTTTGACGTCAACGCAGTGGCCAACCAATTTGGCGGTGGTGGCCACAAGGCCGCCGCCGGCTTCCGCGACCCTGGTGGACCCGAACCCACCGAGGTCAACCCTCCTGCCGCCAAATAACCCTAAGAGTTCTGGACCTCCCCCAGAACGGCATTGCCCTGAGGCAATTCACGGAGACTGGAACAGTCTCCATCCTGTTCATGGATATTTCATGGCAGAAGCCTAAGCTAAGTCTGTGGAAATCTCTCAAGCAGCCAGGTCCGTTATCGCCTTCACTCAGCCCAAAGCGTCCAAGGTAAATCCGGGAGCTGACACGGGCGGCGATATCCCCGTCCCCCGCACCAGCGCTCAGGTCGATTCGCTGTGCAACGGCGGTGCGCTTTCGGGAGGCATTCAAGGACTGATTTCCGGAGCTCGTTTGGGTGGCCTCAACGGTGCCGTCTCCGGCGTAGTGGCCGGAGCCGTGGGTGGCCTGGTGGGCACCAAAGTCGGCTTCAAGTATCAAAGCTTTCCTCTGGCTCTGGCGGCGGGCGCCGGTAGCGGCGCCATCGGCGCCGCGGCCATCACGGTCGCCATGGGCCTGCTCACCGGTCAGCCCCTGACCGTGGCCAATGTGGCCGGTTACTCAATTTTAGGCGGTCTAACAGGCGCGGTGGGCACCCTGGGCGGCTCGCGCCGCGCTGTGACTCGCGACAGCGTCTACGGTGGCTATACGGCCGGCCTGGTTGCCTCCAATTACACTCACAATCCTCTGGCCGCTCTGGCCGGCGCCGCCGGTGCCGGTATCGGTGGCAGGGCCCAAACCGCGGTCGGACGCGCCGCTCTCGGAACGATTAGCGGAGCCGCCCTGGGGGCGCTCAGCGCCGTGCCCTACTTCCTGGCCGGTCACCCGCTGGCCGCCCAGGCTCTGGTAGAAGGCATCACGGCCGGCGCCGTGACCGCTCCGGCCGGCACCGTGGTGGGACCGGTCTTCCGTCAGGTCACGCGCAACGCCCAGGACGAAATGGTGGCGGGCATCAACAACAAATTGGATCCCTGGCTGGAGAAGCATCCACTGGGCACGGGCGGCAAAATGGCCGCGGGCGCCGCTCTGGGTGCTTTGACCTTAGGCTCATTTGGCATGCTGGCTCCGGTGGTCGGCGTTCCCATGTTGCCCGCCCTGGGTGTCAGCCTGGGCGCCGGCGCGGCGCTGGGAGCCTACAAAATCGGCACGGCCATCAAGCAGAAAGACAAAGTTCTGGTGGCCGAAAAATACCTGCAGAGCTACGCACCCGTAGGACGTAGCGTGGGCAACGTGCTGGCCAACCTCAAGCAGGCCGAGAAAACGAATTAACCTTCTTCTTCTAGTTTTCTGCGGAGCTTCATCACATTCTGATCTTGCTGGCGCTCGTAGCTTACTTCGTCAAAGAGCTTGCGCGTGAGATGAATGCCCAACCCGCCGATGCGCCGTTCTTCCAAACTGGCTTCGGCGTTCACCTCCGGACCCTGAACCAGGGGGTCGAAGGGTTGGCCGTCGTCGCGCAATTCGACTTCGACCCAGCCGTCCCGCGTGTCCATGCTGAGAAGGATGGTTCCGCCAACCCCTTCGGGATAGCCATAGCTGACGGCATTGGTGAAAAGCTCCTCGATGGCCAGTTGCAGCGCGTTGCTGATCTTGGGTCCGATGTGAAAGGAGGCGGCGAAGCCTTCCACGGCTTCCCCCAGCCTTTCCAATTCTTCCATCCGATTGGCAACTTCGAGGGTCACCGGACCGGTAGGTCCTAGATAGCTCAGCACCAGGGCGGTGATGTCATCGGCCTGCGGTCCGCCGGCTTCAAAGCGGCGCACCTCCGCCAGCAGACTTTCCACCAGTTGGCGAGGCCGCAGGTCACTCTGACCGCTGAAAAACCGCTGCATGCGCGCTTCCGTATAAAGCTCCGAGCCAGGATTGTGGGCTTCGCTAATCCCGTCGGTATAGAGCACCAGCACCTGGCCGGGCTTTAAGGTCATGTTGCTGGTTTGAAAGGCAATGCCGTCGGCCACTCCCAGGCCCATACCACGGGTGTGCGGCAACTGTTCGGGGCCCTTGTTGGGCGAGAGTAGGAAAGGCAGGTTATGCCCCCCATTGGCAAACTCCAGGTGACCGGTCTTCACGTTCAGGATCACCACAAACAGGGTGACGAACATGGAGGCCTCGTTGTTCTCGCACAATTCATCGTTGAGGCGGGCCATCAATTCCGCCAGTCCCAGCCCCTGGCGGGCGGTGGCTTTGATCAGCGTCTGCGTCACGGCCATAAACAACGCCGCCGGCACTCCCTTGCCGGAGACGTCTCCAACCACCGCAAAGATGCGTTCCTCGTCCAGCTGGAAGAAGTCGTAGAGATCGCCGCCCACCTCGCGGGATGGCTCCAGGGTGGCGTAGATGTCCACTTGGGGCAGCGCCAAGAAGGCGGGGAATTTCTTGGGCACGATGCTCATCTGGATGTGCCGGGCCACCTGCAGTTCCCCTTCGATGCGCTCCTTGGCGGCCGTGGTCTGGCGCAAATGCAGCACGCTTTCTTGAATGGTGCGCTCCATGTGAAGGAAGGACTCGGCCAGAGTGCCGATTTCACCGGCCGAACGGGGAATCAACCGGGCCAGCTCGGCGCGTTTGGGGAAATCGCTGCCGAAATCATGCTGCGACAGAGCGCGGGCGCAGTCGGTTAAGACCGTCACCGGACCGGTGATGCGCCGGACCGCCAGGCTCACCAGTCCCAGGCTGAGTACAAATAGGAGCGCGATGGCGACGGCTTGCAAGCCTGCCTCTCGCAAGGCGGCTGCATAGACTTTTTCCAGGTCCATGCCCACATGAATGTGACCACCCGCACCCATCATGATGGGAGCAGAGATATCCAGGCGCCGTTGTTCCGGACCCAACACCAAACGGGTGGCCGTAATGTTGGTGGCCGAAACCGGCAGCCCTTGCACCTCGGCGGGAACCTGGGGAACGAAGGTATGACAGACGGTCTCTCCCTGATTGTTGGTCAAAAAGAGATAGGCAACTCCTTCCAGCGACAAGGACTCGTCCAAAACCGCCTGCACTGTGGCCAGGTCGCGATTGACCAGCAACTCATCGGAGCTGCGAGAGATCCCCTGAGCGATGGCTCGCCCCTTGTTTTCGCACTCCCGCAACAGGTTGGCATAGACGCTCCAAATGGAAAGTCCCACCGTGATCATCAGCACCACCGCGAACATCATCGACGTAAAGAACAACGTCTGCCAGAAGAGGCCGGCCCGCTTCACGGCAGGGCCACTCGCAGCGAGGACAAGACCGCCTTCCAATTGGACAGCGGCACAAACTGGTCTCCCTGGACGCGCGTGAAGTAAACGGTGTGCAATCCCTGGTGTTGTTGAGCCGAGAAGGTCACGGTCGACTCCAGGCCCAGGTTGAAGTCATGAATCGACTCCGCACCTTTCACGATGTGCTCGCGATCCCAGGGAGGGCCGCTGCGGCGCAAAACCTCGGTGACCAGCTTGGCGC
>Ga0075012_10006281_pt1 | contig 10795 bp, 6 predicted proteins | sample All_14_2_FD_71474 | JGI IMG/M metagenome (GOLD analysis project Ga0075012, IMG submission 71474) | Freshwater microbial communities in response to fracking from Pennsylvania, USA - Allegheny Zone_MetaG_DW_15 | ecosystem: Environmental > Aquatic > Deep subsurface > Groundwater > Drilled... | reverse complement strand
ACGGGTAATGTCATCGCTAAAATGAAAGGCAATACAGGCAGTGCACCTATTTTGTTCAGCTGCCACATGGACACGGTTTCTCCAGGCGAAAATATAAAACCGATCATAAAGGATGGCGTTATTTACAGCGATGGGACGACGATATTAGGCGGTGATGATAAAGCTGGTATCGCTGCAATCGTGGAAGCAATCAAGGTCATCAAAGAAAATCAGATGCCACATGGCGATTTAGAAATAGTGTTCAGCATTTTTGAAGAGGGTGGCCTCCACGGCGCTAAAAATTTAAATTATGATGAAATCCACGCCAAACACGCCTTTGTTTTAGACAGCGGTGGGGACCCAGGTCAAGTCATCGTTCAAGGACCAGCGCAAGATAAGCTCGACTTTAAAGTCATCGGACGTCCAGCACATGCAGGGGTAGCGCCAGAAGAGGGCATCAGCGCCATCATGGTCGCTTCAGAAGCGATCGTAAATATGACCTTATTAAGAATCGATGCTGAAACCACTGCGAATATCGGCCGAATTGAAGGGGGCACTGTGACGAATATCGTCGCTCCTGAATGTGTGGTAAAAGCTGAGGCGAGAAGTTTAGATAATGATAAGTTAGCAAAGCAAAGTGCACATATGGTTGAATGCTTCGAGAAAGCAGCGGAGAAGTTCGGTGCAAAAGTCGAGTGTGAAGTAGCAAGAATGTATTCTGCATTCAATGTAGCGACAGATGCTGCAATCGTGAAAAATGTATTTGCAGCTTGTGAAGCTGTGGGACTAAAACCTTTCACCGCATCTTCAGGCGGCGGTAGCGACACAAATGTCTTTAACGCAAACGGCATTATGGCGGTCAACTTAGGAATCGGCGAAAGAAAACCACATACTTTAGAAGAGCACTTGCATATCGTGGATTTGGTTAACGCATCAAAACTTGTTCTCGAAATCATAAAGCAATACGCATAATCATTTTTTAATTACGTTCAAGAGTGCCTAATGGCACTCTTTTATGTTTCGAAGCCATTACATTCTCTTTACAGGTTGGCTAAGAATAGGATTTATTCAGGGTTTTGCGGTAAAATAGAATTACTAATGAAACATAGGAGGTCATATGAAACGTTCGACATCAAAATATTTCATCATAGGTTTGTTGCTGATGGCCATGGTCTTTACCAGTAATTTCAGCTTTGCCGCACCACTTACCCAAGATAGGCAAAATGCCATCAATAACGATTTTAGGGGACTATGGGTCGCGACAGTTTTAAATCTTGACTATCCCACTAAAGCAACCACCGATAGTGAAGTCTTAAAATCAGAAGCGCTTAAAATAATCAACAAGGCTGAAGCTATGGGCATGAATGCCATCGTACTACAAGTACGCCCATCGGGTGATGCTCTTTATAAATCTGACATTTATCCTTGGTCTAAGTATTTGACTGGAAAGCAAGGGGTTGCTCCGACAAATGATTTTGATCCGTTAGCGTACTGGATCGATGAAGCACATAAACGAGGCATCGCCGTCCATGCATGGGTAAATCCCTATCGGATCACACGTAAAAATGCAGCGGATCCAGCACATGATTATACACAATTAGCGGCTAATCACCCAGCGAAGCTTCATCCTGAATGGGTTGTCGCCCACACGGATGGTAATCTCTACTTTAACCCAGGATTACCGGAGGTCAGACAACATATCACCGATAGTATCATGGAAATCGTCAACAAGTACGATATCGACGGCATCCATTTTGACGATTACTTTTATCCAAGTACGACCTTTAATGATGCGACAGCGTTTGCAACTTATGGTAAATCATTCACGAATATCGCTGATTGGAGAAGAAATAATGTGGATGAACTGATCAAATCAGTTTATGCAGCCATTAAAGCAAAAAAACCGACCGTTCAATTCGGGATTAGTCCTTTTGGAATCTGGGCAAATGCAAAAAATAATCCTGCTGGAAGCGCTACGAATGGGTTTGAGTCCTATTACAGCCAGTATGCGGACACCAAAAAGTGGGTTGAGCAGAACATGATCGATTATATCGCGCCTCAGCTGTACTGGAACATCGGTTACAGTGTCGCAGACTATTCGAAGCTGTTAACTTGGTGGAGTGATGTGGCAAAGGATTCTAAGGTTAATCTGTATATCGGTCATGCAGCTTATCGTGTCGGTAACGCTGACATTAGCTCACCATGGTATGGCGTAGATGAAATCTATCGTCAACTTGCCTTGAACAAAACGAAAAGCAACGTAAAGGGAAGTATCTTTTTTAGATATGCTTTCTTTAATTCCAATAGCGCACTTTCAACGCTAGTCACTGATTACTATAAAGGTGGTAATCTAACACCTACACAGGAGCAGTTGGTTATCGGTCGCCCATATCGCGATGTACAGACCACCGCTAGCAATTACTTTATCGGAGGCGCATCGGATCCAAGAACGCCGGTCTATTTAAACGGTCAGGAAATCAAAATACGTACTGCTCAGGGGTATTTTGGTGTTTATGTGCCACTGATCACAGGTGAAAATGTCTTTACGTTAACGCAAAATGGTAAGACATCCACTCGAAAAATAACGAAGGTTGCACCAGCACTGGCAGCTCCTATGGCTAAAATAGAGATCATTCCTTCCTCTACATGGCCACAAACGGCCACATCAAAATCACCAAATGAAGAAGTGACGCTGTTTTGTAGAGCGCCGATAGGTGCAACCGTGACAGCGACCTTAAATGGAATGACCTATACCTTAACGCCTAGTTCGACAAATGTGACCACTAAGCCGTATGCGACGAGTTATAGCTTTAAAACGACACTGCCAAGTCCGACAGGGACACCGAGAGTGGTTGATCTCGGCAAAGTCGTTTATAAAATGGTTTATAAAGGAGTATCGTATAGTGCGGAATCGAAGGTGCCCGTTTCTGTCATCATGAATTGCGCGCCTTATATTGGTACCATTACGAAAAATAATGCAGATACCTTTGATGCTGCTTATTCTTCAAACGGGGCGATGCATATGCTGCAATTAGGCATGAAGGATTACGTCGTGGCAGAAAATGGCGATTATATCAAGTTTGCATCCGGTATTTGGGTAACACGTAGCAATGTTGCGCTCACTAACGGGACCCTCAATCCAAACACCATCGAAAAAATCAATTATATCAATGCGACAAAATTTGATGTCGTGGCATTTTCCATGAAAGAGAAAGCCATCGCCACTGCGAATTATAGTGCGGGTAAGCTTTCTGTCACCTTTGAGCAAACGGTCTATGGCGCACCTCTAAGCGTACCGATGCAGTCCATGATTAAAGAGGCCACCGTCAAAACGGTTGGAAACAAGACGACCTATGAGTTTACTTTAAATGAACCTTCAAAGCTTGGCGGTTATTATCTTGAATCCTCCGATACTGGAATCACACTGATCATCAAGAAAAAATTCGTGGCAACAAACGGAAGTCAGTTGCCTCTCAAGGGTGCGACCATCGTCATCGACCCAGGTCACGGCGGATCTGACTCTGGTGCCATCGGACTTTTAGGGACGCTTAAGCCTGAGAAGGCCGTCGCCATGGAGCATGCGCTACTAGTTAAAGCGAATCTGGAGGCACTTGGTGCAAACGTCGTCATGACGCGTACCAGCGACGTGTACTTGAGTTTAAGCGGACGACTTGTCACTTCGAAAGCGTACTCGCCTGATCTGTTCATCTCTATACATGCTGACAGCCTCGAAGATACGGCGGACCTAACCAAGGTTAGTGGAGCCACGGTTTACTATAAGGATCCACTGGCAAAAGGGTTCGCGGACACCATCAAAGCCGGCATAACGGCGCAAACCTCACGCGTGAATCGCGGCGCAAAAGTAATGAACTTTTATGTGATTCGTGGGACTTGGACACCTTCAGTGTTAATCGAAACGGGATTCATGCCGAATCCAAACGATTTCCAGGCGCTCACAGATTCGTATGAACAAGCTAGATTCGCAACCATGCTCAGCCAGGCTGTTTTAAATTATTTTAAACAATAGGGATTAACATCGTTCACGAATTGTTTACGATTTATAACGTTGGTTATGCTTTACAAGACAAATCGAATTCTATAAAATATACTTCGTACACGAAACTTCGCACACGAAACAATTGCGAGTCGGTACGAAGTTTTTTTTTAAGGAGAATGAAATGGAAGGTCTTGAACGCAGTTACGAAGTCATTAAGCGGATAAAACGGTTAAAAGAAACGATGCATGTCCATCTGCAAAGGTTATTCAAGGAGATGAATCTCACAGCGCCTCAAGGCATGGTGGTCGGTATTTTACTGAAACATGAAAAAATGAAGGTCTCCGAAGTGAGCGCGATTATGGATTTGTCCATGAGTACAGTTTCGGGGATTTTAGACCGATTAGAAAAACAGGGCATGATCACGCGTGAGAAGAGTGAAACTGATGGACGCGTCATATTGGTCAGTCTAACCGAATCCTTTAAAAAATCTTCCCATATTCCCTTTAAAGAAATAGAAGAAAGCTGGACCCAAAAAATCAATCGTGCCAGTGAAGAGGAAATTGACACGATTCTAACGGCATTAGCCATCCTCGAACGCTTAATCAACGAAGAATCAGAACAATAGCGAGGAAAAAAGAATGATAAAATTAATCAAATTTTTAAAACCCTTTACATTATCCATTTTACTAGCGATTGCACTTCTCTACATGCAGGCAATGGCGGATCTTGAATTACCGGATTACATGTCAAACATCGTCAATAACGGCATTCAAAACAATGGATTTGACAAGTCAGCACCTGAAATCATGCTTAAATCGGATTTTGATAGACTGCAAATGATGCTATCGGAAGACAAGAAGGATGTGGTTAATCAAAGCTATGTTCCAAAAGACAGTGATGAATACGACGCACTTTATACGAAGGTAAAAGACCAAGAAATCGTCGTTCTAAAGCAAGATGACGATGCTTTATTAACTGAAACCGAAAAAATCATGTCGCGTGCCTTGATTACAGTAGCCGCCTTACCAGGGATCGACCTCGAAAACATGGATGATTTCATGTTGCTTCAAATGGGCGCACAAGCCTCTTCCAAATATGTGGAAACATTAGGCGCCGATTTGGAAACGATTCAACGCAATTATATCCTAATGGCGGGTTTAAAAATGCTCGGAGTCGCCTTTATAGGTGCAGTGGCATCGATTTTAGTCGGACTTATCGCTGCTAGAGTGGCCGCAGGACTTGGTAAGAACCTTAGAAAAGCGATATTTACTAAGGTTCAAGGATTTTCTAACGCTGAATTTGATCAGTTTTCTACTGCCTCACTCATTACGCGAAGCACGAATGATATCAACCAAATTCAGACACTCATGGTTCTGATGGTGCGCATGCTGTTTTATGCACCGATTCTGGGATTTGGTGGTGTGCTCAAAGCAATCGAAAAGAGTAGCTCCATGTCGTGGATTATCGCGCTGGCTGTCGTAATTCTTATGGGCATTATCTCATTGGTTTTCGCCATCGCGTATCCAAAATTTAAAATCGTTCAAAAGATGATCGATCGCCTCAATCTCGTAGTAAGAGAAAACCTTACGGGCATGATGGTTGTGCGCGCGTTTAACACGCAGGCCTTTGAAGAAAAACGCTTTGATCAAGCCAATAAGGATTTGACGCAAATTAACTTGTTCGTAAACCGCGTGATGACATTTTTAATTCCGATCATGATGGTGATTATGAACGGCGTGACCCTTCTTATCGTTTGGGTTGGTGCGCATCAAATCTCCGATTCACAAATGCAGGTAGGCGATATGATGGCTTTTATGCAATATGCGATCCAAATTATCATGTCGTTCCTTTTCTTATCCATGATGTTCATCATGATTCCTAGAGCCACGGTGAGTGCAAACAGGATTGCAGAGGTATTAGAGTCTAAGGAATCCATCCATGACCCTGAAAACCCAGTAATGCCTGCTGTTTCTGGTAAAGGAGAAGTTGAGTTCACGGGTGTTCACTTTAAATACCCAGGCGCTGAGGAAGAAATGATCAAAGGAATTTCGTTTAAAGCGAAAGCGGGAGAATTTACAGCGATTATCGGTTCCACAGGCTCTGGTAAAACCACTTTGATGAATCTTTTACCGAGATTTTATGATGTTACGGAAGGTAAAATTCTGATCGACGGCATCGACATAAAGCAAATGAAGCAAAAAGAGCTACGCAGTTTAATCGGTTATGTCCCTCAAAAGGCTTCTTTGTTTAGTGGGTCGATTTCATCCAACTTACTGGTCGGCGATGCAAAAGCGTCCAGCGATGTGATTGAGCGCGCCATTGACATTGCGCAAGCGAGAGAGATTATCGACGAGAAACCGGAGGGGTTAGAGGCGCCTATTTCACAAAGTGGTGCTAACGTTTCTGGTGGTCAAAAACAACGGTTATCCATCGCAAGAGCGCTGGTTAAGCAACCTAAAATTTATATATTTGACGATTCGTTTTCAGCGCTGGATTACAAAACCGATTCTAAATTAAGACAGGCTCTTCGAGAAAAAGCAGCGGGTGCAACGATTCTCGTCGTGGCACAGCGCATCGCAACAATTAAGAATGCCGATCAGATCCTCGTAATGGATGAAGGCCGTTTGGTAGGTAAGGGAACGCATCAGGAACTCATGGCGACCTGTACAACCTATCAAGAAATCGCGTACTCTCAGCTTAGCAAGGAGGAACTGTCATGAGTGAGAATAGACAACGTAGAAATTCAGGACCAGGAATGGGCCATGGACCAATGGGCATGATGGGCGGCGCGAAGGCGAAGGATTTTAAAAGCACCATTAAACGACTCATCAACTATTTAGATGTCTATAAATGGACGATTCTCATGGTGATCCTATTAGCTGCAGCCAGTGCTGCATTTGGCATCTATGGGCCAAAGCTCTTAGGAAAAGCAACCACAAAGGTGTTTGAAGGAATTTTTGGTAAAATTTCAGGCACTGGAACGGGTATCGACTTTGACTATATCGGTGGCATCATGATTACCCTGATCATCTTATATGGGGTAAGTGCTTTATTAAGCTATATCCAAGGGTTCGTCATGACTGGCGTATCCATGAAGGTCACCTATAAGATGCGAAAGGATATTAGTGAAAAAATCAATCGCATCCCGCTTAAATATTTCGACGGTACCAACCACGGCGAAGTGCTTTCTAGAATTACGAATGATGTGGACACGGTTAGCCAGACCTTGAACCAAAGCTTGACGCAGATGATTACCTCCATCACCACTGTAATCGGGGTCATGATCATGATGATTAGCATCAGTGGATTAATGACACTCGTTTCACTCTTAATTATTCCACTTTCCATGGTATTTGTGATGCTCATCGTTAAACGGTCTCAGAAGTATTTTAAAGAGCAGCAGAAACTCTTAGGCAATGTCAATGGCCATATAGAGGAGATGTACAGTGGTCATATGATCATCAAGGCTTTTAACGGCGAAGAGGAGAGCATCGCAACCTTTTCGAAGATTAATGAAGAACTCTATGCCACTTCTTGGAAATCACAGTTTTTATCGTCCATCATGATGCCGATGATCAATATCGTCGGTAACATCGGCTATGTGGCCGTATGTGTTTTAGGGGGCTCCTTAGCGGCTAAAAAAGCGATTGAAGTAGGGGATATCCAAGCGTTCGTCCAGTATATCAGAAGCTTTACCCAGCCTTTAGCGCAGCTTGCCAACATTTCAAACGTCTTACAACAAACCGCAGCAGCTGCTGAACGCGTCTTTGAGTTCCTAGATGAAGCAGAGGAAATAGCTGATGCACAAGAGCCGGTTGACGCATCACGTGTTCACGGAGAGGTATCCTTTAAAAACGTTCACTTTGGTTATAATGATGACCAAACCGTTATCAATGATTTTTCAGTGGACATCAAGCAAGGACAGAAGGTGGCCATCGTCGGCCCCACTGGAGCTGGAAAAACCACGATGGTTAAGCTTCTAATGCGATTCTATGATGTCGGATCTGGAAAAATAACACTTGATGGCCACGATATCAGAGAATACTCGCGTCATGACTTAAGAGACCAGTTTGGAATGGTGCTTCAGGATGCCTGGCTTTACAACGCTTCTATCAAAGACAACATCCGCTATGGCAATCTAGATGCCACAGATGAAGAAATTATCGCTGCCGCTAAATCGGCACACGTCGATAGCTTCGTTCACATGTTGCCTGGCGGTTATGACATGCAGTTAAATGAAGAAGCCACCAATGTGTCATTAGGTCAAAAGCAGCTGATCACCATCGCAAGGGCCTTTTTATCGAATCCAAAGCTTTTAATACTTGATGAAGCAACCAGCTCGGTTGATACGCGCACTGAGGTTCAAATTCAAACAGCCATGAAACGTTTGATGGAAAACCGCACGAGCTTTATCATCGCTCACCGATTATCGACCATAAGAGATGCAGACCTCATCCTCGTCATGAATCATGGCGACATCGTTGAGCAGGGGACTCATGAAGCTTTACTGGCTAAAGGCGGTTTTTATGCCGATCTTTATAATAGTCAGTTTGAGTCCATGGCAAGTTAAGCCTTACAATTTAAAGAAAATTCATGAGCGCATGCCTTCATTTGGCATGCGTTTGTTATTTCTGCGGGATAAAATTTACCCACTTTATGCAACAAAAGCGATTACTTTATCAGGTAGTGGGTACAATATGTATGATGGCGTTTTTCCATATGGAAAATAGTTGTGCTATCGGTTGCATAGATTTTTTAAATTTTTATTAGAAAAACGTTAACAAATGATTGCAAATGTAAAAATTAAGCGGTATAATGACCGTAAATGAGGTTATTTTTTTACGAATGGTGCGCAAACGCATGCACGAATTTTAGCAGATAATGCACATCCATCAGTAAAATCGCCTCAAAAAAACAGAGAGTTGCATGCAAAAACGTATGCAAACTCCGTTCTAAATGGGAGATGTAGGAGGATTTAAAATGAAAAAGTTAGTAAGTTTACTGCTGATCATGGTCATGATGTTCTCATTAGTGGCATGTGGTAGCAAAGAAGAAGTTGTTGAAGAAACGACTGCAGCAGCTACTGAAGCTTCAACAGAAGCACCAACACTTACAGGTTCAATCACTGTTCAAGCTGAAACAACTTGGTTAGAGTACTACCAAGCTGCTATCGACAGAGTTAAAGCAGCAAATCCTGATGTAACCATCGACATTATCGAAGTTGGATCATTTGATCACCTCGATACAATCGACAAAACTGACATCACTAACACAGATGTCGCTGACGTATTTGCACTTCCAGCTGACAGAATTTTCGGCTTAGCGCAAAACCAAGTTTTAGCTTCTTTAGATGCTCAAGCAATGGCAGCTAACGTTGGCGGTTTCGCTGATTATGATGGCGGTTTAGGCGGCCTCTTCAATATCGATGGCGAATATTTAGCATTCCCTATGAACATCGAAACATTAGTTAACTTTGCTAACACTGCAAACGCTGCAGCTGCTGGCATCGATCTTACACAACCAATCGAATTCACAACTTTAGATCCAGAAGCGATGCTCGTTCCTGCGTTTAACGCTTGGTTCGGCGTAGCACTTACAAATGCTGCTGGTATCGAAATGTTAGGCATGAAAGATGATGGCACACTCTTCTCAGATTTAACTGAAGATTGGGCTAACCTTCCAGCTGAAAAGCAAGCAGTTTTCACTGCACTCTTCAACTACTGGAAAGCACACAACGACAAAGGCACTTCACTTTGGGATAGCAGCGCAGCATGGGGTTACATGGACACTGCTTTCACATCAGGTGGTCAAACATCTGTAAGACTTGAAGGTCCATGGTCAACAGGCAGCTTATCAAACCTTGCTAACGCAGGCGCTGATTTAGCAATCCTTCCAATCGGTCAAGTAACTTTAAATGGCGCACCACTTACTCACTGGCAAGGTGGCTGGGGCTTAGGTGTTAACGCTAGAAACGAAGGCGACGCTGAGAAAATGGCGCTTGCTCAAGCGGTTATCGAAGAAATCATGAATCCAGAATTTGCTATCGACTTCTTTAAAGCAACTGGCAAAATCATGGCTAACGTAGATCCATCTGTTTACGCAAACTCTGACATGTCAGACACTGACAAAACTGTCGTAGCTGCTGTAATCGAATCATACAAGAATGCACCTGCTAGACCACTTTTCACTGAGTGGGGTCAAGTATGGGGCACTTGGGAAACAGGTTTGCTTTCTTGGGCTGCTGTGAAACCTGCAACTGTTGAAGCAGCTTACGCAGAAGTTCAAGCTTCATTTAAAGCAATGATGCTAAACTTCTAAGAACCTGAATCATAAGAGAAGAGGGGTTTAGCCTTTCTTCTCTTTCATTTTTTGAAAGGATATAACATGAACACAAATACCAAGCTCCCGATAAAAAAGCTCTATCTAATTTTAATCTCCTGTTCGGTTATAATCTTCGCCGCATCCCTAGAAGTCATGTTTCGTGTTAAAGATTTGCAATTATTCGACTCATGGCTCACTCAAAATGAAATCACCGGAAATCGTGCGGATTTATTCTCAAACTATGTCAGTTTAAATCTCAGCGTCTTCGTCTCAAAAATAATCGTTCCAGTTTCATTTGCGATTTACACCTATTTTGCGTATGTGAAAATCAGAATCAACCAGTTGTATGTCTTTATGTGGATGGTTCTAAACTTAGGCGGTCTCGCATATACCATTATTGAATTTAATTTTGCGTCGCCAATGTACTACCTCATGATCCTTTCATATGCGGTTTGCATAATGACACTTGTAACGCTTGTTGACGACATCCGTGCCAAT
>Ga0075012_10006277_pt1 | contig 10797 bp, 10 predicted proteins | sample All_14_2_FD_71474 | JGI IMG/M metagenome (GOLD analysis project Ga0075012, IMG submission 71474) | Freshwater microbial communities in response to fracking from Pennsylvania, USA - Allegheny Zone_MetaG_DW_15 | ecosystem: Environmental > Aquatic > Deep subsurface > Groundwater > Drilled... | reverse complement strand
CTTTTAGAACTAATATTATTGGAAGGCCTGTGTCTTTAAATGATCTTCGGGTTGAAATCTTGCCTGGCATGAATGCTGTGAATGAATTACTTGCAGCGCTACGCGGATTTGAGTATGAGATCAACTGGTTACAGTATGGTGGAATGGTTATCTTCTATATCGTTGTCTTGGCTGGCTTTGGTTATCTGACCGTATGGCTGCTAAATAAAAAACTGGAGTTAGAGTAGTCTTAAATCTGGAACTCCTGTAAAATAAGGTTAATCGTTCTGTTGTTTGAGAATGTAAGAGGTAATGTGTGAATTCAATGGATGAACTCTTCCGGAGGTGTTAAATGTTATGGAAATTAGTTAAATTTGACATCCGATCTACGTCTCGTGATTTTGCGGTGTTGTATATGGGAATGTTTGCTTTAGCAGTATTAGCCGGAACTCTAGCAAATGAGTTGATTGTATTTTCTTTACTTCTGAACATCGCGATTTCCATCACAGTAGCCGTAGTGACCTTCGTTTCGATCATCCGACTGTTTAGCAGAAGAATGTTCTCAACGGAAGGTTATCTCACATTGACCTTGCCGGCAACAAGCACTCAGCAAGTAATCGCCATGGTATTGACTGGAGCATTCTGGTCGGTTATGACGTTAGTGATATTTACTCTTGCACTATCTACTATGTTTGTGGTTGTTCTTGTGATCGAGATTTGGGGTCAATTCTCTTTTTCCTCTATCGACTGGCAGTCTTTGTCGCAACTATGGGAAGCGATTCTCGCTTCCGAACTTACAAAAGATTTAGGCTTCGGGCTTCTGACAGGTATTCCCATGGGAATCTTACAAATGTTCTACTCGTTGATGATTCTGCTATTCGTTATTGTCTTTGTTAATACCAGCTTTGTTAAGCAGAGCAAGACGTTGATTGGTATCGTCGTTTACCTTGCTATCAGTATGATTTTAAACACCTTGCGCAGTAACATCTTTACGAAACCAATCGATGAACTGAGATTTCAGATTATATCGGGTACGGATGGGATTACCCAAGTAATACCTTTGCTTAGCGGACTTGAAAATGAATTCAGCTGGATGGAGTACGGTGGAACGGTTCTGTACTATATCGTTGTGCTGGCTGTCTTTGGATATCTTACCGTATGGCTGCTAAATAAGAAACTGGAACTGGAGTAGCTCGTGCTACTCTTTTTTGTGAATCGTTGCTCAAACACTTAAAATGAAGATTATTTTATGATAGAATCTGATTGAATGATAAAGGAGAATAAATCATCATGATAGTGGGTTGCGTAAAAGAAATCAAGAAGCACGAGTACCGGGTCGGACTAACACCGCCACATGTACATAGCTATGTGGCTGCCGGTCATACCGTGCTCATTCAGTCGTTGGCGGGTGAGGGAAGCGGATTTGATGATCAGGAATATGTCAATGCCGGAGCGACCGTCGTAGAGACTGCTGCGGAAGTCTGGGCAAAAGCTGAGATGATCGTCAAGGTCAAAGAACCGCTCAAAGCTGAATATGAACATATGCGCGAAGGGCAGATTTTATATACATATCTGCATTTAGCCGCAGATAAAGACTTGACGGATGCTCTGGTTGAGAAGAAGGTCAAAGGCGTGGCTTATGAAACCATTACGGACAAATATGGGGGATTGCCCTTGTTAAAACCGATGAGCGAAGTTGCCGGCAGACTGAGTGTTCAGGAAGGTGCGAAGTATCTGGAAAAACCGTTTGGCGGACGCGGTGTCCTGCTTGCCGGTGTTCCGGGAGTACCGAAGGGGAAAGTCGTTATTATCGGTGGCGGAACCGTGGGTACCAACGCTGCGAAAATCGCTATTGGCATGGGTGCCGATGTTTCGATTCTGGATAAAAACATTCGTCGTCTGGAAGAATTGGATAATCTGTTTGGATCATCGATCCAGACACTGTATAGTACCGATGCCATCGTATTGTCTCAGTTGGAGAGTGCTGATTTAGTCATCGGAGCCGTGCTGATCCCGGGGGCATCTGCACCGAAAGTCATTAAGCGCGACATGTTGAAGCGGATGCGCAAAGGGGCGGTCATTGTCGATGTTGCGGTCGATCAGGGCGGATGCTGTGAAACGACACACGCGACCTATCATGACGAACCGACATATATCGTTGATGATGTCGTTCATTACTGTGTGGCCAATATGCCCGGCGCAACTCCGCGTACATCAACCCAAGCCTTAACCAATGCGACGTTGAGTTATGGTTTGATGCTGGCGAAGTATGGATTGGAAAAGGCATGTGCCATGGATGAACATTTGGCTAAAGGTGTCAATACCTATGACGGATACATTACCTGTGCGGAAGTGGCTTCTGCTTTTGGCTATAAGAGTGCGGAACTGATAAAAGTAATCAAATAAAGAAGGTGATCAAATGTTCGCATTTACGCCGCCTACGACCGGAACGCTGATCATGGTTTCCATGGTTGTTTCCGCTTTCGGTCTGATTGTGCTTCAGCTTCGAAAAAACAAAAAGAATAAGTAGGTTTGGGGCACTTTGTGTGCCCTTTGCCTTTGTATGAAATCGGTGTATAATAAATATCGTGAGTGGAGGCGAATCATGTTTCATATTGCCGATGTAAAAAAATTCCGATTCTGTCCGCGCTTTTTCTGGCTTCACAATAACGGTCAGGCACTGCCACGGATTCAGTTTGTGCGCATGGAAGAAAAAATGACAGAATTAGCGAAAGAGAAACTGAAAATCACTTCTTTTTTTATGGGTGCCCGCGGTGATGGCAATGAGGTTTTCCAACAGGGATTTGAAAAGGAATCCTGGGGAATCAATGTCCGTATGGAAGCCAAGCATTTGCGTATCAAAATTCCGTTGATGCAGAAGACGGATGATGGGTATGACATTTATTTTACCTACTTAGGCGGAAAGCCGAAGGGCGATGATGTCCGCTATTACTCCGATCAGATCTGGGTCATGATGGAACAGGGCATCATGATCAGAGACATTTATGTCATTCATTTAAATCAGGAATACATACGGGAAGAGTTGCTGGACATCGATCAGTGCCTCAGCATTGCTACCCATTTTTATACAAGCAAGGGATTACCGTCATATTTGATCACCGACCACATCCTCGATCATGTTCAGGGACTGTCATCGACACTGGAAGAAATGGTTCGGGTGCATCAGGACACGATCCCGGATGCGGTCAAACTGCCAAGATGCTATCGCCGGCAGAAGTGCGGTTATTATCATCAATGTTTTCCGGATGAACGATCCGATGATCATAACAGTGTCTGGACATTGGTCAACAGCAGCAACAAACCGCAAATGGTCAGTCAGGGTGTCTTGAAACTTGAAGAAATCGAAGCAGATATGATTGAGGGCGATCGGGTTCAGTATGCGCAAATCATGGCAGCGCGCAACGGCGGGATTTTCTTTGACCGCTTAGCCATGACCAACTGGTTATCTAAAGTCGTCAAACCGATATCATTTTTGGATTTTGAGTGGGATTTGTATGCGATTCCGCCTTACCCGGGCATGCGGCCGATGGAAGTGTTGCCGTTTCAATATTCCTTGCACATGCTTACCGAAGAAGGTTTGAAGCATGAACAGTTTTTGGGAGTCGGGGACTGCCGGCTGGATTTTATCAAAAACCTGCTGAAACAGGTTCCTGCGGAAGGTACCGTGTTTGCTTACAATGCCGATGGTGCGGAGAAGCTGCGCTTGCTTGAACTTGCCCGTCAGTTTCCGCAATATGAAGAACCGTTAACAGCTTTGGCTGGTCGTTTGTTGGATTTGGCTCAGCCATTGTTTATGGGACTGCTCTACGATGTCCGATTGGGTGGTGCATTTACACTTAAAAAAGTCATCGAAGTCATCAATCCGGAGTTTGCTTATGCCAATCTGATGATTCAACATGGATTGGATGCGGTCGAATTGTGGCGCAAGGCAGATATCAGTGATACACTGAGTGAACAACTTCGCGAGGATTTGTTTGCTTATTGTAAGAGGGATACCGAAGCGATGGTCGAATTATATCAATATTTAGAAAAATTGGTGAAATGAGTGTATATTTCACCTTTTTACTGATCTTTTTGTTAAAATGAAATAAAGAGGTGATGGGTATGCCCAACGTGATTACCCACGGACTATTGGCCCAACAGACGCTGAAACTTTTACCGGTTTCAGTGGTCAAAGATGCGATTGCGAAATATCCACAAGCGTACCTGTTTGGCAGCAACGGCCCGGATTTTTTATTTTATTACAATGTCTGGCCTTGGCTCGATCAGAAAGAGAATCATCGCATCGGTGAGTTTGGTGAGATGATGCACCGATCGAAAATCAATGAGTTTACCGATGCCATGGTCAATAAGGCTATGGAACTAGGAGATCAGGCAAAATCGATTTTCACCTCATTTATTGCCGGGTATCTGACGCATTGGTCGCTCGATACGATCGCGCATCCCTTTGTGTTTTACCGCTCCGGTAAGATCGCCGGAAAGACGAAATACTGGCATTTCCGCTTTGAGTCGATGTTGGATTCACTGATGGTCAAAGAAGTGTTTAAGGAAGATCTTGCTCAGTATCCGACGAAGAACTTCATGAAGTTATCGGGTATTGAGAAGAAAGTCATCGCCTCGGGTGTAAGTGAGACATTCACTTCCGTATACAAGGAAGAAATGAAGGTCAATGAGGCAATCAGGTGCATGAATCACGCCTATGGGGTATTGCATGTACTGTTTGACCCGCATACCCGCTGGTTTCACTGGGTTCAGAAATTCGAAAAGAAGAAGAACATCTTTTGGAAGTTTTCCAGTCATATGGTCATCGGTGAGTTAGACGAAACGTTTGATGTATTGAACAAAAATCATTCGATCTGGCGAAATCCGACCGATCCGCAGTCCGAACGTACGGAGAGTTTTATGGAACTGTTTGAATTGGCGGTTGAGCGGGCATTGTCTGCGATTATCCGTTTTGATGAGATGCTCAATAAAAAAGCTGTCTCGATGGCGGATGTCATGCAGGACAGACAGTTCAACACAGGTACCAATGACGGAAAGAAGATGGTCGTCTTTGATTCGATTTATGAAAAAAGCGGGGATTTTTCCCGCTAATATAAGTATATCAGTTTATCAGTGTATAGAAAAGACTGATTTTTCGCAAAGAACCATCATATAATTAAAAAAAGGAGGATGATGTTATGCGAGTAAACATTCACGGCAAAAATTTGACGATTACAGAGGCGATGTATCAGCGGGTGGACAAGAAGCTCTCATTTCTTGAGAAGTACTTCAATATTGATGAAGATACAACGGCAAATGTGGTCGTGCGGGTGTTCCCGACGGGGTTGAAACTTGAAATCACGATTTTGACCAAAGTCGGCTACCTTCGCGCGGAGGTCGTACATGAAGACTTCTATGCGGCTGTGGATCTGGCGATGGATAAACTGGAAGATCAGATTCGCCGACAAAAAACCCGATTATCGCGACGTCACAGAGAGAAGTTGGCCTTAGCTTTCTTAAAACAAAATGAACCGGTCGTCGAGGAACCTGTAGTTAAGGAAAAGGAAATTCCGGTTCGCACCAAGACCATCGCTGCCCAACGGATGGACTTGGATGAAGCAATCATGCGCATGGAAATGTTGGGACACTCATTCTTTATTTATACAGACAATGAGTCGGACCTGATTGCGGTCGTTTATAAGCGTAATGACGGCGGATACGGTCTGTTGGAGACTGAACCGGCAGAGTAATAACAAGGGAGAAGAAATTCTCCCTTTTGATTGGGAAATTTTCGTTGACAAGTGTACTTTTATGTTATAATAATTGCAATGTGGAGGCGATTATATGAGTTTCAAAGACAAATTGAAAAATTTCATTAACCCGGTAGAAGAAGACGAAGTTCTCGAACTTTCGGCGGAAGAAGCCCGCATCAGCGAATATGAAAAACCGAAGAACCGTAATATATCGAAGATTCCTGCGGATACAAAAATGGTTTTGTTTGAACCGCGTTCTTTTGATGAGGCTGAGGAAGTTGCCCGTCATCTGAAGGGTAAGCGTGCAGCTGTTGTCAATCTGCATCGTCTGCCCAGAGAGTATTCTCAGCGTTCGATCGATTTTCTGACCGGCGTTGTATTCGCGCTTGACGGTACGATTCAAAAGATCGGTCATAACGTTATCCTGTGTACGCCTCAGGATATCGGTGTCAGCGGTGAAATCCGCTTTGATGCAGAAGAAGAATAACGTAACGAAATGAGGGATTGTACGTGAGTGAAGCTTCAACGAATCGGTTCAGAGTACTCAAACAAGGCTATGACCGTTTTGAGGTTGACCGAACGATCGAACAAATGACCTTGCAACTGGATGATCTGAAGAGCCGGCTGGATTTATACATGAAACAGTCGGAGTCTTCGGCGCAACAGCTCAGTCTGATCAAGCAGCGTTATCAGACGCTCATCGGTGAGTTGAACATTCGTGAAAAAGCTGCGGATGAAATTGCGCGGCTGGCATTGAAAGAGGCCAACCGGATCATTGATACGGCGCAAAACAATGCGGATTCAATCGTGCGTGAAGCACTTTCGACCGCACGGATCATTTTGGTGGAAATCGCGCGAATTTCGCAGGATGCCAATGAAGTGAAATCAGAGTTAAAGGAAAAACTGGATGCTTTGAGTCGTTCAATCGACGATTTGGAAATCCCGGTCGTTCCGAAAATGGAGTTTTTGAAAGACAGTGAACAAGACTTGCCGTTATAGTGCACAAGTAGAGACCCGGCGGTTGGTGAAAGCCGGGGTGCTAAGTAATCGGATATCACTTGGGAGTCGTATTTCCGACATGTAGGAAATAACGTTGGCGGCGTTAACGCATCAAGGGCACGGATCTTTCCGTGAACTAAGGTGGTACCGCGTAAACACGTCCTTAGCCGGACGTTTTTTTATTGAAAGGAACAGGAATATGGAGTATAAAAGTACACTGTTGATGCCCAATACCGAATTTGAAATGAGGGGCAATCTGAGCAAGAAGGAACCGGATTTCCAATTGCGCTGGGAAAAACTGGATTTGTATGCGCAAATGCAACTGAAAAGAGAGGGTGCACCGAGTTTTGTGCTGCATGACGGTCCGCCGTATGCCAACGGCCGGATCCATATCGGACATGCTCTCAACAAGATTTTAAAGGATGTCGTGGTGCGCAGTCACTTTATGGCAGGTTATCGTACCCCGTTTACTCCGGGATGGGATACCCATGGATTGCCAATTGAGACGGCCATTCAAAAAGAAGGTGTCAACCGTAAGACCATGAGTGTTGCCGAGTTTCGTAAGAAGTGTGAGGTGTATGCGCTCAATCAGGTCAGCATCCAAATGGCGGATATGAAAGCATTGGGGACCGTGGCGGATTATGACAAACCTTACATCACATTGAATAAGAGTTACGAAGCACATCAGATCCGTGTCTTTGCGAAGATGGCGATGGATGGGCTGATTTATAAAGGATTAAAACCGGTCTACTGGTCACCTTCTTCGGAAAGTGCACTGGCCGAAGCGGAAATCGAATATCATGACAAGAAATCTCCGTCGATTTATGTCGCTTTTGACGTTGTCGATGGAAAAGGCAAACTTGAGGCTGGGGATAAACTGGTCATCTGGACAACAACGCCATGGACCATTCCGGCCAACCTGGCGATTTCACTGAATCCGGAATTTGAGTATGCGCTTGTTTCTACCGAAAAGGGGCGTCTGTTAGTTTTAAAAGAGTTTGCGGATGGACTGATGAAGCAGTTCAAACTGGATAATTTTGAAATCGTTTCGGTTTATGAGGGTAAAGAACTGGAATTTGTTTTGACACAACACCCGTTATATCCGGAAAAAACGTCCGTCGTTCTTTTAGGCAGTCATGTCAGCAATGATGCCGGTACCGGATGTGTACACACTGCTCCGGGGCATGGCGTCGATGACTTTATCATCGGATCGAAATACGGACTGGAAGCTTACTGTCCGGTGGATGAGCAGGGCAAGATGATGGAATCGGCCGGTGACTGGTTGCAAGGGGTTTTTGTGGATGATGCCAATAAGCTGGTTGTAGAACGTTTGGATCAAAACGGCGCATTGCTTGCTTTCAGTTGGATCACTCACTCCTATCCGCATGACTGGCGTACCAAAAAGCCAGTAATTTTCAGGGCTACGACCCAATGGTTTGCTTCTATTGAAAAGATCCGCGAACAACTGCTATCCGAAATCGACAGTGTCAACTGGGTGACCGGCTGGGGTAAATTGCGCATGCACAACATGATCAAAGACCGCGGTGACTGGTGTATTTCGCGTCAGCGCGCCTGGGGTGTGCCGATTCCGATTTTCTATGCCCAAGACGGTACGCCGATCATGGAACAACGCGTATTCGACCATGTGGCAGCACTTTTCGAAGAATATGGTTCTCACATTTGGTTTGAGCGGGAAGCGAAGGATTTGCTTCCGGAAGGATATACCCATCCCAATTCAGCGGATGGCGAGTTTAAAAAAGAAACGGACATCATGGATGTCTGGTTTGATTCCGGTTCTTCACATACCGGGGCGATGCAGGCATACGGACAAGGATATCCGGCCGATGTTTATTTGGAAGGTTCCGATCAGTATCGGGGCTGGTTTAACAGTTCTCTGATCATCGGAACAGCCTATCATGGGCAGTCTCCCTATAAAGCCGTTGTCTCGCATGGCTTTGTGCTGGATGGCAAAGGCGAAAAGATGAGCAAGTCTTCAGGCAATGTCGTCGATCCCAATAAAGTAACATCGACATTGGGTGCGGATATTCTTCGTTTGTGGACCATGTCCATCGATTATCAGGCGGATGTCCGTATCTCCGATGATATTTTAAAGCAGGTTACGGAGAATTATCGGAAAATCCGCAATACGTTTAGGTTTATGTTGGGGAATATCCATCCTGAAGATTTTAATGAAAAAGATCTGGTGGATGTATCCCATCTGACCTCGGTTGATTTATATGTGTTAGATCAGGTCAATGCGACCTTGGCCTTGGGTTTGAAGTGTTATCGGGAGTTTGATTATGTGACCTTTGTATCTAAGGCAACAACACTGCTGACTAATACGTTATCTGCTTACTACCTAGACTTTACCAAGGATATTCTTTACATTGAAAAGCAGGATTCACTGCGTCGCCGTCAGGTTCAGACAGTCATTTATCTGGCTTTGGACGGATTGGTGCGAATGTTTGCGCCGATGCTGGTACATACTGCTGAAGAAGTATGGGATTTTTTGCATCCGGGCAGTGAAAGTGTGCATCTGCAGTTTTTCGCGGAGTTGTGGGATCTGCCTTTTTCCGATGAAGACCGTGAGGAATGGGCTTCTCTGATGGAAATGCGTGAGGATGTATTTAAAGCCTTGGAAGAAGCCCGTGCATTGAAAGTAATCGGCAAATCGTTGGAAGCTGAAGTCATTCTTGATTTGAGTGAAGAGCAAGCGTTGCTTGTGAATAAGCATATCGGTATGGAACGTTTGGCTCAATGGCTGATCGTATCCAAAGTAACCCTGGCTGATGCGGGCAAACGCTATGAAGTATGCGGGGTCAATGTTGCTTTGGCCAGCGGACACACATGTCCGCGCTGTTGGAATGTGACGGAATCAACGGCTGAAGATCATCTGTGCGACCGCTGTGCGAATGTATTGAGTATTTGACACTGTGCGCTTATGCGCACAGTTTTTATGTTAGAATGAACTCAGAGGTAACTTATGGAAATCATTACATCTTTACAGAACAGCAAAGTTAAGCAGTGGGTCAGATATCAGATGAAGAAACACCGGGATGAAGACGGCTTGTTTTTGGCTGAAGGAGAGCATTTGGTCAAGGAAGCGCAGATGGCAGGGATATTGAGAGAAGTGATGATTTCACGTCCGGTTGACTTTGATTTGCTTGTACCGAAAACCGAAGTTACACCGGAAATCTGCAAAAAAGTATCTGCGACACAATCGGGGGTTCCTATAATCGGTCTTTGTGAATTTCCGAAAGAGCGAAGGGCAGGATTTGATCGCTGGCTTTTATGCGATGATATTCAAGATCCCGGCAATTTGGGTACAATCATACGCACAGCTTTATCTTTTGGATTTGATGCCGTTGCCCTTTCGCTGGGGTGTGCGGATGTGTACAATGATAAAACGCTGCGCTCTTCTCAGGGAGCGGTGTTTCATCTGCCTGTAATTCGGACAGATTTGAAAGATGTTGTTAAGGAGCTGAAGGAAAATCAGGTTAAAGTTCTTGCCAGTGCCCTCGAAGATTCCGAGCCCTTGTCTTCATTAGGTGTAGTGGACAGAGTTGCGATCATTTTGGGAAATGAAGGTCAGGGAGTGAGTCATCGGATGTTGAATCTGTCGGATGGCAAAGTGAAGATTGAAATGAATGCATTTGAGTCGTTGAATGTAGCTGTTGCGGCCGGTATATTTTGCTATCACTGGCGAAAAAAAGTTTAGAAGTTTTCAACAATATTTGTGTTTTACCGGTAAAGTGATATATCTTTAGGGTTTATCGATTAAACCAGTATTTCGATTACTCTTGAAATAATCTGATAATCATTTTGAATTTATGATAAACTTTAAATGTGTGGTGATATAATGAAAAAAAAGTTTAGCCTCGAGTATTCCAGAAAACTATCCGTGATTTCTGTCACAGTATTTCTATATGCCCTTTATATTAACAGAATTATCCCGTATCGATATGCACTTATGATTGCGATTGTTTTTTTGTTAACTTTTTTTATAACTTTATTCAAGAAGTCTCGAATATTGAATATCGCTTTTATCATTTTTGTGTTATTT
>Ga0075012_10006276_pt1 | contig 10798 bp, 13 predicted proteins | sample All_14_2_FD_71474 | JGI IMG/M metagenome (GOLD analysis project Ga0075012, IMG submission 71474) | Freshwater microbial communities in response to fracking from Pennsylvania, USA - Allegheny Zone_MetaG_DW_15 | ecosystem: Environmental > Aquatic > Deep subsurface > Groundwater > Drilled... | reverse complement strand
CCGTCCACATCCTTGGCCGGATCGATCAGGTCGATCACCTTGGCGCTGTCCATATGTTTCGGCAGCGGCAATTGCACCAGGATGCCATGAACCGCCGGATCGGCATTGAGCGCCGCCACCCGTTCGAGCAGCGCGCTTTCCGGGGCATCGGCGGGCAGGCGGTATTCGAAGGAATTCATCCCCGCCGCCTTGGTCTGCTCGCCCTTGTTGCGGACATAGACATGGCTGGCCGGATCGTCGCCGACGAGAACCACCGCAAGGCCGGGCACCAGGCCATGGCCGGCCTGCAGAAGGGCCACATGCTCGGCCACGCGCTGGCGCAGGCCAGCGGCGAAAGCCTTGCCGTCGATAAGGGCTGCGGTCATGGAAAACCCCGTCAGGACTTGGATGGCGCGGGGTTAAGCCATTTGTCGAATCGGTGCAACAGGTCTGGCGGGGCACCTGCTATGCGCAGCAGCTTTTGCCGGGCAGTGTGGCCGCTTTTGATCACCACCGCCGAACGGGCCAGCCCAAGCCCCTCGGCGATGAAGCGGACCAGCGCCTCATTGGCCGCGCCATCGACCGGCGGCGCATTCAGCTTGATCGAGAGCACGGCCCGGCCGTCAGCCCCGGTCACCACGCCCTCGACCGCATTGCGCGACGCCCGGGGCGACAGGCGCACCGCCAGCCGCACCCCCTGGCCATCCGCCTCCGGCCCATAGGGCAGGGCATTCATCCCATGATTCCGAACACGACTTCGGGAATAAAGCGGCGCAGGAAATAGATGGCGATCAGCAGCACCAGCGGCGAAAAATCCATCCCGCCCGCGCTGGGCAACACCCGGCGAATCGGCCGCAGCAGCGGCTCGGTCAGCACCTCGATCCCGCGCCCGAGGGAGCGCACCGCCGGGCTGTAGGGATTGACGACATTCAGGGCCACCAGCCAGGACAGCACGGCGGCAATGATCAGCACCCAGGTATAGAGGCTGAGAATAAGGTCGATGGTCTGGAGAAGGGCTATCATCGGGCTTCCATCCGGGGTCTGACCCTTGCGGATGTAGGACTTCAAAAAGCCGAGCGCAACCCGCTTGACAGACGGAATCTCTTAGAGCATTTTCCGCACCTCGCAAGCGGCGGGTACGGGGCTGTAGCTCAGATGGGAGAGCGCCTCGTTCGCAATGAGGAGGTCAGGGGTTCGATTCCCCTCAGCTCCACCAACCGTACCAGCGCTGCGGATTTTTCTTCGAAATCAATGGCTTACCAATAAGGTTCGATTGGGTGCGTACCCATTTGCGTACCCACAGTGCGTACCCTGTCTTGTTGGCTTCACTGGCTGGCGTCTACGCCACATTGCGCACATTTAATTGTGGGCCCACCCGGAGATGAAGCCGTCCTCTCCGCCACAAAACCTTCTGGCAGTTTGGAAACCCTCGTGCCGGGATCGGACTTGTAGGTCCAACCATCGTGCTCCCAGAGCTCTGCGACACCCGTCCGGCCACATATCGGGCATTTCAGTCTCTCGGTGAAACGGTCTTTCGCTGTCACGGCGGCACTCCCTGGTGCGAATGAGGATTTGAGCTATCCCAATCTTGCGCTGTACGGGTTAACGGCCGGCTATCGGGGGCGGCCCCAGGTCTTCCCAGAGCCGCCCTGTGCTGTCTTGTGGTCTACTCCTCCAAATACCCGATCAGCGCATTGAACGTCTGCGCCATTGGCAGCACATCGCCGGTAACCCAGTCTAGCAAGAGTCGTCGCACGGTTTTGGCGGAGCGCAGCATCGGCTCATAGAGACCAGCTTCGAAGACGGCGAGTACCTGGTTGGCCGTTCTGGGGAACAGGATGTTGATGCTCTCAATGTTTGGCATGGAGAAGAAGGCGCCCAACTTGAGAAGCCGTCGCACATCGCCGGAGCAACGCTCCGCAAGGTGGGCGTAGTTCCCATTGTGTTTCACAAGGCCGAGTAAGTCGCCGATGTCCTTGAGGGTAAACCAAGGTTCCCCGTCAATCTCCATCCTGCGGACCTTGTTGGTCGTGGCTACATCAGGGAGCGGTAACGGTTGGCATGGGGGGAAGGCCAAGAGCTAGAGCAAGCCACCTTTCGGGGACTTCAAATTGGCCTGTCCATTGAAATAGAAAACCTCGCCCATCGGTGCATTGCCTTGCCGCTATCCCGATGCGGGATACGAGTATAAGGCAAAAATAAAAAGCCTTAATGCAGAACTCCTTTTCTTCAAAAATTGAGTGAAAATTCAGAACCAATCCAGTGAATTTTATTTTTTCCAGCTCCATGCTCAGGGATTCCGGCTTCCAGCGCGGATGGACGATTTGATTTCTAAGTCGATAGAGGGTCTTTATCTCCGAGAGTATGGCTTGATGGTCAGGTATTCCCGAGGGCAGCGCCAAGCTAACCAGAGCGGCCAGCCGATCAGAGATAGGGGCGCGCTTTTGGGCCGCCTTGAGAATTTCGGGTCTGCCAACTTGCTGCGAATAGAGGTGAAAATACACGTTTGTAAACGCCTCTACCCCGGTCAAAGACATTAGGAAGGCTTGAACTCCCTTCATCCGTCCGCCCCCACCTTTTTCTTGGTCGTCCATTTCTTCAAGATTGAGGGCCGCCATCTCGAAATATATTCTGACAACAACGTAAACTTGCTCAAAAGTCGTCGCACCGCTATAGGGCTGCCCATCTTTGAGTATTTTCTCGACAAACCCATTGTCGTCCGTGACAAAAGTGAAATCGGCCATCTGCGATCACCCCTTAGCCGGCTGGAATTTGGGCTCCCGCCCGTGGATCTCGGCGTTCTCATCGATCACCTTCAGCAGGCACCGCTTCTCCACTGTCCTGCGGGCCCCATCGCTTACCGGGACTGGCACGGCAGACCACCCCAGGGCTTCGACCCTGCGGGCCATACGTTCGGCCTGCTCCTCAATCGTGACGGTGCGATAGCCCATGGGCCGCTTCCTTGAGGTCGGGGCGACCGAAGTCTCCTGCGGCATTCCCCTGAATACGCCTGTGAAGGTAGGCGTTGTCCAGGTCGTCCGCCAAGTGGTGAAGGTCAGCAGCTTTCCGCCATCCGCCATTTCCCGAACCCTGTAGCCGTCGAGCACCTTGGTTTCGATCAAGGCAGGTGGGAGGGCTGCCAGCATGGCAAGGCGGGTCAGCAACGCACGCTCCCATTTCGCGAGGGGGCGCGCTGGCGAACGGCTTTGGAAGGAACTCCGAGGCACGAGAGCACCGTGGTCGCTCGCTTACATATCGAGGAATTGTCCCTGCCGAAGCCGCTGAGGTCCATGCCTCATGCGGCTCAAGGGCGCTATTATCACCAGCCGTAAGTCTCGACGACATCGACCGCGATCCTGATCAGGACGGCGGCGGAGAGCAGGAACAGGAGCAGGCGGCCCAGGCGGCCGGGGCCGGTGAATTGTGCCTTTCGGGGGGCGGCCGGGCGGTGATCGGGATCGGGAACGGACATGGCGGCCCTCCTGCTTTGAGGCGGGAGGCATCCCCGCCGGTCCAGGGAACTTAGGACCGGCGGGGGGTAATGCAAGGGGGGCGGCTTCCCCCCGTCAGCGCCCGACCGCGCGGCGGTAGAGATGCCAGGTGGCATGGCCGAGCACCGGCAGGACCACCACCAGCCCGGCAAACATGGGCAGGCTGCCGAGGAACAGCAGGCCGCCGACGATCAGGCCCCAGGCCGCCATCACCCCCGGGTTGGTCGCGACCACGCGGATCGAGGTCAGCACCGCGACATCCATCCGGACATGGCGATCCACCATCATCGGGAAGGAAACGACCGAAATGGTGAGCACCGCCAGGGCGAAGAGAAAGCCCACGCCAAGCCCGATCACGGTCATGGTCAGGCCCGCCGGCGTGTTCAGCACATCATGGATGAAGGCCGCGAGCGAGGCCGGCGGCTGCGGCCCGAGGGTGGCGTTATAGATCGAGATCGCCACCCCCTGCCAGGCGAAGAACAGGGTGACGAGCACCAGCCCGAGCAGCAGAATCCCGGCAATGGAGGGGGATTTCAGCACCTTCAGGGCGGCCAGCCAGTTGACCGATGCCCCCTTCTCGCGCTGGCGGCTGAGTTCATAGAGACCGATGCCCGCCAGCGGCCCGATCAGGGCGAAGCCCGCCGCCAGCGGAAAGATCAGCGGCAGCATCGCCTGTTCCATCGCCGCCCGGCTGAGCACCAGCCCGATCACCGGATAGATCAGGCAGAGAAAGATCACATCGGTGCGGCATTCGGCAAAATCCCGCAGCCCGCGCCGGAGCACAAGGCCGAGATCCGACAGGTCGAGGCGGCGAATCGCCGGCAGCGGCAGGGCGGCATCCTCATCCTCGCGATAGATGTCATGCCCGGCGGCGCCCACGGCCCGGCCGAGGTCGGCAATGAAATCGGCACCCCATTCAACCGGATTGCGGATGGTCATGGCGTTTCTCCCGGATGGTTCTGTCAGCACAGATCACCATTGCCCCGGGGCCAGGCCGGCGCCGGGGACAGGAAGCGGGCCAGCCATGGCGAAACGCCTCACCCGACTGATGGCCGCGACCGGTCCGCGACCCGCTGCCGCACAAGATACGCCTGGAAATCCCGCCTGTCGCGGCCCATCATCTCCCCGATTGATCCAGCGCAAGGCATAAGCCGGCGCCCGGGAGATACTGCCCGAATCCCGCCCCACGCGGGCGGCCTGATCGGCCCCGCATGATCGGCCATAGGGTCGGCCGGAATGATCGGCCAGGCTGATCACCCAATCGCCAAAAGCATCGCTGCGCCCTCTTGAATAATTCTAATCTAGCTGCCATTTTAGCCACGCAGTCAGGCGGTTAGGTTTTAACGAACCCCGGAGAGAAGGCCCAAGGCGGGCTTTTTCGTCCTGCTTTCAACCCGAGAGGAATGTTCAGATGTCGCTGATCAATACCGAAGTGAAGCCCTTCAAGGCCCAGGCCTACCACAATGGCAAGTTCGTCGAAGTGACCAATGAGTCGCTGAAGGGCAAGTGGTCGGTCTTCGTGTTCTACCCGGCCGACTTCACCTTCGTCTGCCCGACCGAGCTGGGCGACCTCGCCGACAATTACGCCGAATTCCAGAAGCTGGGCGTCGAGATCTATGGCATCTCGACCGACACCCACTTCACCCACAAGGCCTGGCACGACACCTCCGACACCATCGGCAAGGTGCAGTACCCGCTGGTCGCCGACCCGACCCTGGCGATCTCGCGCAATTTCGAAGTGCTGATCGAAGAAGAGGGCCTCGCCTATCGCGGCACCTTCGTGATCAACCCCGAAGGCCAGATCAAGATCATCGAAGTGCATGACAATGGCATCGGCCGCGACGCCAAGGAACTGCTGCGCAAGGTGAAGGCGGCCCAGTATGTCGCCTCGCACCCGGGCGAAGTCTGCCCCGCCAAGTGGACCCCCGGCGCCGAGACCCTGAAGCCGTCGCTGGACCTGGTCGGCAAGATCTAAGTCCGTCTCTTGGGGTATCCGGGGCCTGATGGCCCCGGATGCTTCCGCCCCGAAGGATCAAGCAAGCGCTCGTTGGCGCGGAAAGTTGGTTGCACGTCATGTTGGACGCCACGCTCAAGGCCCAGTTGAAGGGCTATATGGAACGGGCCACGTCGCCGATCGAGATCGTGGCCTCCCTTGACGCCAGCGAAGCCTCTGCCCAGATGCGCTCGCTGCTCGATGATATCAAGGACGTCTCGTCCCTGGTCTCGCTGCGCGAGGAAAAGGCGCCGGGCGTGAAGACGCCGTCCTTTGCCTTGAACCGCCCGGACGGTTCGGTGGGGATCCGTTTCTCCGGCCTGCCCATGGGCCATGAATTCACCTCGCTCGTGCTTGCCCTCCTGCAGGTCGGCGGCTATCCGCCCAAGGTGGATGCCGACACGATCGAGCAGATCAAGGCGCTCGACGGCGATTTCACCTTCAAGACCTATATCTCGCTGACCTGCCAGAACTGCCCGGAAGTGGTGCAGGCGCTGAACCTCATGGCGGTGCTGAACCCGAAGATCCGCCACGAGATGATCGACGGCGCCCTGTTCCAGGACGAGGTGACGGCGCTGCAGATCATGGCCGTGCCCACCGTCTATCTGAACGGCGAAGTGTTCGGCCAGGGCCGCATGGAAGTGGGCGAGATCCTGAAGAAGCTCGACACCGGCGCCGAGAAGCGCGCGGCCGAGAAGATCAACGCCAAGGCACCCTTCGACGTGCTGGTCGTCGGCGGCGGCCCGGCGGGGGCGGCGGCGGCGATCTATGCGGCGCGCAAGGGAATCCGTACCGGCGTGGTCTCGGAACGCTTCGGCGGCCAGGTGCTCGATACCCTCGGCATCGAGAATTTCATCTCGGTCAAGGAAACCGAGGGGCCGCGCCTTGCCGCCGGTCTCGAGGAACATGTGAAGTCCTATGACGTCGATATCATGAACCTCCAGCGGGCCAGCAGGCTGACCGCCGGCGACCTGATCGAGGTCGAACTCGAATCCGGCGCGACGCTCCGCTCCAAGTCCGTGATCCTGGCGACCGGCGCCCGCTGGCGCGACATGGGCGTGCCCGGCGAGCAGGAATATCGCACCAAGGGCGTGGCCTATTGCCCGCATTGCGACGGCCCGCTGTTCAAGGGCAAGCGCGTGGCGGTGATCGGCGGCGGCAATTCCGGTGTCGAGGCGGCGATCGATCTCGCCGGCATCGTCGCCCATGTCACGCTGTTCGAATTCATGGATGTGCTGCGTGCCGATGCGGTGCTGGTGAACAAGCTGAAAAGCATGCCCAATGTCACCATCGTCATGGAAGCGCAGACGACCGAAGTGCTGGGCGACGGCCAGAAGGTCACCGGCCTTGCCTATAAGGACCGGAAGACCGGCGAGAGCCACAAGCTGGATCTCGAAGGCATCTTCGTCCAGATCGGCCTGGTGCCCAATACCGAATGGCTGAAGGGCGGCCCGGTGGATCTGACCCCGCGCGGCGAGATCATCGTCGATGCCAAGGGCCAGACTTCGGTTCCCGGCATTTTCGCCGCCGGCGATGTCACCACCGTGCCCTACAAGCAGATCATCATCGCCATGGGCGAAGGGGCCAAGGCCTCGCTCGGGGCCTTCGATCACCTGATCCGCAGTTCGGTGCCCGTCGCCGCCGCTGCGGAATAACAAGGTCTGAAACAAGAGGGGTCGCCTTCGCCGGCGGCCCCTTTTTCATGCCCGAAATTTTTCCCGCCCGCCCCCTTGATGGCCGGGACGGGCATTCCCATCTCGACACTCGCCCTATCGGGCATCATGACATCGTCGTATCTGCAAGGAGGAAATCCATGGAATTCCGCCCGTTGCACGACCGCGTCGTCGTGCGTCGCATCGAGGCCGATGAGAAGACGGCCGGCGGCATCATCATTCCGGATACCGCCAAGGAAAAGCCCCAGGAGGGCGAGGTCGTCGCCATCGGCACCGGCACACGGGACGAGACCGGAGCGCTTCACCCGCTCGAGCTTGCGGTCGGCGACCGGGTCCTGTTCGGCAAATGGTCGGGCACCGAGGTGCGGATCGACGGCGAGGATCTCCTGATCATGAAGGAGAGCGATATCCTCGGCGTGATCGACCGCCTGGCCCGGGCCGCCTGAGCAAGCCGGGGCTGACGAGGTGCGGCCGGCGCCGCCGCACCTCAACGCCGGGCCAGCACCACAATGTCATAGGCGGCATCATCGCCTGCCCCGCGCGGCCGCGCCTCGCGGGAGACTTCCTGCCAGATTGCCGGGTCCGGGGTCGGAAAGCGGGTATCGCCCTCGGGCGCCAGGTCGAGATCGGTCAGCACCAGGCGATCCGCCAGCGGCATGGCCTGCGCATAGATCTGGGCGCCGCCGGCAATGATCACCGCATCGGCCGCCATCTCCGCAGCGAAATCCTGGGCGAGGCCAAGCGCCTCCTCCAGGGTGCGGGCGACGCTGACGCCGGCCGCGGCAAAGCCCGGGTCGCGGGTAACGACGATGGTGCGCCGCCCGGGCAGGGGGCGGCCGATCGATTCATATGTTTTCCGGCCCATCACCAGGGGTTTGCCCATGGTCACGGCCTTGAAATGGGCAAGGTCGGTCTTCATGCGCCAGGGCATGGCGTTGGCGGCGCCGATCACGCCGTTCCGCCCGCGCGCGGCCACCATGACAAGGGGAACGCCCAAGACCCTAGACCGCAATGGGGGCGGCAATCGCCGGATGGGGGTCATAGCCCTCGACGATGAAATCCTCGATCCTGTAACCGAGAATATCGTCGGGCCGCCGGGCCAGGCTCAGACGCGGCCAGGGCCGGGGCGTCCGGGCCAATTGGGTCGCGACCAGATCGCCGTGGTTCTCGTAAAGATGGACATCGCCGCCGAACCAGAATAATTCGCCGGGTTCGAGATCGCATTGCTGCGCCAGCATGCGGATCAGCAGGGTCGCGGTCATCAGATTATAGGGCAGGCCCAGGCCGACATCGCAGCTCCGCTGGTGCAGCAGGCCGGACAGCCGCCCCTCGGCGACGAAATACTGATAGGTGGTGTGGCAGGGCGGCAGTGCCATCTGATCGACCTCGGCCACATTCCAGCCCGCCAGCATCAGCCGGCGCGAGGCCGGATTGGTCCTGATGTCGTGGACCAGGCGGGCGATCTGGTCGATGCCTTCCGGGTCGCGGCGGAACAGGCCCTCCGCCGCCGGCTCATAGCGCGGCCAATGGCGCCATTGCGCCCCGTAAACCGGGCCGAGGTCGCCCCAGGCCGCGGCGAAATCCGCATCGGCGACGATCCGCGCCTCGAAATCCTTCTGCGAAATCGCCTCGCCCGTGGCCTTGCGGTATTTGTCCAGCGGCCAGTCGGTCCAGATGGTCACGCCGTCCTGCAGCAGGGGGCGGATATTGGTCTCGCCGCGCAGGAACCACAGCAATTCGCGGACGATGGTTTTCCACGATACCCGCTTGGTGGTCAGCAGCGGGATGCTGCCATCCGACAGATCGAAGCGGAGACTCTGGCCGAAGAGCGCCCTGGTGCCGACGCCGGTCCGGTCGGGCCGGCGCACACCGTCGCGCCACAGCCGGTCCAGCAGGTCGAGATATGAATGTTCCGGGTGCGTCTGGTCGAGCATGGTGTCCCTTCCTCTGACGCGAAGGGACCAAAATATGGTGGTCCCGTCAAGCCGCCCCTCAAACCGTAGGTCGGCCGAAGGCCCCCTTGACCATTTCGGCGATGGCGGCGAGGCCGTTCATCGGGCGGACCAGGACTTCGATCCGGGCGATTCGGCCCTGATCATCCAGGCTGATGATATCGATGCCTTTCAGGGCGACACCGCCGACCTCGCCCTGGAATTCCAGCACCAGCCGGCCGTCGCCCGCCCATTCGCCGCTGTAGCGGAAATTCTCGACGCCGGAGACCACGGCGCGCAGCACGGTGCCGACATAGGCCTTGCCCTTTTTCGGCGTCCAGAAGGCGGGCGAGCATAATTCGCTGTCCTCGGTCAGGAAGTCGTCGACCTTGTCGAGGTCGCGCTGTTCCACCATCCGGTGCCATTTGTCGAGAAATTCCGTGAAGGCGCTGTCGGTCATGGCGCTCCCTTTCCGTTTCCTGCCAGCTTTCGCTTTTTTACCAGTCTAGCAGGGCACGCCCCCGGCGCCCCCCTTCCATCGGTGGGGGCGAGGGCTTAAATATCGAAGACCATGACTGCCGAAGCCCCCCGTCAGGTCCGCCTTGCGGACTATCGCCCGCCCGCCTTCCTGGTGGAGAGGATCGCCCTGGATTTCAACCTCAGCCCGAATGCCACAAGGGTGGCGGCGCGGCTGGCGATCCGCCGCAACGGCACCCCGGGCGCGGCCCTGGTGCTGAACGGGGCGAAGCTGAAGACATTGGCGCTGGCCATCGACGGCCGGCCCCTGGCCGAGGGCGATTACACCCTCGCCGAGGAAAGCCTGACGATTCACGCCGTGCCCGACGCCTTCACCCTTGAAACCCTGGTCGAGATCGATCCGGAGGGGAACAGCGCGCTCGAAGGTCTCTATATGTCCGGCGGGCGCTTCTATACCCAATGCGAAGCGGAAGGCTTCCGCCGCATCACCTGGTTCCCCGACCGGCCGGATGTCCTTGCCCGCTACCGGGTGCGGATCGAGGCGCCGGAACATTTCGGCCATCTGCTCTCGAACGGCAATCTGGTGGAACAGGGCAGCGCCGGCCCCGGCCGCCATTTTGCCACCTGGGAAGACCCATTCCCCAAGCCCTGCTATCTCTTCGCCCTGGTCGCCGGCGATCTCGACATGGTGCAGGACCGCTTCACCACCCTGTCCGGGCGGGCGATCGATCTCCGCCTCTATGTCGATCCGGGCCAGGGGCCGCGGGTCGCCTATGCCATGGATGCCCTGAAACGGTCCATGCGCTGGGACGAGGAAGCCTTCGGCCGGGAATATGATCTCGATCTCTTCATGATCGTCGCGGTGCGCGACTTCAACATGGGGGCGATGGAGAACAAGGGGCTGAACATCTTCAATTCCTCCCTCCTGCTCGCCGATCCGGCGACCGCCACCGATTTCGATTACGAGCGGATCGAAAGCGTGGTCGCCCATGAATATTTCCACAATTGGACCGGCAACCGGATCACCTGCCGCGACTGGTTCCAATTGTGTGTCAAGGAAGGTCTCACCGTGTTCCGCGACCAGTCGTTCAGTGCCGATCAGCGCGGCGAGCCGGTGCAGCGGATCAAGGATGTGCGCGCGCTGCGCGCCCGCCAGTTCCCGGAAGATGCCGGGCCGCTGGCCCATCCCGCCCGGCCCGAGGCCTATCAGAAGATCGACAATTTCTATACCGCGACCGTCTACGAGAAGGGCGC
>Ga0075012_10006275_pt1 | contig 10798 bp, 4 predicted proteins | sample All_14_2_FD_71474 | JGI IMG/M metagenome (GOLD analysis project Ga0075012, IMG submission 71474) | Freshwater microbial communities in response to fracking from Pennsylvania, USA - Allegheny Zone_MetaG_DW_15 | ecosystem: Environmental > Aquatic > Deep subsurface > Groundwater > Drilled... | reverse complement strand
GCCATGAAGTTTATGCGGATAATTTAGAGAATAATTATATAAATGATTCTTTAGGCTGGCAAAAAATTGAGATGGAGTTTATTGCAAGTGGAGAAGAAAAGTTTTTACAATTTGGATGTTTTAACTATGGTGCGCAATTAAATGAAATAAATTGTGAATCAAATATATCTGGTCAATTTGAAGTCAATTATTTTTTTTTAGATGATTTTGAATTAGTGAAAATAGGCGAGTTTCAATTGCCGAATGTTATTACATTGAATAATGATGGAGTAAATGATTTTCTCAATTTTAGCAAATTAATGGGCGATTGGCAATGCACAATAATGAATCGTTGGGGAAATTTTATTCATAAAATTACACCAGAAAATCCAGTTTGGAACGGCTTAAGCTTTGGTCAACCTTGTACAGAAGGAGTTTATTTTTTAATATTTGAAGCGGGAAATCAAAAATTCGTTAGGCAACTAACAATTTTAAGATGAAACTATTTAATTTATTGATTTTTGCGCCCTTTGCCATTTTTGGTCAAACAGGGAGCGCACCATCTAATTCTGCATCTACGGGAACATTAGCTGGCTCAGCTTGGTATAGAGGTGGTAATAATGCAGGCGGAATCGCCGGTGCCAACAATATCTTCGGCACCAGATGGGCTTCCGATATCTGGATCATGACTAATAGTACCAATATTGCACGATTTACGCATAATCAGTCGTTAGCTGTTCCTTGGGATGCAATTGCACCACCAAGCGGAAGTGGTGATGGTTTGTCAATTCTGCCTCAAGCACCCAATTCAGGTGCTTTAGATTTGTTTACTGCGACAGATGGAACAACGCATATTAAGTTTGGTGGAAGTGGTGCTATAAGTGGACAAAATGGAAGGTTAGAGCACTTTGCAACAGGAACTGGTTTTTATATGAATGCTGTAAGTGGAGGGTTTTTTAAGTTTGCAAGAGCTGGAGTTGTAACTTGCCGTGTTGGCGATAATAATTTTTGGCGGATAGGAGAACAAACTGACCAAAACAATTTAAATGGCCAGCGACGGCTTCATGTTGTTGATAATACAACTCAATTTCGTTTGTCTTATTCTAATCCTGGATTAAATGGTGTGTTGTACACAGATTTTTTATCTAATTCTTTTGGCAACCTCCAAATTCAGCCAATTTCAGGTCGAGTTGGAATAAATTTAGCAACGAATCCCACAGCAAATATAGACGTAAATGGAGATGCTCGCATACGAAATGTGCAAGCCGACGTGCCTAACTCTATTTTAATAGGGGTAAACGCAACTGGGGCTTCAGATGTGAATGTTCGTAGACTTGATTTTACAGGAAACGCTAATGATGTTTTGTTAGGAAATGGACAATGGGGCTCTGCAGCACCTAATATTAGCGCGAATAACGGAATAACATTAGTTGGTGGTACAACTATTCAAATAGGAGAACCGTATAATTTTCCTGCAACTGTGCCGCTATTAGGTAATCGAGAGGTTCGAATAAATAACAGAAATTTTATCTTCTCACGAAGCACATCAACAAATACTGGAAAAGTTGGAATCGGACAAATTTTTCCTTCTGTTCCAACAGAACAATTAGATGTTGATGGCAATATAAGAGTTAGAAACGTTCCCTCAACAAGTGCTGAATTTTTAATTACTGGAAAGTTACAAGGACTAAATCCAAATGATATCGTTTTTCGTAAAACGGCATTTCCAAATGATAGTACACAAGTTTTATTAGGTGATGGTACATGGGGAAATATTCCTTCTGGCCCTCAAGGTCCGGCAGGTCCGCAAGGACCAACTGGATTAACAGGTGCTACTGGACTCCAAGGAGCAACAGGCCCTCCAGGTCCTGCTGGGATTGCTGGCCCTCAAGGTCCAGCGGGTTTAACTGGAGCAACAGGCCTTCAAGGACCCCAAGGAGTTGCAGGACCGCAAGGTCCAGCAGGCTTGACAATTGGTGCTCATAATGGAACATCAATGAGTACAATTATTGCAACGAACATTGCATTTGGTCAAAATTTAAATCAATTAGGAAGTCCTGGTGAACTCTTAAATGATAGAGAAATCCCCATGAACAATAACAATGTTGTTTTTACAGATAATAATGCAATAGCAGGAAATGGTGAAAATAGAATTGGTGTTGGAACCGATGCGCCAATAGCACGAATCCATATAAAAGTAAATGATGGAATTGCAGAAAGTTCACCAAAAGGATTGGTAGTTGATAATAATCAAACAACATTGAACGGCTTTGCCCAAGGTGTTAATGTCAATATGAGTGGTCAAAATGCATTTAATGCGGGTCAAATTATCACTATTTCTGGAGCAGATGCGAATTTTGGTTTAGACGCAAGTACAACTGGTGGAAATGAAAATACAGGAGTGACAAGTAGAGCAACAGATGGTGTCATTTCAAATACAGGAATTGTAGCTGAGGCGGTATCCAATTCAATAACTGCAAATAATAATATTGGGTTGAGATCTCAAGCAACTGGTGGATTATACAATTATGGTGGATCTTTTCAAGCTGGGAGTAGCAATCCGTCACTAAATTCACATGGTGTCTTTTCAGTTGCGGCCGGATTTGGATTAAATAATTATGGAGTGTTTGCCCAAGCGAATCAAGGAGTTAATAATTATGGTATTTATTCGGTAACTAATTATTTACCAACAACTTTTGCTGGATATTTCATAGGTAATGTGCATGTAACAGGTGATATTACAACAAATAACGGAGCGTTTATTTCTTCAGATCAACAATTTAAAACTGATATTGAAAATTTAACTGGTGCAATGAGTTTGATAAATCAATTACAGCCGCGCACTTATTTTTTAGACACAATAAACTATGCAGATTTTGGATTTGAAAGTGATCAACAGATGGGTTTGGTTGCTCAGGAAGTTGAACAAGTGATACCAACTTTAGTTGGTAATCATGTTCGTCCTGCTCAGTACGATTCTTTAGGAAATCAGGTCTCTCCATTGGTTAACTATAAAGGGGTTGAATATGAAGAGTTAATACCTTTATTAATAGCTGGTATTCAAGAACAAGATTTAAAAATTGATTCTATTTCAACTGTTAATACTACTATAACATTTTATAATGATAGTCTAGAAACGGTGGTCACCGACCTAAACGATCGTTTAACGCAATTGGAGAATTGTTTGTCAGGGATTTTACCTTTCTTGTGTCAAATGAGTAATTCAGCGATTCAACCAACACTAGAGGAAGTTCAAAATCAATTGAGAACGGCTATCAATATCAATTTGAGTGATCGAAATGCAATTGTGTTGAACCAAAACGTTCCCAATCCGTTTGCAGAATCTACCGTAATTACCTATTCAATTCCAGCGTCTGTTCAAAAGGCACAAATCCATTTTTACGATGGACAAGGAAAATTGATCAATTCGGTTGATGTTATCGAAAGAGGTAATGGACAATTGAATGTATTTGCTAACGACTTAAGTTCAGGTGTTTACACGTATTCACTTGTTGCTGATGGCCAAGTTGTGGCTACAAAACGAATGATGAAACAGTAATACTGTAAAAAGCCCTTCCGTTATCTAACGGAAGGGCTTTTATTTCATTTAGATGTCTCGGCTCTCAGTTCTCGCCTCTCCGCTCTCTTTACACCACCAACTCCAAATCAATTTGTCGCTTGCGCGGGTGAACTTCATAAATACGTACCATCACTTTGTCGCCAAAATTGTATTCTTTCTTCGTTTTAGCGCCAACAATGCGGTACTTGTCGGCATCGAAACTGAAACGATCGCCTGGAATATCATTCATCGCAACCATTCCTTCACAACGGTTTTCGTCCATTCTAACAAACAAACCAAACTCAGCAATACCTGAAACGGTTCCCTCAAATACTTCTCCGATGTGATCTTGCACAAAGATCGTTTGGAAATACTTGGTTGATTCTCGTTCAGCCTCAACCGCTTTGCGCTCCATGCGTGAAATACGTTTGCAGACTTCGTCTAATTCTTTTCCGTAACGGTGCTTCTTAGTCGTTAATTCTTCCAAAAGGATACGATGTACCACAAGATCGGCATAACGTCGTATAGGAGAAGTAAAATGGGTATAGAAATCAAATGCCAATCCGTAGTGACCAATGTTTAGTGTATCGTAAGTTGCTTTCGCCATTGAGCGAATAGCCATGGTTTGAATCAATGAATATTCATTCTCTAACTTGATTTCTTCTAACAAAGCATTGATACTTTTTGAAATTTCATCTGGATGAGAGAAATCTAATTTATGTCCAAACTTGTCAATAAACACTCTGAACAAAGCAATTTTTGCAATATCTGGTTTGTCGTGCACACGGAATACAAATGGAATTTGATCTTTCCCTGGTTTCGGTGCAGCAATGAAAGTCGCTACTTTTCGATTGGCCAATAACATAAATTCTTCAATCAATTTATTGGCATCTTTCGAGGTCTTAATCATCACCTCAATTGGGTGACCAGTCTCGTCTAAACGGAAACGCATTTCTTCCGATTCGATATTCAAAGCTCCGTGTTTTAAACGTGCTTTTCGCAAAATTTTAGCGATTTTATCGAGAATGAGTATTTCATCCTTAAAATCGCCGTCTTTTCCTTCGATGATTTCTTGTGCTTCTTCATACGAAAAACGTCGATCGGAATGGATCACTGTTTTACCAAACCATTGATTGTACACCTTACCATCTTCGTCCATTTCAAAGACCGCTGAGAAACTAAATTTATCCTCATTCGGTCGAAGTGAACACGCTAAATTCGATAATTGTTCGGGTAACATTGGAACAACACGATCGACTAAATAAACTGAATTCGAACGCTTCAATGCTTCTTTGTCCATCGGTGAACCGGGACGAACATAGAAGCTCACATCGGCAATGTGCACACCAATTTCGATGTGACCGTTTTCTAAACGTTTGAAAGAAAGTGCATCATCAAAATCTTTTGCATCAACCGGGTCAATAGTGAATGTGGTAATGTCTCTGAAATCGCGACGTTTTGCCACTTCTTCTGCATCCAACTCAATTCCAATTACTTCCGCTTCTGCTAGTACCTCTTGTGGAAATTTATAATCAATACCGTGGTTGCACAAAATACTGATCATTTCTGTATCGTTAGAACCTGGTTTTCCGAGCACTTCAACCACCTCACCGTAAGGATTTCCAGCTGATTTCGGCCAAACAGTAATCTTCACTAAAGCTTTATCGCCTTGTTTTGCACCGTTTAGTTTTTCTTTCGAGATATAAATATCTGTACCTGCTTTTAAGTTGTCTGGAACAAGAAAAGCAAATTTTTCATGCATTTCAATTGTACCTACAAACTGGGTTCTTTCGCGCTCAAGGACCGCAGTTACTTGTCCTTCTTTACGTGTTTTACCTGTTTTTAAAATTCGGACTTTTACTCTGTCACCACCAAGTGCTTGACCAACATTTTGAGGGGCAATGTAAATATCTGATTCTTCATCGTCGGTTACCACAAATCCAGCACCGCGTGTTGTTAATTCAATAATTCCTTCTACGCCGTTATCACTCAATGACATTGAATAGACGCCATGTCCGTGACTTTGAAGAAAACCTTCCGACTTAAGATCTTGTAAAATATCAAAAACCAATTTTCGCAAAGGAGATTCGCGAACATCTATCAAAGCACACACTTGTTTGTGTGTAAGGATGCTTTCAGGATTCTTTTCAAAAACTTTGCGAATTACATGTAAAAGCGTGTTTTTGAGTTTGTTCTGTTTGTTTGGTTTATTTTTCGACATATATGCGAAGTTAACGCTTATTCTTAAAAATTACTTGGATGTGCTTTGAAGAATTGAAAGGAGAATGATAAATTTGTATGAATTAAATGTTAATCACCTTTTTTTGCGTGTTTTTCCATCCAATCACTGAAAAAATGAATACATTTAGTGGAGGCTTTGTTCGTTAAGTCGAAAGCCTAGAACATGAATACGAATTATTTCTAAAAATACACTATGAATACTCGAGTTGAAAACGCGTTAAACGATCAAGTTCAAAAAGAAGCATCTTCATCACAATTTTACTTAGCAATGGCCTCTTGGGCTGAAAATCATGGTTTAAATGGTACAGCTAAATTCATGTATACGCATTCTGACGAAGAGCGTTTTCACATGTTGAAATTGGTGAAATTCATCAATGAGCGTGGCGGTAAAGCGGTTATTCCAGCGATTGCATTGCCACCAAAAGAATTCAATGGTTTGGAAAATGTGTTTGAATTATTGTTGCAACACGAGATTATGGTGACGGAAAGCATCAACAACTTGGTTGATATTTGCTTGCAAGAAAAAGATTATACAACACACAATTTCGTGCAATGGTATGTTTCTGAACAATTAGAAGAAGAAGCATTGGCGCGCACGGTTCTTGATAAATTGCGTTTGATTGGTGGTGACAAAGGTGGCATGTACATGTTTGATCGCGACCTTGAAAATTCTGCGATTATGCCAGACATGGCGAATACAGCAACTCAAAAATAATTCCCGTGGTTTATTGATGAGGTAAATATGAAAAGGTGGATCCTGTTCTTGGTATTTTTAACATTCGTTTTAACGGGTGTTTGGAGCCAAACAGCCTATCGTTTTAGAAATTACACCATCAATGATGGACTCTCACAAAGTTCTGTCACTTGTATTTTACAAGATGATGATCATGCTTTGTGGATTGGAACACAAGATGGACTCAATCGTTTTGACGGTAAAACTTTTGAAATCTTTAATTCTGATGAGACAGAAGGATTAGAAAGTGAATACATCAAATGTTCCGTAAAAACGAACGACGGTAAAATCTGGTTTGGAACAACGAACGGATTAACAGCCTATGATCCAGAAAAAGAACAGTTCAAAACCTATTCAATGGGTGCGGTTACCGCCCTTCAAATTGAAAGTATCACAATAGATGCATCAGGAGCTCTTTGGTTGGGCACAATGGGTTATGGCGTCTTAAAATTTGACCCTAGAAAAGGAAAATTTGACGAGTATCCAGCTTTAGTTCCATCTCGAAAAATTCAAGCAATTTATTGTACAAAAGAAGGCGATTTAATTGTTAATACGGAAGATAAAGGAGTTTATCGTACAACGGTTGAGTTAAAAAGTGCCACTCCGATTGTGCTTCCATCAAAAAACAATTTGCCTGTTGCGGTGCAAAGAATCATTCAGTTTACAGATGGTAAAGTGATTTTTGGCACCAACCAAGGTGTCTTTGAATACAACTTGAATTCGTGGAATTTTACCACTATGTTTTCCAATTTGGACAAGGAATTTGGATTGGTCGGTGTCAATGATGTTTATTTATCGAGCAACAATACATGGTTCATTGGTACGGTAAACCGAGGATTGTTTACAATTCATCCGGATGGAACGATATTCAATAGTACGCAAGATATTTTTCAGAAAAACGCTCTTTTGTTTGATGATATAAATCTGCTATTTGAAGATGAATCAGGCACAATTTGGGCAGGAACAGAAAGAGGATTATCGAATTTTGATCCGCGAAACCAAGGTTTTTTAGGTGTTGGACCAAGTGGTAATTTAGAACAAGGAATTTTAACTCCCAATGTTTGGAGTTTTGGTGAAGACGCCGATTCTAAGTACATTTTTATTGGAACAGACAAAGGAATCTCGCGCTACGACAAAAAATCAGGAAAATTTGAACAATTCTACAGAGACCGATCTCCTGCTTTGTCAGGAGAAGCACTTGAAACATCGGTCTTATCTATCCATGTTATTGATCAAAATCGTTTATTGGTTGGCTGTGTTGATGGTTTATTTGAACTGACAATTCAATCGAAATATGCCTATTCTTTTCGACTCATCAATTACTTTACTGATGAGCAAACAGCACTGAAACACGCACGAATATATTCCATAGTACCTTACAAGGAAAACCAGTATTTCCTCGCCACAAAGACAGGTGCCGTGTTGGTAGATCTTAAAAAGAAAAAAGCACAGGCTTTTGAACACAATCCTAAAAAAATACGTGAAACAATAGGTTTAGGCGTCTGTCGTTTGGCTTTTAAGGATAAAAAGAACCGCATTTTCTTCGCGACAAGTGCTGGTGGATTAAGTCAGCTTGTAGATAAGAATGGAGAACTAAAAATTATTCCTTATCAATTCAACAGTAAACTTACTGCCAATACGAAGGATTACATTTCATCGGTTTGCCAAACGAGTGACGATGAATATTGGTTTGGAACGTTTGGTTCTGGATTACTGTATTGGAATGAAAAAAAGAAAGAGTCCCGCTCGTTTACAAAAGCACAAGGTTTACCTAACAATGTTATTTACGGTGTTTTACAGGATGGATTGACCCATTTATGGTTGAGTACCAACAGAGGTATTTGTCGATTCAATCGCTTTTCAGGTGAAACAGCAAATTACACCGAAGTAGATGGCTTGATGAGTAATGAGTTCAACCTCGGCGCATACATGAAGTCAAAAACAGGTGAATTTTACTTCGGGGGAATTTACGGCTACAACTTCTTCAACCCAAAAAATTTAAGTCCCCACAACCCAGATGTGCGTGTTAAGTTGACAAAACTTAAATTAGATAAGGGTTGGTTAAAACCGGGCGAAAAAGGTTCTCCTTTGGTGGCTCCTTTGTCTCGCTTAGGCTCCATTGAGTTAAGTTATCGTCAGCGAAGTTTCACGATTCGTTTTCAGCCTTCTGATTTAAGTAATCCTGAATTGGTGAACTACAAATATTTATTAGAAGGTTCAGATGAAGGTGAAATCTTAATAGGTACAACAAATGAATTGCGCTTTAACTCGCTTTCACCAGGTCGCTATAAGTTAATTATTTCGGCACGAGTTGGAGATGGACCATGGGGAACGCCTGTTGTATTAAACATCAAAATCGCTTATCCATTCTGGGGAACGTGGTGGTTTATTTTAATTGTTGCCTTGGTATTAGGCTTGGCTGTTAGATGGTTTATCCGCAAACGAATTGATTCGGCAAGGAGAGAACAAGTGCGCTTGGAAATGAAGGTGGCGCAGCGAACAAAAGAAATTCGTGCACAGAACGTACAAATTGAGCGCCAGCGACAACAATTAGAAAAAGAGAAAAATAAGGTAGTTGAAAAACAGCGTTTGCTTCAAATTGAAAAGGATAAAACGGAGAAATTACTAAAGAATATCATTCCGGAATCTACCGCAGATGAGTTAAAAAACAAAGGAACGGTAAGTGCTCGTGCCTACAAAACGGTATCGGTGATTTTTACCGATTTTGTTGGTTTCACCAAGATTGCAGATCGCATGACACCGATGGAATTGGTGGGCAGACTCGACGTGTTTTTCACGAAGTTTGATGAAATTATTGTCCGCAATAACCTGGAGAAAATCAAGACGATTGGTGATGCCTACATGTGTGCGGGTGGTGTACCTGTGCGCAACAATACCAATCCAATTGATGCTTGTATAGCCGCTTTGCAAATACAAGATTACATGGCCAAGTTGAAATACGAAGCCATTGCGAACAGTGAAGAATATTGGGAATTGCGTTTGGGAATCAATACCGGAGAAGTAACAGCCGGCGTAATTGGTAGTGAGCGTTTGGCCTATGATATTTGGGGCGCGACAGTAAACCAAGCACAGCGCATGGAAATGTTGGGCGAACCAGGAAAAGTTACCGTAACAGGAAACACATTTATTCGTGTGGAACCTTATTTTGAATGTACGTTCCGTGGAAAAGCCCAATCGAAAAGCCGTGGATTGATTGACATGTACACCGTTGACCGCATCAAGCCAGAACTATCTGTGAATGGTGAGGGAATTTATCCAAATGAGCGTTTCCATCAAATTGTGAACCTGCACCATTTTAGTTCGATTAACTACTACAAGGCTGAGCGTCACATCATGAAGGTACTTGAAAACGGTTTATCGAAGAAATTACATTACCACAGTATTGAGCACACCAAAGATGTGGTAAAAGCAGTAGAACGCATTGCCTTGAGCGAAGGTGTAACCGATGAAGGATTGTTTTTATTGAAGTCAGCTGCCACTTATCATGATGCTGGTTTTGTAGAGCAATACGAAAAGAATGAGCCAATTGGTGCGCGTTTAGCGGAAGAAATTTTGCCTAAATACGGTTATACAGAGCAGCACATTCAAACCATCAAAGAGTTGATTTTCGTGACACAAATTCCGCATCAACCAAAAAACAAGTTGGAAGAGATTATTTGCGATGCCGACTTAGATTACTTAGGAAGGGATGATTTCCATGAAATAGCAGATCGTTTGCGCCGCGAATTGCGGGAGCATGGCAAAATTGACAGTGACCGCAAGTGGGATGAAATGCAAGTAGGTTTCTTGAACATGCACAAGTACTTCACAGAAACGTCATTGCGCACGCGTAAAGACAAGAAACAAAAGAACATGGAGGAAGTGATGGAAAAATTGAAACGCGATGAATACGCGGATTAATGTGTAGTAAATAAAGTTTATTTTAAAATCCCGTTGATAGCAGTTTTTTATTTCAGCGAAAAAAAAAGGAAGTTAGATAACTAATCGCCTATGAAGCAACCAACCTAACCTTGTGTTGTTGCGTTTATAGAATGAAAGCCAATGCACATGCTACCATTAGCTTCAATGGGAATTACTACTATTTAATTTTAACACTGACCAATTAATTGATAAAACCTTTTACATATTTGTTTTTTGCATTTTTTTTTCTTTTTACAAATGCACAAGAAAATCTCGTTCCAAATGGAAGTTTTGAAGACACGATTGCATGCCCATGGAGTAATGACCTCAATAATGGGCAGTTAGAGTTAGCCAAAGGTTGGTGG
>Ga0075012_10006272_pt1 | contig 10799 bp, 7 predicted proteins | sample All_14_2_FD_71474 | JGI IMG/M metagenome (GOLD analysis project Ga0075012, IMG submission 71474) | Freshwater microbial communities in response to fracking from Pennsylvania, USA - Allegheny Zone_MetaG_DW_15 | ecosystem: Environmental > Aquatic > Deep subsurface > Groundwater > Drilled... | reverse complement strand
GATGATCTTCTGGTCGTGGGCGCCAATCTTGGGATGGGCAAACAGGTTGCGGACCTCCATCGAGTTCTTGGCATCGATGTAATCGCCCTGGAAGAAGAGAATCCACGATCCGCGGCGACGCTTCTTGCCCTTGAAGATGCCCATGCTCTTCTCGCGCAGCTCCAGGAAGTGCAGACGAGCCTTGTACATGCGCCAGGCGTTCTGGATCATTCCCACAACATCATGCATCTTCCTCTCACGCATCTCCTCCAAAGAAAACAGAGTCTCGGGTCTTCGGATAAAGATCTTGGTCTTACCCAGCGCAAACGCATCGCCCTCGCCGGTGATGGCCATCGAGTCCAGAATTGCCTTGGCGTCGCGTTTAGCGTCGCCAGAGGGAGGAAACTTGAGCCAGATGGCCGGGCAGACCATCTTGTACCTGTGGACGAACAACGGGTAGGTGTGGCGGTACGCGAATCCCGCGCGGCGAACGCGGACGTTCTCCAGGAGGCCAAGGTATCTGACCTGGTGGGCCACGCGAGCGTCGTCGAATACGCCAGACTGCTTGTTGTCGTTGGGCTTGATGCACCGGACGTAGTGCGGGTCGCACTTCATGAGGGTGTCCATGAGGTCCTGCATATCAATGCGGAACTGCGATCCGGCGGTGATGGGCTTCTTACCATCGTGCTGCTCCTTGGCCTCTGGGAACAGCGCGGCCATTAGGGACGACTTGGACGAACCCACCAGCTCAATGAGGTCGCGGTAGAGCGTGTCGACGTTCTTCTCGATGAACCCGTCCGTGGAATAGACAACGTCCCCTGCGTAGTGCTTGATGCAGAACTCGGTCGTGTCGCCACGCTTGGACTCCTTGGAGAGGTTCCCGTAGTGCTTGTGGGAGGACAGGTTCGAGTTGAGCTTGTTAAGCAGTGACTTGTCCGTCGCCGAGGGCATGATCGCCTCCTCGTCGCAAAAGGCGATGATTCCGGCGGGCTTCTTGGAGTCAATCAGGTCGCACACAATCTGGTTGTTGAAGTAGGGAATGTCCTGCCACTTGAGCCCCTCAGCGGCGTACTCTCGCTGCTCTGACTCGAGCGTGAGCTTGACGAAGATCTGCTGCAGACGCTCGTTGGTGTAGTTGATCAGGAGCTGCTCAAACGAGTTGCGCTCAAAGATCTCAAACCCAAAGATATCCAACAGACCCAGCGTGAGCTCCACGCGCTCAGTGGAGTTCAAGCTCTCATTGAGGAAACCCACCAGCTGCTTGAACGTCCTCTGGTACACGGCCTTTGCCAGCGCGTCCCTCGTCTTGAAGCACTCGTCCAGCTTCAAAGGGGTTGACACCTTCTCCCCTCGAGTGCGGATCGTGCGATACGTCAAAGCCTTCTTAAGCGTGGTCAAGTCCACCGCAAGGCACCGCGCGGCCAGGTCGCACTGCTGTGCATCGCAGTGGTCTCCGACCTGCTTGAACGTTACGTTACCCAGGTGGAGAACACCAGCAACGACGCTGTACAGGTGCTTCTTGCGGTCGCCCCCCACGAGGATGTCGAGAGCCGTGTCCACCTCCTTAAAATCAGCCTCGTCGTTGATCGTCTTGACCGTGATCGTCGTCTTGGTGTACTCGAAGTGGCTGGCCTTCTCCAGTCCGAGCTCCTGGCGAAGAGATCCCCCTGCCCCGGCGCACAGATTGTAGAAGATGTGGAAATTCCTTTCGCCCTCCTGCTGCTTGACCACACGAGGCTTCTCCAGGAGATACTGCTGGATCGTCGCTCCGAGAGGTGCACCCGAGAAATCAAACTGCACCACCATGTACTTTCCAAATCGAGACGAGTTATCGTTCCTCAGCGTCTTGGCATTTCCAAAAGCCTCCATGATCGGATTCGACTCTAATAGCTTGTCCTTGATCCCTGCTACTGACTTTCCAGCATGCGAGTCGTTCGAAACAGCCGAAATATACTCGAGGATCTTCTTCGTCGCCTCGGTTTTTCCAGCTCCTGATTCTCCAGAGACCAGCATACACTGGTTTCTCCCGCTGCTCAGGAGGGCCCGAAACGTCTCCTCGGCGGGGCCGTTGACGTGAGGAGCCACCTCGTACGAATACTTTCCATGGTACGCCTTGATCATGCCCGGGCTGTACATGCCCGTAATCGTCTTGAAAGGGTTTACGCTAATGAGCACAGGGCCGATTGAGGTATAGATGAGATCGCTCTGGAACCGGTTCTTGAGGTTTTGCACAATCGAGTTCTCAGAGATATCGTCCAGAAGGACGAGGTCGTCAACCTTGCCCTTCTCTAGGCTATTTTCGAGTAAAACGATCAAAGTCAGTTCATCGTCACCAGAAGAGTACGTGCAAGGCGAAGTAAGCCTTCAGTATGTAAAGGGTACGAACAACTTTGGGATTGTATGGTTGGTGATGACTTTATGGAGAACCACAGTATCTCGTGTCCCCGAATATCCAAGCTTTGACACCATATGCTTCCCTTCGTAGCAGAATGCACCGAGTTCGAATGGAGAGGACGACCAGAGCGCCAAACACAGACGCTGAGAAGGTGACAGCACTGTGCAAACACACCCCTGGATGCGAGAAGCACCTGGGTCCGTCCAAAGCCTAGTCTCGATGCTTCCCTCGTCGTGAATGTAAGCAGACAGAGGAGTGTGGCTGATGACTCTCGAGCGCCAAAGTAAGAGCATATTACAGCTTTGTGAGTGGTAGTCCAGCAAACAAATCCCACCGGGCAACGGAAGCGAGATCGGAATAGCGGACAAGGAGGAGGGAGAAGGGGGGGAATAAAGAATAGGACTTACACTTTCTTGGCGAATCTCTCAGTGGCCATCTTCCTTAGCTTAGCGCGTCAGAGAGGACCGATGTTCTAAAAAAGTGTTGTGTTGCTTGACACGCAATGGATTGTGCACTATTAGAGAGGAGGTCCGTGCGCGCGTGTGAACGGATTTCGCTCCGATGACATGGGTATACCAGTTAAGGTTGGATGGTAGGTACCTTCGCAGAAGCACGTGTCCGGATCGGGATGCCAACGCACGACCGTTCCTCAATGGCAAGGGGTTACTATGGCTGTTCATTATCTGCTGTGTGCGCGAACCGAACTTCAGAATGGGTATGATATCAACGCCATATCCTTGTAAATAGTGAATAACTGTGAGGTCATGAGACAAGGAGTGAAGTCCTTTTATTGCTGACAAGCAGAGAACAATCGAAACACTCAACAATGTGCACGCCGTCATCGTCACACAAGACGCGACATGCCTACACGCCGCCGCACCGTCAATCGAATAAAGGCGCTGAAAACATGTACAACTTTGACTTGGAAAGCAGTTTTTGGGAACAGGCACTATTCGTACAGGATAGATTAGAATTACATCGCCACCGCGTTCACACTCTGAGTCAGGAGCTGGTCGACATTGTTTCCGATGAGCTCCTCTACCTCCTCGTGCAGATGCCGCTTGGGGTCAATCTTGCCGACGTTCGCAACCATGAGTTCCAAGGCAGTCTTTTCCTCCTCCTCAAGAACCCGCGCATTGTAATCTTTCGCGAGCTGAACAAGCTTCTTCATACCATCACAATTGCACTTTGAATGCTCCTCGTATGGCCGAGGAATCAGACCCGACTTCCATGACTTTGCATGCACGTTTAGAAGCATCTTGGCTTCCAGTTCATTCTTCCGGTATGCAATGTTAAGAGAGGTGTAGTGCCGATTCAAGCCATGAATCAAAGCAGAAATGGACGGCTTGACCAAGTGGCCGACGTTCGCTGTTGTTTGCCTGGGCTCCTGTCCTGTCATCGCAACTTGAGGAGAAATAAGGCGGAAAGCGTCGATCACGACCTTTCCTCTTACAGACTGGATCGGATCTATGACGACTGCAACAGCCCTAGGATTTAGCTGCTCAAAGCTTTGCTGGGTGTTGCAATCCGTGGACGACAGCCAACAGCCGAACCCAGGATGCGAGTGATACCAACCAACCACCATCTCAGGACGTCCCGTCTGCTTCAACATTTCCAACATTTTTGTCTGGAACACAGGATCAACGGCTTCGACGGAGACGCCGGTACCGGACTGGGGCATCGCAAACACGTCTACCACAGTGACCGTGTACTCGTCCACAAACTCTCCCAACATCAAACCCATAACCTCGAGTGGAACACCGGCCCGTCCATGCTTGAGCATTTTGAGCAGGGCGAGCGACGAAATGTGAATCGTTTCCGCCGTATCTGGCTTGGGCATGTCCACAGCAGGCTGCTGGGCGCCACCCCCGAGGCCACCGCCTCGAAACATGCGCATGAGGTCCTCCATTTTCTCTCCGCTTAGTATGATTGTGATTCTCTTTGAATGAGGAGGAAGTGCTGCGAAGGAAGACGAAAGAACGGGATACTACCCGGGTATTAATTAGCTTATCGCACACTAACCAATGTATCATGCAGCTGTTCCTCAACTCTCATCAAGTAATCACAGAATACAAAGAAACTAAAGTCTGCGCTGCCAGGCCCAGTGAACGAAAGCGCATGGGGTGCATGGACACATAATCACTTCATCCCATCCCGCCCCGTGATCTGAGTCATCGATACTGAAACAAAGCGCAAAACTGTTCGGATTTAGAATTGTGTTGCCAGAAAGCAAGTTGTGGAAGCCGTCCTTAGGGATACTGGCTTGAGGTGTATCGAGGTCGTTCCCGATGAACGAGTGCTGTTTGATTGATTGAATGAAAATGCTGTCGCTTATGGTGTATTCGCTGTCCTCGCTGACTATGTCAGCGCTAGTGGTCTTGTACGCTTTCGCAACGAGGATACGCTTCTACCCCACGGTCGTGTTTTTGTTCACGTCAAAGATTGCGTCGGTGACGATGATCAATCTCGCTGTAGTGTTCACGCTACTGCTAGGAGTGGGCTGTACCAGGTTGTTTTTGGGCAGACTACGAGACGCGGAAACTGAAGCGGTGTGGGAGAGTATGAGGTTTTCAGTGACGGAGACGGCATTTGCGTTAACAACGTTCCGCGACGAGCTGAATGCGCGTGTAGGCGTGCTCTTTGGGGTCATGCTATTCGCAAAGGTGTTCCATCTTTTGAACGAAGTGAGAGTGGAGCACGTTGAACAGGCCCAGCAAACGACGTGGTTGGCACATGCAAGAATGATCTCCTTGTCTTTCACGCTATTCCTATTGAATTCGGCGGTGCTAGTCGGATGCATCATGCATGTTACCTCTTACGGGCCTTCCGTCTACCTACTGTTTGGATTTGAACACGCCGTGCTACTCGTCACTCTCATCGCAACCGTGTGCCGCTATGCAATCGCCGTGTATGACCTGAATTTCGTTCAGGGAAGGTGGCAAAACAAGTCACAGTACGAAATGTACGTCGCACTGGTCTCCGAGGCTTTGCAGTTTGTTGCGTACATGGTCTTCGCCGGAGTGGTGTTCACGTACTACAATTTCCCAATCCACCTGATGCGGTCACTATACATGACCTTTCGCAACTTGAAGGAGCGCATGACCCACTTTATCCGATTCAGACGGATCATGCACAGCTTGAACGAGCGTTTTCCAGACGCGACTCCAGAGGAACTCAACGCAACGGACAAAGTCTGCATCATCTGTCGAGAAGACATGGAAATCGGCGGACCCGCGGGAACCCCCAAGAAACTCCAATGCGGGCATTTATTCCACTCTGTTTGTCTGCAGAACTGGCTCGAAAGGCAATTCTCCTGTCCCACGTGCAGACGCCCGATTCCAGTCGGCGTTCCCGCTGCTGGACATCAACAGCCACAACCACAGCAACAACAAGCAGCACAACCGGATGGGGCACCTGCCGTCCCTGCACCCAACCCTCAACCTCAAGTAGCCCCCGTGGCTGCTGCGCCCCAGCCTCGCGCCGTGGCAGCTCCGGTCCAACAGCCGCCTCGGACGCCCCCTCCAAACGAGCAGCAACCTCCGGGTGCGGAGGCGGACGTCGCGGCGAGGGCTGCCGCTCTTCGCCGAGAACGTTTTCTGCGGTCCTTAGACAATCCTCAGCCATCCGCCGCCACGGGGGAAGAGGAGAAGGTGACCGAACCAGTCCAGGAGCGCGCCTCGTCTGCCCCACCGCGGTCCCCGGAGATGCCAGTGAGGAGACGCTCCCCGGCATCGGATCTCGACTCCATTCTCTTCCAGGATCTCCCTCTCCCGGCAACCGCCCAGGCGGCGGGCGTCACAAGAGCCCGCGTGCTAAGCGCGCAGCAGCCAACAGGCGAAGCCAAAGCCCAGGCTCGATTAGAGCTGCTCCAGTGGGAGCTTCGCGTAATGGAGGCGCAGATGCAGGTGGCTCGAGAGGCTCAGCTGTTTGCCCAGAAGGTTTTACAAATCCAACAACAACAGGAGCAACTTTCCCATCAGCACCAGGAGTGACACGATTATTGTAAACTTTTCCTAAAGACATGACTGATTGTATAATTAGCAAAAGAATACGATTCACTCAAGAAAACCTTGTAGCCACGCATGAACTGAACCTACTTAGTAGCCATTCAAGGATTAGGCCAGCGTCGACTTCTTGTTCCGGAGGTACAGCACCACCCCTAAGCCAATAGCGGCCAGAGCAACAGCTCCGAGAGGGAGACCAGATGACGAGGGGGTCTCAGGTTCTTCCAAAGGTGCGGGGAACTCAACACCACGCGGGGGAGGATTCATTGTCAACCACTTTTTCGCCGCCGGAGTGAGCGGCTTGGGCGTAAGCTTGCCTCCTCCCACCGCGATACGGTTCGTGTCGACCATCTTGGGTGGTTCCTCTTTGCCGACGACGTTGAACGCTCCATACATGTGGTCGACAACCAACGTCTTGCCGCAATCCTTCGGGTCGCCATCGAGAACAAGCGCAATGTTCTCGGATTCAGAGTATGTATTGTATCCTGTCGAGGTAAACTCAACCCGAGAAACCTTTGCATGGCACGGAAAGCACCGCGAGGTGCCCTGGAAGTGCTCCATCTGGGGCTCAAAGAACTTCATCATACGACCGAATCCCGGGAATTCGCTTACGGTCATCCAACTCAGCCACAAATCGTTCCCAACAACACCGTTGTAGGGGTTGCGATAAGTCATGATGATCCAGAAGAAGTCATCGGTAATCGATACCATCGGTGCTCCGCCCACAGGCCAGAATTTTAGCGTCCCAGTCTGCTTATTATGCTTGGGATCGGCGTTTCCAAGAACGAGGTGCATCATGATTCCAAACATCGATCCTAGTGGAGTGAACCGCCAGTCCTGTGCTCCTTTACATACGCGATGAGCCATGGGACCGATGTGTAGCGCTTCGAAGCTAATCATGTTGGAGGCAGATTTGTTCTCCTATTTAGTTTCGAAGCAGTCAGTTCATTAACGTGAAGGCACGACACCATTGTGTGTAGCTAGCTTACCGTTGTCACTCTCATCAACGAGCAAGGCCGAGTAGACTTGTTCACGATGAGATCGGCGATCTCCTTGGCACTGCCGGGGAGATCCGCGCACACTCCAAAGAAGTTCATCGTTCCCTGCGACACAATCGCCACAGTTGAGCGCGGGGGACATGACTCAAGGACTTCATTCGCAGTTCCATCACCACCGACGCAGATGATCCTCGAGCGACCCTGAGCGAGCTCTTTAGCATGCTGAAAGCGTTCGGTGAAGAAGACCTCGTAGGCGACGCCTCGGGCCTTGAGTTCGGGGATGAGCTGCTCCTCGACGAAGCGCCTGCCCTGTCGCCTGCCCGATACAGGGCTGCAGATAATCGTCCAAACCTCTGTGTAGTGTGGTTAGTTCCAACAGCACAAGAAAGTACCCCTAGTTTCCACGGTGCCTTCAGAGGTAGAAATAAAACAGACCAGACTGGGAGCTTCGCCAGTCCAGAGTTGCTTTCTGTGAAGTCGCATATCTCATCTCGGAGGGAAAGAGTCGAAGAATATCCACCAACGCCAAGATGACCATACCCATTCAACGAATGTGCCGGGGGGGGGCGGGTAGGGACGTAACAGATCTACTCACACAAACAACGAGTCCAAACCTCATCACCCCGACGGGTCGAATTGGTTTCATAGCCAAAGAATACAAAGTCTGCAATCTTGTGGAAGAATACAAGCAATTCGGACTTACCACTCATTCACGGAGATGTCACAATAAGCTCGTCTGAAATAGACCCTGGAGGTGTCCGAGAGAACAGAGAAAGCAGGCAGGATCGGAATTTTACCCTCAGACTGCCAGATGATCGGACTGATCGCTACCCGGGTATCATGTTTATCGCCGCTTAGATTAGCGAGGGAGGGTGTGTCCGATCTTTGTTTGCCATTCCCCCGTTGTTGGATGTGCGGTGGAGAGGAGATCACCCAGCATGATCAATCAGAGTTACTATTCCTTTGGAAGTACGAACATAAGCCCAATATGTGAGTTTGACTATGTTATCCCAGGCAGAGCGTTGGTAGTGGAGTAGGTCGCTTCTCTTGGAAGAGATATTGAACGCTCTCAGCTCCTCCATTCAGACAGTAGCAGAGGTGGGAATAATACACCCCGTCTGTCATATCGGAAGCACTTCTACTCAGACCGTTATCGAGCTAGTGGAATAGTCCCGCGTGGGGCGCTCGGGCGACGATCAGTCCTTCATTTGATAGTCGAATGAAACCTTTGAAAGCAGTGCAACCCTTATTCGATCCAAGACTAACAGCGGACTGCTGTGCCCAAACAGAAAGAAAATGTCCATCGCTGATGAAAGTGGAGTCACCTTCAAGGAGGACCTGCGCGGTGGCAACGTGAAGATTGGCCTCTTCATCAACTCCCACAGCACCACCGTCGCCGAGCAGATCTCCCACCTTGGATACGACTGGCTCCTGGTGGACATGCAGCATGGCCCCATGACCACTGAGAACCTGAGCTGTATGCTCTGTGCCATCGCCTCCGGCGGTGCCAAGAGCCTTGTCCGTGTCGCTGGCTACGATGACCGCGCCGGCATGCAGCAGGCCCTGGACTTGGGCGCTGACGGTATCCTCGTGCCCTACATCAACACCGCTGCTGAGGCCGCCCACGCCGTCAGCTGCTGCCGCTACCCGACTGCCGGTACTCGCTCCGTCTACTTCCCGTGAGTCTAGAGTCATTCATCAATCAATTGTGAGAAAACATCGAAAGCTAACGCGTCATGTCCGATCTCCAGTCAGCGTTCGACCAACAAGAAGGGTCTGCTCGGATACGTCGGAAACTCGAACAAGAACGTGCTCATCGCTCTCCAGATCGAGACTGCTGACTCCATCAAGAACATGGATGCTATCGCCGCCGTCGATGGTGTCGACATGCTCTTCCTGGGCCAGAACGACCTGTGCATGAGCATGGGACTCTTCGAGAAGTACGAGTTCCCCAAGATGTACTTCTCCACTGAGCTCCAGGCCGCCACCGATAAGAGTAAGAAAATCTAATTGTGAATAGAGACGACTTAAACTAACCCCAGGTTGTTGAAAACGCCTACAGTGATCGCCGCTGCTCGCCGGAACAACAAGATTCTCGGCCTGTTCCTGTTCGGCACTGATCGCGTTGCCGAGTTCATCAAGAAGGGCTTTGTCTTCATCTCCATCGGAAACGATCTCCACCACATCCTGACCCAGGCCCAGGCCCACATGAAGACGTTGAAGGATATCGCCAAGGCTGAGAGCAAGACCTGGCAGCCCCGTCCCTCGGTGTTCTTGTAAGCGGTCCACATGCTAGGTTGACACCGCCACCAAACACATTATTTACTAATTTCTATAACCGAGAGATTCTATTGTAGACTTTTGTCAGATCATATCCGCTTGAGCAGTCTTTGATAACAGTACCAAGGATGGTGCGTTCTACGAAGTACACGTACAGAAATCGCTTCATCATCATGCAAACAGCAGCACCGCGAGCAACTACTGAAAGCTATATCATACGGCGATGGTTCGTGGTGTGTTCAGTTGTGATGTTGCCACAAGTTCTTCGCTTGTTCGGATCCGAAGTTGCCTGGTTCCTACAATAAATACCCTGGTACGAGGAGCTGAGCTTGACGGAGTGGGGTTGTAGAAGGCCTTGGGAAGAAAATGTCACACACACACACACACACGAAAGGATGAAGTCGATTGCCATCTACGTCAGACTCCCCGAGTCGTTATCGGGCCAGGGGGTCCATGTTGAGACCTTTGACGTTACCGAAGAGCACAACGCTGTAAGCGAATTAACCTTGTTGGACCGAATCGACCAATTGACCCAAAGTAGAGACGCACCGCGTTTGCGTGTGCATTCCGGGATCCGCGCGTCGTCGCGTGAGAGGGACATTCGGGAAGCCAGGTTCCGGGATGGGGACATTGTCACCTTGGAATGGGACCTTCAGGGGTTGTTAGGAGGTAAGGGCGGGTTCGGAGCGGGTCTCCGAGCGATGGGAAAGACGGCCGCCGCGAAGCAGAAACCCTCCAATGACTTCTCGCTGTGCCGCGACCTCAGCGGAAACCGGCTCGGGGCGATCAACACAGGGCTGCTCATCGATCAGGCCAAGCAGCGGGAAGCGGCCTTGGGGGCGACGGGAGCAAAAGGAGCGGCGGCAGTCGCAGTGGACGCCGACCAATGGTTACTGGAACGACCCACGTGGGTGGAAGGCTCCCACAAGCGGCCTGTGGAAGATAAGGAAGACGACAAACGAAAGCGGATACCGCACCGTGGAGAAGCTGCTTCGAAGAGACCACAACGGGTTGACGCCGCGGCAGCCTTTGAAAAGTCGTTACAGGAGGAGTTCGAGAAAACGGACGAGAGCATAGCTTCCTCTGTCGTTGAGGGCTTAATGCATCGAAAGCGATCCAAGTTGGCGGCAGAGAACCAAAATT
>Ga0075012_10006269_pt1 | contig 10802 bp, 7 predicted proteins | sample All_14_2_FD_71474 | JGI IMG/M metagenome (GOLD analysis project Ga0075012, IMG submission 71474) | Freshwater microbial communities in response to fracking from Pennsylvania, USA - Allegheny Zone_MetaG_DW_15 | ecosystem: Environmental > Aquatic > Deep subsurface > Groundwater > Drilled... | reverse complement strand
CAGTAAGGCGCGCAAAGCCAATAAAAAACCGGGAGCAGCCTCCCGGTTTTTTATTTGCCGCCCAGGCGCCTATTTAGTTTCAGGTACCTCGCCGAGCTCTTTCAGGGCCGCCTTGAGGGCTTCCTCGTGGCGCCGGCTCTCCAGCGGGGCCATCAGGCTGTAGGCGCAGGGCACTACCAGCAGGGTGAGCAGCGTGGAGAACAGCACGCCGCCGATGACCACCAGCGCCATGGGAATGCGCGTCTCGGCGCCCGGGCCGTAGCCCAGGGCCGGCGGGATGGCCGCGGCTATGGTGGCGAAAGAAGTCATCAGGATAGGCCGCAGCCTCACAGGGCAGGCCTCCAGCAGGGCCTCGTTGACGCCCAACCCGCCCAGCCGGCGGCGGTTATTGGTGAAGTCCACCAGCAATATGGAATTCTTCTTCACGATACCCATCAGGAGGATGAGGCCTATCATGCTGTAGATGGAGAGCGAATAGCCGCCCAGCTTCAGCGCTATGAAAGCGCCCGTCAGGCTGAAGGGCAGCGCCAGCAGCACCGTGAACGGGTGCAGGAAGCTGTTGAACTGCGAAGCCAGGATCATATAGGCGATGAACACGCCCAGGACCAGCGCGAAGGTCAGGCTGGAGAAGGATTCCTGGAAGGTCTTGGAGGTGCCCGAGAAAACCACCCTGTAACCGTCGGGCAGGATCTCCTTGGCCAGGCGCTCCACTTCCTTGAGGGCCTGCTCCTGGGAAGCTCCCTGCGCCACGTTGGCGAACACGCCGATAGCGCGCTCGCGGTTCTTGCGGGATATGGTCAGCAGCGTGGTCTTCTGCTCCACCTTGACCACCTCGGAAAGGCGTATGACTTCCCCGCGGTTATTGCGCACCCAGATCTTGTTGATGTCTTTCGGGTCGCTGCGGTCCTTGCCCAGGAGCTGCACGCGGATGTCATAGCGCTTGCCGCCGCGGGTGAATTTGCCCGCGCGCACGCCGCCTATCATCGAATTGACCGCGTCGCCGATGGACGAGACGGAAACGCCGCGTGCGGCGGCTTTTTCGCGGTCGGGCACCACCTGCACCTCGGGCATGCCCTCCTGGTAATCGGTATCCACGTCCACCATCTTGCCGGAGGCGGTCATCTCCTCCATCAGCCGGCGGCTGAAGTCCCCCAGTTTCCCCCAGTCCGGGCCGCGCACGCTGAACTCCACCGGGAAGCCGCGCTGGGCCGTAAAGCCGCCCAGCGACGGGTCCTGGATGGCCACGCGGCGCACGCCGGGGATGGCGTTAAGGGGTTTGCGGGCGTAGCGCATGAATTCCTGCTGCGTAGGGGGCTTTTTCTGTCCCGGCAGCGGCACGCGCTCGGCCGGCGGTTTCATGGCTATCATCAGCATGCCCTGGTTCACCTGGCCCCCGCCGAAGCCGCCGGTGTTGGCCATGAAGGTGCGGATATTCGGCTGGGCCATGGCCCATTTCTCGGCCTCTTCCATGGCCTTGGCCGTAACGTCTAGCGGGGTGCCCACCGGCATCTGCACGCGCGCCAGGAAGCGGCTCTGGTCCTGCGCCGGAGAGAATTCCTTTGGGATGAACTTGATGAGCGACATCGAGGCCGCGAAGACCAGCACCGACACCAGGATCACGGTCCAGCGGCGCCGCAGCAGGCGCGCGAGCAGGGCCGCGTAGGCCAGGCGCGCGCGCTCCATCAGTTTATCCATCGCGCGGCCTATCCACAGCGAGCGCTCGGCGTCCACGAACTGCGAGCAGCGCATCGGCGTCAGCGTCAGGGCCTCCAGCAGCGACAGCATGACCGCCGCGGTCATGGTGACGCCGAACTGGAAGAAGAACTTGCCTATGATGCCCTGCATGAACACCACCGGCAGGAAGATGGCGAGGATGGCGATGGAGGCGGCCATGGCCGGGAAGGTCATCTCCCGCGCGCCCAGGATGGCGGCGCGCACGCGCCCCTCCCCCTTTTCGTTATGGCGCACTATGTTCTCCAGCATCATGATGGCGTCATCCACCACTATGCCGATGGCCAGCGTCAGGCCCAGCAGGGTGAAGGTATTGAGCGTGAAGCCCATGAAATAGAGGATTATAAAAGCGCCGACGACGGAGGTGGGGATCGCCAGCAGCACGTTGACCGTGGAAGACCAGGAGCCGAGGAACAGCCAGCAGACCACCGAGGTCAGGATTACCGACAGCACCAGCGTGAAATTGAGTTCGCGGGTGGATTCCTCGATGAAGCGGGTGGAGTCATTGACTATCTCCAGCCGCATGCCCTCGGGGAGGGTCTTGCGGATCTCTTCAAGTTTAGCCTTCACGCGCTTGGCGGTCGCCACCGCGTTGGAGCCGCGCTGCTTGTTGACGCCCAGGCCCACGGCGCGCCTGCCCCAGTTGCGGGTGATGCGCCTCACGTCGGCCAGGCCGTCCTCAACCCTGGCCACGTCTCCTATGTGGTAGGTGCGCCAGATGGCGGCGCCGCCGCGCCCGGCTATCACTATGCGCGAGAAGGCCTCGGGCGTGGGGGCCTCCCCCAGCACGCGCACGTTAAGTTCCTTTTTGCCGGTATCGATGTAGCCGGCGGGCTGCTCGGCGTGCTGGGCGGCAATGGCGTTGAGCACGTCGGTGACGGTGAGCTGCGCGGCGTCCATCTTGTCGGAATCCAGCCAGACGCGCAGGGCCGGGTCCACGTAGCCGCCCATGCTGACCTCGCCCACGCCTTCGATGATGCTGAACTGGTCGCGCAGCACGTCGTTGGTGTAGTTCATCAGGTCCTTGACGGGCCTGTCCCCGGAGAGGGCCATCCAGATGATGGGCTGGTCCTCGGGGTTGGTCTTGGTGACTACCGGCGGGTCTATGTCCTTGGGCAGGTTGCGCGCGGCCTGGGACACCTTGGCCTGCACCTCCTGCATGGCGTCGTCGATGTCGTGCTCCAGCTCGAACTCCAGCGTCACGCGGGCGGAGCCGCGCCGCGAAGACGAGGAGATGTCCTTGATGCCGGCTATGGTCATCACGGCGCTCTCTATCACGTCCGTGACCTGCGTCTCCATCACCTCGGGCGCCGCGCCCTCGAGCGAGACGCTGATGTTCACCACCGGGTAGTCCACGTCGGGCAGCTGGCTGATGCCCATGCGGCTGAAGCTGATCGCGCCGAACGAGATCAGGCCCAGCATCAGCATCCAGGCGAAGACGGGGCGCTTTATGGAAAGGTCGGATAAGGTCATTTAAGTTCGGCTCCGGCCGCGGTCTCGAGCTTGATAAGGGCCAGGCCGGCGCGGGCCTGCGCCTGGGCGAGGGCCAGGGCGGTCTGGCTGGAGGTGTTGAGGGCGCTGAGCACGTCGAGGTTCGTCACCAGGCCCAGCTTGTAGTCCTCCTCCTGGTAGCGCGCGTTCTCCTCGGCCAGGATGAGCGCCTCGGCCAGGGTGCGGGCCTGGCGCTCGGCGTAGGTGTATTCGTCGTAGGCGGAGGCCACCTCCGAAAGCGCCTCGCGGCGCGCCTGGTCCAGCGCCAGGCGGGCGGCGGCGGCGGCCGAGGAGGCGGCCTCTTTACGGGCCTTCAGGTCCCCGCCGGTATAAAGCGGCAGCTTCAGGAACAGCCCGGCGTCCCAGCGGTTCTCCGGCTCGGGCATGGGGTCCCGCAGCACGTAGTAATTGGCGGCCAGGTCCAGGGTGGGCCAGCCCCCCCGGTCCTGTATACCGGACAGGTAACCGTAGGAGTCGGCCTCCAGGCGGCGGGCCTGCACGTCGGGGCGGGACAGGGCCAGCTTCTGGTAAGCGGGCAGGCCGGCGCGGAGCCTCAGGTCCGTATCCGACGGGCGCAGGTCTTCGGACAGGCCGGTCAGGAATTTAAGGGCCTGCTGTGCGGAGCGCTCTCCGGCGAGCGCTCCTAAATAGGCGGCCTTGTCCTGGGCCAATTGTGAGCGCGCGGACACCACTTCCCCCCGTCGGGAGCGCCCTATGGAAGCCCTTTTCTCCAGTTCGTCTATGCGTTTGCCGGTCACGGCCAGCTGCCCGGCCCTTATAAAAATCTCCCGCTGCGCGGTCTGCAGGTTAATAAAGGCCTGCGCGGCCGAAAGGTACAGGCGCTGGCGGGCGCGCTCCAGGTCCAGGCGGGCGGCCCCGGTTTTGGACGAGGCGGCTTTGAGGGCCATGTAGTCGCGCATGCCCGAGAAGAGGTTGTAGCCGGCGGCGAGGTAGCCGCGGGCCGCCGCGTCGCGCTCCTGCTCTTTGGAGAAGGAGGCGTTAAAATCCAGGGTAGGGCGGAAAGCGGAAGCGTACTGGCGCTCGGCGGCCTCCAGTTGGGCCGCCCCCTCGGCTTGGCGGGCCAACGCCTCGCTGCGGGCCAGCGAGAGCGCGCAGGCGTCGGAGACCGTCAGGACGCGCATGGAGGAGGTGGAATACTCCTGCGCGGCGGCGGGCGCGGCGCAGAGGGCCGCCAGCAGGACAAAGCGGTATTTCATGGACTTATTTTACTAATTATGGAGGCGGCCCTGCCGGCTACTTCCTGATCAGGTTAAGGACCAGCTCCGAGGTTTTGGAAAGGTGTTCCGTCAGGATGAACTCGCTGGCGGTCTGGAGGTTCCTGGCGCCGACCCCGAAATTTACGGAGGGCACGCCGCGGCCGCAGAGCAGGTTAGCCTCGCTTCCGGTGACGGCCGCCTCGGGCGCCGGCCGCAGGCCCGCCCCGATTATGGCCGCCTCGGCGAGCTGGCGCACTTCCGCGCCGGGGGCGTGCGAGTAGGGCGCGAATTCCCAGGACCATTTGAAGGCCACGGCCCCGCCGCCCGCCGCCGCGGCGGCCTCGAAGGCGGCCTTGATAGAATCCAGGACCGGCAACGCCTTTTCGGCCTGGGCGGCGCGCACCTGGCCGCGCACCAGGGCCGCCAGGGGCACCGTGCCGGGGCCGGAGCCGCCCGCTATGGTGCCTACGGTAGAAGTGGTTTCGGCGTCATGCCGGCCGAATTTCAGGCCGGCCAGGGCCCTGGCGGCGATGCTGATGGCGCAGACGCCTTTCTCGGGTTCGCTGCCGTCGGCGGCGCGGCCCAGCACGTCGGCAGAGAAGTTGGCCAGCCCGTGGGAGGAGACGGTGTAGGCGCCGGGGTCGGAGGAAGAGGTGAAAGCGAAGCCGCAGCGCACGCCCTCCGGCACCGCCAAGTGGCGGGCCCCGGCCATGGAAGGCCGCGAGCGGGTGGTAAAAGCCACGGTAAAGGGCTTGAGCGGCAGGTTGGTGTTCACCGCGCGCTCCAGCGCGTAAAGGATGGCGGCCAGCCCGGCCCGCTCCACGCCCAGCTGTCCCTTGCCTTCGGCGGAGATCTTTTCCGGGGTTACGGCGGGCGTGGTGCCCGAGGTGAGGAACGCCGTGTCCATGTGGGCGAGCAGGGCGAAGGAGCCGCCGCCCCCCACCCGGCAGACCACGTTGCTGGTATTGGACAGCGCGGCCGCGGCCGACCCGTCGAGCTGCGCGGGCAGGCCCAGGTTCTTTAGGAAAGCCAGGGCGTAGTTGGCCACCGGCGCTTCCTTGCCGGGCAGGCCGTCTATGCGCGCCAGCTCCAGGAACAGGTCGATGAGCCTTCGGCTTGCCATGCAGCGCCCCTTTACTCGGCCCACTTGCGGGCGAGGTTAACCAGCACTTCGGCGGATTTGTTCATGCCGTCGAGGGAAACCCATTCGTAGCGGCCGTGGTAGTTGTAGCCGCCCGTGAAGACGTTGGGCGCGGGCAGCCCCATGAAGGAGAGCCGCGCCCCGTCGGTGCCGCCGCGCACGGGCTTCACGTGCGGCGCCAGGCCGGCCTGGCGCACCGCCGCCAGCAGGTTCTCCATCACCCTCGGGTGCCGCGCGATGACTTCCTTCATGTTGCGGTACTGCTCTTTGAAAGACAGTTCGATTTTCGCCAGCGGGTACTTGAGACGCAGGGCGGCGGCGATGGCCTCCAGCTGCCGCTCCATAGCCTTGAGCTTCTTCAGGTCATGCTCGCGGGCGATGCCGGCGACCTCCGCCTTCTCGATGCCCGCCGCGATATCGGTGAACATGATGAAACCTTCCCGCTTTTCGGTGTTTTCCGGCAGCAGGTGCTCCGGCCAGGCGGCCACGAGGTCCGCGGCGATCCGCGCGGCGTTGGCCAGCGCGCCCTTGGCGGTGCCAGGGTGCACGCTCTTGCCGGTTATGGTTATTTTAACCCCGTCCGCGTTAAAGGTCTCCTCTTCGACCGCGCCCGCCACGTCCCCGTCGAAGGTATAGGCGTAATCGGCGCCGAAAGCCCTGACGTTGAAATACTTCACCCCCTGCCCGACCTCCTCGTCGGGCGTGAAGCCTATTTTCAGGACGCCGTGGGGGATCTCCTTGTGCCTGAGCAGGTACTCCGCCGCGGACATGATGATGGCGATGCCGGCCTTGTCGTCGGCGCCGAGCAGGGTGTCGCCGGAAGCCGTGTAGATATCCTCCCCCCTGCAGGCCGCCAGCTCGGGGCAGTTTTTCGTATTGAGGACCAGCTTATGCTTGCGGCTGATAACTATGTCCCCGCCTTTCCAGGCCCGGTGCAGCTGAGGGCGCACGCCGGCGCCGGGGGCGGCCGGGGCGGTGTCCATGTGGGCCAGCAGGCCGATGACGGGCCTCTTTCCCTTTACGGTAGCGGGGATCTCGGCGGTGACGTAGCCGTATTTATCAAGCTTCACCTTTTTGGCGCCGATGGCGCGCAGCTCGGCCGCCAGCAGCCTGGCCAGGACCAGCTGCTTTTTAGTGGAGGGAAAGGTCTTGGAATCCTCGTCGCTTTCCGTGTCTATCCTGACGTACTTTTCAAAGCGTCTGCTGATAGCGCCTTTCAGGTCCATGCCGCCTCCCGGGTGTTCGCGTTGCTTCCGCAAAAAGGATATAATTAAAGTATTCCCCACTTCAAGGAGCGCGCTCATGGCCATAAACTTCATGCCCAGAGAGGTCAAATTCTTCGACTTCCTCAACCTCCAGTCCGAGAACATAGTAAAGGCCGCCGACTGCTTCCGCCAGGCCGTCAAGAAGGGCTCCTTCGACGAAGAGACCGTCAAGAAGATAAAGAATTTCGAGCACGAGGGCGACACCCTCTCCCACGAGATCGTGGACATGCTCAACCGAACCTTCATCACCCCCATCGACCGCGAGGACATCTACGCCCTGGCCAACACCCTCGACGACATCCTGGACATGATCAACTCCATGGCCAACCGCATCAAGCTCTACAAGCTCGACACCAACGACGAGCACCTGGCCCTCTTCGCCGACACCATAGACCAGTCCACCCAGGCCCTGGCCAACGCCGTGAAACACATGCACGACACCAAGCGCGCCCGCCGCGTGCTGGACTACTGCATAGAGGTCAACCGCCTGGAGAACATGGGCGACCAGATCCGCGAGAAGGCCATCAGCCGCCTCTTCGAGACCGAGAAGGACCCGATCATGGTCATCAAGTGGAAGGAGATCTACGAAGTGGCGGAAGGCACGCTGGACACCTGCGAGCACGTGGCCAAGGTGATAGAGGCCATCCTCGTCAAACATGGATAGCGCCCTGCTCGCGGTCGTCGGGCTCATAGCCCTGGCGCTGGTCTTCGACTTCCTCAACGGCTTCCACGACGCCGCCAACTCCATCGCCACCATCGTCTCCACCCGCGTGCTCACCCCGCGGCAGGCGGTCATCTGGGCAGCCTTCTTCAACGTGGTCGCCTTCTTCATCTTCGACCATTCAGTCGCGAAGACCATGGGCACCGGCATCGTGGACATCGCCGTTATCGACACGCATGTCATCTTCGGCACGCTGATAGGCGCCTGCGCCTGGAACATCCTCACCTGGTATTTCGGCCTGCCGTCGAGTTCCTCGCACGCCCTGATAGGGGCGCTGGCCGGGGCCGCGGTGGCCAAGGCGGGCTCGACCGAAGTCCTGGTGATGTCGGGCATCTACAGGGTCGTCGCCTTTATCGTCATCTCCCCCGTACTGGGCATGCTGCTGGGTCTTATTTTCGGGGTGGTCGTCTACCGCCTGTTCGCCAAGTCCGTTCCCGGCAAGGTGGACCACCTCTTCCGCAAGGGCCAGCTGCTCTCGGCCGCCGCCTACAGCCTCGGCCACGGCGGCAACGACGCGCAGAAGACCATGGGCATCATCGCCGGCCTGCTGGTCAGCGCCGGCTACCTCAGCGGCGGCGCTTCCGGCACGGAATTCGATATTCCCAAGTGGGTCGCCGCCCTCTGCTACGTCGCCATGGGCATGGGCACCATGTTCGGCGGCTGGCGCATAGTCAAAACCCTGGGCCACAAGATCTCCAAGCTAAAGCCGGTGGACGGCTTCTGCGCGGAATCCGGCGCCGCGGCCACCTTGTACCTGGCCAGCGGGATGGGCATACCGGTCAGCACCACCCACACCATCACGGGCGCCATCATGGGCGTCGGCACCATGAAGCGCTTCAGCGCGGTGCGCTGGGGCGTTGCCGGCCAGATCATCTGGGCCTGGATCCTGACCATCCCGGGCTCGGCGCTGATCTCGGCGGCGGTCTACCTGCTCTCCAACGGGCTGTTCAGCAACTGAACGCGCGGCCATGAACGGCAAAGAGCCGCGCTGAAGCGCGGCTCTTTGCTTTGGCCAGTCGCCGGTTATTTTGCCGCGGCTGCGCGGCCCGCCAGGATGCCGCTGGTCCACGCGAAGTGCAGGTTATAGCCGCCTGAATCCCCGTCCAGGTCCAGCAGTTCACCGGTGACGTAAAGCCCCGGGAGTTTGCGCGAGGCGAAGGTGGCCGGGTCCAGTTCCGACAGGTCGCAGCCGCCGGCCGCCACCATGGCTTCTTCGAACCCGAGCGCCCCCGAAATGGAAACGGTGAAATTCTTGAGGGCCTGCGCCAGCCCCTCCGGCGCGCCGGCCAAGGGCGCGTCCCAGGCAATGGCGCAGCGGGCCGCCGCGGCCTTGAGGATCTTCTCGTTTAGCAGGCCGCAGGCGAAATGCCGGAAGGGCCGTTTATCGAACAGCGCCGCCCTTTTTTTAAGCAGGGCCTCCAGCTTTTCCTCCTTCAACTCCGGAAAGAAATCCGCCTCCAGATAAACCTTATACTCCTTCATGGCCGTGACGGCGGCGCGGCTGAGGTCCAGCACGGCCGGCCCGGAAACGCCGTAGGAGGTGAACAGCAGTTCCCCGCGGGCCTGGCCGACGATATCCCCGTCGAGCATCAGGCGCAGGGCGGCTTCGGCCCTCACCCCGTCGAGCTCCTTCAGGAAGGCTTCCCCGGACTTAAGCGGAACTATCACCGGGAAGGGCGCCGAGACTGTATGGCCCAGGGCCCGCAGCAGGGCGTAGCCCGAAGGCGAGCCGCCTATCTGCGGGTAGCAGGGGCCGCCCGCGGCCAGGATCACGCGCCTGGCGCCAAAAGAGAGCTTTTCGCCCGGCGGGGCCTTCTTCTCCCACTGCGGGGGCACCTTGCGGGCTTCGACCGTAAAAGCGTCGCCTGCCTTTGCGATGGAAGAAACCTCGGTCAGGGTCTGTATGCGCCCGCCGCGGTAAGCCAGCTCGTTGGAGAGGGCCCCCGCCACGTCCTGGGCCCGCAGCGAGCGCGGGAAAACACGGCCCCTGTCGTCTTTGACGGAGAGCACGCCCAGCCCCTCGAAGAAAGCCTGGATGCCGGCGGGCGGCAGGGCGGCGAAAGTCTTTTTAAGGAAAGCCGAAGAGGGCGGGTGGTAATTGCCTGGCGCCACGGAGGCGTTGGTAAAGTTGCATTTGCCGGCGCCCGTGGAAAGGATCTTCCGGCCCGGCACGTGGTTCTTTTCCAGGACCAGCACGGACGCGCCCGCGCGCGCGGCCTCCACCCCGGCAGCCAGCCCGGAGGCCCCCGCGCCCACAATGATCACGTCGAAGTTATTGTCCATAAAAAGAACGCCCGGTTGCCCGGGCGTTCTCTCCTCGCTTAGCCCGGGTCAGACCCTGCCGGCGGAGCCGAGCACGGTGGCGTTCTTGTCCATGTACATCTTTACCAGCTCTTCGCGGGCCGGGCCCAGGTACTTGCGCGGGTCGAACTCGGCGGGCTTCTCGGCGAAGACCTTGCGGATCACCGCGGTCATCACCAGGCGCCCGTCGGAGTCGATGTTGATCTTGCAGACGGCGCTCTTGGCGGCCTTGCGCAGCTGCTCGGCCGGCACGCCCACGGCGTTCTCCATCTTGCCGCCGTACTTGTTGATCATGTCGATGTATTCGTTGAGCACCGAAGAGGCCCCGTGGAGCACGATAGGGAAGCCGGGGATGCGCTTCTCGCATTCCTCGAGGATGTCGAAGCGCAGCGGCGGCACCTGCTCGCCGGGCTTCACCTTGAACTTGAAGGCGCCGTGGCTGGTGCCGATGGAGATCGCCAGCGAATCCACGCCGGTGCGCTTGACGAAATCCTCCACCTGCGCGGGGTCGGTATAGTTGGAGTGCTCGGCGGACACTTCGTCCTCGATGCCGGCCAGCACGCCCAGTTCGCCTTCCACGGTGACGTCGAACTTGTGGGCGTATTCCACCACCTGTTTCGTCAGCTCCACGTTCTTTTCGTAAGGGTGGTGCGAACCGTCTATCATGACGGAGGAAAAGCCGTTGTCGATGCAGCTCTTGCACAGTTCGAAAGTGTCGCCGTGGTCGAGGTGCAGGGCCACCGGCACGGGGCCTTCCTTGAACTCCTTGATCATCTCCATCGCGCCGCGGCCCATCCAGCGCAGCAGCGTGGCGTTGGCGTAGTCGCGCGCGCCCTTGGAAAGCTGCAGGATCACCGGCGAGCGCGAGCGGCAGCAGGCGGTGAGTATCGCCTGGAGCTGCTCCATGTTGTTGAAATTGTAGGCGGGCACGGCGT
>Ga0075012_10006267_pt1 | contig 10804 bp, 13 predicted proteins | sample All_14_2_FD_71474 | JGI IMG/M metagenome (GOLD analysis project Ga0075012, IMG submission 71474) | Freshwater microbial communities in response to fracking from Pennsylvania, USA - Allegheny Zone_MetaG_DW_15 | ecosystem: Environmental > Aquatic > Deep subsurface > Groundwater > Drilled... | reverse complement strand
CTCTGAAGTCCTGGCGGCGGCGTCGTCCATCGTCCGTGTCCGGTCCGATATGCTCAATCTGAGCCTTACTAGGCGCACTTTCGGCGCGCGGCAAATGCGGCGTGGCTGTCGCTCCGCGGGCCGGCGGCCTAGAGTACGCCGCTTGGCGGGAGGGGAAGTTGCAGCCGCAGGCCGACCTGATCGCGCGCGTGACGCGCCATGCCGAAGCCGACGAACGCATCCGCGCGCTGCTGCTGAGCGGCAGTTTCGGCAAGGGCGACGCCGACGCCTGGTCCGACGTCGACCTGGTCGCCGTCGTGGCCCCGGACGATCACAGGGCCTTCGTCGCCGGGGCCCGCGACTGGCTGGGCGCGGTCGCCGAGCTGGTTCACTGGCACTCGCCGCACCCGCCCCTGCCGCTGTTCGGCGCCGTCACGGCGGACTGCGAGCGCATGGACCTCACGGTCACGGTTCCCGGCCATGTGCTTGGCGCGCAGAGCACTTTGAAGCCGCTGGTCGATCGGGACGGCCTCTACGCGGCGCTGCCCGCGGCGCCGCCGCCGGGACGGGTGGATCCGGCCAAGGTGGAGGCGATCGTCCGCGAGTTCCTGCGGATCATGGGCCTGCTTCCGCTCGTGGCCGGTCGCGAGCAGCCGGCCATCGCCGTCGGCGGCGTGGGCTTCCTGCGCCAGGCGGTCCTGGCTCTGCTGACCGAAGCCCTGGCGCTGCCGACGCCGGTCGGCGCCCTGTCCGTCGGCAAGGTGCTGACGAAGGAGGACATGGCGCTGCTGGCCGCCCTGCCGACGCCGGCCTCCGACACCCAGGCCGTCATCGAGGCCCAGCTCGCCTACGCCCGCATGGTCCTGCCGCGCGCCCGCGCGGTGTCGGCCGAATGCGGCGCGCCCTGGCCGGAGGCCTTCGAGGCCGCGGTGCGTGCGCACCTGAAGCGCTCGCTCGGTCGCGATTGGGACGGGCCGTAGCGCCAACTCTTTGATTTAGGCCCTCTTTGATCCCTTCAAATGATCCCATTTGAAGGGAAAAGGCTCTACGCCCGCGCCGCCAGCGCCAGATCGTCCACGTGGATCAGTGGGCCGGCGGTGTAGCCGAGCACCGCCTCGATGGCGTCGGACTTCAGGCCGCAGATGCGCTCGGCGTCGGCGGAATCATAGCGGGTGAGGCCGCGGCCGACCTCTCGGCCGGCTTCGTCGCGCACCACCACGGCGTCGCCCTTGCCGAACCGGCCTTCGACGCGGCGCAGGCCGGCCGCCAGCAGGCTCTTGCCCCGGCCCAAAGCCTTGGCGGCTCCGTCGTCCACCACCAGGGCGCCGCCCGGCGCCAGAGAGCCCGCGATCCAGGCCTTGTAGGCGGCGGCCGGCGTGGTGCCCGGCTCGACGACCGTGGCCCGCTCCCCGGCTTCGAGGGCGGCCAGGGGCGAGGGACGGGTTCCGAGCGTGATCACCGTGGCGCAGCCCGCGGACTGGGCGATGCGCGCCGCCGCCAGCTTGGTGGCCATGCCGCCGGTGCCCACGCCCGCGCCGGCGTTGGCGCCGCCGGCCATGGCCTCGATCTCAGGCGTCAGCCGCTCGATGCGGGGCAGGTGCCTGGCGTCGGGATCGCGGCGCGGGTCGGCGGTGTAGAGCCCGTCGATGTCGGAGAGCAGCACGAGCACGTCGGCGCCGATCATCTGGGCCACCCGGGCGGCAAGCCGATCGTTGTCGCCGTAGCGGATCTCCTCGGTGACGACGGTGTCGTTCTCGTTGATGACCGGGACGACGCCCAGGTCGAGGAGAGTCTCCAGGGTCGCCCGGCCGTTCAGCCAGCGGCGGCGGACCTCGGTGTCGTCGCGGGTGAGCAGCACCTGGGCCACGGCCAGCCCGTGCGCCTCGAAGGCTTCTTCCCAGGCCCGCATCAGGCCCGACTGGCCGGCGGCGGCGGCGGCCTGCTTCTCGGGAATGGTCAGCGCGCGCCGGCCCAGTCCCAGGCGGCGGCGACCGATGGCCACCGCGCCGGAAGAGACCACCAGCACCTGCTGCCCGCGCGCGCGCATCCGTGCGGCGTCCGCGGCGAAGGCGGCGAGCCACGCCGAATCCGCGCCGCCGCCGTCGGTCCCGGCCACCAGGGCCGAGCCGACCTTGACCACGACGCGCCGGGCGTCGGCCAGGCCGCTCACGGCGTCCAGCTTCCGGGCGCCTCGCCCGGCTCGTGCTGATCGTCCTCCACCTCGCCGGCCGCCTCGGCCCGGCGGGCGCGCACCTCGGCGAAGGCCGCGCGCAGCAGTTCGGTGACGCCTTCGCCGGAGACGCCCGAGACCAGATAGGGCTTGCGGCCGGCGACGGCTTCCAGCTCGGCGGCCTTCTCCTTGCGGGTCTCCGGGTCCAGGGCGTCGATCTTGTTCAGCGCCAGGAACTCGGTCTTGTCGGCCAGGCCCTCGCCATAGGCGTCGAGCTCGTGACGCACGGTGCGCCAGGCGCCGGCGACGTCGTCCTGCGTGCCGTCCACCAGGTGGATCAGGCTGGCGCTGCGCTCCACGTGGCCCAGGAAGCGGGTGCCCAGGCCCGCGCCCTCCGAGGCGCCCTCGATCAGGCCGGGGATGTCGGCGATGACGAAGCGCTCGTTGGTCGACAGGTCGACCACGCCGAGGTTCGGCGCCAGCGTCGTGAAGGGATAGTCGGCGATCTTCGGCTTGGCCGCCGAGGCCGCCGCCAGGAACGTCGACTTGCCCGCGTTGGGCAGGCCCACCAGCCCGACGTCGGCGATCAGCTTCAGGCGCAGCCAGATGGCGCGCTCCTCGCCCTCCTGGCCGGGATTGGCGAACTTCGGCGCCTGGTTCACCGGGCCCTTGAAGTGGGTGTTGCCGAACCCTCCGTTGCCGCCCTTGGCCAGGCGCAGCCGCGCGCCCAGGTGGTCGAGGTCGGCGATCAGGGTCTCCTTGTCCTCGTCCAGCACCTGGGTGCCGACCGGGACCTTCAGCACCACGTCGGCGCCGTTCGCGCCGTGGCGGTTGCGGCCCATGCCGTGGCCGCCGGTCTCGGCGCGGAAGTGCTGCTGGTAGCGGTAGTCGATCAGGGTGTTCAGCCCGTCGACCGCCTCGATCCACACGTCGCCGCCCTTGCCGCCGTCGCCGCCGTCCGGGCCGCCGTACTCGATGTACTTCTCGCGCCGGAAGGACACGGCGCCGCCGCCGCCGTTGCCGGAGCGGATGTAGACCTTGCACTGGTCGAGAAACTTCATGCCGCGCCTTTTGGACCAGCGGGGCGCTCGCGTCGAGCGGCCCGATTCATGCGGTGCGCGGCCGCGAAAGCGCCGATGCGGCGAGCCTGACGGTCAGGGCCGCCAGAAGGCTCTTTGCCAACGCGCCGGGCAGGAAGGGCCAGACCCCGCCGCTCCAGGCGTCCGCCGCCCCGATGCGCGTGGCGAGCCAGGCCCAGCCGAGCGCCAGGATCACGCCGTGGGCCGCCAGCAGCAGGCCGACGAGCCCGGCCCATGTCTGCGCCCAGCCGCGCCGCGCCGCCCAGCCGGTCGCGACCGAGGCCGCGACGAAGCCCGCCAGGAAGCCCGCGGTCGGTCCGGCGAAGGCCTGGGGCCCGCCCGCGCCGTCCGCCAGCATCGGCAGGCCGATCAGCGCCTGCAGCAGCCACACGGCCACGATCTCCAGGGCCAGGCGCGGTCCGGCGAGCGCGGCGATGGTGAGCAGGACATAGGTCTGCGCCGTCACCGGCACGGGCTCCACGGGCAGCGCCGCCCAGGACGAGGCCGCCAGGAGCCAGCTCGCGGCCAGCACCAGGGCGATGCGCCAGGCGCGCGGCCGGCCCTGGAGCAGCGCGGCGAGGGGAGCGGGCGCCATTGCGGACCTCCGGATCGATGGGGGTGCGGCTTAGCATGGAACTCAGGCCAGCCAGACCATGGTGCGGCTCGCCGCCGCCTCGCCCCGCGCCCGGGAGAACGTCAGCGTGACCTCGCCGGTGTAGAGGAAACCCGCCTTGCACAGCACCTCGCCCGAGGCCGGGTTGTCCGAGAAATGCCGCGCCATGACGAACCGCCGGCCCCACTCGACCTTGGCCCAGCGCAACGCCGCGCGCACCGCCTCGGTGGCGTAGCCCTGGCCCCAGTAGGGCCGGCCCAGCCAGTAGCCCAGCTCGCAGCGGCCGGCCTCCATCGGATGAAAGCCGAGCATGCCCACCAGCTCGCCGTCGCGCTCGAGGGCGAACTCGGCATGGCGCACGGGGTCCGCGCGATCGGCGCGCTCCAGGAAGGCGCGGGCGTCGTCGATCCCGTAGGGATGAGGCATGGTCGCGGTCATCCGCGCCACGTCCAGGTCGTCCGCCAGCCGCGCCACGCGCGCGGCGTCGGTCGGCCGCGGGCGGCGCAGCCTCAGGCGTTCTGTTCTGACGATCGGTGAGACGTCGTAGTCGACCATCTCGTCCTCCTCCGGCCCCGAGCGTCGCGCCCGAAAGCCCAAAAACAAAGCGGGGAGCCCGGCGAACCGGACCCCCCGCTAGGTCTCATGTCCGGTTTGCCTGATTGCGTCAGGGCGAAACCGGAAAAGGTGGTTTCGCCTTATTCGGCCGCCATCACTTCCGGAACCACCGTCACATAGGTGCGGTCGTCGCGCTTGGTGATGAACTTCACGGCGCCTGCGGCGGTCGCGAAGAGCGTGTGGTCCTTGCCCATGCCGACATTGTCGCCGGCGAAGAACTTGGTGCCGCGCTGGCGGATGATGATGTTGCCCGGGATGACGGCTTCGCCGCCGAACTTCTTCACGCCGAGACGGCGGCCGGCGGAGTCGCGCCCGTTGCGCGAGGAGCCGCCTGATTTCTTGTGAGCCATTGCGCTCTCCTAAACCTTAGCTTCCGGACGCCTTACTCGGCGTCCTTCTCCGTCTTCTTGGCGGCGGCCTTCTTCGGCGCAGCCTTCTTCTCGGTCGTGTCGGCCGCGGCCTTCGGCGCGGCGGCCTTCTTGGCCGGCGCCTTGGCGGGCTTGGCTTCCGCGACCGCTTCGGCCGGGGCGGCCTCGGCCTTCGCCTTCGGGGCCGCCTTGGCGGGCGCCGCCGGAGCCGGCTCTTCGAGCTTCAGGTTGCGGGCGCGCGCGTCGAGCACGGCCTTGGGCGTCAGGTCGACCGTGCCGTCCCACTTCGCCGACTTGCCGGCGCCGTCGATGGCGGTCACGCGCAGCACGGATTCGAACTGGCGATGGCCCCGCGTGCGGCGGTAGCCCTGGCGACGGATCTTCTTGAAGATCTTCACCTTCTCGCCCTTGCGGGTCTCGATCAGCGTCGCGCTGACCGAAGCGCCGTCCACGGTCGGGGCGCCGACGGTCACCGCCTCGCCCTCGCCGAGCATCAGCACTTCGCCGAAGGCCACATTGGCGCCCGGCTCACCCTCGAGCTTTTCGACCACGAGCAGATCGCCGGCCTTAACTCGGTACTGCTTGCCGCCGGTCTTGATCACCGCGTACATCGTTCGCGCCTTGGTTCTTTATGTGACTGCGTTCGTCGCAAAATAGATTGCGCCCGCGAGCGGTCCCGCGGACGAGAGGCGCGGTTATACAGAGGCGGGCTCTTGAGTCAACGCGCCAGTCGCCGTCTTCGTCACCGCGCGGGCCCTTCCGGACGTACTTCGATCGTGATGTGGCTCAGGCCGGGAAGATCGGCGAGCTGCACGCGATAGGCCTCGGCCGGCCGGGCGTCCTCGCCGGCGACCACGGCGATGACAGCGTGGTGGCCGGGACCCAGCCGCCACAGGTGCAGATCGATGACGCGCCCGCCTTCGGCCTGCAGCCGCCGGCGGATCTCCTCGGCCAGCTCCGGGCTGGGATTCATGTCCAGCAGCACCGCGCCCGCGCGGCTCATGAGGACGAATGCGAACTGGGCGATCAGGACCGCGCCGAGCACGCCGGCCGCCGGATCCGCCCAGGCCCAGCCGAACAGCTTGCCGGCGCCCAGCCCGACGATCGCCAGGCCGGCCACCGCGGCGTCCGCCGTCAGGTGCAGGTGGGCCACGCTGAGATTGAGATCGCCCAGCCTGTCGTGGTCGTGCGCCCTCTGCGCGGGCCTGAGCAGCCAGGCGCAGAAGAGACTGATCACGAGCCCGGCGGCCGCCAGCGGCAAGGCCGCGTGATAGCCCACCTCGGCGGGCGCGACGATCCGCTCGACGCTCTCCACCAGCACCACTAACGCCGTGACGCCCAGCACCACGGCGTTGGCGAAGGCGGCGAGGTAGCCGATCTTGCCCGCGCCGAAACTGAAGCGCGGGTCGGCGGCGTAGCGCCGCGCGAGGGCGTAGGCCGCCGCGGCGATGACGAGGGCCGCGACATGGCCGGCCATGTGCACGCCGCCGGCCACCAGCGCCATGGAGTTGAACGCGAGCCCGCCGCCCACCTGGATCACCAGGCTGACGACGCAGATCCCCGCCACCAGCCGCGTGCGCCGTTCGTTGCGCAGGTGATCGGCGCCCAGATAGGTGCGATCGGCCCGGAACGCGTCGAGGCTGGCGTCGGGCTCGAGGGCCTTGCGGGCTGTGGGGGCGTTCAAGGGCGCATCTTTCGTGCGGGTCGTCCCAGGCGTTATTCTCTAACATGCGTGCGGGTCAAGGCGAGCAGGCTGTTCCCTAAGGCCCTCGCAATGACTAGATGGGCGTCATGACCGACAAGACCCCCGTCACCGTCCTCACCGGCTACCTCGGCGCCGGCAAGACCACGCTCCTCAACCGCATCCTCTCCGAGGACCACGGCAAGCGCTACGCCGTGATCGTCAACGAGTTCGGCGAGGTGGGCATCGACAACGACCTCATCGTCGGCGCCGACGAGGAAGTGTTCGAGATGAACAACGGCTGCGTCTGCTGCACGGTTCGGGGCGACCTGATCCGTGTGCTCTCGGGCCTGATGCGCCGAAAGGGCAAGTTCGACGCGATCATCGTCGAAACCACGGGCCTGGCCGATCCCGGACCGGTGGCCCAGACCTTCTTCGTCGACGACGACGTGCGCGCCAAGGCCGAGCTCGACAGCGTGACCACGGTCGTCGACGCCAAGCACCTGCCCCTGCGGCTCGCCGACTCCAAGGAGGCGGTCGAGCAGATCGCCTTCGCCGACCAGATCATCCTGAACAAGACCGACCTGGTCTCCGAGGCCGACCTCGTCGCGGTGGAGGCCCAGATCCGCCGGCTCAACCCCTTGGCGCCGATCCACCGAGCGCAGCGCTCCAACGTGCCGCTGGAGGCGATCCTCGGGCGCGGCGGCTTCGACCTGGGCCGCATCATCGAGCTGCAGCCGGAATTCCTGAACCCGGCGCACGGCGAGCCCGGCCACGTGCACGACGAGCACTGCGACCACGATCATGACCACCACGACCACGGCCACCATGGTCATCACGACCATCACGACCACGTCGCCGAGGCCGGCATCCGAGGGATCTCGCTGACGCTGCACAAGCCGATCAACGGCCAGCGCGTCACCCAGTGGCTGAACAACGTGCTGCAGGCCCAGGGCCCCGACATCCTGCGCGCCAAGGGCATCCTCGACGTCGCCGGCGAGGACCGCCGCCTGGTCTTCCAGGCCGTGCACATGATCCTGGAGGGCGACTTCCAGCGCGAATGGCGCGAGGGCGAGCCGCGCTACAGCCGCCTCGTGTTCATCGGCCGCAATCTTGACGAGGTGGGCCTGCGCGCCGGCTTCGAGGCCTGCGCGGCGTAAGGCCGCCTCCGCAGCCCGCCGAGCGAAGCCCAAACAAAAAGCCCGCCCAGGTCTCCCTGGGCGGGCTGTTTCGTCTCTGCGTACGAAGACCTAGAGGTCTTCGTTGATCAGGGCCACCTGATAGTAGCCGTTTTCCTGCAGGTTGTTCATCACGGCCATGAAGTCGCCGTAGCGCACGGTCCGGTCGGCGCGGATGTACACGCGCTGCTCGGTCGGCGGGATGGTCGGATCTTCCTTGGTGAGCACCACCGACAGGTCGGCGGTGAGGCCCTCGAGCGAGGTCTGCTGCTCGCCGATGTAGATCCCGCCGCCCTGCTGGATGTTCACCAGGATCGGCTCCTTCACCACCGAACCGGGCGGCGGCGGAATGGCCGGGGGCAGGTCGAGCTTGATCGACACCGTCGCCGCGGGGATCGCCACCATGAAGATAATGAGGAGCACCAGCATCACGTCCACGAACGGCGTGACGTTGATGTCGCTGTTCTGGCCGAGGTCGAACTTCTTGCCGCCGCCCCCGCCGCCCAGCTTCGCGCCCATATGCAATTCCTTCCCTAGGGGCCCGCCCGCGGCGGCCCGTCGATCGTCGGCAGACCATTCGCCTGTCGTTTTCGGAAAGTAAAGCCCGAACGTCGGCCCGAGCGCCGCCTCGTGCGCCGAGATCGTGGGGCGGCCTTGTTCGGCGGCGCCGGGCAGGTCGATTCTTGGGCGGCGGACGTCCGGTTCCAAGACCCGCGTTCGCCGGCGCCTCGATATCGCGGCCGGTTGCCTGCGCGGCCGGATGCGCTATGGGCTCGGACCATGACCTTCGACTTCGACGCCTATGTCTCCGCAGCCCTCTTCGACCGGTCCGGCCGGGCCGCCTTCGCGCTGGGCGACGGCACGGTGCGGTTCGAGGACGGCGCCTCGGTCGCCGCCCACGACGGCGCGGTGCTGGACGCCGCCGTCCACCCGCGGGGCGCGGGCGTGCTCACCGGCGGCGACGACGGCCGCGTCGTCTGGTCGCAGCCGTCCGGCGCCCAGGAGATCGCGAAGATCCCCGGCCGCTGGATCGAGGCGCTCGCCGCCAGCGCCGAGTCCGGCCTGATCGCCTTCGCCGCGGGGCGCGAGCTGCACGTGCGTGACGTCGCCGACCCGGCCTTCGCCCGCAGCTTCGCCCACGAGAAGTCGGTGGCGGGCCTGGCCTTCGATCCCAAGGGCCGGCGGATCGCGGCGGCCACCTACGGCGGCGCCTGCCTCTGGTATGCGCGCATCGCCGAGCAGAAGCCCACGGTGCTGGAGTGGGCCGGCAGCCATATCGCCGTGGCCTGGAGCCCGGACGGCAAGTTCCTGATGTCGTCCATGCAGGAGAACCAGCTCCACGGCTGGCGCGTGGCCGACGAGAAAAACATGCGGATGGGCGGCTATCCCGCCAAGGTGAAGAGCCTGGTGTTCCTGTCCAAGGGCCAGCTGCTGGCCACCTCAGGCGCCAACGGCCTGGTGGTCTGGCCGTTCGCCGGCTCGACGGGGCCGATGGGCAAGCAGGCGGCCGAGGTGGGCTTCGACGAGAGCTCGACGGTGGCGCGCGTGGCCGCCATGCCCGCGGGCTCGATCGTCGCCGCGGGGCTCGACGACGGCCGCGTCTGGAGCTGCGACCTCACCGGCCAGCGGATCGTCCAGCTGAAGGCGGAGAAGGGCCCGCCGATCACGGCGCTGGCGATCACCCCCGACGGCCGCCGCGTGGCCTGGGGCGACGAGGACGGCGGCGCGGGCGTGGCCGATTCGGGGTTCTGACCCGCCGGCGGGCGGGCGTTCGGTCCGGGGGACGATGTCACAGCGGGCCGCGGCCGCGCGTCCTTGGGTCGAAACGCGCAGGGTGCGCGAAGGAGATCCCGATGACCCCTCGAGTGAACAATCCGTTCAAGGCGGCGCCTGCCGGCGTCAAGGCGATGATGGCGCTGGAAGCCACGCTGCGGGACTGCGGCCTGGAGCACAGCCTGATGGAGCTGGTGAAGCTCCGCGCCTCGCAGATCAACGGCTGCGCCTACTGCCTTCACATGCACGCCACCGACGCGCGCAAGGCCGGCGAGACCGAGATGCGCATCTATCTCCTGAACGCCTGGCGCGAGTCCTCGCTCTACACCCCGCGTGAACGCGCCGCGCTGGGCTGGACCGAAGCCCTCACCCGCCTGGCGGACACCGGCGCGCCGGACGAGGACTACGCGGCCGTGGCGGCCCAGTTCACCGAGGCCGAGCAGGTGAACCTGACCCTGCTGATCGGCGCGATCAACGTCTGGAACCGGCTCCAGGTCGGCTTCCGCGCGGCCCATCCGGCGGACGCCGCCGTCGCGGCCTGATCCGCCGCCCGGCGCGTCAGTCGAAGCCCTTCATCTCGCCCCAGGCCTCGAAGGGGTCGCGGCGGGTGCGCAGGGTGTTGATCGGCGCGTCGGGATCACGCCAGCCGAGCGCCATGCCTGAGAACAGCATGTGGTCCTCAGGCAGGCCCACCGCCTTGGCGACCGTCTGGGGATAGCGGGCCCAGTATTCCTGGGCGCAGGTGTCGAGCCCTCGCTCGACCGCCAGCAGCATGACCGTCTGCATGTACATGCCCACGTCGGACCACTGCGGCGGACCGCATCGGCGGTCGATGCAGAAGAACAGGCCCACGGGCGCGCCGAACAGCTCGCCGTTCCGAGCCAGCTGGCGCAGGCGCGCGGGCTTGTCCTCGCGCGGGATGCCGATGGTGGCGTAGAGGTCCTCGCCGCACTCGTACCGGCGCGTGCGCAGCGGGTCCCACAGGTTGGGGGGATAGACGTCGTATTCCGGGGTCTCGCCGAACGGATTGGCCGCCACGTCCGCCTTCAGCGCCGCGAGCGGCTCGCCGGCCAGGGCGTAGACGCGCCAGGGCTGCAGGTTGCCGCCGGAGGGCGCGCGGGCCGCCGCCTCCAGGATCTCGCGCACCAGGGCGCCCGGCACGGGGTCGGGCTTGAAGGCGCGGATCGAAACCCGGGCGGAGACGGCGTCGGTCACGTTCATCGAGGGCGCCTCATCTGGTCATCTGGACGGAAGCTCCCGCCACCGCTAGCACCTATCCGTCAGGTCAAGGCAAGGGGGCGGTGATTTGGCCCGCAAGGCGTCGCAACGCGGTTGGATCGGCCGGCTG
>Ga0075012_10006265_pt1 | contig 10805 bp, 10 predicted proteins | sample All_14_2_FD_71474 | JGI IMG/M metagenome (GOLD analysis project Ga0075012, IMG submission 71474) | Freshwater microbial communities in response to fracking from Pennsylvania, USA - Allegheny Zone_MetaG_DW_15 | ecosystem: Environmental > Aquatic > Deep subsurface > Groundwater > Drilled... | reverse complement strand
TGGCTTAAACGACGCCAGATAAGGTTCGATCTGGCCGCTGGTCTCCACCATAAAATCCACTAGAAGCACCTCCACCGACAGCTCCTTTAGAAGCGTGGCAAAGCACTCCAGTCCCAGTGGTTCGCCGAACAAGTAGTTTTTAACGGTGGTGATGTGCTTATTAATCCATGGTCTAACGAGCAGTATGCGCATGCTGCCTCCAGTTTAGATAATATTCGGGGTGATGCCTTGATAAATCTGATACCGGTAGTAGAGGTTGATTCCGAGGTAAAAAAGGGACTGTAGGGGGTGACGCCAGAAGGCACGTTGAAGGATGGTACGCCTCAGGATGCTTCCATAGCTGAAAACGTCCTTATAAAGCGCCCAGTACGCCTCCGTAAGGGCTTTTGGACTCATGTGCCGCGGCACGTGGACCGCTTCGGCGCCATTATAGGTGTAGATATTTTCATTATAAAGTCTATTTTCCGCTTTCATCTGGTGAAAAAACACCGTTCCAGGGATTGGGGTCAGGATGTAAAACCTCGGCACGACGATCTTCATCTCTGTGATGAAGTCCGCTGTCTTCCTTATGGAATCGAGGGTATCCCCGTCGGCACCCACCACCATTTCAGTAGACACCTGGATATCCGCTGCCCTTACGGTGCGGATTAGCCGGCGGTACTCGGAAACGCGTGCCCAAGGCTTTTCCATGCTATCGAGGCTCTCCTGCGAAAGGCTCTCCAGTCCAAACGACAGGGCCATACACCCACTCCTTCGGATGATGGCCAGTAGCTCAGGATCGTCGCCGATGGTGATGGTACACTGCGTCATCCACTTCACTTTCAGTGGCATGATGGCCTGACATAAAGCGATGGTGTACTCACGATTCGAGAAGATGTTATCGTCCAGAAGTAGAAACTGATGAAAGCCCAGCCTTTTCACTTCCTGTATGTCGCGCATCACCTCGTGCACAGGCCGTGTGTGATAGCGGCTTTGATAAAGGCACGCCACTGAGCAGAACGAGCAGGTGTTCACACAACCACGTCCCGCCTGTACAGGCAAAAAAGCCCCAATCCGTTTATGGACGATCAAGTCATAACGAGGCAAGGGCGGTGCATACTTCGTCAGCGGCATGTGATAAATCGGTTTGACGACGCCACCTTCATAGTCCTTTAGAAAGGCTGGCCACGCCTCTTCCACATCGCCGATAAACACCGCATCGGCATATTTTACGCCTTCCTCAGGAAGCAAGCTCACCATATAGCCGCCGAGCACCACCGTCTTCCCCATAGCCTTAAAGCGCTTCGCGATATCGATGGTCCTGTGAACACCATGTCCCATGGATGAAATGCCGACGATAGACGCCTCCGTTTCCCACGGAATTTCCTCGATGGTTTCATAGATGAGCTCAACCTCGAACGTCTCAGGCGTGAGCGCCGCGATGAGCGGCAGTGATAGCCCCACGAAATGGAGCCTGGATTTTTTTATGACCTCACCGCTCGGGGCATAAGGCGATGGCTGAATCAGTAAAATTTTCGTCTTCATGGTTTCCCCCTAATGATGCGTTTCATGTATTGCCACATGACCCGATTCGCCCCCACCGTCAGCTTCAAATTTTCCATAAATGGGTATTTTCTCAGTGCACGGAGGACCATGGCTGGCCTGACCGTGGTTTTATAATAGAGCTTCACGATTTCGAAGTAGTACCGCCTGATGCTGAGGTGCGCCGGCTTCACCACGAGATGCGCCATGTCCCAGCGCGCGAAGTCCTCTGGCGGAACGATCAACTGCGATTGATAGGTTTCGTAAAGTGCCGTCCCCTTCATGGGTGTCAATGGCTGGAGGTTTACAAACTGGATTCCCGACCGCACGATAAAGCCGTACAGCGCTTTAAAATCCGCACGTGTCCAGTCCAGTCCGATGATGAAGGTGCCGTAGCATTCGATATCCAGCGCCGATAAGACCTCGAGACATCTAATGCTGAGGGCTGTGTCGCTATTTTTCTCGTATGCGTCCAGCTCTGCGTCGGTGTAGGATTCAAGCCCGACGATTACCGCGCGAAGCCCCGCCTTTTTAAGGCGTGCCATGGTTTCAGGATGCTGGGCGATAAAATCAGCACGGCCATAGACGAGAAAACGTTTGTCCAGATTTTCTTCATGGATGCGCTGGCAAAAATAATCGAGCCGTTTCGCATCGAAAAGGAAATCGTCGTCGACGATATAGATTTCCCTTTCGGGAATTTGCTTTAGCTCATGGATAACCGCATCGACGTCCCTTGTGAAATATGCGCCATCCGTAATCTCCTTACAGAAGCAAAAAGCGCAGTGATATGGACACCCAAAGGAGGTTTTAATCAAGCTGCAGGGATTATGAAACATATAGTAGTATTTTTTTCGGTAACGCGCCGATAAATGCCGTGCAGGGTACGGATGATCAAAGGTCCGTTCCTTCGGTTCCTTCACCAGCTTCGGCCTAGATTCCCCATCGGCGATGGCGTGGATATGCGTCAGCGCGTTGGCTGCCAGTACATGGTCAAAAGGCCCCGCCATGAAATCCTCCGGAATCACCTCAGCTTGAATACCGCCGACCACCACCTTGATTGTCCTATCGATGGCCTTGATGCGCTTGGCAAGGTCTTTTAAAACGTGAACATGTGAAATATAACCTGTCAAGCAAACCATCTGAGGCTTTTCCAGTTTAATAATCGTTTCAATCGACCGTTTTTCTAAAATCATATCCACGAGCACCACATCATGCTGGTCTATGAGCACAGCCCCCACATATTCAAGCTCTAAAGGTTCACAAATCATCACATGCTGGAGGCCGATGGTTTCCGGATCAGGCTTCGGTCTAATCAATAAAATTTTCATATGCCTTAGCCCTCCGACTTCTGTGCGACATAAAGGGTAATGCTCGGCACATACCACGCATTTACCCGGATGATGTCACGCACCTGAAATTCCGGTTCGAGGTGGTGACGCATCATGCTGGGCGTTGGATACACAGCCGTCGTCGTGGTGAGCTTGACGATAGGCAGCATGAGTCTGTCATAAAGTGTTTTGGTCTCTGCATGGGCGATCAGAAGGTATCCACCGCTTAAAAGATGCTCTGAAAACTTTCTGATGGCCATTTTAGGGGACTCATAATATGGAAAGGCATGTGTACAGCAAATACAGCCAAACTTTTCCTCTTCCGCATATTCGGTGATAGCCTTTACATCGACCACGTGTCCCTTTTGACGCGCCACTGCGCCTAGACGAGAGGGTTCAACCCCTTTGATGTCCAGATGCGGTAGATGCGTTTTAATATCGTCCAGTAGCTGACCCGTGCCGCAGCTCATGTCCATGAGCTTGCCCGTAGGAAGCTGCAGATCTTTTAAAATATCGACGATGCATTCTCTCGTCGGTCTTAAGGACACGCGCTGAACCCAAAGCCGATCATAGATGTTCTCATAAAGGTCCCATTTGGACATGATGACGCTCCTTCGCTAATCCTTAAATACGTGGTAAGTGGGATGATTCGACTTGTAACCCAGAAGTGGAAAAATGCGCTTCGCCACCATACGCATCAGTGGATGACTGTGATGGTAGTAGAGCGTTAAAGGCTTTAGCGTTCCCCCTAGCTTTAGCTTGAACGCCTCAGTGGTTTGACCGAAATCGAAGGTCTTAACGCCTTCTTTTATGCCGTATTCCACCATGTAAAGCAGTAGATTTAGGTAGGTATCATGTTCTATTAGCGCGTCGTAATCGAGCCCGCAGAACATGAAGGTCAGCACACCGTCAGCGATATAAAACTGGCAAAAGCCGATCGGTCTGCTTCCCTTATAAAAGGCAGCGACATGACCGGGAAAGCTTCTAAAAAATTCAAGTGTGTTCTTCACCAGCGGGTAATCCGAACGGTTATAGACCGCTTCATATAAGGCGTAAAGAGACGCATCAAAATCTGGCGATTCAACGATGCTCACCGATTTAAAGCGCTTTTTCGCCTTTAAAAATCGGTAGCGATAGTGTGACCTTAGCTTCGATAAGTAATCCTCAAATGTTTCATATCGGTTTTCCATCACCACGGACGGCAGCGTTTGCATCCTGGCAAACACGTGGTCAAAACGGTCATCGGCATTTAGCAGAATCGTGTGCCCTTTCTGTTTACCCACCCATTCAGCGATTTCTCGTATGCCCTCAGCAGAATCCGTATGATAGCCAGGGATGGAAAGTGATGGCGGCACGCCTACGACCCTAATTGGGATGCGGATAGCGTGGCGATCCTTGAGAAACGTAAACGCATTCAGTTTAGTGGTATAGGAGATGATCACGCTATTAGCCAGTTCCATGCGCTGAGCATCCTCACCATGGGCGTTTTTAATGGCAGGCCAAATCTCAGGCGTTAAAAACCTATTCATGAGGACCTCGATTCAGCCTGAGGGTATAAACTCCGTGCGATTCATAGGGCTTTGCCCATTTGAACCCGAAACCACTGGAGTTGAGGTTGTCCTCTAAAATCCAGCTCGTCTTACATTTGGTAAAGGATTTGTCCTTCACATACTCGAAGCACGCCGCCAGAAGGCCGACGGGAATCCCCTTTTGTCTGTACTCAGGCAGCACAGCCCACTCCACTAGCTTAAAGGTTTTCACCCTTTTTTTATGAAGCCTTTTCTTTAGATACGTGAGTGGCGAAAGCGTTTCTCCTCTGACCATGAGCTCGCCCCAGTCGGGATACCACAGCAAAAAACCGATGGGCGTTCCCTCCTTCTCAGCAAAAATCAAGCTGCCTTCCTCCATAAAAAACTTAAGGTCTTTAAATAGGCTCTGGTCTTCTGCCGCCGTTCTCGGAAAGTAGAATTGATGGTCGCCGAAGCACTGGTTATTAAGATGCGTATAATAAATCAGGTCTTGGTCATAGGTTGCACGCGTCATAGCTCTAAACGTAAACCGCTTATGAAACCGCTCGCGCCATTTATCATTTAAGGGGAATTCGCGATTCTCCCACGGGTATTCAAACGAAATCAACCGGGTTTCTTCGAACCCCAGCTGCTGAAAGTGTTCACTGTAATAGGGCTTCGTGTACATGGCACCGAAGGTTGGGCGGTGTCCCTGCTCTAACGTTAATCCTAACCCATAGTTCACATGGCCGTTCATGCCCACGACGATCTCAGTGGCACCTGTTCGGTAACCAAACCCCTTCGCCATTTCCACGACTTGTTTCGCGATTTCCAGATTTTCCGCATATTCAAAAAAGGCGATCTGCACCACCTCAGAATAATTATCATGGATTAGGAAAGTGGTAACGCCGACACACTGGCCGCCCTCTTCTATCAGGTAGGTTTCCTGCGTCAACCGCTGCGCAAAGGGCGTTTTCCGATAAAAGATTTCCTTTAAAATCGGCGTAGAATAGTCGATATAGTTTGGATCGTCCTTATAATGCGCCTTAATAAAGCGCAGAACCTGATTTTGCTCAGCTTTCGTGGTACACGGCATAAAATTCATAGAACACCTCATATACATTTAATTCTATGCTAAACGCCAATTAGATGCAAGTTATCTAAGCGCTTTCAGGCCCTTAACACCGCATAGACAGTTAAAAAGCCTCAGCTTCAGTGATAGGTAATCACTGGTGCTAAGGCTTAGGTTAATTCTCTACAAAACCACCCCACTCGAAAGCCTCATCCATATCGACTTCCAACACACCACAGTAATCAAGGTCTATAACGAACTTGAACTGTCTCATGACGATGCCGTGGCAGACGACTATGATTTTTTCGTGATGCAAGTAAGGTTTTAAAGCGTTCATGGCGCGTTCAAATACGGATGCCAGCGTTTCATAAGGAGGATTAAAATCATCCGGGCACTCCCCTTTATTCGCTGTTAACGCCTTTGCCGCACGATTCACCACTTCCACATCACTGTAGTGATAGGTCAAATCGGGCACCCACTCATGCAGCTCCGTCACCACCTCGATATCCAGACCATGTGCTTTTGAAATGATAGCAGCCGTTTGAAGCGCTCTCGTATACGGCGATGATAACAATACTTCTGCCCCGTTCAGTCTCGGGTCTTTCGATACCTGATGCGCTTGTTCGATTCCTGCTTTCGTCAGCTGACCCAAGTCACGACCTTGACCTTTAAATCCCAGCGCCGTCACTTTCGAATAATCCGGTTCACCATGTCTTATAAAAACTACTTTTGCCATAGATGCTCTCCTATGATTTGATATATTATTCTTTATGTTTGACGAAAAGTCTTCTGCTATTTTTTATTGCAAGTACAAGCACAGCAAGGGATGCTAATCCATAACTAAAAAATTTATATTGATTAGGTAAAGTTGCATGAAAGCTACTATCAGAAACGATGATGCCATTTAATGCATAGGTACCTCTCATATATTGCTCCGATTCAAATCTGTCTTCATGGTGAAACCATTGAGCCATTTGCCATGGAAAATGGCTTAATAGAGAAGGTTCATAACTAAGCCATATATTTACCTGTCTTTCAGCAGATAACATTTTAGGCGAACCCAACTCTGATGCTTTCAAACTGTCTAGAGTGATATCACTATTTTTCATTTCATTGACACCTAGCCCCCAACGCCCTAAAACAATATTTTTTGGTACACTTGCAATTGAATTGATGAGTTTTCCAAGCCCCTGAAAACGCGACAACGATTCAGTTACACTGCTAGTATCTATAACGCCAATAACTATCCAGTCTCTCCCTAATAGGTTATACGATCTGCCAATGCATTCAGTCATTCCAAATACCCTTAGTGCTTCATCACGACTTATAACTACTTGCCCTTCCGAGGAAAAGTTTATTTGGTCATTTACATTCATCTGATAGCTTAAATTACCATGCACCATACTGATATTGAACGCCCCAAATTTCAAATCATATGTAGTCGCAGAGGGTGAAACTGGATCAACAATTGCATTTTGGAGTTCTTCAATCGTATATACCTTATCAAAAGTTAGTACAAAACCATCATTAGGCAACTCCTTTTCAAGTTGTATAGCAATCCACAAAAATAATAATGCAATCATAAGAAGCAGACTTATCACTATCCTTCTTAATGTAATTAATTGCTTAAATGTCATTACTCTTCCTAACACAACTCACCAACCTAATTGTTTTCTACCACAAAGACTCGCATACCCGACTTGATCTCATGATTCAAGTTCATTACTATTTTAGGCCAATTACCTGATGCATCCTTTTCTAAGCCATCAATTGAACATTCATAGTCACCAACTGATTGTAGGCCTACCTCAACAGCTTCAATGTAATCTTCATCACCTAAGATACCTTTGTGAGTTTTAATTACAAACACTTGTCCGATTTGACCCTGAATATAATTACCATCCTTAGTTAAAATTACACGCTTTGGAACCGTTACACCATCAACGTTTATCGTTTTTTCAATTTTCCCATGCCAATTCTGATTAAGTAAAGGCGATCCATCTTCTTTATCATATAGGCCAGTTAGTTGTACGAGGCCATTCTCAACTATCATATTCTTTTTAACTAACACAAAATCGATGCCTTCATGTAATTCACTTGTACTTTTTATTTGATCAGAAGTAAAAGTATAATATTCCCCTTCGTTCAGAGAGTCAATTTGGTTTGGAGCAACACGAATCACAAAATCCATATCATCATACCGCGTCCCAACACCTAATTTTGCAATACTTTTAGCAGCTAAAAATTTATCTCCAACTTGAGGTGCCTCTAAAAGGATGGACTCTTCTTGAGAGAAATAAAGGCCACTTTCATCAAACTTAATATATTGATCTACTATAACCTTTTGATTTTGTCGATGAACATTTAACTCGCTTTGTTTCAGAGCTAATGATTCTTCTAAATATTCTTTTTCAATAGCACTTACATTTATTCTGCTTTGAAGTTTTTCTAATTCAAGTTTCTTAATTGCTAAAATGCTTTGAGCATTTTCTAAGTCTGTTTGCCAAGAAATGCTCTTTTGCTCAAGCGATTCAATGCGTTTAATCTCTTCGCTTGCTATATCCAAGCTCTTATCAATTATTTCAATCTCCGTTTGAAAAAGGGCATCTTGCTCAATTAAGATCGCCAATTGTTTTTTTATAGAACGAATATCTTCTGACAGCTTAGCTTCATTAGGGTTAATTTGTTGAGCAGTATTTAACCTTACAACTTTTAAAAGCGGCATACCTGCTTCAACTTTATCACCTACTTTTGCATATACCACATCAATAATTACGTCTTCACCTACAATAAGGTCCTTGTGGTGTCTTGGCTCAAACTGTGCATCCGCTGCAATACTAATTAGTATCGCCGCTTTTTCCTTTGGTACTATGTAAGTAACTTTCATCAAGAGTTGATTTGCTATGGATTGGTTAAAAACAAAGCCCACTAGTAGGAGTCCAACAATGATATAAAAACCCATTTTCAAGTACTTCATCTTTGACCTCCATCAAATATACCTTCTCTAAGATAGCGCTCACATTTTATAAAAATGTAAATTGAAGGCAGTGTATATAACACTGCTCCTGCATAAAAAATAGAATGATCCTGATAATAGATTGACTCTAAAAAAACCGAAAGTGGTTGTTTTTCTGTCGATGTCAAATACAGAACCGCTTGCTCAATCAAATTCCAATAGTCAACAAAAGTCAAGAAAAGTAAACTAAACAATGCTGGTTTAAGGCAGGGTAATATAACCGACCAAAATATCCGAAGCTCATTTGCGCCTTCAACACGCGCAGCTTCAACAATCTCCATAGGTATGCGTTGAATGTATTGCGCCATCAAATATACACCAAAGACTGAATAGACACCTGGTAGAATTAGTGCGAGATGTGTATCAAAAATCTGTATACTAAAGAATTTTTCAACCTTTTGGAAAACTAGTAAGTTAGGTACAAATGTCACTTGAAAAGGCATCATCAGCAATAAAGTATAAATAATAAAAATTACTTTTTTTCCTCTAAACTGATACATCGCAAAACCATATCCAGTTAGTGTTGCAAAAATCATATGCAGCATAATAATACTGATTGCAATGAAAGTAGAGTTTAGAAAAAATCTCATATATTCTGCTTTGAAGATCACTAAAGAAAAATACTGGGTCAATGACGGTAGTTCAGCAGTCCATTTAAATTCCCCCTGAGATAATTGATGGGGATCCATAAAACTTCCAACAAAGGTATAGATAATTGGGAGAACAAATAAAAATGCCAAGAAACGGATTCCTTTTAGAAGCAAATTATCTACATTTGACCTTTTTTGCATTCGGTAGCCTCCGCATAGTCATAAAGGTATTTGATTTAATAGCGCTTATACTTCACGCTTTTTACGTAAGACATACGCCATATGGATGATACCTATAATGAGTAATATCGCTGCCATCATTAGATTAGATGCAGCCGCTAATTCAGTTACATCAAACTTGACTGCTTTATTATTCAAGTAATTTTGTAACATATAAATGTTATTGTTAGGATAACGACCTTCTAACAAGTAGATTTCTTTATATACTTTATAACTATTGATCACAGAAACAATTAAACCAAAGGATGCCGCTGGCTTCAATTCAGGATAAGTAACATACTTAAAAATTTGCCATCGTGTCGCCCCTTCTATTTGTGCGCTCTCAATAATCTCATTTGGAATTTGACCAAGTCCATTCATAAAAATCAAGATAGTATAGCCCGCATGTTTCCAAATGTAGATGATAATTACTAATGCCATTGCATAGTTCGTATTAAGCAAGTTAAGGTTCCCAATATTTATGATACCTCGAAAGAAACCGATAACAGAAGCCGAGGGTATGCATATAGGTAAAACAAATGCCAGCACGATCCAATGACTGGCCTTTAGCTCCCATAACCAGTAGCTCAGAATACATGTAAAACCCATCATCACAGCAATGCCAATGATCATAAAAATCAAATTGTTTTTCAGCGCCATTTGAAAAGCATTATTACGTATGACATTCAAGTAATTATCTAGGGAAAACCCTCGAAAACGTAGACTACTGACTTGAAGAGACATCCAAATACTTACAATGAACGGCAGTATATAAATAGCCACCAGCCCTAAAAAATGAGGTGCGATGAATAATAACCCTTGCGTTTGCTTATTAGATAGCCTCATAATACTCACCTGTTGAAAGTTTTGTATTTCTACTCATTAACCATGAGATTCAAACGCTCTTCAAGTTTTTTTAATTCTGCAAGCAATACTTCATCTGACTTCGGTTCTCCCCAAATTTGCTCAATCGAAAGCCCGAGGATTTCTTCCATCGCCACTCTGGAAATACTTGAGACCGCACCGATATGAATAGCACCTGGTTGATTAAAACGGTTTACCATAAGGTTATAAGCCTCGATAACCGATTCGTCTATAGGTTCCCCACTTTGGAGCATCTCTTGATTACGCGCTAACTCTACATACTCAGAATTTACTGACTTAAGTATAGACCCTGACATTTTAGGAGACTTTGCTGTGTATGACTGCATTTCCATTTGAAACTTTTGACTGAGCAAGAAATTTGCAAAAGCAATTGCATGAGCTTGTTCCTTCGATTGATTATCCAAAATGCCGAAACCTATTGTTGAAACTAAACTGTAATCAGAAATAACGAACCCGCTTGCCGTTTCGTTAATATTAGCTGAAAACTCCTTCATATCGAAAGCGTTAAATGCAACTCTTGTAAGAAAGTTGACTGGTCTCAAATGTGCAGTTGATAATAGCGCATCTCTGTCTATATTGTAGATTTGTTTGCTACTCCCCGTATGAAACGCATTAACATCTTCTTTACTTAAGTTACGTTTAGGAAGGGCCGCAACAAATTCACCG
>Ga0075012_10006264_pt1 | contig 10805 bp, 10 predicted proteins | sample All_14_2_FD_71474 | JGI IMG/M metagenome (GOLD analysis project Ga0075012, IMG submission 71474) | Freshwater microbial communities in response to fracking from Pennsylvania, USA - Allegheny Zone_MetaG_DW_15 | ecosystem: Environmental > Aquatic > Deep subsurface > Groundwater > Drilled... | reverse complement strand
CCTGTGGGGGGAGCACTCCGCTGCCGAGTCGGCGCCTGCCCGCAGGATTTTCGTCTGTCATCTGCATTCGTCGGCAGAAATCGTACGTTTTCCCGCAACGCGCCGAATCCTCGCGCACGGCCGGTCGATCCGCCCATCCGGTTTGGCGGCCCGTCCGGGAACTGCACCGACGCGGGCGCTTTCGGGAAAAAGGCTGATCGTGCGTCGCGCTATCAGCAGGAGTCGCCGCCGTGTCATAAAAGTGCAATTGCCCCCACCTAGTGGCGAGTCCCAATGATCCGTCGGATCGCAACTTTCCTTGGCCCAAAGGCGGCCCAACTTGTGGGGACATCATGATCAAGATTGCACGTGCCATTGGCTCGTTCGCTGTTGCAGCAACCATGTGCGTAACGACTGCCAATGCCGGTGAAGTCACCGGTGCGGGTGCGACCTTCGTTTACCCAATTCTCTCCAAGTGGTCGGGCGATTATGTCGCGGCCGGCGGCGATAGGGTGAACTATCAGTCGATCGGTTCGGGTGGCGGTATCGCCCAGATCAAGGCTGCGACGGTCGATTTCGGGGCCAGCGACAAGCCGCTTTCCTCGGATGAACTCGCCAAGGCCGGGCTTGCCCAGTTCCCGGTTGTTGTCGGAGGCGTGGTGCCGGTCGTCAACCTTACCGGTTTGCGCTCGGGCCAGATCCGCTTCACCGGGCCGCTGCTGGCGGACATCTTCCTCGGCAAGGTTACCAAGTGGAATGACCCGGCGATCGTCCGCGTCAATCCCGGCGTGAAACTGCCCGGCACGGCGATCACGGTGGTTCACCGTTCGGATGGTTCGGGCACGACCTTCAACTTCGCGCATTATCTCTCGCAGGTCAGTGCCGAATGGAAATCCAAGGTCGGCGCGGGCACGTCGCTCCAGTGGCCGACCGGCGTTGGCGGCAAGGGCAACGAAGGCGTTGCCGCCTACGTCAAGCAGCTTCCGAACTCGATCGGCTATGTCGAATATGCCTATGCCACGCAGAACAAGATGACCGTTGGGCAGGTGCAGAATGCGGCCGGCAAGTTCATCATGCCGAGCGGACGTACCTTCCAGCAAGCCGCGGCGCACGCCAACTGGGCGACCGCGAAGGATTTCAACCTGGTGATGACCAATGCGCCGGGTGCCGATTCCTATCCCATCACGGCTTCGACCTTCGTCTTGATGTACAAGCAGCCCAAGGATGCCGCCCGTAGTGCGGCGGCGCTCAAGTTCTTCCGTTGGGCGCTGACCAAGGGGCAGAAGCAGGCGATCAACCTGCAGTATGTTCCGCTTCCCCCGGCGCTGGTGAAGCGCATTGACGCCTACATCACCCAGAACATCAAGTAACCTGGCCAGCCAAGGTGGGCACGACTGCCATTCCCGCTCCCATGCCCACCCAGGCTGCCGGACAAGGTCACCGGTCTGCGTACGTCAGTAGTGCGTTCGCGGACCGGTTATTCCTCTGGCTGACCGCAGGTGCGGGGTGGATCGTGTTTGCCGTGTTGGTGGGCACGGCAATTTCCATGGCCTACGGCGGGCGCGAAGCCTTCCAGACGTTTGGCTGGAACTTTATCGTCAGCAGCGACTGGGACGCGGTCAATCACAAGTTCGGGGCGCTGATCCCGATCTACGGCACGCTCCTGAGTTCGGCGATAGCGCTGCTGATCGCGGTTCCGATCAGTTTCGGAATCGCGACATTCCTGGCCGAAGTCGCGCCGCCGTGGCTGCGCGGCCCGATCGGCATGGCGATCGAACTCCTCGCGGGCATTCCCAGCATCATCTACGGCATGTGGGGGCTGTTCATTTTCGCGCCGTTCATGGCGGCTACGGTCGAACCGTGGTTGACCGAGAACCTGGGGCCATGGCCGATCATCGGGCCACTGTTCGTTGGGCCACCGCTCGGCATCGGCATGCTCACCGCCGCCATCATCCTGGGCATCATGACGATCCCGTTCATCTCGTCGGTCATGCGCGATGTCTTCCAGGCCGTTCCGCCGTCGTTGCGCGAATCTGCCTTCGCGATGGGGGCAACCCCTTGGGAAGTCGTGCGCAAGGTTACCTTGCCGCATACCCGGTCGGCCGTGGTCGGCGCGATCTTCCTCGGCCTCGGCCGGGCGCTGGGAGAAACGATGGCGGTGACGTTCGTGCTCGGCAATGCGCACGATTTCTCGGCTTCGCTGCTGATGCCCGGGAACTCGATCGCGGCAACGATCGCCAACGAATTCACCGAAGCCGATTCCCCAATCTACCTGTCGTCGCTCATCGCGCTCGGATTTCTGCTGTTTGTCGTCACATTCATCGTGCTGGCGATCGCCAAGATCATGCTCTCACGCGTTGAACGGAGGATGGGATGAACCGGTCGCTCATGCGCCAGCGCCGCATCGTCAATTTCATCGCACTATGCGGGGCGACTGCGGCCACGCTGTTTGGTCTGGTGTGGCTGGTCTGGATTCTCTGGACCACCCTGGAGAAGGGCGCGACCTCGCTCAACCTGCAACTTTTCACCGACATGACGCCGCCCCCCGGCACCGAAGGCGGCCTGCTCAATGCGTTTTTCGGCAGCGCCGCGATGATCGGGCTGGCCGTGCTGATCGGCACTCCGATCGGTATTCTGGCCGGAACTTACCTCGCTGAATTCGGGTTGCGGTCCAAGATCGGGGGGGTGATCCGGTTTGTTAACGACATCCTGCTGAGTGCCCCCTCGATCATCATCGGTCTGTTCATTTACGAACTGGTGGTCCGGCAGGTCGGGCACTTTTCCGGCTACGCCGGCGCGCTGGCCCTGGCGGTCATCCTGCTGCCGGTGGTCGTCCGAACGACCGACGAAAGCCTGCGGCTGGTGCCGAACGAGTTGCGGGAGGCGGGTCTTTCGCTCGGCCTGCCGAAATGGAAGATCATCAGCAATGTGGTTTACCGGGCCGGAGCGACGGGTGTCGCGACCGGCGTGTTGCTCGCTATCGCCCGGATCAGCGGCGAAACCGCGCCTTTGCTGTTCACTGCGCTGAACAATCAGTTCTGGTCGACGGACATGAACGCGCCGATGGCGAACATCCCGGTTGTCATCTTCCAGTATGCGATGAGCCCTTACGATCACTGGCATGCGCTGGCCTGGGCCGGAGCGTTCATTGTCACGGTATTTGTCCTGCTGCTCAGCATCGTTACGCGCGTGCTGTTGAAAACGAGGAAATAGTCATGAGCTTGATGCTCGATGTCTCGGACAAGGTTGCTCCGCAGGCCGCATCGGGGGCCCTGAAAATTGCGGTCCGCGATCTTGATTTCTATTACGGCAAGAGCCGGGCGCTGAACAAGGTCAGCTTCGATATCCAGGCAAACTCGATCACCGCCATCATCGGGCCTTCGGGCTGCGGCAAGTCGACCTTGCTGCGGGTGTTGAACCGCATGTACGCGCTCTATCCGGAGCAGTCGGCGCAAGGTTCGGTCCTGCTCGACGGCCAGGACGTTCTGGCGCCGTCCTACGACATCGGGGAACTGCGGGCGCGGGTCGGAATGGTTTTCCAGAAGCCGACGCCCTTCAACCTGACGATCTTCGAAAACATCGCGTTCGGCGTTCGCCATTACGAGCGCCTGTCAAAAACCCAGATGGCCGAGCGCGTCGAGGAAGCGCTGACCCAGGCGGCGCTGTGGGACGAGGTCAAGGACAAGCTCAAGCAATCCGCGCTGGCCCTGTCCGGCGGCCAACAGCAGCGCCTGTGCATTGCCCGCACGCTGGCGGTGAAACCCGAGGTCATCCTGCTCGATGAACCCACTTCGGCGCTTGACCCCGTTTCGACCGCCAAGATCGAGGAATTGATCCTGGAGCAGAGCCACGCGTTCACTTTCGTGATCGTGACGCACAACCTGCAACAGGCTGCCCGCATCGCGAACCGCACCGCGTTCATGCTGATGGGCGATCTCGTCGAGATCGGGGATCACGAGCAGATGTTCGTCAATCCGCAGAACGAACACACCCGGGCCTACGTCACCGGACGGTTTGGTTGAGAGGGAATCCATGATGACTCAGCATCCCGACCAACCGCATACCTTGCGCTCGTACGACGACGACCTGCTTGGCATCCGGGCGCTCGTCGAGGCGGCGGGCGACCTGGCCCAGCGGCAAGTGCTCGCCGCCGTCGATGCAATGAGCCGGCGCGATCTGGGCGAGGCCTCCCAGATCGTTGCCGCAGACGAGGATCTGGACCGGCTGCAGGCCCAGATCGAACACGACGCGATCAGCACGATCGGTCGGCGCGCGCCGATGGCCGACGATCTGCGCGAGATCATTTCCGCGATCAAGATCGCCGGTGAACTCGAACGGATCGGTGACTACGCCAAGAACATCGCCAAGCGCATCCCGGTCATCGCCGAAACCGCGCCGGTCGATCCCGCAGTCATCATTCCCGAAATCGCCGGTTTCGTCGCGAACATGGTGCGCTCTGCCATCACAGCCTACATCGAGCGCGATGCGGACGCGGCCATGAACGTGATCCGGCGCGATGCCACGGTCGATGAATACTACAACAGCCTGTTTCGCGCCCTGCTGGTGCACATGATCGAGAACCCCAAGCATACGACACAGTCAGTCCATCTGCTGTTCGTGACCAAGAACCTCGAACGGATCGGCGACCGGGCGACCAATATTGCCGAAATGGTCTATTACAGCGCGACCGGACAAACCGCAGGGACGCGCGCGCCTGCCGTCAGCGCCGCCTATGATGCGGTCGTGCCGTCGGAAGGCAAATAACGCCGCCGATGACAGCCCCGCCCGGTCTTCGCCTGGGGGGCGGGGGCCACCCGGTTGCGGCTTTGCAACGCGGCGCTCACCGCCTAACGTAAGCTCCAGGCGGAGTGGATCGGAAAGTGGGGCGATGTGGCGCGGTTGATCCTGTTCAACAAGCCCTATGGCGTGCTCTGCCAGTTCACCGACAGCAGCGCGGCTTCCGGTCCGGATGCGGCCCGGCCGAACCTGTCGCGCTTCATCGCCGTGCCGGGCGTTTACCCGGCGGGGCGGCTGGACCGCGATAGCGAAGGGCTGCTGCTGCTCACCGACGATGGCAAGCTGCAGGCGCGGATCGCCGATCCGCGGTTCAAGCTGCCCAAGACTTATCTGGTGCAGGTGGAAGGCGACGTGGCCGAGCCGAGCCTTGAACTCTTGCGGCGCGGCGTCCGGCTGAAAGACGGTCTGACGCGGCCGGCCGAGGCGGAGCGCATCGCCGATCCGGCGCTATGGCCGCGCGATCCGCCGGTCCGCTTCCGCAAGAGCGTGCCCGATTGCTGGCTCAAGCTGACCCTCCGGGAAGGACGCAACCGGCAGGTGCGCCGGATGACGGCGGCGATCGGTCATCCGACCTTGCGGCTGGTGCGCCAGTCGATCGGCGAGTGGGCGATCGAGGGGCTGCAGCCCGGCGAATGGCGCGAAGTCACGGCCTCGCCGAACCCGCGCTGATCAGGGGAAGGCGAGCTGGTGCCGAACCGGCGCAAGTCGGAAAACCCTAGTCCTCGTCCTCGTGCGGGGTGTCGTCGTCCGGCTCGAATGCCACGCTGCCCTGATTGTACAGCGTTGCGAGCAATTGCCGCGCCGCATCCGATTGCAGCAGGTCCGGCCGGAGCGTGAATCGGGGCAGCGCGCAGAGCTGCCGGGCAAATTCGGCCGTTTCCGCCGTGCAGGCGAAGCTCTGGCCATCGACGAACAGCAGCACCGCGTTCGCGGGTTGGCTGATGAATAAAAACCGGCTGGCCGGATTGCGGCACAGTTGCAGATCGTGGCCAAGCCATTCCTGCAATTCGGCAACGTCGATCGGCTCTTCCGGCCGCCAGTCGATATCGGGATACTTGCGCGTGCTGTTGTAGCGCCCGAACCAGCGGGCGAACGCGTCGCGGTCGCCCATCTTTTCGGTGATCAGCGTGTGGAGGCCGGCGAGCGCCTGCGCCGAAATTTCGCCCGGATTGCGCTGCGCGGGCAAGCCGGGGTCCTGATAGCGATCATCGTCGTCCAGGCGTTCGAGCAGATCGTCGCACCAGTGCGCGATCAGTTCGCTGCGCGACGGGGCGCGAAAGCCGATCGAATAGGTCATGCAGTCATCGCCGACCGCAATGCCGTTGTGCGCGAAGCGCGGCGGCACATAGAGAATGTCGCCCGGTTCGAGCAGCCATTCCTCGGTGACCGAAAAGTCTGCGAGCAGCCGCAGATCGTCGTGCGGCAGCAATCGGGTGGCGGCATCGCACACCGCGCCGACTTGCCAGCGGCGGCGACCCAGGCCCTGAATCAGAAACACGTCATACTGATCGAAATGCGGCCCCACTCCGCCGCCGTCGGTGGCATAGCTCACCATCACATCATCGATCCGCCAGTTCGGCACGAAGCGGAACGGCTCGATCAGCGCGGCAATGGCCGGAACGTGGTGGTCCGCAGCCTGCACCAACAGGGTCCACGGCTGTTTGCCAAGATCGCTGAAGCGCGGTTCGGGGAAGGGGCCGTGTTCGATGTTCCAGGCGTCTGGCCATGGATCGTGCGCGCGATCGTTCGCCAGCGTGATCAGGCGCGATTCGACGCCCTCCTCGCAGGCGAGGCCGGCCAGCTCATCGGGTTCGAGCGGATTGCTCCAGCCCTGCCACGGGTTGCGGATCAGCAGCGGTCGCTTCTGCCAGTAGTCGCGCAGGAAACCGTCGAAGTCGAAATGGTCGAGTTGCATAGGCCCTCGCGGGGTAAGGGGGCGGGCGGCGTTCTTGCCCGGTCCGGGGAGCTTGTGCGGCGTCCGGTCAGTGGGGGATCACGCCCAGTTCCACGCCGGTCTTGTCGTGCAGCGCGAAGCGGTCGACAATGTCGGCACTGGCTTCGTTATAGCCGATAACATCGACCTGCCGCCCGTCGCGGCGCAGGCGAGCGATCACCTTGTCGAGCGCGCCAACGCCGGAAATATCCCAGAAGTGCGCGGCATGGACGTCGATTGTGACGTGCCGCGCGCTGTCTTCAATCATGAAGGCGCGGGTAAAGCGATCGACCGAGGCAAAGAAGATCTGCCCCGTCACGCGATAGGTCGCATGGTTGCCATCGGGCGAGGCGAGCCGGTCCACCGCGAACATCCGGCGGACCTTGCCCGCGAAGAAAATGCCCGAAAGCAGCACGCCGACCAGCACGCCCTTGGCCAGATCATGGGTCGCCACCACGACGATGACGGTCGCGACCATCACGACCGAGGATGTCCACGGATGGCTGCGCATGTTGGGAATGGAATTCCAACTGAAGGTGCCGATCGACACCATTATCATCACCGCGACCAGCGACGGCATCGGGATCTTGCCGACATAGGGGCCGAGCGCGGCCAGCAGGAACAACAGGAACGCGCCGGCGGTGAAGGTCGATAGCCGGGTGCGACCGCCCGACGTCACGTTGATGACCGATTGCCCGATCATCGCGCACCCGCCCATGCCGCCGAACAGCGCCGCGACAAGGTTGCCGCTGCCCTGGCCCGCACATTCGCGGCGCTTGTTGCTGTCCGTGTCGGTCATGTCATCGACGATCTGGGCGGTCAGGAGCGATTCCAGCAAGCCGACCGCCGCCATGGTCAGCGAATAGGGCAGGATGATCCGCAAGGTATCGAGCGTGAGCGGCACGTCTGGCCAGGCCAGGCTGGGCAGGCCTTGCGGCAGCTTGCCCATGTCGCCCACCGTGTGAACCTGCAGGCCGAGGCCGATGCTGACCGCGCTCAGCACCAGGATCGCGACCAGCGGCGATGGCACCGCCCTGGTGATCCTCGGCAGGGTGTAGATGATGGCCAGCCCGCCTGCGACCATCGCATAAGTCTGCCAGCCGACGTTGGTCAGTTGTGGAATTTGCGCCATGAAGATCAGGATGGCGAGGGCATTGACGAACCCGGTGATCACCGAACGCGAGACGAACTGCATCAGCAGATCGAGCCTCAGCAGCCCGGCGACAATCTGGAACAGGCCCATCAGGATCGTCGCGGCGAAGAGATATTCGACGCCGTGTTCCCGCACCAGCGGCACCACCAGCACCGCGACTGCCGCCGTGGCCGCCGAAATCATGCCGGGGCGCCCACCGGTAAACGCGATCACCATGGCAATCGCGACCGATGCGTAAAGGCCGACGCGCGGGTCCACCCCGGCGATGATCGAAAAGCCGATCGCCTCGGGAATGAGGGCGAGCGCGACCACGATACCGGCCAGGATGTCGCGCCGCGCACCGCCGGCATCGGTGAACCATTCCTTGCGGTATCGAGAGACTTTGCCTGTCATGAACTTTCCCGGCCTGGCATGAAATTTCCCGCATCAAGCACATCGCGCCGCTGGTGTTTCCGGCGACGCCTGACGTTTCAGGTGCATGCTTTGTCCGGCGGATCGGCGGCCGGAACAGCCACCCGGAATCTCACCGGGTCCATATGAATTCCCGGCCCATACCCGGCATTTCATCGCAGGGGCAAGCCTTGGCATCTGCGCCGGGGAGCGATTTTGCGGGTCCGATGCCCGTGCCGGACGGGCGCGGCATTGTGCTCGCGCTGCTGCCGGCCGGCGCTTGGGGCGGAAATTGTCCTGAAGGTTCAGTCGGCCTGTAGATTCAGTCGATAGGCCCGCGCAGCGGTGCCATGGAACAGCGCCCGCTGCTCTTCCGCCGAGTAGCACGCCGCGATGCGCTTGTAGGCATTCCACAGATTGCCGTAGCCGTAGGCCAGGCCATCGACCGAGAAATTGCTCTCGAACATGCAGCGCGCCGGAGACAGCGCATCGACCGCGTGCCGGACATAGGGGGCGTAAATCGCGGCGATCGCTTCCGAGTCCGGTGGCGCCGGCAAGTCCGCAAAGTGAAAGCCCGCGACGGGCATTCCCAGTCCGCCCAGCTTGAGAAATACGTTTTCGCAGCCCGCCAGGGCGCTGATGCCGGCCTTCCAGCTCTCGAACGCTTCGGCCTGCCGCGACTGGAACCGGCCGATCCGCACCGGCGTGGCAAGGTGATTGAGCACAAAGACCGTGTCGGGAAAAGCCTGCGCCAGCGCGAGGTAATCGGCGAGCTGGGTGTGCACGCACCAGGTGTCGAAGCTCAGCCCGAACTGCCGCAGCCGGGCGACGCCGGCGCGAAATTGCGGATCGGCCATCACGCCTTTGCGGGCATCCCCCGCGAATGGCTCGTCCGGATCGGCCGTCACATGATCGCGAATGCCGCGAAAGCGGGTCGGCGAAGCCGCCAGATGGGCTTCGAGCACTTCATCGACCGCTGCGCCCAGCGACAGGTCGGCATGGCCGACAATGCCCGCCGCCAACGCCGTGCCGGCGGTCCCGGCGGCGCCGAACTTGCGCGCCACGGCTTCGACCTGCTCGGTTTCGCCGACGCAGCGCAGATGTTCCGGCCCGTCCGCGCGATAGGACCACTGGCATTCCACGAAGACGGTCGCGACGACATTCTGTCCGCATGAATCGATGGTCGCCACCAGATCTTCGGGCAGGATGCGGCCGAACATGTCGGCGAACGGTCCGTCGTCCCAGAAATGGTGATGCGGATCGACGATCGCCATGTCCGGCGCAAGGGCGGGTTCGAGCGATGATCTCAACCAGGCCGGTTGCTGCATCTCATGCCTCCTATCCTCTGGCGGCCCGCTGCTGACCGGCCTGCGCGGCATACAATAGCCGTTGTCGAGCGCGGCTGCACCCGTTTCCGGTTGCCCGGACACCCGCGTCCCGCCGCAGGGCGAGCAGGCTGCCTTGCGTATCTGGTTGCGATTTCATCGGCCGGTGGACTAGGATCAGCCCGCTTGGGCCGGGGTCCATGCTGTTGGCCAGGAAAGCGGAAAATCGGTGCACGCGCTTCTCAATGAACTGTATTTCGGGAAGACGCGCCGGGCGCTGAAGTTTCAGTCGCTGGTGTTGGTTTTCGATGCGGCCCTGATCATGTTCTTTGTGGTGTCGCCATTTCTGGAGCGCGATGCCACTTATCTGGTGCTCGACTATGTCCTCGCCGCCATCCTGGGCCTTGATCTGGCCGCACGGGCCACCGGCTTCGGAAACTTCAAGCGCTGGCTGCGCAAGCCGATTGTGTGGGCCGATATGGCGGTGCTGGCATCGCTGCTGGTGCCGCTGTGGTTTTCCAGTCTGGGCTTTCTGCGGATCTTGCGGGCCTGGTCGATGTTCAACAGCGGGTCGTTCTGGCGGGTCATCGGCGGCGGTCGCTGGCGCAATACCCAGACGGAGACAATCGCCCGCGCCGCGGCCAGCCTGATTGTCTTCGTGTTCATGATGACGGCGCTTGTCCATTCCGCCTTCGCCCGGCCCGGCAGCGAGTTCTCCTCGTTCACGGATTCCCTGTATTTTACCGTCGCCTCGCTCACCACCACGGGCTACGGCGACATCACCTTGCCGGGCACCGGCGGACGCCTGCTGTCGATATTCATCATGCTGGTCGGCGTATCGCTGTTCCTGCGACTGGTGCAGGTGGCAATCCGGCCGGCGAAGATAACCTTCCGCTGTCCGTCATGCGGCCTGATGCGGCATGAGCCGGATGCGGTGCACTGCAAGGCATGTGGCGGGCCGCTGTAGATCACGTACTTCAACGAGTGATCGCTGGTCGGCGCCTGGCACAAGCGTGCCGGTAAGCAGGCAGGCTGCGCGACGATGCCAACCTGCACATTCGGGGCCAACCTGCACTTTCGGGGCCAACCTGCACTTTCGGGAACGCGGTCAAATCCGGCGCGTGGTTGATCGCGGGAACCGAATTCGCGTAAGACGAGTTTCGGTCCGGCGTTACCGGACCCTCCCGTGTCCGTGTTCATGGCGCCGGGCCACCCATTCCCAACCCCC
>Ga0075012_10006262_pt1 | contig 10807 bp, 10 predicted proteins | sample All_14_2_FD_71474 | JGI IMG/M metagenome (GOLD analysis project Ga0075012, IMG submission 71474) | Freshwater microbial communities in response to fracking from Pennsylvania, USA - Allegheny Zone_MetaG_DW_15 | ecosystem: Environmental > Aquatic > Deep subsurface > Groundwater > Drilled... | reverse complement strand
CGCGCGGCGCCTTGGGCGCAGCTGGCGCGGCGTCAGCCGCGAAGCGCTCCGATATTGCCCGCATAGGCGGCTTCTCCGCCCTTGAAGACGGCCGATCCGGCCACAAGCACATTGGCCCCGGCGGCGACGCACTGGCGCGCGGTCTCGGGGTTCACCCCGCCATCGACCTCAAGCTCGATCGCGCGCCCCGAGGCGGCGATGCGCTTGGCGATGGCTTCGATCTTTTTCAGCTGGCTGGAGATGAAGCTCTGTCCGCCAAAGCCGGGATTGACGCTCATGACCAGAATGAGGTCGGCGAGGTCCATCAGATTATCCAGCACTTCCACCGGGGTGCCGGGGTTCAGCACCACGCCGGCCTTCTTGCCCAGGCTGCGGATCAGCTGGAGCGTGCGGTGGACATGTGCGCCGGCTTCCGGATGCACGGTGATGATGTCGGCCCCGGCCTCCGCGAAGGCGGCGATATAGGGATCGACCGGCGAGATCATCAGATGCACGTCGAAGGGCTTCTTCGTGTGCGGACGCAGGGCCGCGACCACAGCCGGGCCGATGGTGATGTTGGGCACGTAGTGCCCGTCCATCACGTCGATATGGATGTAGTCGGCGCCGGCCTTGTCGATCGCGCGCACCTCTTCGCCAAGCCGCGCGAAGTCGGCGGAAAGGATCGAGGGCGCAATTTTCAGCGAAGCAGCCATGCGCCTGCCTAACATGCGTTTCGCGGCGCGCTCAAAGGAAAACGGCCAAAAGGAAACGGCCGGAGGTCGCCCTCCGGCCGTCCTTCAAACCCGATATCCGGATTTAGCGGCGCGGCACCACGCGGGCGCGGCCGCCGCCATAGACGACGTCCACCCGCGTGCCGTTGCGGATGATGTAGTCGGCGGGCTGGATCACGTAGATCATCTCGCCGCTGTCCAGACGGATCGCGTACTCGATGCCGGGCTGCTTGGTGGCGCCTTCCTCGACCGCGTCGCCGATCAGGGCGCCCGCCGTCGCGCCGACGATGCCGGCCAGGATGTTCTCCGTGCGGCCGCCGCCGATCTGCGAACCGGCCACGCCGCCGGCAACCGCACCGACCGCCGCACCGGCGCCCGACTTGGTGCCGCCGATCGTCACCTGACGCGCATCGACGATGACGCCCGACACGGCGCGGTCGATCCGGCCGACATCGTTACGGTCGACGGTGTTCGAGCTCATCATGGAAGAGGCGCATGCCCCGAGAGAGCCGGCCAGCGCGATCACCAGAGCGGCGCGCAGTCCGAGAGTCATGATCTTCATGGATACTATTCCTTCGTCCGAAAAAACTATTCGCAGTCTCCCCCTGCGCCCGGGCAAATTAACCCCCGCTGAACGGGGCGTCCATCACCCGGCGCGCCGAAGGGCTGCGACGAAAAAGCCGTCCAGTCCGCCCAGTTCCGCCAGCATCGAAGGCAGAATGCGCAGGCCGCGTGGGCCTGCCGCATCTTCGGGCAATCCAAAGGCCAGCGGGTCGATGGCAAGCTGTGTCGCGGAAGGCGTCCGTTGCAGGAAGGCTGCGATCTGGCTCTCGCCCTCCTCGGGCTCCAGCGAACAGACCGCAAAGACCAGCACGCCGCCGGGCTTCAGCGCCCGGAAGGCGGATTCCAGCAGCTCCGCCGTCACGGCCGCCGGACGGGTCACCGCGCCCTCGTCGCGAATCCAGGGTAGTTCGGGATGCCGGCGGATCGTGCCGGTCGCGCTGCAGGGGGCGTCGAGCAGAATGGCATCCACCGGGGCTTCAGGCGCCCAGGCCCGGATATCGGCCTTTACGATCTCCGCCGACAGGGCGGTTCGCGCAAGGTTCGCCTCCAGCCGCCGCAGGCGCGGCCCGGAACTGTCGACAGCGATCACATTTGCGCCGCTTGCAGCGAGCTGCATCGTCTTGCCGCCCGGCGCGGCGCAGAGATCGGCGATGATCCTGCCCTCGGCCGGGCTGACAAGGCTCAGCAGCACCCGCGCCGGAATCGCCGCCGCCGCGTCCTGAACCCACCATGCGCCTTCGTCATAACCGGGCAGGGCTTCCACCGCCCCCGCCTTGGCGAGACGCAGCGACCCGGCGCCGAGGATCGCGGCTTTCAGGCGGGTCGCCCACAAGGCCGTGCCCGCGGCGTCCCTGGGGCTGAGATCCAGCGGTGCGGGCGTTTCATGCGCCGTGGCAATGGCGCGCGCGCCATCCTCGCCATAGGCGGCCGTCCAGCGGGTCCACAGCCAGTCCGGCACGTTCAGGCGGGCGCGGTCGAGCGCCCCCCATATCTCCGGCCCTTCCTGCGCGACGCGGCGCAGTACGGCATTGACCAGCGCCTTGAAGGGCTTGGCCTCGCGCACCGCCAGCGCCAGATGGTTCGCGCCGTCCACTGCCGCATGCGGCTTGCCGTTCAACACCATCAGCTCGGCCGCGCCGGTCAGCAGCACGCGGCTGGCGGCGAGACCGTGTTCGGGCAGAGGCCGCTCGACAAAGCGCTTCAGCAGCGCCTCCAGCGAGCCATTGTGGCGCAGCGCTGCATAGGCGATGGCGCGGCCGAAGGCGGCATCGCGCGCCTCCATGCGGTTCGCGACGCTCGCGAGCGCCTCGCCGGCCTCTTCCAGCGTCACGCGCTGATCCAGCACGCGGGTGACCAGCGAGAATGCGAAACGGCGGGCCGGAAGGCCCGCCGCCTCGTCTTCAGGTTTTACAGCGCGGTTCAACCCCACGGGCCGCCGCGCGCCGTCTGCGGCGCTCCGCCGCTCCATGCGCCCTGGTAGCCGGCGGTAATGCCCATCTCCGCCGCCATGATCCGCAGCTTCTCGATGCGGCTGGCGGTCGAGGGGTGGGTGGTGAAAAGCCCGTCCACGCTCTGGGCGTGCAGCGGGTTGATGATGAACATGTGCGCGGTCGCCGGGTTGCGCTCGGCGGGCACGTTGTCGATGCGCGGCGCGGCGAGCGCAATCTTCTCAAGCGCACTCGCCAGCCAGTCGGGACGGCCGGATATCTCAGCGCCGCCACGGTCGGCCTCGTATTCGCGGGTGCGGCTGATCGCCATCTGCACCAGCATCGCGGCGATGGGGGCGAGGATCACCATCAGGATCACGCCGATCGCGCCCAGCGGGTTATTGCGGTTGTCGCCGCCGCCGAAGAACAGGCCGAAATTGGCCAGCATGGAAATCGCGCCGGCCAGCGTCGCGGTGATGGTCATGGTCAGCGTGTCGCGGTTGCGCACATGCGCCAGCTCGTGCGCCATCACGCCCGCGATCTCCTCGCGGCTCAGGCGCTGCAGCAGGCCGGTCGTCGCGGCGACGGCGGCGTTTTCGGGGTTGCGGCCGGTGGCGAAGGCATTGGGCTGCGGATTTTCGATGATGTAGACCTTTGGCATCGGCATTCCGGCGCGCTGCACGAGCCCCTCGACGATGCGGTAGAACTCGCCGCCGCTCGCCGCGTCCAGCGGCTTGGCGCCATACATGCGCAATACGATCTTGTCGGCGTTCCAGTAGGCAAAGAGGTTGGTCACGGCGGCGATGCCGAGCGCGATCACCATGCCGGCCGCACCGCCGATCAGATAGCCGATGCCGCCGAACAGGGCGGTCAAGGCGGCGATCAGCAATCCGGTACGAAACTGGTTCATGTCTCTCCTGTCAGGCCGGCCGCGCCAGGGTGACGCAGGCCGGGTCCAGACTTATGTAAGGGGCCGACTTCCCCCCTGCAATTCCATGGGGTCAAAAGGGTTTTATCTATGTCCGAGCCGGAATCCCCCCCGGAAAAGCCGAAACTTCTGAGCGAGGCCGCCAAACGCGCCCTGGCCGAGGCGGCCGCGCGCCGGGCAAAGGCCGACGCTGCGGCAAAGACGCTCCCCCCCGAACAGGGCGGCCCCTCCGGCCCCGAACCCACTCGGTATGGCGACTGGGAGCGCAAGGGGCTGGCCAGCGATTTCTAGCCGCCTTCGCGCGCACGACGCCAAACTGTCATCGCCCGGTCAATTGCCCGTGCGACGCCCCCCGCCGTCTTGCATCGGGGGATTTTCATGCGTCGCTCACTCACTACAGGTCTTGCGCTCGCGGCGTCGGCCGCCGCGCTTATGTCGGCGCTGGCGGCGCCGACGGCCATTTCAACGCCCAACGTCCAGACCACCGCAGGCTCGGTCAGCGTCACGTTCGGCGGCCAGACCTTCGTCAACAAGGGCCTCGTCGGCTCCGGCCGGGTGAGCGCCACGCTGCGCGATTTCAATGGCGACACGCTGGGCTCGTTCTCGGGCATGTCGTTCATCGCCAGCACCTGGCGGCGCAATGCCGACGGCAGCTATTCCGGCGGCCTCTACACGTTGCCCGATCGCGGCCCGAACTTCTCGCTGTCGGGCCAGCCCGGCACGTTCTTTTCGAACTATGCCGCGCGCATCAACCAGTTCAGCTTCACGTTCAACCCCTATACCGGCGCGGCCGATCTCGCCCAGTCCACCGCCTCGCAGAACCAGATGGTGCTGACGCAGGCCGGCGGCCTCATCTTCACAGACTTCCTCGGCCGCACCTTCACCGGCCTTGATCCGGTGAACGGGCTGATCACCCAGAACGGCTATACGTTCGGCGCCCCGGTCGGCGGCCTTGGCGACGGCCGTATCTCGATCGACAGCGAAGCGCTGGTGCGCGCGCCCGACGGCACATTCTATGTCTCCGACGAATACCAGGCCGGCATTTTCCACTTCGGCGCCGATGGCCGGATGATCGGCTATATCCCGACGGTCAGCGCGCTCACGCCGCGCGTCGGCGGATCGGTCAACTACAGCGCGGCGGACGCCGTGGCGGGCCAGACGGGCCGGCGCAACAATCAGGGCATGGAAGGCCTTTCCATCTCGCCCGACGGCAAGACGATGTTCGTCATGCTGCAGAGCGCGGCGCTGCAGGACGCCAATCTGGGCAATGACGCGGCGCGCACGACCACGCGTCTCCTGGCCTATGACATCTCGACGGGCGCGACGCCGACCAATCCGATCGGGCATTGGGTCATGGAGCTGCCGGTCTTCAACCGCGGCAACACCAACGGCACCGCGCCCGGCGGCGCGCCCAACCGCACCGCGGCGCAATCGGAGATCCTCGCCCTCAACTCCACCCAGCTTCTGGTGTTGTCGCGCGACGGCAACGGCAAGGGCAACGACTCCACCAACGCCCCGAATATGGGCAGCGACGGCCGCCCCATGATCTACAAGTCGATCCTGCTGATCGACACCGCCGCGGCCACCAACCTGGCCGGCACGACGCGCGAGACCACGCCGAACGGCGCGGTCACCACCGCGCCCGGCGTTCTGGATCCCACGATCACTCCGGTCGCCCAGGTCGAGCTGGTCAATCTGCTGAACACCACCCAGCTCCGACGCTTCGGTCTCAACACCAATGTCGGCCCAGCGATCAATGCGACGTCGATCTCGGAAAAATGGGAGGCGATGGGCCTTCTGCCGGTGCTTGACGACAGCGCGCCGCAGGACTTCTTCCTGTTCGTCGGCAACGACAACGACTTTCTGACGACCAACGGCCAGATCGCCGCCGGCATGACGAACGGCGTCACGACGATCACGACCTACGATTCGGGCATGACCAATGACAGCATGTTTCTGGTCTATCGCCTGACGCTGCCGACCTATGTCGATCCGCTCTACCTGCAGGCGATGATCGAAACGACGCCGCTGGCGATGGACGTGTCGCGCAGCGCCGCCGCCACGCTGGCGGGCGAAAGCGAAACCGACACCTTTCACCTGCTCAATGGCGCGCGCCGGGCGGTGGCGGCCGGCTACGTGCCTCCTGCCTCGCGCCTGTGGGGCACGGTGGTGTGGACCGGAACGCGCGATCTGGAGGCCGCGGGCATCCGGATCGACGACGCCAGCGGCCTCGACGGCACGATCGGCTATGACTGGGCCGTGGCCGATGGCCTGCGGCTCGGTGCGGCGTTCACCTATGGCCGCTTCGACCAGGACTATGCACTGGGCTTCGCGACGCGGGCCGAAGCGGAGACCGGTTCGCTCTATGCAGCCTATGCTCAGGACGGGTTCTTCGTGAACGCGCTCGCGGGCTATTCGCTGATCCACCTCGATCGCATCGATCGTCCGTCGGCCTATGGACTCACCGGCCGGGGCAATACCGACGCCACGGCATTCTCGGCGGCGCTGGAAGGCGGCTTCATGTTCGAACTGTCGCCCGACATCTTCGCCGGTCCGGTGGCTCAGGTCAGCTATGGCGATTTCGATATTGACGGCTATCTGGAAAGCGGTGCGGCCGGCGGGAACGTGACCTATCCCGACCAATCGTTCGATGGATTCACTGCAGCTGTCGGCGCGGAAATCTATGGTTCGTTCGCCGGCATCTCGCCATCGCTGCGTGTCAGCTATAACTGGTCCGACGATAACGGCACGTCCGACATCGTCCGCCTCACCAGCGCGGTTCACGCAATGGCGACGCAATCTGTCGGTGTCGGCGGCAGTGGCGATGACAGCGTGACGATCAGCCTCGGCATGCAGGGCGCCGATGGCGAGAACCGCAGCTGGTTCTTCAGCTATGACGCCGAGATTCCCGTCGGCGGCGAAGGCAGCGGCGCTGCCCATCGCCTGACGGTCGGCGGCACGATCGGCTTCTGAGGTCCGTGACGGGGCGGCGGTTAGCCGCCGCCCTATTTCGCGTAGGCGTAGGGTCCGCCCTTTTCGAGGGCGCGCTGATAGGCGGGGCGAGCCTGCATCGCCTTCATGTGGCGCATGAGTTCGGGATAGGGGGCCAGAACGCCGCGTCCGTTGGCGGCCTCGCTGACGAATGAGAGCTGGATGTCCGCACCCGTCAGGCTGTCGCCGACGAAGAAGTCGCGGCCTTTGATGGCGTTCTCCATGTAGCGCAGATGGTTCTCGATCTCGCTGTCGATGCGCGGATAAAGCGGCGCACCGGCTTCGCCCAGCAGCGAGTTGTAGAGTTTCAGCATGAGAGGGAGCATCGCGCTGCCTTCGGAGAAATGCAGCCAGTGGATGTAGTCCACATGGGCGTTGGTGCCGCGTTTTGGTGCGAGGCGGTCGGGCGCGAAGCGTTCGATCAGCAATTCCACGATTGCGCCGGATTCGGCAATTGTCTTGCCGTCGACCGTCACCACGGGCGATTTTCCCAACGGATGCACGGCTTTAAGCTCGGGCGGGGCGAGCGGCACGGGCGACATGCGCTTGTAGTGTCTGATCTCGTAGGGCTCGCCGATTTCCTCGAGCAGCCACAAGATGCGCTGTGAGCGGCTGTCGTTCAGGTGATGAACGATGATGTGGGCCACGGGCGATGCCTCCTTGCGTTTGATCTGCGTCAAAGATGACGCCGCCGTCATTTTGTAGGCTTCCCGAACAATAAGCTGTCCGGGAGAAGCGTCATGCTCAACGTGCATGTAGTGAAGGGTCCGCCGACCGATATCCAGTATTTCGACGACGACGATCTGGCGCATCGCCTGAGCGACCATGACGTCGAAACCATCCGCGAGATCTTCAACACACCGCTGACGGGGTCCTACAACTGGGACTACGATACGGCGAACGCGAAGATCCGCCGGCTCTACGAGCTGGGCAAGCGCTTCAACTGGAATGTCGAGCTCGACATCAACTGGAACCAACCTTCACCCCTCGAGGCCCTGCCGCCCGAGGGAGAGCCGGAAGGGTTCTGCGACCATCACAAATACAAGGCGCTGAGCGACGCCCAGAAGATCGACTTCTCACGCCGCGCCAACGCCCAGGTTCTGTCGCAGTTCCTGCATGGCGAGCAGGGTGCGCTGATGGTCGCCTCGCAGCTGGTCAGCTGCGCACCCACCCACGACGCCAAGCTCTATGCCGCCTCGCAGACCTTTGACGAGGCGCGTCATGTGGAGGTGTTCCACCGTTATCTGATGGAACGCTGCCGGATGATCTATCCGATCAATCCCAGCCTCAAATTCCTGCTCGACAAGGTGCTGACCGACGAGCGCTGGGATCTGAAGTTCATCGGCATGCAGATCCTGATCGAGGGCCTGGCGCTGGCCGCCTTCCAGGCGATCCACGCGACCACGCGCGATCCGCTGCTGCGCGACATCACGGGCCTGGTGATGCGCGACGAGGGCCGTCACGTGGCGTTCGGCGTGAACTATCTGGAAGACTGGATCCGCGCGCTGCCGCAGGACCAGATCGAGGAACGCGCCGAATTCGCCTATGAGGCCTGCGTCGTGATGCGCAACCGCCTCGTCTCGACGACTGTGGCGCGCGAATTCGGCTTCACCGAGGAAGAGGCGCTGGAAATCAACGCCGCCAGCCAGGGCGGGCGGGCGTTCCGCAACTTCCTCTTCGAACGCATGATCCCGAACCTCAAGCGCGTCGGCCTCCTGACGGACCGTATCCGTCCGAAATTCGAGGCGCTCGGCGTTCTGCAGTTCGAGGGCCTGAAACACGACGGCGCAATCGACTGGGCGACGCTGGAAGCGCCGCTCGCCACGAGCGCCGGCATCCTTCGTACGGCGGCCTGACCGGCCGCTGTACCCCCCGAGGCTGCGGGCTGCTTACCTCCCTTGTCCGTATAAGCCTCTTGTCCTAGGACCATGAACCTATTATCATAGGTTCATGGTCCCTTTTTTTCCGGCTCTCCTGATCATCGCCGCCCTGTTCTGCCCGTGTGCGCAGGCCGGCGCGGCACTGCCCGGGCCTTATCCGGCCGAGGTCGTGCGGGTGCTCGACGGCGACAGTTTCGAGGCGCGCATCCGCATCTGGCTCGACCAGGACGTGGTGACGATCGTGCGCCTCGCCGGGATCGACACCGCCGAGCTGGACGCGCCCTGCGATGCGGCGCGCGCCCGGGCGGCGGCCGCGCGCGACTTCCTCAGCGAAAGGCTGAAAGCGGGCGCCGTCAGCCTTTCCGACATCCGCCGCGACAAGTTTGGCGGGCGGGTCGTCGCCCGCGCGACCGCCGATGGCGCCGACGTGGCGTCGGCCCTCGCCGAGGCCGGCCTCGCGCAGCCCTATCAGGGGCGCCGTCCCGACTGGTGCGCGCTCGCGGCGGCGCCGGCCGCTCCGTGAGGCGGCGGGGCGTGGGCGGAGGTCTTACGAACCAATTCCGCCCCTGACCCGATGCCGCCGGTGCTGGCGGGGCCGGGCTGCTGGGTTATGCTGCCCCGCCGGATCGTCCGGCAGGTATCGGATATGCGGCAGATCGCCATCGGCGCCTCGTCTGAGAACGTGCGGCTCGCGCAGCGCCTGCTGAACAGGCATCTGCGCCGCGCCGCCGGCTTTATGCGCCTGCGCGCCGACGGCGCGTTCGGACCGCGCACCGCCGATGCCGTGGCGCTGTTCCAGCGCCTGAACCACATCCATCACGAAAGCCGTGTGATCGGCCCCACGACCTGGCGGGCGCTCGGCGTCACGATCGAGATCGACCATCCCGTCACCATGCGGGCGCAGCATTACGACATGGGCTGCTGGGCGGCGGCGGCCGCAATGGTGCTGGACCGTGACATGAGCGTCGGCACCAACGACGCCTCGCTGGGCACCACGTTCGGCCTCAAGCCGGAACTCGACAACGTCGAACGCTTCGTGCGCCAGTTCGGCTGGAGCGTGCAGTCGCCGCCGGGCGACCCGCGCGGCCTGGCGGCCATTCTGACGGCAACGCCAATCTGGATCGCCGGCACGGTGATCCGCGATGACGGATCGGAGGGCGGCCATGTCGTCGTGATCTCCGGCGCGTGGGGCGACGGCACGGGTGACGGCACCTATATCCGCATCCACGATCCCTGGCCGGTCAATCACGGGACCATAAAGACCTGTTCCTATCCGCTGATGGTGGTGTCGGAAGACCTGGCCTTCGACCCGACCTTCATCGCCGGGCCGTTCTAGGCCCGGCCGCGCCTCCCATCCCACACACCAAAAACCCGAGGAAACATGCTGACCCCCATTTCGGAGAAGCCGCTTTATGGCGGTCCGCCCGGCCCGGCCTATGCGAAGCGCTACGATGTCGAGCCGCCGGTGAACCTGCTCAGCCTTCAGCTCTTCGCCGAGGGCGGACATCCCTATGCCGCCTACGCGAAGATGCGCGACGAGGCGCCCATCTGCTGGCATCCGTCGGGCGATCCCGGCGAGCCCGGATTCTGGGCGGTGACGCGCCATGCCGACATCCGCGCCGCGTCGCTGGATACCGCGACCTTCTCAAGCCAGAAGGGCGGCATCCTGATCGGCTACGGCCCGCCGGAGCAGCGCCATCCGCAGCTCTTCAAGGCCAGCGTCGACACGATGATCTGCCTGGATGCGCCTGCCCATATCCAGCTCCGCAAGGAGCACATGCCGTTCTTCACGCCCGGCCATGTCGCGGCGCTGAAGGTGAAGGTGGATGAAAAGGTGAAGGCGCTGCTGGACGATGCGCTCGCCGCGCTCGACGGCAAGACGGAACGGATGGCAGCGAGTTCGAAAATGCCCAACGGCCAGATCGATCTTGTCGAATATGTCTCGGCCGAGCTGCCGCTTTTCACCTTGAGCGAAATCCTCGGCGTGCCCGAAGCGGACCGGCCCAAACTCGTCGACTGGATGCACTATCTGGAGATCGCAGGCGATACGATGACGCGCCTCAGGGGCGGCGCGGAGATGACCGCCGACGACATGGCGTTCTTCGGCACCTTCATCGGCAAGGTGGACGAGATGTTCGCCTATGGCCGCGCGATCCTGCAGGAGCGGCGGCGCGATCCGAAGCCGGATCTGCTGTCGGCCATCGCGCACATGAAGGTGGATGGCGACCTGCTGTCGGATGAGTATCTCGACGGCTCGTGGCTGCTGATCGTGTTCGCGGGCAACGACACGACGCGCAATTCGATCTC
>Ga0075012_10006259_pt1 | contig 10809 bp, 4 predicted proteins | sample All_14_2_FD_71474 | JGI IMG/M metagenome (GOLD analysis project Ga0075012, IMG submission 71474) | Freshwater microbial communities in response to fracking from Pennsylvania, USA - Allegheny Zone_MetaG_DW_15 | ecosystem: Environmental > Aquatic > Deep subsurface > Groundwater > Drilled... | reverse complement strand
CGCGTCCTCCGTGGTTTCCGCATTGAAATACTGTCCGGTTTCAAAGGCGAACCGCGCGAGCATGCGTTGACAAAAACCGTGAATCGTGAAGATGGCTGCGAGATCGAAATCAAGCAGCGCCTGTTGAATCAGACTGCGCGCTTTTTCGGAGTCCTCTGCGCATGCGAGGAGCTGGGTAATTCGCTCTTCGGGTTTTTCCAGTTTTCCGTCCAGCGTGTCGAGCGTGGCGCGCAGAACTTGTTGCAAACGCGCGCGCAGTTCCTGGGTTGCAGCTTTGGTAAACGTGACTACAAGAATCTGCTGCACAGGGAGCTTGTGCAGCAGCACGAGGCGCAGATAGAGCGTCTGGATGCTAAAGGTCTTGCCTGTGCCCGCGCTGGCGGCTATGAGATTCATCCCCGTCATGGGGAAGTGTTTCGTCAGGATATGGTCTGCGAGATTCCGGATCGTGCGAGGTTTCATTTTTTGATCCTCGCTTTCTTGGGTGTAGCCGTGGGGCGCACGGCCTGGTACTCCGCGAGAAGCGTTTCTGCACATGCGCAGAAACGGGCATCATCGGTCGGAGCTGTTGTTTTCCAGGCCAGCTGGTAGTAAGGATCTGCGGGTTCGTAGCCTGTGGCAAAGGCCTGGGCTGCCGCTGCGCGCGCCTCTTCCTGTGTCACCGACTCCGCACTGTTCTTTTTCTCGATGAACGCGATGGCGGAATCCGGGGTGATAGGCAGGACACACATTTCACCCTGCGTGAAAAGATGGACGATGTCTTCAAGTGCGCGTTGCGCCCGTCTGTGATCAAGCGGTGCAAAGCAGGTTTCCTCTTCTGGTTTCTTCGAAAGGAGAAGCGTTTGGAACGACAACCCTGCGGCATGACCAGCGATGTGCGCCAACCATGCGGTCACGCGCAATTTGGTGCTGAGCGCGCCGAGTGTCGAGATGAGGTGAACCGTGTGGGATCCGCTCGCCTGGAGCGTTACAGCACCACGCACGTCGCACATGGAAAGCGCGGCATTGAAATGCTGCGGGGTTGCGCGTTTTTGCGCATGCAACAGTTCGCGGTAGGTCGCAGTGAACGTGGCGCAGCGCGTCTCGAGAAAAGCGCACGCCTCGTTCTTCTGTTGCTGCGCGATTGCGAGACCATAGCTGCCGAGTGGGAGTTCGCCTTTTTCCTGATAGGTGCGATAAAACGCGGGGATAGGTTCAGGGGTCTGGTCGTCGAGCAGCGCGTCGATGAGATCACGTTTCAGCGCATAGCTGGAGAGACCATCCAAGGCGAAGCACTCCTCATCGTGAAGCGTCTCTTCCGCGCGCAGAAAGAGTTCCAGATTTTGGGTGTAGTAATACTTCGCCGGATTGTGGAAAAAAGCTTGGAGATCCGTGAGGAGCAGCGCGGTTGTATGCGGTGTTGGCGGGAGCACGGGGAGGTCGGACCGCACGAGCGGGGACACTGTGCAGGCGGGGATCTGCGTGGCACGCGCGCGGGCTGCCACATAGTGATCGTGCGAATAGGAGAAGAGGGGACTCTTGTCCATGAAATAGGCGGGGTTGAAGCCTTGCAGCCGCTGTTCAATGGGCATCACGCTGCCATCAAGGTACTGCATGAGTTCCGTGACCACAGGCGAAGGCGGAATGGGCTGATTATCGCTGGTGGAGCGACCCTGATAGGTGATGATGAGCTGTTCGCGGGCGCAGAGCAGGGCTTCCAGAAAGGCGAGGCGATCTTCATGGCGAAGCGACCGGTCGCCAAAGTGCGGCTGGACGCCGAGCAGGTCGAACGCCACGCGCTGATCCGTGCGCGGAAAGGAGCCTTCATTGAGACCGAGCAGCAGAATCAGTTTGCGCGGCGTGGCCTGCATGGATTGAAGTGGTGTAAAGAGTACGGTGTTGGTGACGCAGTTACCCGCAGGCGTGAGAGCGGAGAGCGACGATTCCATGTGCACGGCGACGACTGTGCTGGTGAGCAACGGATCTTTCGCCAGCGGCGCGACTTCAACAAGCGCGTGGATGGTGCGGCGAAGGCTGGTCAATTCAGCAAGCGAGGCTTCCGTGTCGACAAAAAACCGTGCGAGGAGGTTTTGCAAAAAAGCACTCCAGGCGGAGAGCGATTTCGTTTCGTTGAGCGTTTCGGCCAGTGTTTCAAGGTCAGAGAAAAACCGTGCGAGTGTTCCGATCTGTTTTGCAGCATCGCCTTCGACATCGGTGTAGGGCAGGACGTTTCCGAGCGCTCCGGCTGGGATAAAATCGCGCGCTGTGCCGCTGGCGGTTTCTGGCCCTATGGCGAGGCCGACGAGGAGACGGTCGAGGCCATGGCGCCACGTGGCGTTATCGGGAATAGATGCGCCGATTACGCGTTGCAAATGGTGCGCATCGCGCCCCCACCGGATCCCGGCAGCATTAACGCGGTTGCGCAGCGCGGCAAGGTCGTCGGGGGTCAATCCATAGGCTTCGCGGATGGGATCCACACTGAGCAAGTCCATACATTCGCTGGCGGTCATGCGGGCATCATTGATCTTCAGCAATTTGATGAAGGCATTGGCAATGGTGCCGGCGCTGACGGGCGGGCGCTTGCTCAGCGTACAGGGAATAGCAGCGGAGGGATCATTCGGTTTAAAGGTGGCGTCGATAAAGGGCGCATAGGTGGCGAGGTCCGCCACGAGTACCTGGACATCGCGCGGCTGGGATTCGGGATGCGTTTCAAACCAGCGCAGAATCAGATCTTTGGCCACTTCAACTTCGCGTGCGGGACTGTGACAGAGGTGAAGCTGGAGCGAGCCGTCATCGTGTTGTGCGCGGTGTCCGGCGTGAGGCGCGCGCTGACGAATCTCCGCTTGCAGCGCATGGAGCAGCGAGTCCGTCTGGTTCGGGCCAAAAGCACTTTCGGGTTCATCGCAGAGATCGAGCAGCGTGGACAGATAAGCTTGGGTGCCGCGGGCGAAGGCACTCAGGAGCGGGTGGGGCGGGTCGTAGAAGCGCGCTTCGATTTCACCGAAGCACATCTGTTTCAGATGTTGCTTCTGCGTGGGGTCATCCAGCCAGAACTCCTGCGAAGGGTTGAAGACATAGAGTGTGACATCAATGTGGCGTGCAAGCAGCTCAAAGAATCTGATGTACGCTGGGGGCAGGGTTGAGAGGTGGAAGACCGAGAGTTGCGCATAGGTCTGCTGCAGCTCCGTATTCGTGGTTAATTCGTGCTGGATGCGTTGATTGAGGCGCAAATAGGAGTTGGGGTTTTCCGCGATCAGCGCACGCCAGAGGAGCGGCTGCCAGGCAAACTGCGATTCGGTCGCCGCTGTGTTAAGACCCCGCTCCCAATCGAGCAAGAGGCGCGGGCGGAAATTCTGATAGTCATCGAAAAGCTGGGCGATCTTCTCCGCGAGGCCGAACCGTTTGCGATCCGCGGAAGCGGGATCATTGCCGATGTACGCGTGCAGAAGCTGATAGCCCGGCTCCGCGCGTTGCAGCTGATTCCAGATGCGCCAGAGGAGGACCTCTTTCGAATAGGGATGCTGGGCAGGATTGCGCTGTCCGAGCGGGATGTGATCCACGATCTTGGCCATCCAGTCATTCACAAAGGGATGGATGTTGGGAAAATCCCAGTTGGCCAGGACGCGCTGTTTCTTTGCCGCTGGAGGGAGCTGGTAGAGATAATAGTGTTTTAGCCAACTCGCCATCAGCGGCGAGCCGACAATCGTGCAGGTGCGCTGAAACGGATCATGCGGGATCGGCGTCTCGCGGAAGAGGTGTTCCGCGAGGCGTTCCAGCTGATCGCTCCAAAGGATGTTCAACGCCATAAGAAACTCTTCATAAATTACCGCAGGATCATGAGCGTGGTACCACAATAGCGAAGGGTGGCATAGATCACGTTGTTTTCCGTGGAGAAGCTGGCGATCTTATTGACGCCCGCGTTCTTGCTTTTCCAGAGGTTCACATGAGTCCGTTCGTTACACTGGATTTCCATGCGATATCCGCCTGTACGAAAACGGGTGTTAAAAAAAAGATGGCGCTGCACGCGCCGCCCCAACGGAATCGACTGATCATATTCAAAACTCCTCTTACACGTTTTACATATTGAAAGATAATCGTTGCGCCTTGTCCAGTAAATAGCGAGAAGAGGGCTGAAAGTTTGGAAATCAGCATCCGTATAGGCAGAAAAGCATGCAAAAACGCAGACGCAACGGGTGTTGAGTCTGCGATGGATTACACACATGATGGCAGAAGGTGTAGAGCCCCCTCTGTATAGAACATGCGTACCCGCTACGGGTTATCGGACCAGTAGGAGTGTACCGCGCGGATCGAGCAGGTAGACCATGCGTTTATCTGCGCTGTAGACCAGTTTGGCGCGCGGCAGATTCTGGATGGTCCAGGCAGAGAAATCGAGCGGGCCTTGAATCGGCGTTGCGGAGGTGATCAGCGGCCAGCCGGCAGGCGATTTTCCGGTATATCCTGTCAGTGGTAGCGCGACAACGCGGCCGCTCTCTGGCAGCGTGACCGTGCCGGCACACACGAAGCTATCGGCCAGGGTGGTCGAAGCGTAGCGGTACTGGATGGTCGCGCCGGCGCTGACCGAGAGGTTGCTGGTGACCGTGAGGACGCCGCACGCAGTGCTCGTTCCGGCCTGAAGCGTTGATCCCGGTTGGAGATAGACGGCGTGTCCCAAGGTACCGTGGCCGAAGAGTAGCGTGTTGCTCGTTGCGTAGATCGCGCCTGCTGAGGCAACTCCGCTGGCTGCCACACCAAAGGCGCCATTTGAGACGATCAGGTCACCCGCGGAGGTATTGATCCCGCTCATCAGCAGTGCGCCAACACCGCTCTTGATCCAAGGCTGGGTTCCGGAGAGTGTTCCATTAAAGGTGGTGTCGCTCTCATTTTGAACCAGCACAGGACCTGTTGAAACAAGCCCTAGATCCTCATTTGAAAGGCCGTAAATGTGGAAGGTCTGGTTGAGCGCTTTGGGATTGATCCGCACCGAGAGTTCGGTGGACTGTGCAACGTACGCGTACCGGATGGCAGTGGGATCCATGGCGTCGGGATTGAAGGTGTTGGTGGTGGTCACCCCGCCGGCCTGGATGATGAGCGTCTGTGTACGGTCGAGGTTGGAACTCTGCCAACGCCTGCTGTAGAAGCAGAGTTCATAGGCATGGCCGATTTGCAGATTGGTCAGTTTGAAGGCATTGCTGACCATACCGTAATTCATGGCATAGAGCAGCGTGTAGATGCCTGTGCCGGCAGGCACGTAGGGCGTGGGCAGGCTGCCGCCGCCGTGTGTGCCGGACGGGAAGTTTTGCCAGCCGTATCCATTCGCCCAGCTGGTGATCGAGCTGCTGACCTTGGTGAAGGTGACGTTGTTGATCGTGGTGGTGGGCGCATAGAGTCCGAAGTCAATCAGATGCGTGTAGACTTTATTGCTCGAGAGGCCGGTGGCGGCATCGTTGGTGATGCTGTCAAAACGCATGATGTGGAGAAGGTTGGTGCTGACATTGGCAAAACGCACCGCACCGTTGCCCGTGAGGCCGCCGAGCGTGACAGCGCCTGCTGGCAAAATCAATTCGCAGCCATTGGTTACGGAGACCGGTGCTTGCACACGCGCTCCAGGCAGGAGCGAAACGTTACCTGCTTCAATGCGCAAACCCTCGGAGAGGGTGTTGATCCCGCTGAATTTCTGATGGCCGGCACCGCGCTTGATGAGGCTACCTGTTCCGCTGAGCGCACCGGCAAACGTGGCTTCCGTGTTTTGCGGGGGCGCCACGACGAGGATGGGGGCGCCATCCTCCGTGTCGGGAATCTGCTCGTTCGAGAAGCCATAGAGATGGCAAGTGTCTGTGCCAAGCTTTGAGGAGCAGGTATAGCGGAGCGTCCCGCTGGTTGGCGCAACGTAACGCACGACGAGGCATCCGTATTCGGTTTTTGAAATACTGTCCGCGTTGAAGACAATGGAGCCGATCTGTTGGCTATCCGCATAAAAATTAAAGGTCAACGTGCGGTCATTGTAATTAAAGTTGCGATAATAGAAGCGGTATTCATACGTCGTGCCGGGCGTGAGGCCATAGAGCTCCATGGTCCAATTCTGACTGTTGTAGACGAAGTCCCAGGTGAGCGCATTGATGCCTGTGCGCGTGGTGTCATTGCCGGTTCTTCCCCAGCCATCGGAGACATCGGCCACGTTCCAGCTGTTGGAGAGCGGATTTACGGTAAAGGCCCAGGAGCCGCGATTGTTGAAGGTTACGCCATTGATGGTCGGGGAGGCGCTGTTGGTCGCGAAATCAACGAGGTGCGTGTAGGTTTTCGAAGAAGAAATACCGCTGTCCGCATCGCCCGTGAAGGTCAGGAGATTGATGCGGGCTTTGGTAGCGAGCGTGCCTTGTCCGCTCAGACCGCCGATGCGCTGCGAGGCGTTGAGCAGAACCGTGCCGCGCGGGCTGATGTAGAGCGGGTTATCAGCGGAGAGACTGTTGGCTGTAGGAAAGGCCATGGTGCCTTCCAGCACGGACAGCGATCCGGCAAACGAAGTGGCGGAACTCGGTGCAAAGTTCACCGTGCTGGTACCGATCTTGGCGAGGCGTGCGCCTGCTGGGCTGATCATCTGAGCCGCGAGGGTATTCGTTCCACTCGGATGGCCGATCTGTGCGGAGACCGTGGCGCTGGAGAGGTTGAGTACGCCATTTCCGGTTACGGAACGAACCGTGACAGCGGGCGACAGCCAGGCATTGGGCAGCTGTTGCGCGGTTGTCATGCTGGGTGCTTTGACCTGCACGCGGAGGCCGACGGTCGTGGTGATCTGTCCGAGCGCAATCAGGATATCGTGACGTCCGGCATCGAGCGTGACGGTTGCGGTCAGGTAACTGTTTGTGGGTCCCATGGAGCTGATCAACGCTTGGTTGTCGATGGCGAAGAGGAAACAGTCATCGCCCAGAATGCCGAAGGTATAGGAGCCTGAATCGGGAAGCGTGATCGAGCCGCGCCAGACGGCGGTGAAGTTATTCTGATTGGCGCCGCCGGCTCCGAACGGGGCTGGGAGTGTGACCGAAGAACCGGTTGCCAGCGGATAATCGAAATTGGTGCTGGCGTTGCTGCTCGGTGCGATCAATGATGGCTGTGTGGTGCCGATCATGGCATCCAGCGTTGCGAGGCTGGTAAAGGCGTTCGTTGTGGGTGAAAGCGCGTAGAAATACCCCATCAGCCCATTGGTCGATACCGGCTGGACTTCGAGCGTCGCGGTATCGTCGAGCATGGCGCCATTCATCAGCGAGGCGCCTGCAAGCACGGTGGTGCCGGCTTCGAGTCGCGTGGTGCCGGAGAAGGTCGTGTTGTGCGCGCGCAGCGTCAGCGGCTGTGCGCCCGATTTAACAAACGTGCCTGCTGTGCCGGTGAGCGGGCCTTGCAGTTCCGTCGCTGTGTTTTGCAGCGTGGTCAATTTAGCGCCACTGCCGGAGAGTGTGACGGTTCCCGCCGTGCTGCCCAGCGCCCCGACCACGACATTCGTGCCGGTCACGGTGACGGCCCCGGCCGCGACATCCAGGGCGTTGTTAAGCGTAACATCATTCGCGAGAATCGTTGATCCCACCTTGTTTTGGACATTGGCTGAGAGGGTCGCGTTGCGCAGCGTGAGCGTCCCCTTGCGGATATTCAAGGCGAGCGATGCGCTGGTAATATCGCTCTGTAACGTGTGATTGCCATTTTCGTTCACGATGTTTGTCACGTTGATGGATTGCCCGGCAACCGTGTAACTGTATGAGCCGTGGTTGAAGTAGAGCGACGAAAGGGCGATCGGCGATGTCAGCGTGATGGTGGCCGCATTGGTCAGCACAGCGCCGAAGTAGGCTACGGCATCGGCACTGTTGGCGATCTGGTTGGTGTACCAATTGCCGCTGGTCAGCCAATCGCCGCTGGAGGGATTGATCCACGAATAGAAAGGGTTGCTGCTCTCAACGCCGATGGTGAGCGTGAGCGCGGAGGCTGTTGCGGTAAATTGATAGGTCAGTCCGGGCTGTGGATTGGCGACCGAGAGGTTGGCAACATCGCCGGAGAAGGTATCGAAATTGATCAGGGTATAGGTGCCGGGCTCGACAACGTTCAGCGTTGTTCCGCGATAGAGCAGTTTAAACGCCAGCTTATTGACCGTGAAGGTACGTACGGTGAGCGTATCGTTCAGTCCTGCTTCAAATTCGACTTCGAGCGTTGCGGGCGTATTGGTGGTTCCTGCCGTGAAATCGCGTAGCGCATTGGTCGTGACCGTGTTTGCGCCCATGCGCAGGCTGCGTGTGCCCAGATCAATGTCCATCGTCGCGGGCAAGGACCCATCCACTTGAATCAAGGCAAACCCATTCAGATTCAACAGATGGGATCCTTCATAATCATCAGCAAAGGCGATTTTCGTGAGCGCCAGATGGGTTGCGGCAGAGCCGACAAAAGTCGCATCCTGATGCAACGTTAACGTGCCTCCGAACATGGTGGATGTGGTGCTGTTGGTGACGTGGAAAGCTACGGAAGCACCTGTTTTGTTGACGGAAAAATCGTGGCCCACATAGAGGCCTGAACCAGAGGCGATAAACTGAATGGAATCCGTGGGCAGTGTGCCGCTATCGCCCAGTTGGACAGCATTGGTGAGCGGTCCGCTTCCCAATACGCCACCGACGGTCGCGGAGGCGACAATGCTGTTGTAGGGGATGGTTCCAGTGAAATTGCCGGTGTCATGTCCGAGGATGCGCAGCGCGCCATTGCGGATCGTGGTGGAGCCGGCATAGGTACGGCCAAGGCCATCCGATCCAAAACCATTGCTGCGAAGCTCCAGAAGGCCTGCACCGGACTTTACGAGATCCGAGGGCTGGACGCCGCGCGACGTGCTGTTGGCGCCAAGGCGAACGATGGACATCGTGCTGTTCGAGGGTACGTTGATTTCCGTTTTCGGAGCAACGAGCGCGACCGTGTTGTTGAACACCACATTGGTCTGATCTGTGGTCAATTTACAGGGGCCTGTGCCGGCCAGACTGAGGTAGCCGTTGTTGGGGGCCGTACTGTTGATGCGCAAGGTGCCAGCGCGGCCAGGGAGCGTCTGCACATAATAGGACCCATCAAAGATGTTGGGGAGAACCACTTCACCTTCATAAATCGCATGAGCGCCCGTAAGGTTTGTCGCGGTATTGGGCATCAGCAGCTTGCCAGGCCCGAATTTGCTGAGACGGCGGTTAGCGATCCATTCCAGCGTCGCATTAGCTAGGTTGAGCGTGCCGTAGGTATCGATTGTCAAATTGGTCCGCGATGCAGAAAGCGTCAGGGGAAGTGTGACGGTCCGGTTGTCGCTGACGCTGATGCGCGGTGCACGGGTCGCGGTCGCGTTGTTGGTGAGCGTGAGCGTGGCGCTGGTCAGCGTGGCGTCCGAAGTGCCGGAGAACCAGATGCGGCGGGCTTGCGTGACGGGCAACGAAGAGAGCGCGTTGCGGATGCGCAGCAGGCCGTTGGCCGTATTGGCCGGGGTCGGATTCCAGAGCGTGGTAAAATCATACCAGGTCACATCCGTTGCTGCGCTCCATGCGCCAGCACCGGTGATCGTTGCACCCGCGTCCACAACGAGTCGTGCGGGGGAAAGCGTGCCTGTATGGTTGAGCGTTGCAGAGGCCCCGTTTTCGAGAATCACTTCCGAGTCGCCGCCCAGCGCGGCGCAGGCCGTGGTGGGCGAGGGCTGTCCGAGGCACACGAGATCGAGGATCGAGGTACGGTCCGTCCATTCACCTTCGCCTTGGATGGTGAGCGTGTGCGTGCCTGCGGAAAGCCAGCAGGGGACGCTGACAAAATGCTTGGCGAAGAACATCAGCGCATCGTTTATTACGGTGGCGAGCATCGTGTTGTCCAGCGAGACATAGAGGGCGTGCTCATTATAACCACGCCGCATCCAGTGCGTGAAGCTGACGCTGTACCAGCCTGATTCCGTGACGGTTACAGTCTGTTCAATGCGGCCATTGTACTGCAGAATCAACGCCTGTACGCCATGGGGAATCGATCCGCCGCTGGTCCATTCGGTTCCGCCAGAGGGATAGACGAGGCCGACGTGTTGCGGGTAAACAGTCACGGTCCAGGGTGCGATGTTTGCGCCATCCTTGACGTATCTCCACGAATTCGCACTACTGAGCAGATAATTTTCGAAGCTGGCATTTCCCAGCAGGTTGTTCGCCAGGGCCGGTTCACCCCAGGTGACGAGTTGGGCGCCATTCTTGATGGTGATCGCGGCATCGCTCTGCTGCGAGGAGAGGGCGATGAGGGTGCCTTCTGTGGCCTGTAGCGCGGCCATACAGGCGCCGACGCAGAGCGCGCCTGCCCCCTGCTTTTCAATCGTCTGCGTCGCGTAAAGCTCCGTGGAAATGCCATTGGTCGTCCCGGCTGCAGTCACAATCGGGCCTGTGAGGGTGAGTCGGCCTGCGCCGCCGAGCGTAACGCCTGTGCCCTCAAAAAGAAGCGTGTTCACGCTCAATTCGCCGTCAACCGCAACGATACACCCATTGGTCGTAAAACGGGCATCAGAACCAGCGATCCATGCCGTGCGATCACCTGTGGAAGTCAGCCAGTTGGCTGCTGTTTGTGACCACGTTGTTGTTCCTTCGGGTTGCCACGTCAAAACATCTGCGCAAGCAAGATGTACACCCATAAATAGCATTGCGCCGACAAAGGACAGCCGTTTCATATGTAGATCTCCTCAGACAGGTTGACACATCTCCAGGACTTTTAAACACACCCCTACTTTGTATACAGGGAATCCCGACACAATTAAATGCATCACACATAATTAGCATTCTCTATTTCTCGTATAGAGTCAATAAAAATTCG
>Ga0075012_10006258_pt1 | contig 10810 bp, 6 predicted proteins | sample All_14_2_FD_71474 | JGI IMG/M metagenome (GOLD analysis project Ga0075012, IMG submission 71474) | Freshwater microbial communities in response to fracking from Pennsylvania, USA - Allegheny Zone_MetaG_DW_15 | ecosystem: Environmental > Aquatic > Deep subsurface > Groundwater > Drilled... | reverse complement strand
CCCGGCCCGTTATCGCTGATGGTCAGCACCACCTGCTCGCCAGCCAGCCTGGCCTCCGCTACGACAAGGCCAGCTTCCGAACCGGCTGGCCGGCTTGTTATAGCCTTGGCGGCGTTCCTCACGATGTTGGTGATGATGCGGTGCAAATGGTCATCATCCGCCATCACCTGCAGGTCATCCGGGCACGCCACGCGAACCGACACGCCTGGCCATCCCGCGCTGCCCTCAGCCATCGCCTCATCGATGGCCGGTTTGAAGGCGAGGCTGCGCAGGTTGGGCAGCGGCGTTTCGGACCGGCCGTATTTCAGCGTCGCTTCCGCAAGCGTGATCGATCGCTGGATAGCCCGCTCCAGCCGCGGCGCCGCATCGCGCACATGCGGATCGTTCGAGTCCGCCAGGCCGTCCGAAAGGATCTGCGCGGCTGACAGGGAGTTCCTCAGGTCGTGGCTGATCTTCGCAACCGCCTCGCCAAGATCGGCAAGCCGCTTGCGCTGGCGCAACGCCGAGGAAACGGTCCGCTGCATCGTTTCAAGCGCAACCAGCACGCGGCGGATTTCGTCGCTATGGCCATAGGGCAGTTCGATCTTCGCCGCCTCAGGCGCTTCGGAAAAGCGAGTCACGGAATCGGCGATACCCTGCATCGGCCTGACGATGAGACGATAGACGGTGACGTAGACGATCGCGCCCGCAAGTATCGAGAACATCAGGGCGGTGAGGATGATGCCGCCCGCCTGCGCGATCAGCTGCGTCCGCAGCGTCGCCTCGGAGACGATGACTTCCATATCTTCGTAGGGCGTCAGCGCCGGCTTGAATGATAGTTTGAGGTGCCGCTCCTCGCTGGCCGTGAAGTGGGCGAGCGTGTCCGGAAACCAGAGCGAAAGGTCGTCCGGCATGTTCATGCGTACGGGCGTGCCGGTCACCGGCTGTTCGGGCGCCAGGATGGTCTCGCGCTTCTCGCCTGCATCCCCGACGATCGACAGGATGAACAAGCGCTGGCGGGCGATACGCGAGAACTCATTGCTCGCGCGGTGTTCGGGACTGGATTGCGCCGCTGCCGCGACGAGTTCGGCAACGTTCACGCGAGCGGCAAGCCACTCGTTGCGGCGCTCGGCTATCAGGAGCGGAAAAACCAGCACCACGAGCAACAGCACCATGCCCACCGTGTAGAGCAGTAGTTGCCCCGCTACGCCGGTGAAGAAACCGGACACGATGTCAGATGGCTTCACGCCCGCGCCGCTCGCCGCTTCCCGCGGCGCGCTCGCATCAGGCGTATTCGAAGACGTGTCAGCCATGGTTCACCATGACCCTCTTACCCCGCCAAACATGCATGAAGTGAAAAGATTTGTCGCCAGCCTGCGCCATCAAATCAACGGCTTAACCGTGCTCCCCCGCCGCGGCCGCCTCGTATGATCCCGCCACTGGGCGGGAGGGCAAGCTCACGGGCCATTGAACGCCTTGTGTAGCGAACATCGTTCCACGCGTACAAACAAGTGTTTGGTTGGAAACAAAACTGCTATTCTGTTCAAAGCGCGCCGGCATCTGATATGTGCTGCGCTGCACTACAAAAGCATCCAGCCATCAGGGTGCAAAAAGAAGACGGCCTGGAGGAGAGACTACAATGAAATCGGAAAGAACGATTCTTCTGATCGAGGATGACACTGACCTGCGCGAGGCGCTGGCGCGGCAGTTCAACCTTCAGGAAGACTTCAAGGTCGAACACGCCGCCACTGCGGCTGAAGGAATAGATAAAGCCGAAGCAGTGCGGCCGGATCTGATCATTCTGGATGTCGAACTTCCGGATATGGACGGCCGCGACGCCTGCCGGCTGATCCGCAAGCACAAGGTGCTCGCTCCGATTCTGATGCTGACAGGGCAGACCACTGATTCCGACGCTATCCTCGGTCTTGATGCAGGTGCGAACGACTACATCGCCAAGCCGGTTCGCTTCCCCGTCCTTCTCGCCCGCGTCCGCGCGCACATCCGCACGCACGAGCAAAGCGACGATGCGTCCTTCCACCTCGGACCTTACGAGTTCCGCCCGTCGTCCAAGGTGCTGATCGATGAGGCGCAGCGGAAGATCAGGTTAACAGACAAGGAAACCGATATTCTTCGCTATCTTTACAAGGCGGGAGGCAAGCCGGTTCCGCGCGAGGAGTTGATGGCGGAAGTCTGGGGCCACAACTCGCAGGCCACGACGCACACGCTTGAAACGCACATGTATCGTCTTCGCCAGAAGATCGAGCCCAATCCGGGCATGTCACGCTTTCTCATCACCGAAGGCGGCGGTTACAGCCTCCAGCCCTGATTACTGCGCCGCACAAATCGACGTTTATTTCCGCCGGGGTGAAAGCGCCCCCGGATCTTTCGATCCGGGGGAAGTTCTCGGGGGTATCGGAACAAGGCCATGAAAGCCTGTTTCCGATTCAGTGATGCCGTTGGCCGGCATGTGCTGTCGCTGAGCTTTCGAAGCTCGCTCTATCGTTGACGTTCGCGCCACTGTTGCCTTCGCCACGCAGCAAAAAAACAAGCACATGAGGTGATAGGCGCCCCTTGCGCATCCGTCATTTTGGCGCTCTCAATAGCACTCGACCAAACGTTCGTTAGGGCGACATTTTCGCGCTGGCGAGGAGTTCGGCAAAAGACGCTGGCTGTACGCGTCAGGGCCCCGAAGAGGGCTGCAGCCAGCGCCAGAAACGGAGGGAACTAATGAACTTTCAACAGACTATCTTCCTTATTGATAAGGATGCGGCCGCCAACGAATTGCTGGCCCGCAACTTCGAAGCTCACGAATTCATGGTTTATACGGCCACGACGGCCGAAGAATTGCTGCAGATGGTTCGCACCAAACGTGCTGACCTGATCATCCTTGGCGTTGATCTGCCGGACATGGATGGCCGTGATGCCTGCCGTCTCCTGCGCAAGCGCGGCCTGCTTACGCCGGTGCTGATCGTCAGCGATGCGGGTTCGGATGCCGATACGATTCTCGGCCTCGACTCCGGCGCGAACGATTACATCGTGAAGCCGGTGAAATTCCCGAGCCTCCTTGCCCGCGTGCGCGCTCACCTGCGTACGTCGGAAGCAAACTCCAACGCCGTGATCCGCATCGGCCTGTGCGAATTCCAGCCGGGCGATCGCGTGATCGTCGGCGCCGACAAGGTGGTAATCCAGCTTACAGAAAAGGAAACGCAGGTCCTGCGTTATCTCTTCCGCGCGCGTGGCCGGCCGGTGTCCAAGCAGGAACTGCTGGTTGAGGTTTGGGGCTACAGCTCCAAGGTCAACTCGCACACGGTCGAGACGCATGTTTATCGCCTGCGTCAGAAGATCGAACGTCTCGCGCTTGCCGGATGCGTGCTGCGTACGGAAGACAAGGGCTACAGCCTGCTGTCCTCCATCCCCGATCGCGCGGAAGTCCCGCGTGTCAGGATCGTCTCCAGCCAGGATGAAGGCTCCCTGATCCGCGCTGCAGCTCTTCACGCGGCTGAATCGAAAGCGATGATCTCCTCGGTCGGCTGATCGCCGGCGCACCTCCCTTTCCCTTTCTGCCCGAATAAAAAAGAACCCCGGATCGCAAGATCCGGGGTCTTGTTTTAGGTCCAGGGGAAAAAACCCGGCGCCATTTCCAGCGCCGGGCTCCCGCCGTCCTTAGAACTTGATCTGCAACTCCACACCACCCCAACGCGGCATGCGGTAGACTTCGCTGCTGGTCATGCAGGACTCTGCGAGAGAGCCCCGACCGCCATTTCCGTTCGGGTTGATCGTCGTCGCCGGCGTCGATCCGCAGAACGCGAGAGTCTCCGGGATGAGACGGGCCGTCGAAGTCAGCGGGCCGCCTGCAGTGGTGGAAGCAGCGGTCGGGTTTGCCCGACGGAGGCCCTGGGTGCGGCTGTCATACTGATCGTCGTCGAAGATGTTGTTCAGGAAGCCGATGACGGAGAAATGACCATCTTTCGATGTCCAGATCGCGCGTACGTTAGTCAGATCCCATTCCGGCGTCTTGTTGACGTCACGGTTGAAGATTGAAGAATACGTACCATCCTGCCAGTTGTACGACAGCGACGTCACAAGCGAGCCATTGTCGGCCAGGTCGAAGGTATAAAGTGCGTTGATCGACACTTTGTTCTTCGGGCTCAGCGGAAGGATGTTGCCTTTCAGATCCTGACCAATCTGGCCATCAATGATATCACCGGATGCATTGTATCGGGCGCCCGAGACGGTGCCCACCGGCGTGGCGCCGGGGAGGCGTGCAAGCGGGTCGGCGCTGTGCACAAAGCCATACGCCTCCTTGATCTCCGGGTTGGTGTACCCGTAGTTCACGAGCAGCTTGAACTCTTCTATCGGAGCCCACGTCGTTTCGATTTCCAGGCCGGTGGTCTGGACCTTCGGCAGGTTGATCAGAGCCGTGTACGGGTTCTGCGGATCGGGAATTCCGTCATTGTTGGTATCAACAGGCAGTGGAATGACGCCGTTCGGAACCTGATAGCCTTTGTAATCATACAGATACAGATCCGTGTTGATCGTCAGATACCAATCTGGAAAGTTCTGTTTCCAGCCGATCTCATAGCCGTCGAGTTGCTCTTTATCGGCTCCGGGGATTGGCGCGAGCGGGGCGCTGCCGCCGCCCGAGATGAAGCCGCCGCCTTTGTAACCACGGGCGTAGTTGGCAAAGATCAGCGTGTCATCCGATGGCGTCCAATCAAGACGCAGCATACCCGTCATAGCTTGCCAGCTGTCGCGCAAACGACGCTTGCGGTCGCCGGAAATTGGATCCGTGTAGGCGCCAGACGGATTGGCCGCGGTCGCTTCGATAACGCCCGGGGCTCCGTTTGGATAAAGCGAGCTGACGCCGTTGAAGGATGGATCGGTGATGTCCAGACCGGGAAGGTTCAGGCATGTGTCCGTATAATAGCAAACCACGCGGCCGCTTTCTTCCATCCAAGTATAGTCCTTGGAATAGCGAAGGCCGCCGGTCAGCTTAAAGTTGTCGTTGATGGTCCAGTCGGACTGGGTGAACACGCCGTACGAGTTGGAAATGCCCGTGCTCGCTGTCTTCAGAGACAGCGCGTTCCCATTTCGAGTGGGCGTGGGCGTAGACGTGATGTTGGCAAGGTTGAGAGCGCCCGTCAGGGGGTTGATGCCCACGCGAAGAACGTTCGGGGAAAGCGGCGGATTGTTATAGTATTGATAGATTGGCTGTCCGAAGTTCTCCTGGTACGCGTAGAGACCTGCGATGAACTGGACCGGACCGTCATAGTTCGAGAGTACGTTGATCTCGTTCGAGAAGAACGTGCGTTGCTCGTTGTACTCAGTCGTGATCCCCGGCCGCAGCGTCGCGCCAATGCCAGGAGCGTTATAGGACTGGACGGCGGTGCCATCGCCTTCGGCAAAATAGTTATATTTGTAAAAGCCGTAGCCGCCGACATATTTCACGTCGATGCCAGGACCTGCCCAGATCACTTCCAGGGCTGCGTCGTTGGCGCCGGTCAGGGTGGCGGTACCTACGATGTCAGAGCCGAAGGCGTAGCGATCGTTCACCGTCGGGTTGCCGGTCAGGTTGCCGATCTGGGTCACGTTCGTGGCGTTCGGGTTGTATCCAAACGCTGAGCTCAGAGTCGTGGCGGAGCTGCCCGGAGCGAAGAGTCGTGTGTCGTATTCCTGCAGGTTGCCTGCGCTCGTACGCGCGCCGGGCGCACCAACCTTTGTCCAGCCGATGTGGCCCCAGCGAAGGAACCAGTCGATGTCCTCGCCGATATCGCCTTCGAACTGGACTTCGTAGTTGTAGCCATCGCTGCGCAGGCCTTCCGTCTCAAGACCAGCAGCGTTCGTCAGATAGCCTTCGCCCTGATACTCGCGCGAGCCGACAACGCGGTAGCGCAGCCAGTCAGTGATGGGGCCGGAGACCGACAGGTCGACGTTCATCGTCTCGAACGAGCCGGCGCCGATGTTGAACTGGGTTTCCATCTCGTCGGTCGGACGTTTCGAGATGATGTTGATTGCGCCGCCGATGGAGTCACGGCCGTACAGCGTGCCCTGCGGACCGCGCACAACCTCGGTACGCTCCACCATGATCGGGCGGCGCGAGGCAATGGCGAGGATCGAGCTCGGGTAATAGACGCCGTCGACATAGTTCGAAACGCCGGTACGAACGCCGAAGCTGTTCGAGTTGCGATTGACGCCACGGATGCCGATACGGTCCGTTGCAACGTCGAAGGTGAGGCCGGGGGCAAAGTTCGTCAGGTCGGTCAGCGTGGCGATACCGATCTGCTCGCGCGTTTCAGCGGACAGGGCGGTAACGGCGATGCCGATGTCCTGGACAGTCTCTTCGCGCTTCTGGGCGGTGACGACAACGACGTCGCGGCGAGAATCTGTTTCCTGCTCAACCGCGGCGTCAGCTTGCGGATTGGCTTGAATGGTTTGCTGGGCCGTGGCTGTCGGTACGATGCTCAAGCCGAGCATCAACGCTATCGCCGAGGCGCCCTGCAGCGCGTAAGTCTTCATTAGTTACCTCCCCTGGCGTCGCCCTGATGCGACGTCTCAATTGCGCCCGTCATGATGGATTCGTGCCACCTAACAGTCGTTAGGCCGAGCCAATCACCGCTCGCACTGCACAAGCAATAAAGGCCGCGACGCGGCATGCACGAACGCAAGAGGACGTGACAAAATTGCATCACGACGACGTGAGCGCCAATAATCGTTTGTTTTCGTTGTAGAATTTATGGAGCGCGTGACAGGGGCTATCGCGCCATGCAGCCGGAAACTCGCAAGTGATTACTATGGACGCGACGTAATGGTGCGTTCCCGAAATTTAGACTTGGCCTGCAAGAAAATGTGTTCGCGGTGGCTTCCGCAGCGCCGACGCGCCTTCCAAAAGCAAACACGCAGCCAGCTTTTGCTGACTGCGTGTTCCCGCTCTTGGACTGTTAGGAGACAATCGGCTTCGTCTATTTCTTCGTGTGGGTCACCGCGTTCAGGTCAGTACCCTTCGTTTCGCTCAACGCCAGCACAGCCATCAATGTCAGCGCCGCCGCGATCGCGATGTACACGCCGACATACATGATGCCGTAGCTCTCCCACAGCATCGTCGCGATCAGCGGGGCAAGCGCGCCGCCGAGAATGGCGCCGACCTGATAGCCCAGCGACGCTCCGGAATAGCGGACGTGAGTGCTGAAGAGTTCGGTGAAGAAAGCCGCCTGCGGACCATACTGCAGGCCCATGAAGACCAGGCCGCCTGTAATACCGACGGTGATCAGCATGAAGTCCTTGGTGTCCATCAGCGGGAACAGGGCAAAGCCCCAGAGACCCGACAGGATTGCGCCGGCAATGAAGATGCCCTTACGGCCGAACCTGTCCGACATGCTAGCCGCCCAGAATTGGACGGGAATCTGGATAGCAGATGCGATCAGCACGGCAGCCAGCATGGTGTTTCGATCAAGACCAAGGCCCGCCTTGGACGCGCCGTAGGCAATCACGAAGGCGATCAGGATGTAGAAGGATACCTGGATCGACAGGAAGGCGCAGGCCGCCAGCATGATGCGGCCCGGATAAAGCCGGATGGCTTCGAGAATGGGCGAGCGCTGGGCCTTCTTCTTCGGCGTCGGAATGCCGCTCCTGGCGGCTTCCTCACGCTCGAGCTGCTTGGCCTTCTCCAGGGCTTTGAAGGCGGGTGTGTCCTCGAGGTGGACCTGCACATAGATCGAGATCCCGATAAGGATGGCGCTGGCCAGGAACGGAATGCGCCAGCCCCATTCGGTGAAGGCCGGCTCGGGGATCGTGCTGGAAACCGCCAGGAAGGCGAGGTTGGCGAGGATAACGCCCGCCGGAGCGCCCGCCTGCGCATAGGCGCCATAGTAACCGCGTTTGGCCGGTGGAGCGCTTTCAGTGACCAGAAGCGTTGCGCCGCCCCACTGTCCGCCGATCGCCAGACCCTGCACGAAACGCAGAAGGACAAGCAGCAGCGGCGCCGCGATCCCGATCGTGTTGTAGCTCGGCAGCAGGCCGATCAGCGTGGTGGCCACGCCCATGATCAGCAGGGCGATGACCAGCACCTTCTTGCGCCCGATGCTGTCGCCGAAGTGGCCGAAGATGATGCCGCCCAGCGGACGCGCCAGAAAGCCGATGGCAAAGGTGGAGAACGACGCGATCAGCGCCACGAAGGGAGGCATGTCGGCCGGGAAGAACAGCGCTGGGAAGATCAGCGCCGCCGCAGTGCCGTACAGGAAAAAGTCATACCACTCGATGCTGGTGCCCGCGAGCGCGGTCAGCGCCACCTTGCGGATGTTGCGGTCCATCTGCTTTTGCGAGAGCTCGGCCGGCTGGCCAGTCGCTGCCGTTTCCATCATTTCCCCCTTTGTTTATGGGATTTTTTTAGCGCGTGAAACCAACCACCGGAAGGCAGACATCCTCCTCCAAGCGTGGCCGTGTCCGTCAAACTCCCCCAAGATCGTCAGCGGAGACCGGCTACCGTCGTGTGTTTGCGGCAGCCGGCCTCGCGCCGTGTCGTCAGTGGTTGTTATTCGCCATCCGGAACGTCAACGCCAGCGAATGTCGGTTTCTCGACCGGGTGCGGACGCCCGGCGCGGTCCAGCGCACGCGCGCCGCCCATGATGCCGAGGAAGCCGTAATTGCCCTCATGGCAGGCGTATTCGTAGAGCGGCTCGTTCGAGACGATCAGCGACATCTCCCCACCCCAAGGCGAGGTATAGAGCGTTGGATCTTCAACCTTGAATTCGTAGAAGATCTCGTTGTCCGACCAGCGCGTGTAGCGCTCGGTCACGACGCCCGCCGGCGAGATGTAGGAGCGCTGCTTCGGGTGCGAGTTGACGGTCTTCACCACCAGCGTCTCGCCCTCATACCAGCCGACTGAATCGCCACCCCATTTCGGGATTTCCTTTGGGCCGTGCTTGGCTTCGGCAGCCGACTGCACGATCGGGATCACGCGCACGTCGTGGATCATCTCGGTCAGGATCATCACCGACCCAGGCGATTGCACGATCTGGTACGTGTTGTTGTACAGGCCGTTGTTCATCACCGGGCCTGCGCTGCCGGTGAAGCTCATCAGGCAGCGCTCGGGTAGGGGGCGCACTTCATAGTCGTCATAGTGAGCTGCACGGGTGTTCGCGGCGATCCCGGCCGCGCTGTACGGGATTTTGCCGTCCGCCGGGCTCGTGATCCAGGACGAGCGATACTCGCCCTTCACCTGCGCATAGTGCTTGCCCGGATCCAGCCAGAAAGCGTTGTAACCGCGGTTGGCGTTCTTGTCGGACAGCAACTCGCGCGACGACTCTTCATCCAGCTTCGATACGCCGGCTTCCTGCGCATAGACGCCGGTGTAGATGTTCCGCCGCACAGCCGCTTCGGCTTCCTTCTCGGTCATCACGAGATTGGGGATCGTGGCGGGGCGCTGCATCGCTGTCAGCGAGATATTGGTCCAGAAGCCCTGCAGATCCGGCACGCCCCAGCTGGTCTTCGGCCGGGTGTAATCCGCGCCCGACTTGGGGGCCTCAGCTTGCTGGGCTGCGGCTGCGGGCGCGGCGACGATCATGCCCGCAACCAGCAGCTTCGACAGTAATCTCATAGTCTTCCTCCGTTTTGGCCGCTTGCGTGGCGGCCCCTTGTTATGCGCCGGCTCCCGCCAATACGTTTTGGGGGAGCCGGTCTATCGTTGAATAGCAGGTCGACTATTCGCCATCCGGAATGTCGACGCCGGCGAAAATCGGCTTCTCGATCGGGTGCGGGCGGCCTTCGCGTTCAAGCTTGCGAGCGCCGGCGAGAATGCCTTCGAGCGCGTAATTGCCCTCGTGGCAGGCATACTCGTAAAGCGGCTCGCTGGAATGGTTCAACGACATCTCGCCGCCCCATGATTCCTTGTAGAGCTTCGGGTCTTCGACTTTGAATTCATAGAAGAGTTGGCCGTCGGACCAGCGCGTATAACGCTCCGTCACCTTGCCGCCCGGCGAGATGAACGAACGCTGCTTCGGGTGCGAGTTCACGGTCTCGACGACCAGCGTGTCGCCCTCATACCAGCCAACCGAGTCGCCACCCCATTTCGGGATTTCGCTCGGGCCATGCTTGGCTTCGGCGGCCGATTTCACGATCGGGATCACGCGCACATCGTGGATCATCTCAGTGAGGATCATCACCGAGGTTGGCGATTGCACGATCTGGTATGTGTTGTTGTACATCCCGTTGTTCATCACGGGGCCGGCGCCGCCGGTAAAGCTCATCAGGCAACGCTCGGCCAGTGGACGGATCTCGTAGTCGTCAAAGTGCGTGGCGCGCGTGTTCGCGGCGATGCCTGCGTCCGTGTACGGGATACGGCCATCGGCCGGGTAGGTGATCCAGGACGAGCGGTATTCGCCTTTGACCTTGGCGTAGCTGGCGCCCGGATCCATCCAGAAGGTGTTGTAGCCGCGCGAGGGGTTCTTGTCGGCCAGCAGTTCCTGCGAGGATTTTTCGTCGACCTTGGATGCGCCGGCTTCTTCGGCGCGAGCGGCGGTGTAGGTGTTACGCTTGGTCAGCGACGCGGCTTCCGCTTCGGTCAGCACCAGCTTGGTCGTCAGCGGCGTACGCTGCATCGACGTGAATGATGTGTTGCTCCAGAAGCCCTGAAGGTCCGGAACGCCCCAGCTGGTCTTCGGTTTGGTGTAAGCGGCGCCCTCTTTCGGCGCATCAGCCGGCGTAGTGGTTTGGGCGGCTGCCGCAGGCGCGGCAACGATCATACCGGCCAGCAACAGCCTGGACATCAATCTCATCGGGTTCCTCCGCTGTCTTACCGCTTGTCCACGGTTAAGCGCAGCGCACTATGGCGCCGACG
>Ga0075012_10006257_pt1 | contig 10811 bp, 10 predicted proteins | sample All_14_2_FD_71474 | JGI IMG/M metagenome (GOLD analysis project Ga0075012, IMG submission 71474) | Freshwater microbial communities in response to fracking from Pennsylvania, USA - Allegheny Zone_MetaG_DW_15 | ecosystem: Environmental > Aquatic > Deep subsurface > Groundwater > Drilled... | reverse complement strand
GTGCTAAAGGTTTCAAGTCTAAGGTTTGGTGCCGGTCTACCTGTTTCTGGAATAAATGAGCACATACCGTTAGTGTCAAACACGAACCCGTGAAACGGACATGTTATGCAGTTATTTATGACTTCGCCCAGGCTAAGGCTTGCCGATCTATGAGGACAAACATCTGACTGCATAATCACTGTGCCGGTTGAATCCCTCCACAAAACGAACTTCTGTGAAAACAGATCAACTGCAACCGGTTTTTTGCCGATTTCGTCGCTTGAGGCTACTACATACCAGGCGTCCGGTAGTTGCATAAAACACCTATTAAAATTGTACGGAACAGTTGCGAGCCTGACAATTTTTTCGCTGCATCTACAATCATATGTCTATGTGAACTTCGGGTGAACGCTAATTGTTGCTGTCCGAGGTGAAGATTGACGCACGGATTGCTAATTGTAGACAAATTATCTTGCCCGGGATTAATATGGGAGAAATCTGTTACGGTGATCGCCGAAGCCGCTGGTATCAGAAATGGTGCCGAGCAAGTGGTGCCAGTTGGATAATCGCGGCAGTGTGATTGTTTAGTAGAATTCGGTTCGTTATGCAAAAGCGGATTGGTAAACTAGAATTCGCAAAACCCGCAAACCATGCGGTCACAACTCATAGAAGCTTATCGTTGACGATTGCACTCAGGCAAAGTGAGCACGCGAATTCCGTACCGTTGCATTTTCACGAGTACGACGAATTTATATACAGCCCTAATGGTGTCAATAACATCACATGGAGGAATTCGAATTTTAGCCTGGATACAAAACTGCTTCCAACGACCGTCTTATGGACGCCAGCGGGAATCAGACATTCCGCCTCCTGGGACTCCGCATGGTACAGCGTGGGTGTGCTCCTGAACAAAGAAATTTTCGATAGCTCACTTCGTATCTTAGGTGTGAGCAGACCTACTCAGACTGTCTTCTTTCAAGCGGGTGAGGAACTCACCATGTTGTTACAACTGGCATTATGCCAGTCTTGGCTCGAACGAATTTCGCTCGATGATGAATTTGCTCGAGCATTGGCGATTGTCCTATCTAAGGAGATTGTTAGTTGCTATCGGCATAGACCTCTGGAAGCAAATGGCTCTGCTCAAACTCTTTCGTTCGAAAAGTTACTTGAGTTCATCGATGCCAATCTGGCAGTTGACCTGTGTTTAAAAGATCTGGCTCAGATCGCAAATCTAAGTCCTCATCACTTCTCGCGCTTATTTAAAATGAGTACTGGATCCTCTCCTTACCAGTATGTTGTATCACGGCGATTGCGACATGCCCTGCCACAGCTCTCAGCTCGAGAGCTGTCTATCGATGAGATTGCAAGAACGTCTGGATTCTCTTCTGCATCGAGCTTTGCGAAGGCCTTCAAGCGGGTGTACCGGGTCTCACCATCCTTGTATCGAAAAAATCTGGCGTTAGAGTAATCGTCCAATATCGGCAAAGTCCATTCTTGCTGTTTTTCGATCTTTGCTGATCTTTTCTTTGATTTTGAGGAATAATCAAAGCTCGATTGGTTTGGATGAGGAATTTTCTGCTGTGAGTATGCGTGATATGTTTCAACCATTTTCACTGAAAGAACTGGAATTAAAAAATCGCATAGTGATGGCTCCCATGACCAGGCTCAGGGCAATGGAAGATGGTACGCCGTCGGATGTTATGGCAGATTACTACCGACGGCGTGCGTCGGCCGGCTTGATAGTGACGGAGTGCACGATGGTCTCTCCATTGAGTCACGGATACATGTTCTGTCCGGGTATCTATAAGACTGATCACGTGCAAGGTTGGTCCCAGATTACTGAGAGAGTTCACCGGGAGGGCGGCGTAATATTTCTGCAGATCTGGCATTCGGGTCGCGTCGCGCATCCGTATCTGCTTGAGGGGAGAGATCCGGTCGCACCATCTGCGGTGGCTGGCTCGGGAGACCTTCATACCCCCAGAGGAAAGGTTGATTTGCCGACTCCGAAAGAATTGACTTCGGACGAGATTGCTAAAACTATTTCTGAATTTCAAACTGCCGCAGAATTTGCTAGGCTGGCGAACTTCGATGGAATTGAGATTCATGGCGCTTTCGGATACCTTATCGATCAGTTCTTGCAAAATGTTAGCAATAAAAGGAACGACTCCTACGGCGGAAGTTTAGAGAATCGAGTCCGCTTTCTCGAAGAGGTTGTATCCGTCGTAACTAGTGTGTATCCGGGTCGGACCGGAGTAAAACTGTCTCCGTCCAATACTTTTTACGGGATGGGAGATTCCGATTCACAGGCTCTTTTCAGATTTGTTTTAGATAAATTGAATGCATACGACTTAGCATATGTGCACCTAATGGAGCCGAGCCCGGCTGACCTGAATGCCGGAGCGCAAATTAAGAATGTAATTACGACGTTCCGATCGTCCTGTGCGCATCCAATTATTTCAAATGGTGGTTATGATAAACCGAAGGCGCAGCAAGTACTAAGTGATGGACTGGCCGATCTTGTCTCTTTCGGACGCCCGTATATTGCAAATCCAGATTTGGTCTATCGGTATCAGAATGACATTGAGCTTAGCGAATCGGACCCGCGAACGTTCTATGGCCAAGGTCCCGAGTCTTACAAGGGTTATACGGACTATGAGACAGTCGGTGTTTCGATTTAGGGTAAATTAGGGGACTAGAAGCTAAATGTCTATCGATAGAATTCTCGTAAGTATTGTTTCGCTTGTAACCATATTCGGTGCCTTCATCTTCGATTGGGATAAAACGCATATCTTCAATCCGGACTGGCCGGCTCATGCAAAGTTTCATAATGGCCAGACCATGAGCATGGGAGTAGCTTTAGGGTTACTTTCACTCTGGCTGTTATGGCGAAAAAAGAAAATCTCAAGTTTTGATTTTAATCTTGCCGTTGTGATAGCGTCTCTGTACTGGGTTACACAAGCTTCCGCCATTCTTTATCCCGGAACAGCCTTCTTTGACCCAAACACTGTCGATCTTCCACGGTCGCATGTCTTTGGATTTCCCGTGCAAGTGGTTCTGCAGATGGTTTTGTACCTCTTACTGGGAGGTGGATTGATAGTACGAGCGGTGAATAAAAGCTCCGAAGGTTCAGGAAATTAGATTTGAATCAGAGCTACTGGAATTAACCGGAGGAAGTTCAGGCAGATCCGGATCTACATGTCCCGAGATCGACCAGCCGGTCTTTAAGCCGAGAAGGAACCAGCCCAGCGCGAATACGCCAATAGCAAAAATCGTATCTCCTATTACTCTCAGCCATCGCAAAACATTCATGGTTGGAGTTTGCATAAATTCGGCAGATCGCGCGTACCAGAGTCCATGCTCTACGCTAGCCCAAGTTTGCAATAATCCGACCGGTAGAAGACTAATAAGCACCATCAGCCCCAGACCAATATTGATCGCCCAGAAGGCAAATTTTACGGCACCAGGTTTCCACAAGTTGCGCGTTGCAAGTCCTTTCAGGCAGAAAAGCATCAATCCGATCGCGAGCATTCCGTACACGCCGAAAAGCGCAGTATGACCGTGTACCGCTGTGGTATTCAAGCCCTGCATGTAGTACAAAGCTATGGGCGGATTTATAAGGAAACCGAACAATCCTGCACCGACCATGTTCCAGAAAGCTACGGCTACGAAGAAATTAATCGGCCAACGGTAGGCCTTGACCCATGACTGGGCTTTGCTCAACGTTAGATTTCCATACGCCTCGAATCCTATTAGAATCAACGGCACAACTTCCAACGCGCTGAAAGTGGCTCCCCATGCAAGAACTGGCGTCGGAGTTCCCGAGAAGTAGAGATGGTGCATCGTACCGATAATACCGCCTGCCAGAAATATAATCGTTGAGAAAAGCACGCTGGCTGTAGCTGTTCGATGAGCCAACAATCCCATCCTTGTGAAGAGAAAAGCTATTACTACTGTTGCGAATACCTCGAAGAATCCCTCCACCCACAGGTGGACAACCCACCAGCGCCAGTATTCAGCGATGGCAAGGTTTGTGTGGCGACCGTACATCAGTCCTGCACCGTAAAATACGGCTATCGCTATCGAGGCAATTAAGAAAAGCAGTAGCAGGCTTTTGTTTTCCTCAGGGCGCCTGAATGCTGGTATCAACGCACGTGTCATCAGACCCAGCCAAATAAATAGACCCGCAAACAAAAAAATCTGCCAGAACCTACCCAAGTCGACATACTCATATCCCTGGTGTCCAAACCAGAAATTGGCATCCAATCCCAGTTTCTGTTGAACTCCCAACCACTGTCCGGCCATCGAGCCGATCACGATTACAAGTAAACATGCAAAAAGAATATTCACCCCGGTTCGCTGAAATTTAGGCTCATAGCCTGAGACCGCCGGAGCAATAAACAATCCGGTGGCTAACCACGTTGTTGCAATCCAAAGAATTCCAAGTTGTGTATGCCAGGTCCGGGTCACAGCGTATGGCAACCATTGCGAAAGTGGAATGCCATAGAACCCGGACCCTTCTACTCCGTAGTGCGCAGTCACCGCGCCAAGACCGACCTGTACAACCAGCAATGCACCAGCTGCCCAGAAGTATTTTTGAGTTGCCTGCATTGAGGGTGTTGGGGTCAGTGCCAATAATGGATCATGATCCGGAATCTGGTGCGAGTGTTCCGCTTCGCGTCCACGCTCTGCTGCGAAGTACCATGCCAGTGCTCCAATGCCGGCGAGCAGAAAGACGAAGCTTAAAACAGACCAGACTATTATCGCTGCGGCAGGCGCATTTCCAATCAATGATTCCGCCGGCCAGTTGTTGGTGTACGTTACATCGCTTCCCGGTCTGTTCGTAGAGCAAGCCCAAGCCGTCCAGTAAAAGAATCCGACCAGTTGTTTCATTTTGACTGGATCCTTAATTGCTTGCGGTTGCAATGCATAAGCGTCTCGCAATTGACTCATAGTCGAATCGCCTGTGAACAGAGCCGAATAATGTTTTCCAACTTCCTCTATGGCAGAGGACTCGTCGGCGCTTATCGTTATGGATCGGGTTTGCAGATCAAATCTGTTTGTTCGAATTAGATTCTTAAGACGCTCTTTTAGCGCTGCTTGCTTTTCCGGCTCCAATTTAGAGAACTCTATACCGAAGTCCTTCTGCGCCCAGCGATCAAGAATAAACACGAGTTCTCTGTGTAAGAAATCCGCAGACCAATCAGGAGCGACATAAGCGCCATGTCCCCAGACAGAGCCGACTTCTTGCCCGCCAATTGATTGCCAAACGCTTTGACCTTCCTTTATGTCGTCAGCAGTAAAAACAACTTTTCCATCTTCCGTACGTATCTGGTCAGGTACCGGCGGAGCTTGCATGTAGACTTCATAACCGAAATAGCCCAATACCAAAAAGGAAAAACCAACGACAGCGGCAAAACCGATCCATAACCTGGAGTAACTCATGATTGCAACCTCTAATTGATCCATTCGGCGATGGCAATAGGCCGTTCCTGCCCTTGGGGCGCCGCCACGTTTTCAAGTTCATAAGCGTTTTGGACCGGCGCGCGGTCATGGCGTGGGCGGAATACCTTTGTCGAAGTTTTCGAAGATCATGCGATCCAGTTTAAACGAATCCGGTTGAATGGCAAATTCGCCCGAGAACGGATTTCCGAAAATGAATACTAGAAGCACGTTGAGCGCGAGTGTCATTGCGACGAGAACGGTCATGAGAATTTGCGCTCTTAGGTTTCGCACTCCAAAAAAGTAAGTGAACATCACCGTGAAAATCGCGCCGACAATTAGCACTGTCCACATGATCGGATTTACTCCGTGACTCGCGCTGACGATCCTGGTGCGGCGATTCTGAGTCATAGTGCAAATTTCGTTTACGAGTTGCTGATGAAGAGTTTTTTCGCTTTCAGTTTCTGGAGCGTAATTTGTAATTTCCTTCCAGATCGACCAGACCGTCTTAAACGCCGTGACACTATACTTGCCTGTCTGCATGGCCTGCCATTCATCATTGATGACCGCGTCCGCGTACTGATTGCAGAGTGACTTTATCTTTACTTTCTTTGTGCTGGGCAGTCCGTCCGAGCACAAATAAATATTGCATAAACCGCTCGCTTCCTGATCTACAAGCACTCTCAACTCTTGTGTATGCTCCATCGCATCGACGACAACGAAACCAAGCAATACAGCATATAAGGTCCCGACCACCGATAGCAGATAACCCGCCACTTCGTGATATGACGAGAGTGCATCAACCCCGACTCGTTTGCGCACGAGGAGCATTCCACCAACTGCCAGCAGCGTGGCGGAAACTACAGACAATAGACCGAAGATGTATGCATTCATGACAATTACCATACTGTTTATGTTGCGCCGGTCAGCAAGAAAGCTGGTGCGACGTTCAGTATGATTTAGCGAGCGGTCTTTTGCAATTTCCCGGAGGATGTTTTGGAATAAATCGCTGAAGTCTTTGTTGTTTTCGTTTTAGGCGATGTTGCAGTTTGCTCTGTAGTTGGTTTATTAGAAATTACTCTGGCGAGGAGCAATCCGGAGCCGAAACCGATTAGGAGAACAGCCCAGAATGTCGTGCTTGCAGGTAAGAATTCAAGACCGGAAACAACGTTCATTCCGAGCACACTGCTCATTGCTGTGATCGGAAAGAAGATTGCTGCAAGTATGTTTAGTCGATGCGATGAAACGGCCATCTCGTATGTTCGCTGGGATTGCTGCTCCGCTCGTTGTGCCACCATAAAATCGAGACCGTTTTTCGCGTCAGTGTGCAGAAGTTCAAACGTTCTCTCCAAATCGCTTGCCGAGTCGCGTGCGACAATTAGTTCTGGGTCATCGGGAACTGCTTCGCGAGCCTGTTGAAGCGTTGCATGCAGGTTGCGTGAGGTGCGATGCAAAGGCGCGATCGCCTGTAGCATGCAAAAGTAATCAGACGCGCAAACGGCCACCTGCAGTTTTCTTTCCAGCTGTTCGGCGTGTTGCGTGAAGTCAGCAATATGCTTTTTCAGTAAGTGCATGGTGTCGCCGCTGCAATTCCATGCCCAACGACCACTAGTGTCGCGCCATAAAATGCGAGCCCGGCGCTCAATATCGTCTGGTCCGGGCGGTTCGTGCAAAACAATAACCAGGTGTCCGTCAGCAGTCATAATCCTTTGCTTGCCGGCGGTTTCGCCGAATCGACTGCGAATCTTAAGAGGGACTTTCCAGTCCTCCGGCACTATTGTTTTCATATTTCGTGTCTCTTCTTTTCACTTTGTTTTCTCTGCTTTCTTCAAACCCATTCTCGCTGGAGCGAGTTTAAGAGCGCTTTAAGAGAACATTCAAACAAAATGAATTTGGAGACAAAACACATTCACTCGTTTCTCATTGGCTAGGTTAAGTCACCATAAACGGTACCAGAGATTTAATGCAAGTTTAATTGAGCGTGAACATTCTATGGCTCTCGATTCCGATTCTATCACCGCCGCATTTAGCTTGAAATTACCGGTCGTACGATTTGACTCTCGCGACAGTAAAAGCGAGTCAACACTTTTTGATCTGTGGGACGTAGGTCTGAGGAACCAGATGGTTCAAATAAACTGCAGTTATGAACCAACTCCCCAACATTATCACAAGCGTAAGATTGTTTGCTGCGATCGCGCTGATCTGTTTTTCGTTAGTGGATGCTGAACTGGCGCGCGCTTCCTTTCTCACTCTGTTCGCTTTCGGTGGCGTTTCAGATATGCTTGATGGCTGGACCGCTAGAACATTCAATTGGTGCAGTGACTTCGGCGCACGTCTGGATAGCATATCTGATCTCGTGTTCTATCTCGCCGTTGTTGTCTTTCTCTCACTCCATGCCGCGCCGCTGTTCGCGCCATCCTACCCATATCTCGCGGTCGGTTTGTCTCTGCAACTTTTTCACTGGTGGCTTGCTCAATTTCGGCACGGCTGTTATCCCGCATATCACAGCTCGTTCTCAAGGCTTTGTGCCTACGGGATGTTTTTTACGATGCTCGCATTTTGGTATCTAAAACTACCTATTTTTCTCAGTGCGATGATCATTGCCTGGATTGTTTGTTGTCTGGAGGGAATAACTATTACGCTAATCTTAGGTCGAGCGGAGACTAATGTGAGCAGCGTCAGTTCCGCCCTGGCTCTACGCAGAAACCATGCACGAACGATACCTCAAACAATTAGTCAAAGTTTTTGATCGAACCTTATCAGTTGATGTTCAGAGGTAAAACCAGCACGCTCCAGGCTCCGCTTCGATGCAACGTTGTCGACGCTGCAGCCGGCAATCGGTTGCCATCCCTGAGCCAAGCAGAAGTGTTTCAGGTGTGATACCACAGCGGCACCGTAACCAGTACCACGGAAGGCTGGCGCTACTACCATTCCGATATCGTAACTATTTCGGCAGGCTACGACACGCTTGATTATGCCGCATGCGACGGCCTGGCTGTCTGTGTAGTAGAGAAACAGCCTCGCATGTTCCTCGTCGAGGTATGATCTGATTTCGTCCTCACTATCGAAAAATCCATCATGTACTGCCTTTACTACAGATAGGCGATCTGTCGTTGCAAGCTGCGCCTCGAGCCCGACATCGATCACTGAATTGTTGAAACTTCTAAACAAATGAGCGACTGTTTTCGACTCCCACCCTAGACTCGAGCATGCGTTAGTCATTACGGAATCGAATGACTGACAAAGAGCCGCTTCAGCTCCGGTTAAACTAACGACCGACTCGAGCACTGCCGTTTCATCAACGGGGGATGTTGGATAAACGAAAAACTCAACGATGCATGAATCTCTGACGAGTGCATAACCGCACTTCGCACCATCGCACTCCAGCTCAATCAACTCCGCTTCTCTCGCCAGACTTTCAAGATAACTCTCTTGCGCATACGGGCGACGCAGTAGACATTCGCGACGGAAGTTTTCGTCGGGAATTGTTTTTGTTCGGCGTATTTTTATTTCTTTCGGATCCATGTCTATTTGAGAGCAACGAGAGCGACTTTAGGTTAATGTCTCCAGGTATTCTACACGCAATTCAATCAGCTGAGTAAGCGCGTCGGTTTATACTGTTGTAGTTCCAAACCTATGCATGCAGCTGATTTGTCTGCACAATTTATAAAACGGGCCATGTGAAATACGTTCTGAGGCGTTTGAGCCTCTCAAGCTGTCAATTCACGGGGCTCAAAAGGTCTGGCTCTAGTTAGCGGCTTCTAAAGTAAACGCTCTATGCTCACTGAGGTTAATGATGCGCGAACGAATATCCCGAAGGTCTTTACTAATGCAGGCTGGAGTTGCCGGGTTGATTGCAGCCACCGGAGCACCGCCCGCGGAGGCACGCAAGAAAACAGTCGTATTGCCGGCACAGTTTGAGAAACTCGATCATGAACGCTACATGCGGTTAGCCATCGCGCAAGCGAAAAAGGTTGTCGATTGTCCATTCGGGGCTGTCATCGTCAACGCCACCACAGGCAAGGTCGTATCTGAAGGCTGGGTACGGATGGATAAAACTCCGATTTGGCACGGTGAGATGACTGCCATTCTGGGTTGTCCGGGCAGCAGCGATGATTTCAAATGGCAGGATATGTGCTTATATACGACCGGCGAATCCTGTCCTATGTGTCAGTCGGCAATCGTCTGGACAAAGATGCCGCTCGCCGTTTATGGCAGTTCTATTCCATTCCTTCAGACTTGTGGATTCGGTCAAATAAACATTCGAGCCCAGAAAATAGTAGATGCTGCACTTTTTGACTACGGCGACTGCACCATAATTGGTGGCGTACTCGAGAAGGAATGCAATGCTTTATTCGAAGCGGCAAAGAAAATGCCGGATGCTCCTTAACGATTAAATGCTTCCCCCGGTAGACATTACGACTGAGTGGAGTACTATTAACTAGCGGATTGTGGACCTTCAGGTAAATCAAATCATTACGGACATGCACTCACTCGACTTCATTCCAATATGGCTGGTATTCACTATTTTTCTGGTATCGGCATTCCTCTGCGTCGAACTCGGATTCCGCTTCGGAAAGTATCGCCGAGATGTTCATGCGCAGGAACCGGAAACCGCCATTAGTGCGATGATTGCATCGACGCTTGCGCTTCTGGCATTTATTCTTGGTTTTACATTTAACATGGCAGCCAATCGATATGAAGAAAGAAGAGCAGCTGTCCTTACTGAAGCTAATGCTATTGGGACTACCTATCTGCGAGCGGATTTTCTGGAGCCCCCTAGCAGAGACCAAGTTAAAAAGTTGTTGCGCGAGTATGTCGCTATGCGGATCAACATCGAACCCCATCAGGTCGAAGAGTTCCTGCCAAAGGCAACTCAGTTGCAGAATGATTTATGGGCTGAGGCGGCAGCCGCAGCAGCTAAACACCCTACGCCGATCACTGCGACGTTTGTGAACACACTCAATGATTTGATCGATAGTCATGAAACTCGCGTCACTGCTTTGTATTCTCGAGTGCCTCCGGTAGTTTGGATTTGTTTGCTTCTGATTACCGCGTTGTCGATGGCGGGGATCGGTTTTCAATGTGGACTATCAGGACACAGAACATTCTTCGGAACCGGAATTCTAGTTTTGGCATTCGGACTAGTGATGATGCTCGTCGCTGACCTTGATCGCCCTCTTGAAGGTATTATCAAAACGCCACAAAGGCCGATGCTTGATCTGGCTAAGTCGATTGGTCCTCCATAAAACTCTCGAATCAAGTTTTCTTCAGCGCTTGATGAGACCGCAATTGTCAATGTGTCAAAATTATTCGCATTGGTAAGTCTCTGTTCTAATTTCGAGAGCCTGGAAGATAGTGATCGGAGTCAATAGGAATTTTCTTTGCCTGCG
>Ga0075012_10006254_pt1 | contig 10812 bp, 11 predicted proteins | sample All_14_2_FD_71474 | JGI IMG/M metagenome (GOLD analysis project Ga0075012, IMG submission 71474) | Freshwater microbial communities in response to fracking from Pennsylvania, USA - Allegheny Zone_MetaG_DW_15 | ecosystem: Environmental > Aquatic > Deep subsurface > Groundwater > Drilled... | reverse complement strand
TGATTACCGCTGAATAGGGGCGCCTATGGCAGTGCCAATTCAAGGGCCAACATGATATCCGTCCGTGGGAGCAACCCATGCGATTGGTGTGTCGAGCGCGGGGTCATATCGACCGTTAACAGTGAATTTCCCTACTATGCCGCTTCCTGCCGCAACGTAACGTTGGCAAATTTCTTTGCCCAGCATTGGCTCCATAGCCTGAGCAATTTGATTGAAGGCCGCTTCGTCCATTGCGACTGTGTCCCCGCCCACGGAGATTTTCGCCTGCATCAAGTCCTTCTTGTCCAGAAAGGAGCATATTGTGTCGCCCTTGATGTGGGCCGATGCTGAAATGCGCATGGTAGCGGGGCCGGCGGGCGTAGGCCCCAAATACATGATTCCTTCTGATCCGTATCCGAATTGCGCGCTACCTGAATAGCTTGCCAGGGCTTTGCATGTCCGTGAAGCCGCATTTGGAAAGCTGCACTCCAGCTTCCCTGCGAGCGCTGGCGCTATTGGATTGCGGGCGTTGATTTCCGAATCCGCCGTTGCGGTGGCACCAACAGGCGCGTGCCAACGATCCCATGCAACCAAGCCGCCGCCGCCGGCGAGCCCGATGCCCACTGCGCCGAGCAGTATGGACATATCGTTCATGACGTGTGGACCTCTGGTGTATGCGTCCATACTTCCCGAAAAAACTTAATCTCGCGTTGATGCCCACGCTCGTCCGCCGTTCGCGCGGCATACCCACTTCCTTCCCTTGCGGGAGGGAAGGAGGAGACGTTACATTTTCCGACAATTGGCGGCGTATCCGGCACAACTGCGCGACAACCGGCCCCTAGAGCGGTGTCATCGAAACAGTCACCGGAGCGCCAACCCCATGTCCCGTATCGTCAGCGGCATCGCCGCAGCCTTCACGACTTTCGCTCTTTTTGCAGTAGCCAATGCTTCTGCGCCGCACCCCATTCCCCTGCCGATGGTTTCCACGACCGCCAATGGCCAGCCTATCCTGCTGAAGCAGATGACGGTGACGGCGACCCCGCTTTAAGAGGCGAGGAAGTCGGAGCGAACCGCACGGGGCGGTGCTGTCGGGGAGGGCTTAGTCGGACGTCGGCTGTGTGGCTGTGGCCGTGGATGTGCCTGACGTGGCAGCCGGTACGCCGACACGCAGTGTCTTCAGTTGCGCGAGCCGTGCGCGGAAAGAGGCGAGTTCGCGACCGGTGAGTTGAGCCGCCTGCGTGAACTTCACCGACATGGGGTTCACGTTCACGCCATTCTTGTAGAGTTCGTAATGGAGATGCGGGCCGGTCGAGAGGCCCGTGGAGCCGACATAGCCGATCACCTGCCCGCGCCGCACGCGCTGGCCTACCGCAGCCGAGATCGTGCTCATGTGGGCGTAGCCGGTGGCAAGGCCGCCCGCATGCTGGATGCGTACATATTTGCCGTGGCCGCCATGCCGCCCGGAATAGGTCACGACGCCATCCGTCACGGCGTAGATGGGCGAGCCATAAGCGGCCGCGAAATCCATGCCGGCGTGCATGCGCGTATAGCCCAGGATGGGGTGGCGGCGCATACCGTAGTTGGAGCTGGTGCGGCCGTCGACCGGGCGCGCCAGCACGCCGCGCCGTTCGCCCACGCCCGACGCCTCAAACCATTCCGTGCGGCCGTCAGTCGTCCATTTGAGCATTTCCAGTCCCTTGCCCCGCGCGCGCTTCAGGCCCGCGTAGAGGAGCTGGCCGACCTCTACCTCGCCGGTTTCGGCGCGGCGATAGTCGAGGATGATGTCATAACGATCGCCCGCGCCGATCCGCTCGATCGGCATCTGCTGGGCGATGACGCGCAGGTAGGACTGGATGGCGCTGGGCGGGGCGCCGGCGGCGCGGGCCGAGCGGTAGAGGCCGTTTTCAATCACGCCCTGGATGCGCAGCGGCGTATTGTCGACGCGAATGGGGATACGGCTGGCCTGCAGCACGCCGTTGACGCGGGCAATCTCCATGCGGAGGTCCAGGCGCGCGCGGAAGGCAAGATGGTCGAGCGGGCGCGGCACGTTGCGGGTAGGGCGGCGGCCAAGCACGATGTCGAGGCGGGTGCCGGGCTTCATCGAACCCGGCTTCACATCGCCGCCGACCAGATCCATGATCCGCGTGGCGTCTGTACCGCTGACCCCGGCGCGGGAAAGGGCGCGCGTGAAGCTGTCGCCGGCACCGATGGCTGCGGAAAGTTCGATGCGCGGGCGTTCGGGCGTTTCCCCGAGCGGGGAGACGGCATCCGTCGCGGCCATGTGACGGCCACTGTCTGCACCGAGCGCCAGCGGCGTGATCATCTGCGCTCGCATTTCCGCATAGCGCGCCGCATCCATCTGCGGCGTCGGAAGGCTCGATACGGGCTTGAAACCGGGCGCCAGCGAAAGGGCGGTGCCGCAGAGAAGCGCGCAGGTGGCGAGGCCCCGGAACCAGCGCAGGCTGCCGATGTCGCGGCCAAGATCGGGCACGAGGTCGACATCCTCTGCCCAGTCCGACACGCGCTGACGCCAGTCGACCTTGCGTGGCGCGGCCTCTGCCGCAGCAAGCGCTTCCTTGAGCCACAGCGATGCTGCCGCTGCGCCGCCCTGTGCCAGGCCGAAATCATTCTTCTGAAACAAACGGGTTTCCCCCGAACCGCTACAGCCAGACGCGGCCCCCGCCACGTGTCTGGAATGCGCTTTTGTGAAGGCAGAGGGTTAATGTCAAATTAATGCGGCGAATCAGCACGAAAAGCTGCGGTGAGACGTGCCCGTGATTCGACCGATTCCCCGGTTGACGGTTTGTGGCCCTTCGCCCTTGCGCTTCGCCGCGCCCTCATCGACATAAGCACGACCATGAACCGTATCGACCGCCCCGCCGTCACGGCTGTGCTGGGGCCGACCAATACCGGCAAGACGCATCTGGCGATCGAGAGGATGTGCGGCCATTCCAGCGGCCTCATGGGCTTTCCGCTGCGCCTGCTGGCGCGCGAGGTCTATGATCGGGTTGTGGCGCTGAAGGGCGCGAGCCAGGTGGCGCTGCTGACCGGCGAGGAGCGGATATGTCCGCCCACTGCGCGCTGGTTTCTGTGCACGGCGGAATCGATGCCCACCGAAGGCGACTATGCCTTCGTCGCGCTGGACGAGGCGCAGCTGGGTGCTGACCCCGAGCGCGGGCATGTGTTCACCGACCGCCTGCTGCATGCGCGGGGGCGCGAGGAGACCATGATCCTGGGTTCCGCCGCGATCGCACCGATGGTGCGGGCGCTGGTGAAGGATGTCGAGATCGTCAGCCGACCGCGCTTTTCGACGCTGAGCTATGCAGGCGCGAAGAAGCTGTCCCGGCTGCCGCGCCGCTCCGCCATCGTCGCCTTCTCGGCCGAGGAAGTCTATGCCGTGGCGGAAATGTTACGGCGGACGCGCGGGGGCGCAGCGATCGTGATGGGCGCGCTGTCGCCGCGCACGCGCAATGCGCAGGTGCGGATGTTCATGGAAGGCGAGGTCGATTATCTGGTGGCGACCGACGCCATCGGCATGGGCCTCAATCTGGACGTTGCGCATGTCGCCTTCGCATCGTTGCGCAAGTTCGACGGCAAGCGGACGCGGCGGCTGACGGTCGCGGAAATGGCGCAGATCGCGGGCCGGGCGGGGCGACATCACAAGGACGGGACGTTCGGCAGCCTGGGGGCGGAGGATGGTGCGGCCGCCTTTACCCCGGAGGAGGTGCTGGCGATCGAGGAGCATCGTTTCCCCAAGCTCGATTTCCTCTATTGGCGCGACGGCGCACCGCGCATGGACAGTATCGACCGGCTGATCGCCGATCTGGAAGCGCGACCGGACCGACCCGAACTGCGCGCTGCGCCGGAAGCGACGGACCTGGGCGTGCTGAAACGCATGGCCGACGATCCGCTGGTGCGCGAGCGGGTGCGCAACGCCGCGCAGGTTTCGCGGCTGTGGGCGGCGTGCGGCATTCCCGATTTCCAGAAGCTGGGACCGGAGCATCATGGACGGATCGTCAGCCGCATCTGGCGCTTTCTGTCGGAGGGGCGGGGCCAGATCCCGTCCGACTGGTTTGCGCAGCAGGTGGCGCGGCTGGACGATGTGAAGGGTGATATCGACACGCTGTCGGGCCGAATCGCGGCGGCACGGACATGGTCCTATGTGGCGCATCGTGTTGACTGGCTGGCGGACCCGCAGGGCATGGCGGAGCGGACGCGGCGGCTTGAGGAAAAATTGTCCGACGCGCTGCACGCCGCATTGACGCAGCGGTTCGTCGACAGGCGCACCACCGTGCTGTTGCGGGATATCGGCGGAAAGGCGAGCGAATTGCCGGTGCGGGTGGATGCATCCGGCGACGTCAGTGTCGATGGGGAGCATATCGGACGGCTTGACGGATTCGCTTTCTCGGTCGATCCCGATGCGCGTGGTGGCGACCGTCGGATGTTGTTAGCCGCCGCCGAACGAAGACTGGGGAAGATGCTGGGAATGAAGGCCGAAGAACTGCTTGCCGCCGAGGATGCCGCGTTCGCGCTGGACGCGACGCCGGGCGCGCAGCCCACGATCCTGTGGAACGGAGCGAAGGTTGCCGATCTGGTGGCGGGTGCATCGCTGACCGCGCCGGCCGTGCGGCTGGATCGGCCGCTGCTGGCGCTGGCGCAGGATATCCAGAAGCGCGTGGTCGACCGCCTGAACGGCTGGATCGGCGTACAAAAGGACAAGCATCTGCTGCCGCTGGTCAAGATGACCGAAAGCGCCTCCGACCCGGCAGTGCCGGCCGTGGTGCGCGCGGTGTTCGCGCAACTGGCCGATGCGGGCGGTATCGCCGCACGTACGGACATGGACGCGGCGCTGGGCCATCTCGACAAGGAGCAGCGATCGTTCTTGCGCAAGGCGGGGCTGACGATCGGGGTGCTGGATATTTTCCATCCCGGCCTTTTGAAGCCCGGCGCGGCGATGTGGCGCATGGCGCTGTTGGCGGCGCGCAGCGGCAAGCCGATGCTGCCGTTGCCGGCGGCAGGCGCAGTGCTGCTGACGATCGAGGACCGGATGGCGGCGACTGGCGCGCGCGTTTCCGGTTTTCGCGGATTTGGGGCGCAATATGCGCGGATCGACATGGCCGAGCGTATCGCCCGCGCGGCGCACGAGGCGATCGCCAAGGGCGAGCCCTTTATGGCGACGAGCACGCAGGTGGTGTCGCTGGGCCTTTCCGAGCAAAGTTTCCTGCAGCTGATGCGTGCGGCGGGTTTCCGACCGATCGCGACGAAACCTGTCTTCGCGCCTGTGGCGGAGCCTGTGCCGGAAGGCGAAGCTGTCGAGGGCGGGGAGGCTGTGGAAACTGCGCCCGAGGCAGTGGCTCCGGCCGGTGCGAACTGGGCGTTCCGCGGACGGCCCAAGCCGCAGCGCAGGCCCGAGCAGGCGCAATCGCCCCAGCGCGGCAAGCCGGGCGCGTCGGCGGGGCCGTCGGGCGGCGGATCGGGCGCCTTTGCCGATCTCGCGGCGCTTCTGGGGCGCAATGGCTGACGGAGCGCCCGCGCCGTCGGGGCATGGTCCGTCGCTGCGGATCGACAAATATCTGTGGTTCGTGCGGCTGGCGAAGACCCGCTCGGTCGCACAGAAGCTGGCCGAGGACGGGCATATCCGCCTGAACGGCCGGCGCGTGGAACGGGCGCATGCGGCGGTGCGTGCAGGCGATCTCATCACTTTGCCGCATGGGACTTCTGCGCGGGTGGTGCGGGTGAGCGCGCTGCCTGACCGGCGCGGTTCTGCGCCCGAAGCGCAACAATGTTATGAAGAGATCATAGTGGGACAGTGAAGAAGAGCTATCCGACCTCGCTGTCCGGGCCGTATTGACGCGCGGCAAGGGCGGGAATAGCAGGGCGCCCACCACTACCAAGTGAAGAGTGCCTATCAATGACCTACGTCGTGACCGATAACTGCATCCGCTGCAAATATATGGATTGCGTCGAGGTGTGCCCCGTGGACTGTTTCTACGAGGGCGAGAACATGCTGGTCATCAATCCGAACGAATGCATCGATTGCGGTGTGTGCGAACCGGAATGCCCGGCCGAAGCCATTCTGCCCGACACCGAGAACGGGCTGGAAAAGTGGCTGGAACTCAACACGAAGTTCTCTGCCGAGTGGCCGAACATCACGGTAAAGGGCGATGCCCCTGCGGATGCCGACGAGATGAAGGGCGTGGAAGGCAAGTACGAGAAATTTTTCTCGCCCGAGCCCGGTTCGGGCGACTGACACCACGCAATTGCGAGGGCGTCGTGCCGCCATGGCGGCCAGCCTGTTTTGTCATGTCGGTAACTGTCCCGCAATGAGACGGGGTTTGCCCAAAAAATCCGGCATTTTTCGGGTCTTGCTGCGGGTGCGAAGCGTGAAATAGCGACCCAGTATCCGTCGCGTAAATGCGTGGGCTGGCAATTTTATTACGAATCTGCTAAATGAACAAAGCAGGCGGACAGGTCGCGTCCGCGTGGAGTAAATCGTCTCATGACTTTCGCGATGCGCGGTTCCTCCGCAGTGTTGCTCCTTACGGGGCCCAACACGTGCATCGCTTCTTCCCGAATTTGATGGAAAGGTTTCCAATGGCTGCCAAGGCGCTGTCCTTCGACGTCGGTGACTATGTCGTTTATCCCAAGCACGGCGTCGGCCGTGTGATCGAGCTTCAAAAGGAGCAGATCGCGGGCATGGAACTGGAGCTGTATGTGCTCCGTTTCGAAAAGGAGCGCATGACGCTCCGCGTGCCCACCAACAAGGCCGAAGGCGTGGGGATGCGCAAGCTGTCCTCCAACAAAACGCTTGAGGAAGCGATGGAGACGCTGAAGGGCAAGCCCAAGGTGAAGCGCACCATGTGGTCGCGCCGCGCGCAGGAATATGAAGCGAAGATCAATTCGGGCGACCTGGTGTCGATCGCCGAAGTGACGCGCGACCTGTTCCGCGCCGATGACCAGCCTGAGCAGAGCTATTCCGAGCGTCAGATCTTCGAAGCGGCGTCCAGCCGCCTTGCCCGCGAACTCGCGGCGATGGAAGAGACGGACGAGCCGAGCGCGCTCAAGAAGATTCTGCGCATCCTCAATGAGGCGGCGCCCAAGTATAACAAGGAAAAGGTCGACTGAGCCGACTACGGCAGGTTCGATGCAGGAAGGGTGTCCTCACAAGGGGCGCCCTTTTTTGCGTCTCCGACGTCAGCTCCAGGTGGCGAGCGGCGGGAGGCTCATCAGGATGGCGTCGATGTTGCCGCCGGTCTTGAGGCCGAAAAGTGTACCGCGATCGTAGACGAGGTTGAATTCGGCGTAGCGGCCGCGCCATTCGCGCATGCGTGCCACATCCGCGTCGGTGAAGGGCAGGCCCATGCGTCGACGGACGATGCGCGGAAAAATGTCGAGGAATGATTCGCCGACCGCGCGTGTGAACGCGAAGTTCGCGTCGAAGTCGCCTTCCAGATGATCGTAGAAAATGCCGCCGACGCCACGATGGACCTGGCGGTGGGGAATGTAGAAATATTCGTCTGCCCAAGCCTTGAACCGGGGGTAATAGGTGGGGTCGTGCGCGTCGCAGGCGCTCTGGAGCGCGGCGTGGAAGTCTACGGTGTCCTCCGCATAGGCAAGCGGGGGATTGAGATCCGCGCCACCGCCGAACCAGCGCTTCGTGGTGACCAGGAAGCGTGTGTTCATATGGACGGCGGGAACGTGCGGATTGGCCATGTGCGCGACAAGGCTGATCCCGGTGGCAAAGAAGCTGGGATCATCCTGCGCGCCGTGGATCGTCTTGGCGAAGTCCCCGCTGAAGGCGCCGCCGACCGTGGAAACATTGACCCCGACCTTTTCGAACACGCGGCCCTTCATGACGCCGCGAACCCCGCCGCCGCCTGCGGCTTCCGGGTCGTCGTCGCGGTTCCAGGGCGTATAGGCGAAGGCAGCGTCGCTGCCGGCTTCACGCTCAATCGCTTCGAATTCGGCGCAGATGCTGTCGCGCAGGGATTCGAACCAGCTGCGCGCTGCCTGCTGCTGGGGATCAAGGGCGATCATGGTGGATAGCTTCCCGTCTGTCTCAAGGCTTCGGCGAGCGCGATGCCCGTCGACACGGCAATGTTCAAGGAGCGAAAGCCCGGCGCCATCGGAATCCGCACGCACGCATCGGCCACATCGTGCACGTGGGGTGGTGCGCCGACACTTTCCGAACCCATCATCAGGACATCACCGGGCCGAAACTCCATGTCGGGCAGTCGCGTGTCTCCAGCAGTGGTCAGGAGGACGAGGCGCGATCCGCGACCGTGCGTGGCCGCCAGAAAAGTCGAAAAATCGGCATGGCGGGTCAAATCCGTCGCGGCGCCATAATCCATCGCCGATCGCTTCAGATGCTTGTCGGAGAACGCGAATCCACAAGGCATGACAATGTCGAGAGGCACGGAAAAGCAGGCGCAAAGGCGCATGATCGCGCCGACATTTCCTGCGATGTCCGGCTGATGAAGGGCGATACGCATGGCGCGCCGATAGTGCATTGCATCAAAATGTCATCCCCCCAGCCAAATTGTCTGTTGGCAAACGCCATAAACGGGCGCTATCAGGCCCGCGAACCACGCCTAGGGGGAAGGGCGGCCTTGCGCGCGCGAGATGCCCGAATCCCTTGATAATCAGGCCGGATAAAGGCAAGGGCGTCGGACGCAGGGACGTTTACAAGGGTATAATGCATGGCGACGGGTGAGCAGACGGCTGGCGACCACGTGTCTGGAGCGGAGGGCGTGCGCCGCCGCGACTTCATCAATATAGCCGCGGTAAGCTTCGCGGGCGTTGGTGCGGTCGCCGTAGTGTTGCCGCTGGTAAACCAGATGAACCCCAGCGCCGACGTGCTCGCGCTGGCATCCACGGAAGTCGACCTGTCCGGCATCGCGCCCGGTCAGGCCATCAAGACAACCTTCCGCAGTCAGCCGCTGTTCGTGCGCCACCTGACGCCCGAAGAGATCGCCAAGGCCGATGCCGTCGATCCTTCCAGCCTGCGCGACCCGCAGACGCTCGAGCAGCGCACGGTCGACGGCAAGAAGGAGTGGTTGATCACCATGGGCGTGTGCACGCACCTCGGCTGCGTGCCGCTGGGTGCGGGCGAGGGCGAGAACAAGGGTGAGTATGGTGGCTATTTCTGCCCCTGCCACGGTTCGAGCTATGACACGGCCGGCCGTATCCGCAAGGGCCCGGCGCCGCTCAACCTGGAGGTGCCGACCTATGCGTACACCTCTGACACCGCTGTTCTCGTAGGCTAAGGTAACGATCGATGAGCTTTCCCTGGGCTGAGCATTACGAACCCAAGCATCCGCTGATGAAGTGGATGGACGAGAAGCTGCCGTTGCCGCGCCTCGTTTATAATTCGGTCGGTGCGGGCTATCCCGTTCCCCGCAACCTCAACTATTTCTGGAACTTCGGCGTCCTCTCGGGCCTCGCCCTGATGATCCAGATCGTGACCGGTATCGTCATGGCGATGCATTATGGCGCGAACGAACTGGTTGCCTTCGGCACCGTCGAGCAGACGATGCGCGATGTGAACGCAGGCTGGCTGATGCGCTATGCACACGCCAACGGTGCGAGCTTCTTCTTCATCGTGGTCTATCTCCACATCTTCCGCGGCCTTTTCTACGGATCGTACAAGGCGCCGCGCGAGATGGTGTGGCTGCTCGGCCTCGTGATCTTCCTCCTCATGATGGCGACCGCCTTCATGGGTTATGTGCTTCCCTGGGGGCAGATGTCCTATTGGGGCGCAAAGGTGATTACCGGCCTGTTCGGCGCCATCCCGGTTGTCGGTCAGCCGATCCAGACATGGCTGCTGGGCGGTTTTGCGCCGGGTAACGCTTCGCTCAACCGCTTCTTCTCGCTGCACTATCTGCTGCCGTTCGTGATCGCGGGTGTCATCATCCTGCACATCTGGGCGCTGCACATTCCGGGGTCGAACAACCCGACCGGCGTGGACGTGAAGGGGCCGCAGGACACCGTGCCGTTCCACCCGTATTACACGGCGAAGGATGGTTTCGGGGCGGGCGTGTTCCTGATCGTCTTTGCGATCGCGCTCTATTTCGCGCCGAACTATCTGGGCCACCCGGACAATTATATCGAGGCGAACCCGCTCTCGACGCCGGCGCACATCGTTCCGGAATGGTACTTCTGGCCGTTCTACGCGATCCTGCGTGCGTTCACGTTCGACTTCTTCTTCGTTCCGGCGAAGCTGCTGGGCGTGCTGGCGATGTTCGGTTCGATCCTGCTGCTGTTCTTCCTGCCCTGGCTCGATAACTCGCCCGTCCGGTCGGGCAAGTACCGTCCGGTGTTCAAGATGTTCTTCATCATCCTTTGCATCGACGTGCTGATCCTGGGCTATTGCGGCGGCGCGCCGGCGGAAGAGCCCTATGTGATGATCTCGCAGTTGGCCGCAGCATATTACTTCGCACATTTCCTGATCATCCTGCCGCTGATTGCGCGCTTCGAAAAGCCGCTGCCGCTGCCGGGTTCGATCACCGAAGCTGTACTCGCCAAGCATGGCGAAGCGGCTCCGGCGGAATAAGGGGACGACATCAACATGGTTCGCATTGGCGCATTTTTCGTCGGCCTCTTCTTTTCGGGCTGGCTGCTCGTCACCTTCCTGGTTGGCGCAGTTTCCTTTGTCTCCGAGCCGCCGGCACCGACCGTCGAGCACGAGTTCCACCTGCATCCCAAGCATGTGTCGTTCGCTTCGGATGGCCCCTTCGGCAAATATGACAAGCAGCAGCTGCAGCGCGGCTTTCAGGTCTTCAAGGAAGTCTGTTCGGCGTGCCACAGCCTGAAGTTCGTGGCGTTCCGCGACCT
>Ga0075012_10006253_pt1 | contig 10812 bp, 4 predicted proteins | sample All_14_2_FD_71474 | JGI IMG/M metagenome (GOLD analysis project Ga0075012, IMG submission 71474) | Freshwater microbial communities in response to fracking from Pennsylvania, USA - Allegheny Zone_MetaG_DW_15 | ecosystem: Environmental > Aquatic > Deep subsurface > Groundwater > Drilled... | reverse complement strand
ATAGAGATAACCAAAGAGGATTTTCCCCGCCTCTTTTTTACCCGGCGCAAGACCCGCGACGGCGGGCTCTACTTCGGCCCCTTTCCCAAGGTGGAGCCGCTGCGCAAGCTGCTCGGCTACCTGACGCGCATAAAGTTCATCCATCTCCGCTTCTGCCGCTGGAAGTTCTCGCTCGCCGAGCCGCTGGCGGAGAAGAAGATAAAGGCCTGCCTCTATTTCCACACCGGGCAGTGCACGGCCCCCTGCGCCGGCAAGATCTCGCTGAAGGATTACCAGGCGCTGGCCGGCCGGGTGGCCGACTTCCTGAAGGGCGACTACGACAAGCTCCGCCGCGAGTTCGCGGTTAAGATGGAGCGGGCCTCCGCCGCGCTCGCCTTCGAGGAGGCGGCGTCCTACCGGGATTTCCTCACCGCCTTCCAGCACATGGAAGAGCGGGTGCTGGTGGGGCAGCTGGAGCCGGATTTCATGGAAAAGGCCGTCGGGCGCACAGGCGCGGTAACGGCCCTCAAAGAGGCGCTGGGGCTGGCCCGGCCGCCGGCGCATATAGAGTGCTTCGACACCTCCAGCCTCTTCGGCAGGCACGCGGTGGGCTCGTCGGTCTGCTTCGTCAGCGGCGAGAAGCACGCCGAGCATTACCGGCATTACCGCATTAAGTTCGAGAACGCGGCCGGCGGCTCCGACGATTTCGCGATGATAGAGGAGATAGTGGGCCGGCGCCTGGCGCAGATAAAGCGCCGCGGCGAGCAGCTCCCGGACCTGCTGGTGATAGACGGCGGCCCCGGCCAGCTGGCGGCCGCGATGAAGGCCATGGCGGCGGCAAAGCTCAAGATACCGCTGATCAGCCTGGCCAAACGCCTGGAGGAGATCTATTCCCCCCTGCGCGCCAAGCCCCTGCAGCTGGAGCGGGCGCATCCCGGCCTGCGTCTTCTTCAAGCTTTACGCGACGAAGCCCACCGCTTCGGCATCACGTACCACAGAAAGTTAAGAGGCGAGTCAGAGTTAAATGGGTAAATTCACGCAGCACGGACCGGGCAGGGTTAGCAAAACCCTGTCGGAGGCCGAGGCTTGCGTAAGCGCCGAGGCCGAGACGGGGAGTGGCGAGCACGGTGTGCGAGACCACGTTTTTGCGTTCCTGCCCGGTCTGGGCTGACGGCCGATATCTATGACTAAAAAAGAGATTCTTGAGAAGATGAAAAATTATACGCCGTTCCAGCAGGCGGTGTGGCGGGCGTGCATGCGCATACCGGCGGGGCAGACGCGCACATACAAGTGGATAGCCGAACAGATAGGCAAGCCGGGGGCGGTACGGGCCGTGGGCTCGGCGTTGGGCAAGAACCCCTTCGCGCCGGCGGTGCCGTGCCACCGCGTGATCAAGTCCGACGGCGGACTGGGCGGCTTCTCCGCCGCCGGCGGCCCGGCGGCCAAACTGCGCCTGCTCAGGAAAGAGGGCGCGCTTTAAAAGGCGGCTTCCCGGTCCAGCTCGTTCAGGCCGGGTTCCCCGGCGGCGCCCGGGGCGGCCCGCACCGCTATCTCAGCCGTCACTTCCGCCCGGCGCCGTATCAGCCGCGCTCTCACTTTACTGCCGGGGGCGGCCGCGGCCACGGCAGCCAGCAAATCGGCATTGTTGTTAACCAGCTTTCCGTCAAATTCCCTTATCACGTCGCCGCGCAGCAGGCCCGCCTTGTCCGCGGGTTGGCCGGACAGCACGCGCAGCAGCAGCGCGCCGCGCGCGTCCGGCAGGCCGTAGACGGCGGCCTTGGCGGCGTCCAGGTCGTCGTCCGGCACGGCGCCTATCCAGCCGCGCGCCGCGCCGGCCAGGGCCCTGGCCAGCAGCTCCTTGGCGCGGTTTACCGGGATAGCGAAGCCTATGCCGGCATATTCGCCGCCGGGTGCGTAGCCGGCCATGTTCACCCCTATAACCTCGCCGCGGATGTTCAGCAGCGGCCCGCCGGAATTTCCGGGGTTGATGGCGGCGTCCGTCTGTATGGCGCCGCGGTAAACTTTTTTTCCGATCGAGATCTTCTGCCGCGGAGCTGAAATAACGCCGACCGTCAGGGCCTGCTCCAGCCCGGCCGGGCTGCCGAGCGCTATGCTCCATTGCCCGGCGCGCACGCCGTCAGAGTCTCCCAGAACCGCTACGGGCAGGGCCCGCCCCGCCTCCACCTTGATCACGGCCAGGTCGGCGGCGGCGTCGCGCGAGATCACCCTGCCGGATGCGCTCCCGCCCGGCTCCCCAGCAAAAGTCACGGTGACCTCCGCAGTCCCGCGCACTACGTGTTCGCTGGTCAGTATGTAACCGTCGGAATGAACGACAAAGCCGGAGCCGGAGACGGGCACCCGGCGCTTGCGCGGTCCGGCTCCGGGGGCGGCCCCCCCCCCGGCGTAGACGGATTGTTCGAGGAATTCTTCGGGGCCCCAGAAGAAGAATTCCTCCGGGGTGGAGGGCTTGCCGTCCTGCACTGCCGTCACCGCCACCACGGCGATAGCTGCCGAGGAGGCGGCGGCGGAGAAAGCTTCCTGCAGGGCCAGCGCCGGTCCGGGCGGATCGCCGGCGGCCGCGGCGCCCGGAGGGGCCAGCAGCAGCGCGGCGAGAACCAGGCCGGCGCGGTTCATGCTAGTACCAGAGGAAACCGAGCACCCGCTTCAGGGAGCCGACCAGTGTGTCGGAGTTATGCCACTCGTCCAGGCGCAGGTCGCCGCTCTGGAATTCGCGGTAGAACTTGCCGCCTTCCAGCTGTTCGAAAACGGCGGAGAGGTTGTCCTTGCCGGCCAGGCCTTCTTTGCTCTTGAGGGCCTTCAGGTGCTCCACGGCCTGAGCCCCGTGATGCTCCGCCTTCTTCAGTTCCCTGGCCTCGGCGGGCGTCAGGTGCTCGCTGGCGCGGCGGGCCTTGTGCGGGGCCAGCAGGATCAGCACGGATTTCTTGGTCTCCTCGTCGTTGCGCTGCGAGAAGAAGTACTGCACCAGCGGGATGCGCTGCAGCAGCGGCACGCCGCTCTTGGATTTCACTGTCTCGTTCTCCGTGAGGCCGCTGAGGATCAGCGTCTCGCCGAAGCGCATGATGGCCGTGGCGTCGACCGAGGTCTTGGCGGTCTGCGAGAACGCGGAGAAGCCCAGCTTCTCGCTGCGGCTCTCGATGAAGCTGCGGTCGGCGTGCACCTTGAGGCGCACCGTTTCTCCGTCGATGAACGTGGGGGTGACCGACAGGTTGATGCCCACCGGCACGTCCACCAGCGAACCGTCGGCGTTATTGCTGTTGAGCTGCACGTGCAGCACGGCCCCGGAGTAGAACTGCGAGGTCTGGTTGTCCACCGCCAGCAGCGAAGGCCGGGCCAGCACCTCGGCCTTGTTCACCCCGTCGTTCCAGATGTTGAGGTTGTAGGACAGGCCCTCGAGGGCGAAGGTGGGGGCCACCGTGGTGGCCCGGCCGCCCTGGCCGCCGGAACCCTGCGCGGACACCCATTTGTAGGAATAGAGCGTGCCGGTCAGCGTGGCCTTGAGGCCGGCCAGCAGGTTGATGCCCTTGGACTGGCTGCGGCTCTCTTCAGTGCTGAGGATCACCACGTCCACCAGCGCCATCTTGGGGGCGTTGGGGTCGGGCATGGCGCCGGGCTCGCCGGCCGCCTGGCCGGCGGGCGCCGCCTGCACGCTGTCGTCGTAATTATCGCCCTGGGCCCCCAGCTCCAGCGGCTTACCCTCGGCCTGCGCGCCGGAACCGAATACGCTCTTGGCCGCCATGCGCGAGATCTCCGGGTGCTGCCGGTGAAAAGCCTTCCAGTCCTCCAGCCTGCCGGAGAGATAGCCCGCGGTCCATTCCCCGACTTCGGCCTGCCGGCCGGCGGCGCTCTCCTTGCCGGCCAATTCCCTGTATTTAAGAAAACCCTCGTCGGACCCCTTAAAATCGCCCTGGGCGGCCCGCATCAGCGCGGCGATGCGCCAGCCGGAGGCCTGGCCGGGCTCCAGCCGCACCGCCTTCTCGGCGGCCCAGCTGCCAGTGTCCAGGCTCTGCGCGTAGTAGGAGGCCACGGCGAGGGCGCGCAGGAACTCGGCCTGCTCGGGCGCGTAGAGCAGCGCGTAGGAGAACTGGTTCTGCGCGTCCTTGTAGCGCTTCTGCGCGAAGTAGACGTGCCCCAGGAAGAACGAGGCCCAGTAATTGTCCGGGTCGAAGCGCAGCGCCACCGCGTAGCCCGACTCGGCCAGCTCCAGCATGGCCTGGTCTCCGGACAGGGAACTCAGGTGGTAGGCCAGGCTGTTGAGGAAATGCAGGTTCGCGTTCACCGGGTCGGCGCGCAGCCCCTCGGAGAAACGCTTGCCGGCTTCGGCGTAGCGACCGCGCCGGATTGCCTTTATCCCCTCGCGCACCGAGGCGGAGACTTTGTTGCCCGAGGGGCCGCGGACTATCTCCTCGAGCATGCGGTCCACCGACCGGTTCATCGGGACCCGGCCGGCGGTACGGCCGGTGGTCGCGCAGCCCGCGAAGGCGGGCAGGATCAGGGCTACACTGAGCAGTGTGGAAGTTAGTTTTTTCATTTCACGAAGTCCATGAGCAGCGCGTCGTTGGGGACCTGGTTGCAGTTCGCCAGCCCGGCCTCGAGGTCCTGGACGGACCCCTTCGGCGGAGCAGGAAGTATCATACAAGAATTCCTGATGGGATGAAAGACCAGGTCCGCCGAGCCGGTGGCCGCGTTGAGGCGCCAGAACATGTCCTGGCCGCGGTCGCAGGCCCGCACCGCCAGGGAGTCTGCTTTCTCCTGCGGGTACACGCAGCCGCCGGTCTCGGTGTGGACCAGCTGTATGTCGCCGTCCACTTCTTCCATGTAGTTGAAGCGCTCGCTGCCCTCCCCGCACTTGTGGGCGTAGAGCTTTATCTCCCGCTGTTCCCAGGTCAGCTTGGCGGAGTTCTCGGTGGCCTCCACCACGTCGAGGCAGAGCCCGTTGGCGGCCTTGAGCATGGCGTTGACCTTGTGCAGGGTGGGTTTCTCCGCGTCCGAGATGTCCCGGAAGGTCTGGCTGTCGGCGCCCAGGCACGAGGTCCAGACGGCGAAGGCGGATTCCGGGTTGGCGCTCTCGTTGTTGAAGTGCAGGCACTTCTGCGAGTAGCGGTTGACTATCTCGTCGTAAAAGCCGTCCGAGGAGATGATCTTCCACTGCTGGTGCAGGTCGGCCGCGTCGCAGGCGGAGAGGATCAGCGGCTCGAAGTTATCCTTCGCCCCGCCGTCGCGCGCCTTCAGGCAGAGGCCCTTGTTGCGCAGTTCCACGTAGCCTTCGGCGTCGTCCTTCAGGGCCACGGTGCTCCACTGCTCCACGTCGGAATCCTTGCAGTGCAGCTGCACCACGTTCAGGCCGTCCTTGGAGACAGCCAGGCAGAGGTTGCTGTGGCCGATGGCCAGGTAGGTGTTGCTGTACTGCAGGCTGTCGGGCATCAGGTCGGTGACGTCCATCTCTTCCACCAGCTTGAGATGCTCGTCGGACTGTTCCTCGAAGGCCTTCTTGTACTTGGCGGTGCCGTTGTCGAAGGAGGCCAGCACGCCCTTGAAGCGCTCCTCCTCGTCGGCCACCTGGGCCCGCACGGCCTCCTCGGCGCCGGCCAGCTTGGTAGCTATGTGCGAATGCACCCAGCGCGCCGCGTCCGGCGAGACCTTTTTCAGCGCGTCCTCGGTGAGCTTGTCGAGGCCCAGCGCCGGCAGCAGCGCGAACGAGACCGCGTCGAACTGCAGGTTCTCGGGCCGGTCCGGTACTTTGACCGCGAAGAACTCGTGCATCGGGGCGCCGGCTATCTTGAACTGCATGTCCAGCACCAGCGGGTCGTTATGCGTGACCATGTCCTTGAGGTCCCCCACGATGATGGCCTTATCCACCTCCAGCGGCAGGCTGGAAACGGCCCGTTCGAGCACGGTCTCCAGCTCTTTCAGGACGAAGTCCTCTATATCCTCGGTAACCTTGACCACGGCCTCGGCCACGGAAAGGCCGGCGCGCTCTATGTCGCGCTCGGCTATCAGCGCGGCCACGCGGGGGTCCAGGTTGGTCGCGGCGGCCACGGCCTTCTTGGCGGCGTCCAGCGCGCCCTCGGCCACTTCGTAAACTACCCAGGTAGCGGCGGCGGCTATGCGCCACCCCGGCGAGCAGGCCCAGTGGGTCCAGCGCGAGCCGCAATGATGCGCCTTGTGGTCTTCGTCGTCGTGCTTGTCCCGCAGCGAGTCCACGCGGCGCTTGGCGGAGTTCAGGGCTTCCTCGGCCCTGTCCTTGGCCTTCTGGTCCTCTTCCTTGAGCTTCTTGATCTTGGCGTTGAGCTCATCAACGCTCTTCTCCGCTTGCCGCAGGGCTTTCAGGTCCTCGTCGAACTTGGCCCGCGCCGAGTCCCGGAGTTCCTCCACGCCCTTGGTGATCTCGCCTTTCATCCACGGCACCAGAGTGGACTTGAACTCTCCGACCACGCTCATGCCGGCGTTCTTGTCGAAAGTGCCTTTCTTCAGGTCGAAGCCGTCCAGGCGTATGGTCAGCAGCGCGTTGCCGAAAGCGCCCAGCTTCTCGGTCATGTCGAACTCGAAATAAGGCGGCTCGATGTCGAGCTTCACCTTCTGCGGCGCGCCCAGCAGGTCGACGGTGGAATTTATTATGTACTTGGGGTCCACGTTGAGCGAGATGTCTATGCTATTGGACCGGAACTTGATGATGTCCAGGTCTATGTCGGCCACGTCGCCCTTGATCTTCACCCCGGTATTGGGGCCGCCGGCGCCCAGCACTTTCCCGAGCTGCTTGCCCATGAAGACGAACTTGCCGGCGAAGGCGAAGCCCTCGCTCACGAGGCCCAGCTGCGGGTCGGAAGCGCCGGGCGTGGCGAAGGCCAGCAGGGCGTCGTCTATCTCGAAATAGGGCGCGGGCAGCTTGGAGATGCTGCCGGGCGGGGTGCCCATCAAAGTCTCGGTTATCTCCATCAGCGCCGGCAGGCTGAGCTGGCTTACCCGGCCCGCGAAGGCCACGCCGTCCGGCAGGCCGTCCTCGAGCGGGATCTTGACGCTCATCGCCATCTCCACGTCCAGGCAGTCCTTGGACTTGGGGTCGGCGCAGCGGCCGTAGAGCTGGTCGCCGGCGATGCCGAACTGCACCTCGCCGGTCTCGTTGATGGCAGCGTCCATTTTAACGTTCTTAAGGGTCAGCCCCTTTATGCCGAAGGGCTGGCGCCAGGCGCCGTCCATCTCGGCGAGCACCTTCACGCCCACGCCGCTCTCGGCGAACTTGAGCTCCAGGTCCGCGTCCATGGAGAGGGTCTCCTTGCCGGCTTTCACCAGCAGCGGGACGCGCAGGCCGGCGTCCAGCTCGGTGCCGGACCACTGCACGAAGTAGGACGGCGGCACGCCGGGCTTGAAGCTGACCACTTTCTTGGGCAGGCCTTTGGGGTCGCCGGGGTTGTCCATGGTTATGGACAGCATCACGCCGGGGTTGCCGGCGAAGACGCCGGTCACGGCGCCCATCACCACGGCGTCGTCGTGCACGCCCAGGCCGCTGAGGCCCTTGCCGAGCGGCCCCATGGCGCCGGCGTCGAAGCCGGCCAGCACGCCGATGCCGTCGGGGATATTTATCTTAACGGCTGACTTGCCGAGCACGCGGTCGAACAGGTCCTTGGCTATCACGCCGAGGGAATTACGGTCGGCGTTCTTAAGGCCCTTCTCCGAGACTATCAGCGCGGCGTCGGGGATGGTCATGGCGGCCAGCGGCTTGATGGCCTTGGCGGCCGGCAGCAGCTCCGTCACGTTGAAGTTCTTCTGGGCCGCGGCGAACACCCAGTTGGGCGCGCCGGCAGCGCCTGCGTCGAACAGGAAAGCGTCCACCTTGTTGCCGGCGATCACGGTCCTGGCCATGACGCCCTTGGGCGTGAGCTTGAGCTCGTCTAGCTCGAACTTGTCGCCGTAGGGGATGTTCTTGCCGCCTGGGAAGTCGCCGGGGCGGAACTGGCCGTCGAGCTGGAAGTAGTCCAGCGACACCTTGCCGCCCTCGCGCTTGAGCTGCGCGGTCACGGCCACGTTCTTCTGGCCAATTTGGGCGGTGGCGAAGAAGGCCAGGCCGCTCTTGGCCTGGTCTCCCGCTTTTTCCAGCGAGAATTCGAAGCCGCCGTTGTCGAGCGTGAGGCCCTGTATGCCGAAGGGCTGCTTCCAGGCGCCCTCGTAGACGGCGAGCAGGCTGTAGCCGGCGCGCGCGCCCTTGTCGAGGCTCACCAGCGCGTCCAGCTTCTCGCCGATGCCGGCGCCGGTGATGTCCAGGCCGAACTGCAGCGAGACGTCCAGGTCCCCGACGGGCCGTGAGGCGGCTATGGGGGCGGGCACATTGGCCCAGAGGCTGCTATGGCCCCTGGCGTCGCCGCCGATGGAGAGGATGACGGGCCCGCGCACCGTCACCAGGCCAGCGATAGCGGGCAGGGACGGCAGCGGCAGGGCCACTGAAAGGTTCAGCCCGCCGAGCAGGGCCTGCTTGTCCGCTTCGGACAGGGAGGCCGCCGCGGCCGGCGTCCCGCCGGTCATGCCTTTGAAGGAGTCGGGGGCCACGGTGCCTTTAAGGAGCACGCTGCCCGCGGGCAGGCCGGCCGCGGCGAAGGCCTTAGCCAGCGCGCCGGACTTGGCCACGTTCAGCCAGCCGGCGAAATTGATGCCTTCCGACAGGGCCAGCGTGTCGCCGCCCCCCCAGCCCACGAGCTTGGGCAGGTCGCCGGGCAGGTCCACGGCGGCCACGGTGCGGGCGGGCGAGCCGGCCGGCTGCACCACGAAGAGCGCGCGCTCCAGGGCCAGGTCGTTGACCACGTGCCCCTGGGCGGCCGGCACGAAGGTGGCAGCGCCGAGCGTGTCGAAGAAGACGGCGGTGTAGGAGTCCTTCCCCTGCCCGGCGTGCGCGACAACGTCCACGGTAACGCCGTTGAGGCGGGCCTCGGCCTCCACGGAAGAGCCGTCGAGGCTAAGTTTGGTCATGGCCACGGCGTTCACGGCCGGCAGGCCGGCCAGCGGGGCGTAGATGTCGCCCAGCGTCAGGCCGTCGGCGGTGATGGTGGAGACGGGCTTGGCGTCGCGCGTCCTGGAGAACTTGACCGCTTTGCCGGAGAGCCGGCCGGCCACTTCCACTACTGCGGGCGACACGGAGACCTGATCGAGGGCCAGCGCGTCGAAGGCCTTGAGGCCGGCCGCTTCGGGGACTATATCGCTCAGCGTCAGGCCCTCGCCCTTGGCGGTGAAAGAACCGTCGGCGCCGAAGGCCTTGGTCACGCTCACGCCCTTGGAGTTCAGCTTGCCCTCCACGGTCACGGCGGCCTTGCTGTAGGCCAGAGCGTCGAAAGCGAAAAGTTTAAGGGAAGGTACGTTCGCGGCCTCGGGCACGAAATCGGCGAGTTTAAGGTCGTCGCCGGTCACTTTGAAGGTCTTGGCCGCGTTGTCCTGGGTTACGCTGACGGCCTTGCCCCGCATCGTGCCGCTCACGGCCAGCTGGTCCTTGGAATAATCCAGCTCGAGGAAAGCGAAGCCGTTGAGGAAAGGCACCCGGGCGGCGTCGGGAATGGCGTCGGCGAGTTTTATGCTGTCGCCGGTCACCGTTACGGTGTTCGGGGCAAAGACCCATACCACCTTCACGTCCTTGCCGTTCAGCGTGCCGTCCACCTCCAGCCGGTCGGGCCAATGAAACAGACTGCCGAAGCTGAAGAGATTGAGGAAGGGCAGGTTGAGAGACAACGGCAGACAGGCCGGCAGGCTCAGGCCCGGGCCGGTCATCTGCACCCTGTTGTCGGCGAAGGAATCCGAGATGGAGACGGCTTTGCCGTTCACCTTACCGACTATGCCGAGTTCGGCTTCCGATCTCCACACTTTATCCAGCGCGAAGTTGTTGACGCAGGGCACCTGGTCGGTGCCGGGGACGAAGTCCGCCAGTGTCAGACCGTCGCCGGTCACCGTAAAGTCCGGGGCGCCGAGGGTCTTTTTAACCGTCACGCCCTTGTCGTTGACCTTGCCGGAGACTTCTATGGCGGCGGCCGAATAGAGCAGGCTTTCGAACTTGAAATTGTCGAGGTACCCCACCCCGGCCGCCTGCGGTATGAAATCCTTGAGCTGCAGGCCGTCGCCGGTCACTTTGAACGAGGCTGCGGGCCTGTTGTAGTCCACGCTCACGGCCTTGCCGTCCACGTCGCCGGCCACCAGCACGCCGTCGGGGCGCTCCTGCACCTTGGTCAGGTCGAAGCGGGCGAGGTAGGGCAGCTTTGCCGCCTCGGGCACGAAATCAGCGAGCTGCAGCCCCGAACCGGAGGCGGTGTAGGTCTTGGCCGCTTTGTCCAGCGTGACCGTGACGTTCTTGGCGTTCACGGTACCGGCCACCTCGAGGGTACCGGGATGCCAGGTAAGGGAGACGAAGGCGAAATTATTGAGGTAGGACACCTTGGCCGCGGCAGGCACGAAGTCCGCGAGCTTGAGGGCGTCGCCCTTGACCGTGAAGGTATCGGCCCCGATAGCGCGGGCGACCAGGACGGCCTTGCCGTTGACCTTGCCGGTCGCGGTCACTCCGTCGGCGGTATGGGTGAGGCTCTCGAAAGCGAAGTTGTTGAGCGCCGGCACGTCCTTGCTCTCCGGGAAGAAGTCCTGGAGCTTCAGGCCGTCACCCGTCACCGTGAAGATATTGCTGGTCAGGTGGTCGTCCACCAGCACGGCTTTGTTGTTGACCTTGCCGGTAACCACGAACTCGCCGGGCGTGCTGCGCACGCCGTCGAGCGCGAAGGCGTCGAGGAAAGTTATCTGCGAGGCTTCCGGCACGAAGTCGGCCAGCTTCAGCCCGTCGCCGGTAACCGTGAA
>Ga0075012_10006251_pt1 | contig 10813 bp, 5 predicted proteins | sample All_14_2_FD_71474 | JGI IMG/M metagenome (GOLD analysis project Ga0075012, IMG submission 71474) | Freshwater microbial communities in response to fracking from Pennsylvania, USA - Allegheny Zone_MetaG_DW_15 | ecosystem: Environmental > Aquatic > Deep subsurface > Groundwater > Drilled... | reverse complement strand
CTTCTGCTCCTTATTACTGATTCAGCATCACATCTGATATTTTACTTCCTCTTTTGGCTCCGGTGCAGCGGCAGGCTGTTTGAAACTTTCAAAGCCGCCCGTTTCCGTTTCAGGTTCAGCGCCGGAAGTCGGAATGGCTAAAGCAGCATCCGGCAAATCAAAGAAGTTGATACCGTGGTCAAACCAATCCAGCAGATTTTCAACCCCGGGTTTCCCTGGTTCCGCAGCCTCCAGGTCTTTAACTCCCAACACCTCTGCGCCGATATACCGGCCCAACTGGAAATACGCCTCCCACTGAATTTCGTCAAAAAACTGGTCGCTCGTAGGCTCGTGCGGGAATTCCGGGTGATAGATTTTATATTTATAGGTTCCGTACTTAAGCAAATCGCTTTTGTCCAGATCGGGCTTGCCCTCCGGTGCCCGCACCGCCGACTTTACATAGACAAAGGTGGTAACCGGCCCGTTTTTGTCCCGTTCCTCCCTGGAATAATTGATGATCCGCTTGCCGTGTACATCCGTTGGATCGGGCACTTCTTCCCAGCACCGGTACACATCCGCGATCGCAAAACGTTTTTCGGAATATACCTGCGAGGGGCGCGGACGGATCAGGTTTTCAGGTTGTTCATGTGGCCGGAATCGGATCTCGAGCCCCAGTTCATTGCGGGCACGTATGATGAGGTTGTTGAGGTCAGCAAAAGAATAAAGCTTGTCCTCCCCGGCATCCACCGCAATCACCAGACGGCATCCGCGGCGCAGCAGTTCGTACGCCCCAAGATTCTCAATGTGCCCGCCATCGGAAATATTGATCATTTTTTTCTCCGAACCAATGCGCCCAAGTAACTCATAAAAGAAATAAAGGGGCCACCAGACGATGGCACGGGCTTTCACCAGGATACAGGGATTGGAGATCCAGAATCCAAGGCGGGCATTGAAGATGGTCATCATCAGGCTTAGCATGCGGTTGGAATACATGCCCATCCCCGGGTTGACGGCTGCTGCAGAAATAGTGACGGCCGCCGGCAAGGTCATGCGCTGATAATCATAATAGCGGTCTGTCGGAACGTAGCCCACCAGTTTGGAACCGCAATAAAACGGGCTCAACAAAAAGTAATCACTCGTTTTGGTCCCTTGAAACGCCTCGTCCTTTTCCGGGTTCATCAGGTTCAGACAGGTATTGATGAGCGGATACGGACTAAGGTAGTCTTTTAGCTCCTCCGATTTGGCGTCAAATACCTTGCCCAGGGCCAGATTGTCGTGCGGGCCAGAAAAGCGCAAAAAGAGGTCCGCCAATTGTTTCCGATAATAACGGTGAAAACTGAGCGCATTGGGGTTGGTAAAGAACCCAATGAAAAACAGCAGCGCGATGTTGATAGCGTAGGAGATCTTTTGATCTTCCGGCAGATAAGCGCCCCCCTTATATTCCACTAAAAGCATCCAGAAAAACAGCAAAAGTCCCAGCGCAACCACTACTGACTCTATCTTGTTGAACAATTTGGAAACACCCAGATTGAAATTCAGAATTATATTGATCGCAAAGTGCAATCCCAGCAGTCCCAGAGGAATGGCCATCGCCCACCAGCTCATATCCAGCCCATCGAGAAAATTGAGGCTCATAAATGGGTCCTCTCCCAAAAAGCTGGCCCCTACGAGGTACAGATAATACCCGATTCCAAACACAATCAAGGGGCTAACCAGGCTCATGGCCCAACTGACCACAAAAGCAATGATCAGCAGGAACAGGTTGCCGTTTTTGCCAAAAAGGCCTTTCCGGGGCACCATATATTCCCCGTGCTTGCGCATAGCCTCAATGTGTTCCGGTTGAAATAACTGTTCAAAACTGCCGGTTTCTTTGGCCGTTGATTGTACATACGCATGGGTATAACCTCCACCAGACACACTGCTCATGTAATCCGCCTTTTGAAGGACTCCATACCTGTTGAGGGTTTTTAAAAAGCCCAGGTTGATGGTGGCGGAGCGGATGCCCCCGCCCGAAAGTGCCAAACCAAACCAGTTGGGCGCTTTTTCAGTACCATGTTCGAGCCCAAGTTTTTGCCGCCGCAACAGCAGCTGGTCTTTTTCCTTTTGAATGACTTCTTTTAAATCGATCGGTTTCATTGTCTGAAGGCTTTAGATTATTGAAGGGATCACTGGCCGTCTGGAGGTGGAAGGAGGGAACAAACTGCAGACCAGTGTTTGAAGGAAATTGGATAGGATGCAAATACCGGTCGCTGCCTATCTTGCGGCAAATTTGGGAAGAAAAAACCATTTTCCCAATGAAGTAGGCAGTTCAACAAAATCTTGTACTGAAGGCAGTCCATGATCCAAACTCCGCTGTCCACAAATCCAACATCCATCGTCCAGCCATAAAACCATGCGTGTCCTTGTTTTTGGAAAACAATACAAAGAAAAAGACCTGCCCCAGGTACAGGAAGCATTCGACGCACTCCAGGCCGAAGGCATCGCGATCAGTGTGTACGAACCGTATCTGTACGACCTGCGGAACAAGATCCGGATCCCGCCTGCTTGTGAGCCATTTACCGGCTATGAGAATTTTAGCACTCAAACCATTGATTTTGTGATGGTTCTGGGCGGTGACGGTACCATGTTATCCGCAACCACCCTGGTGCGCGACTCGGGGGTGCCCATGCTTGGCATTAATCTCGGCAGACTCGGATTTTTGGCCAGCATCGACAAAACCCATATTCGCCAAAGCGTTGGAATGCTCGCCAGGGGACAATACCGGGTGGAGGAGCGGGTTATGATCTACCTCGAGAGCAATCCACACATTTTTGGCGATATGCCCTTCGCGCTCAACGATTGTACCCTGCTCAAACGGGATACTTCCTCGATGATCACCATCCATACCTTTTTGAATGGCGATTTTTTAAGCTCCTACTGGGCAGATGGCATCATCCTTGCTACACCCACTGGCAGTACGGGATATTCCCTGAGTTGTGGAGGCCCCATCATATTCCCCAATTCGGGCAATTTTGTGATCACCCCGGTGGCCCCGCACAACCTGAACGTACGTCCACTGGTGCTTTCCGACGAGTCCGTGATCTCTTTTGAAATTGAAGGCCGTGCCGACAACTTCATCTGCTCCCTGGATTCGCGCTTCGAGCTGGTTGGCAACCACCATCAACTGGCCGTACGCAAGAATGATTTTACCACCCGGCTGGTACAACTGCAGGATACCACCTTCCTCAACACCATCCGGGCAAAGCTGGGCTGGGGAGAGGATGTCAGAAATTGAAGCCCTGCCCATAACACTTCCAATCACTAATCCAATCACGCAGCCATGCAAAACGCCCAAACCCTCATCCTCGAAGCCGTCAATGGTCTGATTGAAGACAATGAGATCGAAAAAGCACTGGATACCCTCAAAGATCTGGACAAACAGACCGGCGCCGACATCTGGCAGGACCTGACCCTGCAATACAGCAACTACCGTTCCGCCAAAAAAGCCCAGCTGGAAGGCCGGATTGATTACAACGAGTTCAGGCGCTACGAGGCGCAGGCCAAATTCGCCCTCACGGAATTAATGAAATCAATTCCCCGGAAAGTGGCCCTCAATGCCCGGATCCACAGTGTAGGAGCCTTTGACTTTCAAATTCCGGATGACGCAAAGCTGGAAAAACTGCTGGGCGCCAGAAGCAACCTGCTCACGGTGGATTGGCTCGAAAAAGCACGCAAAGCGGCCAATGCTGTGTGCCGCGTGGTGTGTACCGATGGAAATGTAGGCACCGGTTTCCTGACCCGGGAAGGCTATGTGTTTACCAATAATCACGTGATCCAATCCCAGGAACTGGCCAAAACAGCCCGCCTGGAATTCAATTACGAACTTGGCAAGGAACTGATCGCTTACCAGGTGGATGCGTCCGACTTCAAGTCCAGCCCACCCACCGCCCTCGATTTTGCCCGGGTCAAGGTGATCGACCGTGCCGATGCCCCGCTCAGCCACTGGGGCTATGTAGAATTTGATACCGAATCCCTGCCGCTCGTTGGCGAGGATGTAACCATCATCCAGCACCCGCTGGGGGATGTAAAAAAATTCAAATCAGACGAGGTGCTGGGGCAGTTCAACCAATACCTGTTCTACACCACAGAAACAGAGCCCGGCAGCAGTGGATCGCCGGTACTCAACAAGGATTGTAAGGTGATCGCCCTCCATCATGCCGGCAAAACGGAAGCGGAAGGTGGCCTGGTCATCAACGCCCAAGGAGATAAGCGCGGCGCCAATCGGGGCATTTTGTTTCGGGATATCTTTGCTTTTATTGGAAATTAGTCCCCGGTTCTGCCTTTTGAACGGCTACAGCGCTTTATTTCACACTTACCGCATTCCAAACTCCTGGACATTTTGACAATAGACGTTGGACCTGCACTCTAAAAAATTTAAAATCATGCACTTGCAGGATCGTGTCTAGTGTCCAATGTCAAAATGTCCAGTAGTCTGACCGCATTCACCTATATACACACCATGGCCTTACCCAAACCAATTTCAGAGATCAAAACAGACCTGGTTGAACTGCTGCAGGACGCCGCCTCTGCCAAAGCGCTTCAATATCTGCAGGATCTGTTGCCGGAAGGTTCCGGGAAACGCAATCAGGCTATCCTGATCCAGGGCAAACTGAGCTATGCGATGCATCAGCACCTGACGGGGCAACTCAAGTTTGAGGACCAACAGATCGAGATTTCCCGGGTCAATGCGGCCATTCTGGATATAACGAACGGACTCAGTGAAGCGGACTTTGAAGTGACCGGGCAAAAGGCCGTGGCGGCATCCCCAAAATTCATGGTGATTTATGCTCCGGAAGATGAACCCCATTGCACGCAACTCAACCGGCACCTGAATATCCTCAAAATGCTGAAAAAGATCCGCGTTTATAATGTGCAGGAAACACAGGGGGTAGATTTATTGGCCCAGGCAAAAATAGAAATGGAGGATTCAGATTACCTGCTGGTACTCATCACAGTCAACCTGTTCAATGCCCCGGAATGGTTCGAACTGGTGTTTAACGCCCTGGGCGAAGGACGCCGGATGATTCCTATACGCATTGAAAAGGCCGATTTTGAGGGCACCGGCCTGGAAAAATTCAAATCGCTTCCTTCCATGGGAAAGGCCGTTTCAGATTTCCCCAATGCCGATTCTGCCTATGCCGATATTGTGGGAGCCTTGAAGAAGTTGCTGCCTAAGTGACGATTTTTCATTCTCTGCCTTTGATTTCCGCTGCGTTCTATACATTTGCGGACTTTTTTCGGAAGGCAGGGGATTTTTGTGCTTGTCATTATGCCTGGAAGTTTGGGTTTTTAAACCTGAAATACCCGTCATCGATGCTTTAAAAAACCTGGATCAACTGTTCAAAAAAAGGAATCTAATACCCCAATCTTTTAACACCCGCTCACTAATAACTCACTTATTCTCAGAGGTATGCAAAGCAAAGGCGTTGTACGTTTCTTCTTGATTGCACTCACCATCGTGTGCCTGTATCAGTATCTGCTCGTCATTCCGACGAATGGCATCGAATCCGATGCGCGAGCCTACGCGGACGAATGTTCTGGCAAAAACCCTAAACTCGGATGGCAGGGATGCTATGCCCAGTATCTGGATTCACTCTCCACAGAAACGGTTTTTGAGATCCCGCTCATCAAAAAATTCACTTATGCTGACTTGAAAAAAAGCCAGTTGGCCATGGGTCTTGACCTGAAAGGCGGCATGAGCGTATTGCTTCAGGTGGACCTGAGCGACTTTTTGAAAAGCCTTTCGGGCAATAGCACCGATCCGGCTTTTGCAAAAGCACTCGCCCGTGCCACTGAACTGCAAAAAACACAGCAGGGCGACTACATTTCGCTCTTTGCACAAGCCTGGAAAGAGCTCGGTGAAGGCCGCTCCCTGGCTTCTGTTTTTGCCCGCAACGAAGCCAGTGGCATCAAATTCGATGCTCCGGACGCCGATGCACTCAATACCATCCGTACCCTGGCCAATGGCACCGTGGATGAGACGTATAAGCGCCTCAAACAACGGATCGACAAACTCGGGGTGGTACAGCCAAACGTGAGCCTCGATGCTGCACGCGACCTGATCCAGGTTGAGTTGCCGGGTATCGACAACCCACAGCGCGCCCGGGAAATGCTCCAGAGCCAGGCAAAACTGGAATTCTGGGAAACCTACCGCATTCAGGATGAAGGCATCATTCAGGGCTTCACAGGCGCTGACGACCTCCTGAAAGCCAACAGAGCAGCTCAGAGCGGTCAGGTGATCGAAAAAGACACCACTTATGTCTTCCCAACCGGCGCCGATGGTCAGCCGGATACTACCAAGGAGAAGATCCCTCAGATCACAGATCGCTTGAACACCGATTCTGTAGCTGGTCCCCTGATCTCGCTCATGAGCCTGAATGGCCAGGGCGGTTCTGTATTGGCCTGGGTGGACAAAAATAAAATGCGCCAGGTGACTGAATACCTGGAGCGCGAAGATGTAAAAGCCAAGTTCCCGGCAGACCTCGGTTTCCGCTGGAGCCGCAAACCGGTAGATGACGCACAAGGTGCTACCGAAAGCCTCAACGGCAAATTCGAACTCTATGCGGTGAAAAAACGCCCGGGTTCTGACAACGCACCCCTCGACGGTTCGGTCGTAACTGCCGCCCGTGCCGATCCTGACCCTACCAGCGGTGAGATCCAGGTGAGCCTGCAAATGAACAATGACGGGGCAAAGATCTGGGCCGATATGACCACGAAAGCGGCCAACAACGGCAACCGCGAAGTTGCTATTCTGTTGGATGATGAAGTGGTAAGCGCTCCACGCGTAATCAACCCGATCACCGGCGGTAGCACTTCGATCACCGGTGGCTTTGCCCTCGAAGAAGCACAAGACCTTGCACAGATCCTCCAGGTTGGTAAACTTCCTGCAGGTACCCTCATTATCCAGGAAAGCCAGGTGGGTCCGTCCCTCGGGGCAGACAATATCAACAAATCCTTGGTGACCATGGTCCTCAGCGTACTTTTCCTGTGCGCCTTCATGATATTGTACTACAACAAAGGTGGCTGGATCAGCGTCATCGCGCTGCTTGCCAACATCTTCTTTATCCTGGGCACGCTGGCGTCCATGGGTACGGTACTTACCTTGCCTGGTATCGCCGGTATCGTTCTGACACTGGCCGCTGCGGTGGATGCGAACGTAATTATTTACGAACGTATTCGAGAGGAATTACGAAACGGACTTCAAATGGCCAAGGCCGTCACCACGGGTTTCTCCCGGGCACTTCCGGCCATCATTGATGCCAACTTCACGATGATCCTAACCGCATTCGTATTGATCTACTTCGGATTGGGTCCGATCAAAGGTTTCGGTACCGTACTGTTGATCGGTATCATCTGCTCAATGTTCACCGCCGTTTTGGTGGGTCGTTTCATCACGGAATGGTGGATCGAAAAAGGCCGCGACATCAACTACAGCCGCCCCTGGTCTGAAAACTGGCTCGTGGGTTTCCATTACGATTTCATTGGAAACCGCAAAAAAGCCTATGCTTTCTCCTTGGTCATCATTGCAATTGGTATTGGCTCCTTCTTTACCCGCGGTTTTGAGCTGGGTGTGGACTTCAAAGGAGGCTATTCCTTCAACGTGGCTTTTGACAAGCCGGTAGATATCGAGCAACTGCGCGGCCCGCTTGCCACTGCTTTTGGGGGCAATCCGATTATCAAGGCAGTAAACACCGCAAACACCTACAACATCACGACTTCTTACCTGATCGGCGAGCAAGGTGGAGACGTCATGGATAAGGTATCCGCTAAACTCCATGAAGGACTCACCGCTGCGGGTATTTCCTCGAATCTGGAATCGTTTAAAAACACCAGCAGTACCGGCACCCATATCGTTTCCTCCAGCCAGGTAAGCGCTACCGTAGCCGACGACATCCGGAACTCCTCATTCTCTGCAGGGATCTGGGCCTTGAGCCTTATCTTCCTGTTCCTGTTGATCCGCTTCCGTCGCTGGCAGTTCTCGCTTGGTGCGGTACTCTCCCTGTTGCACGATGCCTTGGTGATGCTGACCTTCTTCTCCCTGTTGCATGGTCTGGTTCCATTCTCCCTGGAGATCGACCAGGCGATCATCGCTTGTATCCTGACAGTAATTGGTTTCTCTGTGAACGATACGGTTATTGTATATGACCGTGTTCGTGAATTCATGGGCACCTTTGCAGGCCGCAAAAAAGAAGAGGTGTTCAACATGGCGATCAACACCACCCTGAGCCGTACCCTGATCACCTCTGGTACGATCTTCGCAGTGGTACTGTTCCTGTTCCTCTTTGGCGGCGGCGCCATCAAAGGCTTTGCCTTTGGTATGCTGTTGGGCGTTATCTTTGGTACCTATTCTTCCATCTTCATCGCATCTGCACTGGTGGTAGATTTCATGAAAGAAGATGTGGTTTCCGGCAAAGTAGTTCATGCAACTACCGAGGAGAAACCTGCAAAAGTCAAGAAGGAAAAGGCTTAATCAAGCTTGAACCAATGGCTCAAACGCAAAACTGTTTGGCCTGAATCCATCGAAAGCCCCTGCTCTACAAACGAGCAGGGGCTTTTTTTATACTCAAATACTCGTTCCTTTGCGCTCCTAAATTTGTTTTTCCATGCGCCACACTTACGGGATCTTTCTGCTCCTCTCCGTCATTTTTGCTTTTTGTAAAAACGAACCGCCCTCCTCAAAACCAGGAAAGGCCGTGCCAAAAAATGGTCATGATCGAATGCTGGCCATCCTGGACAGCATCGCGTACTATGCAGACCCAAATGAATGCTACAACCTGAATAGCAAAAAAGCGAACCTGATGAAGCAGATGCAGGTGCCTCCCCAGGATCGGCTCACTCAACAACTGTTGGTAGCGGATCAGATCCTTAAAGCCGGTAAAAATGAAGCGGCGATCATGGAGTTCAAGGATATCATTGCCCAGCTGAAAGATCAGTTGAACCCGAATACCAAACCCGTGTACGAACTGCTTGCCCTGGCCTACCTGCGCCTGGGAGAGCAACAAAATTGCATCAACACCCATACCGCAGCATCCTGTGTCCTGCCCATTCAGGGAGAGGGCATCCATAAAATGCCCTCCGGCTCGGAAAGTGCCATTAAAATTTACGAACGAATTCTGGCTACCTACCCGGATGACCTGCAATCGCGCTGGCTCCTGAACCTGGCCTATATGACCCTGGGAAAATGGCCCCAAAGTGTGCCCAAAGCGCACCTTATCCCGGAAAGTATCTTTAAATCCAAAGGCAACATCCGCTTCAACGATGTCGCAATCCCGTTGGGACTGGACGCCCGCGGGATCTCCGGGGGGGTGTGCCTCGATGATTTCGATAACGACGGCTTCATCGATGTTTTTGTAACCTCGTACGGCCTGCTGGATCAATGCCGGTTTTTTAAAAACAAGGGCGACGGCAGTTTTGTAGAGCGCACCAAAGAAGCGAATCTAACCGGGATCGTCAGCGGACTCAACACCATTCAGGCCGACTATGACAACGACGGCGACCGCGACATTCTCCTCCTGCGCGGGGCCTGGCTGGTGGGTGGAAATCACCCCAATTCCCTGCTCCGGAACAATGGGGATGGTACATTTACCGATGTAACCATAGAGGCAGGCCTGCTCTCTTTTCACCCAACTCAGGCGGCTGACTGGGCGGATTTTGACGGCGACGGCTGGCTCGACCTGTTCATTGCCAACGAGACCCAAAATCCCAGCCGGCCCAACCCCTGCGAGTTTTACCGGAACAACGGCGATGGAACCTTCAGTAATATCGCCCCACAACTCCGAATGAATTTTGTCGGATTTTTTAAGGCCGCTACCTGGGGCGATATCAACAATGACCAACGCCCGGACCTATACATCAGCAACCTGTATGGCGACAATAAACTCCTGGTGAACCGGGGCGGCACTTCGCCTGCGGACTGGAAATTTGAGGACATTGCCCAAAAAGCCGGAACGGTTGGCTCTCAGCACAGCTTCCCCTCCTTTTTCTTTGATTACGACAACGACGGGAGGGATGATATTTTTTGCTCCGACTTTACGGTTGACCTGCAGGATCCGGGCCCAAGACCCTATATTCTGGAAGTCCTGGGCAAACAGCCCAAAGGCGATTGGCTATGTCTTTACCGCAACCAGGGCAACGAATCCTTTGTCAACATGAACCGACAGGCCGGACTCAATTCAATTACCTATGCGATGGGAAACAGTTTCGGCGACCTGGACAATGACGGCTGGCCCGATATTTATCTCGGCACCGGGAAACCCGATCTAAGTTCACTCATCCCCAACCGCATGTTCCACAACGTAAATGGGCAGCGATTTGAAGATATCTCCATGAACGGCTTCGGGCAGATCCAAAAAGGGCACGGGGTGGCCTTTGGCGATCTGGACAACGATGGAGATCAGGACATTTATGTGGTGGTAGGCGGCGCCTTTGAAGGTGATCTGTCCAACAACATCCTGCTTTCCAATCCTGGAAATAAAAATCATTGGATCACGATCTTTTGCGAGGGCAAAACCGCCAACCGGGATGCCGTAGGCGCAAAGATCAAAGTAACGACGATCCAGAAAAACGGGACAAAACGGGCGATCTGGTCCACTGTAGGCACGGGCGGAAGCTTTGGGGGCAGTAGTTTGCGGCAGGAGATGGGGCTCGGTGAAGCCACCGCGATCGAGTCGATCGAAGTCACCTGGCCCAAGCCGGGGCTGCCTGTTTCCGTTTTCACCAACGTGCCCCTGGATGGTTTTGTCAAACTGGTTGAAGGTGCAACGACCGTGGAAACAATTCCCCAAAACAAAATACA
>Ga0075012_10006250_pt1 | contig 10814 bp, 13 predicted proteins | sample All_14_2_FD_71474 | JGI IMG/M metagenome (GOLD analysis project Ga0075012, IMG submission 71474) | Freshwater microbial communities in response to fracking from Pennsylvania, USA - Allegheny Zone_MetaG_DW_15 | ecosystem: Environmental > Aquatic > Deep subsurface > Groundwater > Drilled... | reverse complement strand
CTCCTGAACGAACGTGCCCAAACCGGAAATCGCACCCTGAACGGGTTCCGGAAGGCTGGAGAAAGCTTCACGGAACTCATCGACCGTCACCTTGCCGTCTTCCATCAAATCCAAGAGGTCAAGCAGAGAGGCGAGGATCGACGGCCCCGACATTGCCAACAGCGCATCCGCCACGGCAGAGATAGCCGGCTCGAGGAACTCAAGAATCGGACCGAGGTCTTCGAGCAGTGGGATCAGCTTCTCGGCGGCGAACTCCGCAAACTTCGTAGCAGCCGGAAGGAGCGCCTCACCAATCGCTGCGGCCGCGTTCTCGAACCGCGCCTGGTTGACGCGACTAGCGTTCGCCAACTCGCCAGACGTGTTCGCAAAGTCGCCCTGAACCTTCGCCGTCTGCTCCATGATGGCCGCATACCGAGCCTGGACCTTCTGCTGCTCAGTCAGCTCCGAACCGACCTCAGCGATACCCTTCCGGTACGCAGTAGAGGCGACCGTAGCCGCCGACACGTCGATGCCATACCGACGCAGAGGCTCCGACTCGCCCGCAAGACCCGACTGGAACAGGGTCGACGCCTCAGCCACATCCAGGTTCATCACCGACGCGAAGTCAGCCGCACGGACCGTCAACTCATCCAGAACATCCGCGACACCACGGGAGTCGCCCGCAACGGTAGTGGCGAAGTTGGAGAACCTGACCGCGAGCGAGTTGAAGTCGGTCTGGTTGAGTCCGATGCGGGTTGCGGCGGTCTCGCCGAGGCGTGCAACTTCGTCCGCGGCATCACCAAAGGTCACCCGGACCGCGTTCGCGGACTCGTTCAGATCCGATGCCTTGTCGATCGCATTTCCGAAGAAGTCAGCGACACCCAACGCGGCCAAACCCGCGGCAATGGCCGGGACGGCCCTCCCAAGGCCCCCCGCAACACCAGTGCCCATAGCCGCGCCCTGAGCCGCACCAGCCTGAGTGAACGCACCGCCAACAGCGGCACCACCCAGACCGGTGCGAACCGCAGCAGCAGTACCGGCCATCGAGGGCAGTAGCGAGAAGTAAGCTGTGGCGATTTCGACAGCCATCGACTACCTCCCTATGGTGCGACCGTTCCTATAGAGGAGGAAGTCGCGAATGTCTTCGACGGGAGCGGCCCGACCGAACGTCTTCTGATCGGCACGCTTCGACCACGGCCACTGATTCGTCTTCGGCTTCGGCGACGACGGGTTGCGGCCCCGCTGCCAAGCCGCGATGTTCCCCTGATCGACCAGAAGGCCGAGCATCTGCACTTCCGGGGCGTAATAGGTGCCATGCATTGCCTGCCACGTCGCAGACGCGCGCGGCAACACCTCAAGCCATGCAGCGAAGTCCACCCACGACAGTCGCGGAGTACCTACCCAGTCGAGTCGGAGACCGTCTCGGACAAGATCGCCTCGGATGGCCCCCTCATGCTCGTCGACAAGCTCAAGGAGGCCGCTAGTTCCCCCAGGCCAGGAGCGCTCGCTTCCAGCCATGCAATCTCAAGTGAACGGATCTCCGGCTGCGACAACAGACCCATCGCGTACACCGCAGCCGTCTCACCCATCAGCTCGAGGATGCGACTGAGCTGTTCAGCCGGGTCAACCTGGCGGGCTTCGCGCATCACCGTCAACGGGACGAACTGCATCAATGGCATGGAGAACTTGGAACGTTGCCACCACTTGCGTCGGGGAACCGTGAACGGGAAACGGTTCCCCGACGACTTCGGGTCAGCGTCAGGCACTCGGAACATGCGTTAGGAGGCGAACTTCGTCAGGTACCAGTACGCCTTGTTGCCCGACGAGTCGGGGAGCGCGATCAGATTCACCGGGAACCCGACAGCCTGCCCGTCAACGAACGTGATCGTCACCTGACCGTCGATGACCGCATTCGGGACGACGATGCGGATGGCGGTGTCACCATCGAGCATGTCGAACACGTAGGCGCGCGCGGGGAGGGTGTCACCGTTGATCGTGACCTTCTGCCCACCGTAAGCGTCAGAGAACGCAACGGCAGACTGGCCGAAGACCTCTTTGAGTACGTCAGCCGTGAGTTCGAGGAACGACCAACCGTAGGTGAGGTCATCGGTGGTGCGGATCACCTTCACGGGGTCGCCGCCCCATGCACGAATCGTGGTGACCGTGCCGCCCTTGGTTTGGGTCAGGCCGGCGTCACCGACATAACCCATCCCGACGAGGGAGGCGTGAACGGCAGCGGTCGAGTCGGTGGGGAGGGTCGCGGTCGTGGCACCTGCGTACACACCACCGGTAGCCTTCGGCTTACCGACCGCCACATTGGCAGTGTTAGGGGTTCCCATGAGTTTCCTCCGTTAGTTGATTGCAGTGCCGCGGAAGCCGATTTGCGCGGTCCACGTGTATCGGGCGTAACTTGCCGCCGAGTCAGGGTCAGGGTTGTTCGCGGGGGCCGCGAGTTCCTGCGGCTCATACGTCTGATAGGTGGTGCCCTGGTAGGTGATTTGGTCGGCGGCGAGGATGATGCCGCGCACCAGTTGCGCCAGGTTTGCCGCGACGGCTTCGGTAGTCGCCCACGCCTCAAACGTGACCCGGGCGTTGTCGACGACGAAAACGGCGTTGCCACCGGTCCTGCGTACGGTGACGAACTTGTTCGCGTTGGTGGTCTTGGTCGAGGCCCGCGCCGTCTCGCTGAACGCCGTCAACTGGGCGTTCAAGTAGGAGACGATGACCGCTTCGACGTCAGGGAATCGGATGACCTGCACGCGGCACCCCCACTAGATATCGAGCGACTGTTCGAGGACGTGTTCTCTCGCCTGACGGCGACGGGCCTCGAAAGTGGCGGTGCGGACAGACCCACGGGGGACCTGCCGCTGACCAGAACGTTCCTCAAGCTCGGCTTCGAAACCTGGACCGGCGTTCTCCTGAACTCGATCGAGGATGTCTTGCATTGCCGCAACCACGGACGGGTCGCGCATGAGATCCCTGTAGCCGGTGCGAACGTGGTAGTCGATGTTGACGATGGTCACAACGTCACTCTCCGCAGCATGATCTCGTCGTGTCGGGCGACCCCGGTGGGCGACGGGTGCGACTGTGGGGGCTCCGCTACCTCCCACACGACGGCAGAAGGCGACACCATGCGATCCAGATAGTTCACATCCGAGCCGTAAGGAGCCAGCAGCCGGTTCCGCACATCGGATTGGAACCGGTTCTCCATCAACTCGTCAGATGACAACGGCTGAAGCCGACACCCCACGATCGAAGCCGTCGACAACGTGCCAGCCCAGTTCGGGGCCATGTTTCCGCGCCCGTCGTCTGCGAGCGGAGCCCGTTGACGAGTCCACGTTTCGTCATAGAAGGACCGGACCATCAGAACCTCGTCTGCGACGGAGCCAGAGGGCCCGGACGATCCGCGCGCATCACGATCAGCCCCGGCCGCACCGGGAACATGCGTGCAAGGGACTTCAATTCCCCCGTTGTCAGGTCCGAGATGCCTGAGTATGAGTCGAAGCCGTAGGTGACAGACTCGGACCCGCCCGTTTCCTGCTGCGCACCAGCACTCACCGCGGCAAGAGTGTTCGCCATCCGCGACGCGACGGCGCAAACGAACTCGGTCAACCCGTCCGACAGGGACGAGGCACCACCCGTGTAAACGATCGACAGGTTCCCCGAATAGGCGGGGGCCTCGAGGATGCCACCGCCACGCAGCACCCACTCATCAGCCGTCAGAAGAGAAGTGTTCGCCGTGTCCTCGACGTCGGTCACCGATGTGATTGCCGTCACTGGAAGGTTGGGCAACTGAACCGAGGGACCCCGCCCGACGACCGTGAACGTACCCGAGTCGAGCGAGTACCCGCGAGCCGCCGCGAACGTCCGCACACGGGCAGACGCCCGCGCGAAGTACCCGGAAGCGATGGTGCCGTACCCGAACGCCGTAGCGTCAGCCTGGTCGGCAAGTGATGTCAACGGCATAGCGCCTCCACTGCGTCGCACCAGGCTTCCGCCTCGGCTTCATGTCTTTCCGCTTGAACCTGAGCCCGCTGCAAAGCGACCCCAGAAAACTCATCCCACGCACCCAAGATCGTGCGTATGCCCTGCACCCACGTATGCGTCTGATCTCTCAGAGCCCAAGTGCCAACCCCCTGCATGTTCTCGATCAGCCCCGGCAACGGTTGAGCGATCACGGGGATACCGTGCGACATCGCCTCAGAGGCGACCATCGACCAGGACTCAGTAGCAGACGGAACCATGAGCACAGCCGTCTCTGCCCAAACCTGCTCGGCCATAGCATCCGGGCGAACTTGCTCAATGACCTTCACGTTCCGCGGCAACCTACCCCGCGGGCGCGACTGCTTCCCGTAGCCACCTTTGACACCCAGGAAGTCAACGTCGGGCATCATCTTCACGAGATCCCAGAACGGGCCAATCTTGGACGTCTGCTCCATATTGATGATGGTCACCCGCGACCCGTGCCGCGGTTCGGCGGGGAGCGACAGAGGCGGATGTACGACCAGCCCGCCTGCGCGCAGCTCCTTCAGCATCGTCGTCGAGTTGACGGTGACAAGATGAGGGCGGACGTTGTAGAGGCCCATCTGAACGCCAACCCTGGAGTTGTGGCAGACGGCCACCTTGGGCCCAGACCAACCTTCAACCGAGCCCTCATAGAACTCCGCGTGGTAGACCAGCACGTCACCCGCTGGCAGGGTGTGAAACTTCCCGCGTGGGAGAGAACCACCCGTAACGGTGATCCCCTCCCACGACCAGGGAGCGTCCCCTTCCCTGACAACCACTTCCACCTCATGCCCACGCGAAGCGAGCCGTTTCAGCAGAGAGTGAGTCATCAGCTCCGAGCCGATGAACCGATGGGGTGGGTACGAGAGTAGAGACGCAACCACCCGCATCGGATCACCTGGCCTTAGGAGAGGAAGGAGCTGAAGGCGTTCTGAGTCGTGCCACCCGACACGAACGACGCCACCGCGTGCTGCCGGATGACCTTCGACCCGTACACGTTGAGGCCACGCACGATGTCAGCGAACTTCGTCTGGTGACGGAGCGCCTCAACCTTGCTGATCTGCGACACGAACGCAGCGCCGGCATCCTGGTACGCCACAAACGTGGGCGTACCGCTGGTGCCGAGCAGCGGGGTCTCGAGAATGGTGAAGCCCCACGCCTCCGCGATCTGACCGTTGCGGAGTTCGTTCGAACCGCCCGCAAGGGCAACATCCGAAAGACCATCCACGAGGTACTGTGCGAAGTCCGGGTTGACCGCGAGGTAGCGGCCCTGGTTCGGGATCTTCTTCGTGTTGAGGAACGTGCGAGCCTTCAGAATCGCAGCCTTCGCCGTGGCGTAGGTCGTGATCGAAGCGGGAGACGCGCCGGTCACGTTGAGCGACCACGACTGGGTGAGCATGTTCGACAGAAGCGCCGACTCGGCGTCCTCCGCGAGCGCACGGCCAGCAGCGACCGTGTAAGGCTCCATCGAACCAGCGGCCTGAACCTCGTCGATGTCGTCGACGATGAACGAGAACGCCTTCTCCTGGTCGATGTTGAGGTCCTGGCCGTCATCGTTCAGCGCCTCAGCGGTGATCGACCGGGAGGCACCCGCGTAGTCGACGATCGTCGGCGTCACAGCACCGGTGATCTTGACCGTGTTGCCACGCTGAACCTCACCGGTGTACTTGCCGGAGACGGTCGGAATGACGATCTGGTTGGCGAAATACTCGGTCTCGAGCGACGCCGACCAGATGTCGGGAATGAAGTTGTCGATAGCCATGAGCGGCTACCCCTTTCGTTAGGGTTTGACCCCCATGAGCGAGTCGAGTTGGCCGGCCTTGCGGGCGGTTTCGATCTGCGCGGGCGTCATGGACTTGAGCTGGTCACGGGACGTGATCTGCTTCGTCTGACCCACCGGTTCGCCCTGCTTCCCCTGACCCTCAGAGGAGGGCGCGGTGCCGGGTTTGGTGCTCTTGAGATCCGCAAGAAGTTCGTCAGCGTCAGCCTCGAGGTCTTCTCGAGTCGCACCGACGAGACGCTTCGCCTGAGATGGGGTCAGCCCCTTTTCGAGCGCAACCGACGCGCGAATTGCGGACAGCTCCGTCTCAAGTGCCTTCTTCTCTGCGGCATCTGCGCGAGCCTGAGCCTTCTCAAGCTCCGACTTCTGCGACTCCTCAAGTTCGGCCAACTTCTGAGCAGCGGGGCGCAACGCCTTGGCTTCCGCCTCGTTCTTACGAGACAGCGCCTTCCACTTCTCTGCTTCGGCCTTGTAGTCGACAACCGTTTCGGTGGTCTCCTGCTCCGGGGCGACCGTTTCGGTTTCCTCGGCGGTGGTGGTTTCAGACATGGATGTATCCCGTTTCGGGTAGAGGTCATCCCGACGTTTCGAGGGGATGCAGCCCACCCGAACTGGGTGGGAAGTCATCGAACACATGTTCGCAAGTCGCCACTCTGCGAGATCGAAAATGTGGGGTGATGCTAGGAGGTCAACCCGGGGGGAAAGTCGCTCAGAATGGCGCACAAGGCCGCGTGAGACCATGCCAAACGGTCAGCATCGAACTAACGTTCGACGATCTAGGCTGCAACGTCGCCCGGGCCGGTGAACTTATCCGACCGCCACGAAAGGGTCGGCCCCCACTCGCCGTGCTCGCGCGTCACAAGCAGCTCCGTGTAGTCGGACAGCGGACGCCCACCGGAATCAGTCTTGCCAAGCCCAAGATCACGAGCGCCGCGTTCACCCACGCCAAGTTCCTCAGCGATCGTCCCGTGAACCTGCTCGAGCAACTCCGAGTCGATAACCTGGCCCGGGTCGAAGTCGGCGTTGACTGCTTCGACGCCGCAGTCGCACCCCGGATGAATTGGCATGAGGTCACGCTTGTGGTAGCGCTGCGTGGAAGCGATCGAGCACATGGCGCAGTTCTCCGAACCTGACAGCACGCGCCGGTAGTAGGTGAACCCGCTGTTAGCCAGTGAAGCGCGAGCCTGCACCGTGCGCGCCAACTGCATGTCCGTCGCCGCCAACTCCGCCAACCGCCGACCACCGGAAAGGACTGACTCGGTAAGCGACAAACCTTGCGCGAGAGCGGTGTAGACCGTGACGGCGGGACGCCGATATTCGACAGCCTGATCAACCTTCCGGGCGGACAGGATTTCATCACGAGCAACCGCCCCGCCCAGATACTCGGCGGTTGCTCGCGCCTGGGCGATCTGTCCTGCCTGAACCTTCGGCACGGCGACGCGCACGAACTTGTCGACGCTGCGGTCTCTATAGTCGGGAAGACCGTTCCACATAGCGGCCAGCTGGTTCAGCACAACGCCTCGAATCAAGGCGCTACGCCGCTGATAGTCAGGCAGCGACAGGGGCACTCTGCGGACCAGTCTGCTGAGGCTGAGCGGCAGCAACCGCCAACTGGGCCGACAGCTGCTCCTCCTCACGCTCTGTCTGCATCGCATCGACCTTCTCCGACGAGAATCCGAGAATGTCGATCATGATGGTCCGCCACGGGACCCCCGCCGTCTGAGCCTTCACGGCCGCGTCATACCGTTCAGCAGTCGACGCATGAGTCGGATCCGCGAAGGACACATCTACGGTGTCGGAGAAGTCCGGTTCGACCACACGCAGCGCATTTGTCAGCACCGACGCCAGAGGCGGCTTCACTCGACCGATCCGATCCCGGGCCTTCATCACCAGACCCTCTTTCGCGAACTCCGACCCCTCAGCCGACTGGTTCTGCCCATCAGGGACCAGCATCGACATCGGGGTACGAGTCACGGCCGAGAAGTCTCGAATGTCGTCCTTCTCGGCTTGCAGCATCGCCATGATCGACTGAGCCGACTCCTGCGACTCCCAAATCTTCGTGTCCGCAGGAAGGTCCCACAGCGCCCCCGGTGCCGGCGCGAAGATGGCTGCATAGTCGATCGGTTCCTGGGTCTCAGGGTCAACCTTCGGCAGACCACCCTCAATCGCACGCTGCCGGAACGCCTGATACGCCGACGTCACCAACCGGTCCAACATGCCCTTGTTGATCCGGTCAAGAATGTCTGTGTGGTACTCGAACTCGCCCGCCGAGTCGTAGTTCTCGAACACGGTGATCGGCTCACCCGTGAACGGTTCAGCATCCCCGACCGGCACCCAGTTTCCTGAAGCCTTCGCTACGAGCTTCTTCGGACGCCCAGACCACATGGGACGCTCGAACTTCTGCCGAAGGCCGGGTTCGACCGCCCACACGTACGCATAGTCAGTCTCGAGGTCTTCGTCACGCCAAACCTTGATCCCCGCACGAGCCACCCACGGCCGCAACGGATCAGTCGCCGCGTACATGTACTCCGGCTTCTCCGAAGTGACCACCGGACGCCCGAACGAATCCCGACCAACAACCATGTAGCCGATCGACACGGTAAGCATGTCCCGCAGCGTGTCTGCGAACGCAACATCCATCCGGTTCTCACGCCACACCTCACGCGCCCGGTCGTCATCGCCAGGAGCAGTCCCGACAGTGATGCCGTTCGGAATCATCCGCTCAGCGAGCGCAGAGACCGCCAAGTCGGCGAAGTTCGTTCGTGCCTTCTTCTGAAACGCAGACCACGAGGCGCGAATGTTCGGGCCAGCTTCCGGCAACGGTGCATCACCGTTCACATACGAACGCAGAAGGTCAATGCGAGGACGGCGCGCATCTAGGCGCTTCGCCAGAATCGGAAGCCACTCCTCCGGAGCCACAAGTGCAGCCATGCGGATGCCTCCTAGTAGATGCGGCGCGGAACCCCCGCACGAGCCAAACCAATGCCCTTACCCAGCGCGTCGAGACGAGCCATGAAAGCGAGCATCGACGCATAGGTAGCGTCGATCTTCGCCAGATAGTTGTCGTTCGGCTTCCGCAGAACGATTCCCGAACGCACCGACTGACGCCGCGCGTTGAGGAAGTGACGAGTCATGTCGTATGACTCGTCGTAGGTGATCTCACCGTTCACGATCGCACCATGCAGGGCCTCGAACCCGGCGACCACCTTGGAGATCGACCTGACGTTGAATGCGATCGGATTGTCGCGGGTGATTCGAACCTTCAACGCCTTATTGTGCGCCGCTTCCCACTGAGCAACACGCCCATCCCAAAGCGTCGGATCGGCATAAAAGCCGACCACGTTGTACTTCCGGAATGCCTCAGCGACCGCAGCTTCAACCTCAAGCTCCGGAACCCGCCAACCCTTCGCGGACGGACCCTCAGGGGCTTCCCACACACCAATCTTGAACAGGTGCCCATCGGAAACACGACAGCCGACGAGCGCCGTAGCGTCCGGCTTAGTCTTCGTGCGACCGCGAGAACCGTCGAACCCGAGCGTTATCGGATCAGAGCGACCCACGATCTTGTCAGGGTCAGCGACCGCCTTCAGCTCCGGCTGCGACAACCACGCATCCCCTGCATGAGTGATCTGGTTCAAGAAGTCCGCCCGCATAACCTGCGGGTCGTTCGCCGTGTCCCAAAAGTCGAGGGCGATACGGTGAATCGGCGACCACGCTGGAGGACAAGCGGGGGCGTGGATCACGCACCCGTCGACATGATCCGACGAGTCCCCGTACGCCACCCGCAGCCCCGCTACGAGGGATTCCATCTCGGCCGGGTCAGTGTCAGGTGGTGCCTCACGATGCTCGTACAAGATCGACTTGGACTTGGCCTTGCCGTCGAGAATCGAGAACCAGTACTTGGCTGATGTCTCCGCGACCGACTCCTCGCCGGGTGTGTAAGCGTTCGGCGACTCAATCGTTACCCCGCCAAGCTTCGTCGCGTTGTTGCGGAGCTTCTGCGCGAAGTTGGGTCCCCCATTCGAGGCGACCCATTCCTCCGTCTGATCCATAATGGCGCAGACCGCTCGAGCACCCTTCACCGCGCGGGCGCTCGAGGTGCGAACCTCAATCTTGCCGCGGGGAAGGTTCACGAACGAGTCGAAGACCTCAATGCCGGCGAACTCGGGATCGTCCATGATCGGCCCGTTTTGCAGCATCTCCTGCAAGGGCGTCCAGGTGTTGCCCGTCTGATCCTCGTTGACAGCAGTCACCAGAACCAGGGGAGTGCGAACCTTCGACCAAGCCTTCCCGACCGGTTGTCCGTCATCGTCCCAGTAGTCGAAGACGACATCGAACAAGCCCTCAGCGATTGCAATGGCCGCAAGGAACGGTGACTTACCCCAACCACGGGGCCGCGACAACACCGCACGGTGCTTCACACGAGCACCCGTCACCGGATCCAACTCGTACAAGCGGATCAGGAACTCAAACTGCTCCCGCGTCAACCGAAACGGCTGAGGATCATCTGCACTGTCGTCGGGAGAAGCAAGCAGATCCTCCATCTGCTGCGCCACACGACGACCCAATGTCGGAAACGCATCACGACCGTTAGGACGCCACATCAGGGTCCATCGACTCAACAGTCAACTCGTCGAACCGTGACGTCGAAGACGCGACCTTCCGCGACGTATCAATTTCAGCCTCAGTCGCCTGAGCAAACTGAATCCGCAGCCGCGCACGATCCTCCGGCGTGAACCCGTACTTCGCCTCACGCAACCGCAACTCCGGAGCATGCTTCAACTGCCCCGACCAGAAGTCCGCATGCAGAAGCGCCGTATCCAACAGATACGACCAGTCCATCTCCGTGAACTCAGCCTTCAACGGATGCCACTGAAGCATCGCCCACCACGCACGAGTCGCAGCCGGCCAAACGAACGGACGCGACACCTCAACGCCGTCAACCTCATCCGTGTACTCGAACTCAGGAAGATCAGGCTGTTCAGCAACTATCGCCGGCACGACACGGAGCGCAACGACATCAGCATTACGCCGAGCCCGCCTCTGCGGA
>Ga0075012_10006248_pt1 | contig 10814 bp, 8 predicted proteins | sample All_14_2_FD_71474 | JGI IMG/M metagenome (GOLD analysis project Ga0075012, IMG submission 71474) | Freshwater microbial communities in response to fracking from Pennsylvania, USA - Allegheny Zone_MetaG_DW_15 | ecosystem: Environmental > Aquatic > Deep subsurface > Groundwater > Drilled... | reverse complement strand
GGCTCCCGCAATCCAAATGAGATTATGCGGAGAGCGGCCAGCCGAGTCAACCCGCGATCAAAATTTCTTAGCCTTGGACTTGAGGCATTGCTCGTGATCTGCTAAGAACAGTAATTAATTGTTAAGTTGGTGTGTGGTTTCCATTCCGTAGGAGGCTGACAATGACACGAAGCACGTGGGACTCGTGGCGGTTGGTTGTGTTGGTGGCAGCCGCAAGCTGCGCCGGGAGCATCCGGGGAGCGGTCAGGCCGATCGGCGGAGCCACCTTTGATCCTCCGCTGGTGCCGACCGCGAACCCTGCGGAGACGTTCGATCCGGCCGTGGTCGGCCAGTGGTTCGGCCCGCCCGAAGGAACCATGCTCTTTGTGCAATAACTTCTACCGCAGGCAAAGCCCGCACCCCAACTGGAATAGTGGAATAATGGAATGGTGGAATGATGGGGTTTGAGACCGAATAAGACGCAGTACGCTTCCATTATTCCAGTATTCCAAAACACCTTGTTTTTTATTGATGTTGTTGGTTTGTAAGGCACTCATCAAAGAGTCGGAGATGCGAGTGAACCCTTGGCCTGCGCGGGCTGAACTTCTGCACACTGCTCAGGAAAATCCCTTCTGTACCGGCGCAGCAGTTCCGCCTCGTCCGCGGCGATGAGATAAATCTTCCCTTTGACCCGCTTGGTTTCTCCCGGAAGCAACCCGCCGAGGCGCAGATCCGAATGCACGCAGCGGAGGATGCCTTGAAACAGCTCCTGGTAAGGTTCCCACGCCGTCGCGAAAAGCCATTTGCCGTCGCCGCTGAAGGCGCCGATGAGCCCGATCTCCGGCACGAGCGGGCTCAGCGGACGCGGGTTGACGTCGGTCCGCGGCACCTCCTTTGGACACCACACCTGCCCCGGCACGTACCGCGCCTGCTTGGCCCACGGCCGGATGTCCGACATGCGGGTCAGCTTGCCGCCGAGAAAGATGAAGGCCTTCGGCAAATAGTCATCGAGGTCTTTCCCTTTGGGGTCGTACCCCATGAACTCCGCCAGACGCACGCAGGGTTGTGCCCAGTGGGCTTCGGACCGGACCGTGCCGGGATTGTGCGCCACCAGCCGGAAATCCACCTCGCCGCCCTTCGCCGTGACCGTGTGGTCGACCGTGACGCCGTCCGCCAGAACATCGCGCAGCTTGAGCACCCGCCGGTCGTCGCTCAGCGAAAGCACCTCCTGCCGGTGAGGAATCACGGTATGCTGGACCCAGTCCGCATCGGTCGAGCCGGCCCGGCAATAGGCTTCAAGGTAGTTGATGCGGATCTGTCCGCCGGGGAGGTGCGGGCCATGGATCAGCAGCCCGTGCGGCGGTTCGTGAGACAGCGTCAAAGCCGCTCCTCCGCTCCCGGACGGCGGCATCCCTTCCGCACACAGCCCGACCTGCGTCAAACAACTCAGAACCATCACTGAAGCGAGAAGCGTTTTCATCGGTCACCTCCGCACCCTCACACCGTTCTAGGGGGAACGTACCACATGCCTCGTCGGCATGAACAGGACAAATCTTGTTCCGCCGTTCGCCTCGCGTGGCTCTCGGTCACCGCGTACACCTTTTACGCGCGGAAACGCCCGCCGCCCTTCCACTCCCTGACGATGTGCTCACCTACCCAGTAACCCAACGCCATGATCGTCAACACGGGATTGAACCCGCTGTTGGTCACATGGAGACTTCCGTCCGCGATGAACAGGTTGTCGATCTCGTGGAGCTGGCCGAAGCGGTTGGTGACCGACGTTTTCGGGTCATCGCCCATACGGCAGGTCCCGGCCTGGTGCATCGCGCTCGCAGCCCCCCCGCCTTTCCATGTCTCGCTCGCCCCAGCCTCGCGGAGCAGCTCCTCCGATTTGTCGGCGACGAACGCGATCAGCTCTTGGTCGTGCGGGTGACACCGCTCGCGGAGCCGGACGACCGGAATGCCCCAGTGGTCTTTGACGGCCGGATCGACCGTGACGCGCGACTCGAACACCGGCATCTGCTGGATCGGGCCGGTCACGAGCACCGTCCTTTTGTAGTTCTGCCGCTGAAATTCCTTATGCGCCAGCCCCCAGCGAGACGCGCCGGGCGGACGCCGGCTCACGAACGTGTAGGGTGGCCTGATGAAGTCGTTGGCGATGAGACCGCCTCCCCGCAGCCCCTTGTTGCCGTGGTTGAAATCGCAGAAGGCGACGCACGCTCCCGGCCCGGCCTCCTCGTACACGTCCTCCGGCATCACGCCGTACGCCCAGCCGCGGCCGTGTCCCTGAAAGTTGCGCCCCACCCAATCATTGTTGTTTCCCGCCCCGTTGGGGAACAGCCTCGATTTCGAGTTGAGCAGCAGCCGGGGCGTTTCCGTGGCCGAGCCGGCCACGACCACGAGATCGGCCGTCTGTTCCCTCAACCGGTCGCGGCTGTCGAAATATTTCACGCCGCGCGCCTTGCCGCGCCCGTCCACCATCACCTCGCAGACGACCGCATCGGTGCGCAATTCGCAGTTCCCCGTGGCCAGCGCCGCCGGGATCACCGTGTTCTGCGTGCCGCACTTGGCGTTGATCGGGCAGGCGTATCCCGGACACCAGCGCATGTGGATGCACGCGGGACGCCCGCCGTACGGCACGGAGTTGCGGAGCATGGGAATCGGAAAGGGATGCCACCCCAGCCGCTTCGCCGCCGGAATCAGAAGCCGGGCCTCTTTGTTGTAGGGAAACGGCGGCATGGGCTGCGGTTTCTTGCGCGGTGGAGCAAAGGGGTTCTGGTTATCGTCGCCGGACACGCCGATCTCCCACTCGGCCCTCTCGTAACACGGTTCGAGCTCGTCGTAAGAAACCGGCCAATCCTCCAGCGTCGAACCCTCCAACGAGCCATACGTCGAGCGCATCCGGAAATCCTGCGGCATAAACCGCCAGCCCATCGCGCCGTAACTCAACGTGCCGCCGCCCACGCAAGCCGCGATGTTGAAAGCGGCGCACGAATAACGGACTTGCGTCGAACCGTCCGCCATTTCGAACACGCGGGGAGAACGCTCGTCCGGACCGTAGGCGTTCGCAATCACCGGCCGTTGCGAGATGAGTTCATCGTCGGTGGCGTCGTCGAACGAATACCATTTCCCGCGTTCCAGCAACACAACCGACAGTCCCGCTTCCGCCAAAACTTTCGCCACCACACCGCCGCCCGCGCCTGCCCCCACGATGACCGCATTCACATGTTCGCTCGCCATCTCACGCTTCCTTTCGCCCATTCGCGCTCTGTGGATGCGCTCTGAACATCTGCCTCCAATTAATCCGCCCGCTCTCGATCCGGCCTTCCCGCCGTCACCGGCTCACAAGAAACCAGAGGCTCTTCGGCAGGAGACACCGAACATTGATCGCTCTCAAAGCGCCGCCAGGCAGGCGTCGAGATAAGCCCGCGCCCGGTTGATTTCAGCCGTCACGGCCTCCGCCGTGTCGAGGATCGCCACCCCGCGCGGCGTGGGGTGCATAAAGATCTCCGTCCAGCCGCTGTAGCGGATGTCGCGCAGCGCGGCCAGCAGCGGCGTGAAGTCGAGCGGCCCACGCCCCGGCATCTGAAGAAGTTCTTTCTCCTTGGGCATCTTCGTCATGCAGCCCTCGCCGTGCTGCCATGCGTAAAACACCGTCAACCCGTCGCCCAATGCCCGGATCAGGTCCGCGAGTCGCTTCGCGTCCTGCGGCAGGTGATAGGGCGCCAGCGCCACGCCCAACAGTTTGGAGGGACGCAGTTCGACCAGCCACTTCAGCGCGTCGGCCGATTCGATCAGATTGTTCCCGTGGTTTTCGATCGCGATGGTGATGCCCGCCTCGCCGGCCACCTCGAGCTGCGGCTTCAGCTTTTCGATGAACTCCTTCACCGCCGCTTTCAGCGCGTCCCCCGTCAGCCCCTTAGGTCCGGCCCCGCCGGTCACCATCGTGCGGCAGCCAAGCCGCGCGGCCAGCCGCAGCTCGTCCTGCAGATTGAACGGGCCCAGTTTGTACTGCGTGATACACCCCAGCTGCGTGCCGTGCTGTTTTAGCAGGGCAGCAAACCGTTCCTCGCCCATGTCCGCGAGCTGTTCACGCTGGTTGCCGTGCACCTTGGGCCAGATATCAAGCGCGGAGGCGCCCGTCTGGGCGACCTCCGGCACAATTCTCGCCAGCTCCATGTAGCCGTACATGCACGACCCGACAAGGTATTTCAGTCCAAAGGACGGTTTGGCCGCGGCCGTTACCGGCGCGACGCCTGCGGCCAACAGGGTGCCGGAGGCCCCGGCTACGGATGACAGAAAGGCCCGGCGAGTCAGGGACATGGGTTATCCTTTCCGCGCGTTGAGCTGTTCAATGAACGTCTTCATGAACGGCGTGCCGTAATCGTGCCACGTGCGGCAACTGATCAGGTTGCCGTCGATGACCAGCGGCCGTTCGGAATACTCGCCGCCGCACTGCGTAATGTCCATTTCGCATTTGGCCACGGTGGTCATCTTGCGTCCCTTGAGCAGGCCGGCTGCGGCGACCAGCTCTACGCCGTGACAGACGGAGGCCACGGGTTTTCCGGCGGTAAAGAAATGGCGCACGCAGCGCATCAGGTCCTTGTCGTAACGCAGATACTCGGGGGCGCGCCCGCCCGAAAGGAACAGCCCGGCATACGCCTCCGGCTTCACGTCGCGGAAGGCGATGTCCGCCTTGATGTGGTAGCCCGGCCCTTCCCGTGTGATGTCCCACGGGATGGACGAATCGGGCGGAACCTCGTGCGTCACCAAATGATAGAGCCGCGCCTCAGGCCCCGCAACGACAACCTCGTATCCCTCCTCTTGCAGCCTGAAGAAGGGATAGAACGTGTCCACGACCTCCGTCGCGTCGCCCACCGGCATCAGGACCTTGCCCTTATGTCCGGAAGCCTGCGCGCCGCCGGCTTCCGCGGCGGCGGCGGGTCCTGTTTTTGACAGGGCCAGGGCGGCCGGAAGCACCACCATGCGTTTGCACCATTCGCGTCTGTTCATCGTCTGCTCTCCTCGTTCGTTAAAATTCCCACCCGCGCCGGATGTAAGGGCGGACCAAGGCGTTGGCCGCGTCGTTGCGAGCAAAGGCCTGCGCCGCACTGTCCCACGCCAGCCTGCCGGCAACCTGCTGGGCCACACAGCCCAGCAGCACCCCCTCGACCATCGGCACGGAAACGCCGACGTCCGAATAGCACGTCCCCTCGCCCTTGCAGGCAGCCACAAACTCGGAACGGTGGTTGGCACGCGATGGCGCGGCACCCATGCTGATCATTTTCCATTCGCCGTCGCGGTTGACCAGCCGAGCCTCTTTAGAGAGTTCCGCACGCTCTTCGACCTTGCAGCGTCCGACCGTCTGCGGGAGGCTCAGCACCGCCTCGTGCTTGGTCACCGACCGGATTTTCTCCTCGCCCTTGAACGCCACATACGCCGTCTCGCCGTAGTCTCCGGTGCTGATCATGATCCCCTTTTCGCCGACGATCAGGCAGCCGCTCTTCGGCACCTCGCCCAGCGCGGCGACCGCCTGCGGCATGAGCGCCTTTGAGGGCTTGAGGCCACCGTCGTACCAGAGCAGGTCGACGGCCGGCATCCCGTCGCGTGCGGCATAGCGCAACCGCACCGAACTTTTGGACGGGAACGTATCCGCATTACGGTCTGACGCCTGAAGGCACTCGGCCTCCTCCACCGCGCCCAATTTCAGGCCGCGGAACGGCAGGTTCATCGTGTGGCACCCCATGTCGCCGAACGCGCCGCCCCCGAAGTCCAGGACCCCGCGCCAGTTGAAGGGATGGTAGGCACCGGCCTTGAAAGGGCGCACGGGCGCCGTGCCCAGCCAGTTTTGCCAATCGAGGGTTGAGGGAACCGGATCAGCCCCTTCTGGACGCGGCACGCCCTGCGGCCAGAAGACCCTGCCGTTGATGAACGGTGACTGGACCCACACATGCGCCTCCCGAACCGTCCCGAGCACGCCCGAATGGAGGATCTCGACATTGCGCCGGAAGGCGTTGTCTCCGCTGCCCTGATTGCCCATCTGCGTCACCACGCCGCATTCCTTGGCGACCCGCTCGAAATACCGCGCCTCCCAAATCGTGCGGACCAGCGGTTTCTCGACGTACACGTGGCAGCCGTGCCGCATGGCCCGGATCGCGGCGGCGGCATGTGTGTGGTCGGGCGTGGAGACGAGAACCACGTCCAGGTTCTTGCACACGTCGAACATCCTGCGGTAGTCGCTAAAGCCCTTCGCGTCGCCATTGCGCTCCCGCACAATGGCCAGCGCCGCGTCGACGGGCGTGCGGTCCACATCGCACAGCGCCACAATGTTCTCGCCCATCTTGAACATCGGCTCCCAGTTTGACCAGCCCTTGCCGCCGACGCCGATCACGCCGATGTTCAGTTTTTCGCCCGGCTTGCGGAACCGCCGCACGGCCCTTACCGTTTTCGCGGATGACGCGCCGCCCGCAGGGCTACGGCAACCTGCCCAGGCCCATGAAACAGCCGCCCCTGTTCCGAGCCCCAACGCCTCGCGCCGTGTCACTTTGATGCCAGCCCTCTTTCCGTTCACGTCTCTCCTTTTTCTGTCACGTGTGGATCGGCTCAGGATCGCAACGCTTTTCAATAGGATGGAAATAACGTAGCACAGCATTCAACGCCAAACCACATACAAATGAGTACAAAAAAGATGACTTTTTGAGCACTCGCCTTGCTTTATCCGCTTTTACTTTCTATCCTGTCCGCGTTCTCCCTTGGAGAGATGGAGCGCTCCCCGACCGATGACGACGTTCTTAAAAACCATTCCGCGCGTGCTGGTCATGATCGCGCCGACCTCCCAGAAGGTGCTGCGCGAGAAAACCTGCGGCATCATGCGGTACGCCCGCCTCCACGGTCCTTGGGAGCTTCAGTTCATCGACGACAGTCCGTTCGTCGTCAAGCTGAGCACCCTGAGGAACTGGCGTCCAGACGGCATTATCACCCGCCTGTCGCCCGGCGAGCTTTCCTCCCTGATCAAGACGCCGCGAAAAATCCCCACGGTCTATTTCGATGCCCACGCCACGCTTCCGAAACGTCACGCGTCCGTCCACCACGACGTGCGCCGCGCCAGTGAAGCGGTGGCCGATTTCTTCGTGGGCCAGGGCCTCAGACATTTCGCATACGTCGCCTCCGCCTCGGTGCCGCAACCGTTCTGGTCGTCGGAGCGGGGCGCGAGCTTTGCCGCGCGTCTGCGGCAGCGCGGCTTCGATTGCCCCGTCTACTGTCCGAGGAACACGGAGGACTGGGGCCTGGAGCAGAAACACCTGCGGGACTGGCTGCTCGCGCGGCCCAAACCCTGCGGACTGTTCGCCGCTTTCGATCCGCTGGCCAAACAGGTGCTCGACACCTGTCTCGCCGCACAGATCCGCGTGCCGGAAGAGATCGCCGTGATAGGCGTGGACGACGACGAGACGATCTGCGAAAACACGGCGCCAACCCTTTCCAGCGTTCAGTCCGATTTCGAGTGCGGCGCCTACCTCGCCGCTGAGCTGCTCGACAAGCTCATGCGCCGAAAGCTCCGGCAGCCGGTTGCCCTGACCTACGGGTTCAAGCAGATCGTCCACCGTCAGTCTTCGCAGTTTGTCCCGAAAATGAGCCGCCTCGTAGCGAGCGCGCTGGAGTTCATCCGGCTCAACGCGTGCGAAGGAATTGCCGTCGCCGATATCGCACGGCACCTCAAGGTCTCCCGCAGCCACATCGAGAAGCAGTTCAAGAAAGCCCTGGGCCGCTCCGTCCTGCACGAGATCCAAACGCGGCGCCTGGAGCGGCTTTGCGTCCTCCTGCGGGAAACGGCGCTTCCCATCGGCGAGATCGGCGAGCGTTGCGGATATGGGACCGAAGCCTACCTGAAGCGCCTGTTCCGGAAGACCTATGGCGTCACCATGCGCGAGTACCGCAAAAACGCCTGAGCCTTCCGCACGTCACCGCTTGCCGTCTGCCGCAGAGGTGGTGTATTCTGAAAAAAAGGGGACGTCTTGTATGAATCAGAAGGCATTTTTCGCGTCATCCGGTTTGATATTCTTGGCTTCTTTGACGCTCGCCTCACCGGTCACGCTTGAAAACGATTGCGTGCGGATCGCCTTCGAACCCGCGTCGCACGGCGCGATCGTCGCGCTGACCGACCTCAAGACCGGCGTCGATTTCGTTGCCACCAACACCGCCGCGCTGTATGAGCTGTCGTTTCTCGGTGGCGCGAAAAGCCTGACGACGGCCGACGCCGAACAGGTCGCCGTGAGGCGGGAAGGCGACGAGGTGGTGTTCGTGGCTCCGCGCCACGCAGGGCTCGACGTCTCGGTCACCTGCCGCTTTCGCATCGTCGCAGGCTCGCCGCTGATCCGCGGCCGCATCGCCGTCAGCAACGGCCTTGACCGCGCGCTGAGCGCCGTCCGTTTCCCGGTCATCGACCAACCCCGCACGCTCGGTCCGGACGCGGCGCGTGACTGCCTGCTGTTGCCGTATTGCGACGGCCTGCTGATCCGCAACCCGCTGGGATGCGACTGGTTGCCTTCGCTGACCTATCCCGGCAGCGCCTCGCTGCAGGCCTTTGCCCGTTACAGCGATCAGGCCGGCCTCTTCGTCGCCGCGTTCGACAGCAGCGGACAGACCAAAAGCTTCTCGTTCGAGAAGCGCGACAAGGCCCTGCGCACGGCGATCGGCCACACGCTGCCGCTGTTGCGACAAGGCGCGTGGCAAACCGAATACGACGTGGTTTTCGGAACCTTCCGGGGCGACTGGCAGACCGCCGCGGAGCTCTATAAAGCGTGGGCGCTCAAACAGCGGTGGTGCGCCAAGACCTTTGCGCAGCGCGTCGCCGAAGGCGACGTGCCGCGCTGGCTCGCCGAGCCCTCGCTGTACTACACGTGGTCGCTTCGCGGGAAGCTCGACCCGGAGACGTTCGGCAACCGCCTGCCGCGGGCCCTCGCTCAAGCGGAGGCCTGGCGCGAGCTGCTCGGTGTTCCGGCCACGATGATGCTCATGAGCTGGGAGAAGCACGGTCCGTGGGTCACCCCCGACTACTTCCCGCCCTTCGGCGGCGAGGCCGCTTTCTCGACAGCAACCCGCTCCCTGCACGCAAAGGGGCACCGCACGCTGGTTTTCCTCTCCGGGCTGAACTGGACGCTGCTCAAAGACGGCGCGTGCGACGCCGGCCATTACGACGATGTCGCCGACTTCGAAGCGAACGGTGCCGCCGGCGCGGTCTGCGGCACGAACGGGCTCCCGCAGCGCTTCAAGAGCCATCCCGACATGGGCGAATATGCGCAGCTCTGCCCGGTCACGCGCCAGGCGCGTGAGGTGCTGATGGAACCGGCGCTGATGTGTCAGTCGCTCGGCATCGACTGCGTGCAGGCCGACCAGATTCTCGGGGGCGGCATGCCGCCGTGCTACAGCACGCGGCACGGCCACCCGCAAGGCGGCGGCACGTGGTCGGCAGAAGCGATGCTCGCGCTGTTCGGCGAGATCCGCCGCGAGGGGAAGAAACGCAACCCAGATTTCGCGTGGTCGGTCGAGGAGCCGGGCGAGTTTTTCATCCCGGTGCTCGACACCTACCACGCGCGCGACTATGCGCAAGGCCGCTGGCCGCGCGACGGCAAAAACAGTGAAGGCGTGCCGTTCTTCACCTCAGTCTACCACGCCTACGTCACGGGTTACGGCGGCGACTCGTGCGCCGTCTCCGCGCGTCCAAACGGCACGGCGCTTTACCAGCAGGGCATGAACCTCGTCTGCGGCAAGGCGCCCGCCGTCTCGGTCTGGACGCAGGATTATGACCCGGCCACGACCGACGCGGCCCAGACGCGTCTGCTCCGCGAACACGTCCGCCTCTGGCGAACCGCGCAACCCTTCCTCGTGTTCGGAGAGCGCATCGCGGCGCCGCCGCTCGCCGTGCCGACGGTCACCAACCGCTTCTGGAGCGCTGCCAATAAGCCGCCGCGCGAGGTGCCGGTTCCCGCCGTGTTGCACAGCGTGTGGAGGTCCCCCGATAGCAGAACCGCCGCCGTGTATGTCTGCATCGCAAACACGCCGGTCCGTTTTGAGACCGGCGGCCAAACGCTTACGCTTCAACCGGGCGAAGCGGCCCTTCAAACGATCGGAAAGTAGCGGCCGCCGCTTCTCGGGAGCAGAAGACGGCCGCCGGCAGGAACGGCTCAAGCAGACGTTCCTAACGCTTGTCGCGCACGATGGACTCGAGGAAGAGGCCCCACTCTCCCGGGCCGAGGGGCAGCTTGCCGCGGCGGAACTCTTCGGAGACGAGCACGCCGAGGGCGTGCAGGGCGCCTGGGGTGCACGTCTCCCTCAGGAAGATCTCGTCTTTCTCAAACGTCCGGCTCACCAGCAACAGGGCCTCCATCGCCTTGTCCCTGTTCATGACCCCGCGGCGAACGATTTCCTCGTTGCGCGCCGTGAGGCCAAGTTTGAGCGCGTTCAGAATTTCGATGCGGTGAGGATGTTCTTGGGGCATCACGGCGACGAGTTGGGTCAAGGCGCGCATCATGATGTAGTGATACGCCGGCCGCGCGTTGTGCGGGTCGACCCAGCGGCCCGCACGCGGGCCCTCGGCGAGCTGGCCCGGGATCACGCCGAGGCGCGCCTTGTGAAGTGCGGACTCAAGGTACCTCGCCTCGCCGGTGATTGCGAAAGCCTTGGCTAGCAGATAGACGCTAAAGCTGTTGTAGTTCCAGTTCGGGCAGAGCGGACGAGCCAAGGCCCACTCGCTGGCCCTGCGCGCGGAGGCCAGATGGCGCGGGTCCTTTGTCACTTCGTACAGTTCGAACATCGCCACGCCGCACTCGCCGTTGTCG
>Ga0075012_10006247_pt1 | contig 10815 bp, 8 predicted proteins | sample All_14_2_FD_71474 | JGI IMG/M metagenome (GOLD analysis project Ga0075012, IMG submission 71474) | Freshwater microbial communities in response to fracking from Pennsylvania, USA - Allegheny Zone_MetaG_DW_15 | ecosystem: Environmental > Aquatic > Deep subsurface > Groundwater > Drilled... | reverse complement strand
TTCAGTGACGCTAACCAGCATGATGTTCATAATGCCGATACCTCCAACAATGAGCGAAACTCCAGCCACCCAAGCCAGCAGGGAACGGAATGCAGCAGTGGTTGATTCTTGGGTAGTGATAATGTCTTGCTGGGTAGTAACCGAAAAATCTGCCGTATCCAAGGTCACATCATGCCGCTTTACTAACAGGAGTTCTATCTGAGTGATGATATTGTCGAGGTTTGCCTCCGGATCAACTTCCACATAGATCATACGAACACTGTCACCCATAAAGCGTGCAAACATGGATGGCGTGAATTTCTGGAAGACTACTTGAATCGGAAGATACAAGCGCGAGTCAAAATCAGTGTTTCCTACCAATCCCTTTTCTTTAAACACACCGATTACTGCCAGTTTGGTATTTCCAACCTTGATGTATTGCCCAATTGGATTAGTATCGCCAAATAGTCCCTGCGCCAAGCTGTAACCAAGCACAGCCACCTTACTTTTTCGCTCATTTTCCTGCTCATTGAAATACCGTCCATCTGAAATTTCCATATCTCGTACAGATGGAAAACCAACGGTAGTTCCAAGAATTTCCACATCGTCAAGCGTCACATCGCCGTATTTGACCGTTTCACTCGAGTTCTGTTCCACCACCACTGCTGTAACGCCATCAACGCCAGTTTCAACAGCGCCAGCATCGTCATAGACCAATCCGCCCTGTGGCACCTGGCCAGGCCCACCGCGTGTCATGGCGCCTTGTATAAATACAAGATTGGAGCCCAGGCTGGTGATCTGCTCTGAAATGGTTGCTTCAGTACCAGCGCTGATAGCAACCATGATAATGACCGCTGACACCCCAATGATGATTCCCAACATCGTCAAAAAAGAGCGCACCTTGTTTTTGAGAATGGCTTCCCAAGCTATGGTTAATGCTTCAGAGGGCTTCATGCTGTGCCTCCTCGGCAGGCCTTGAGAAATGCATGCCATTATGAGTAATGTTATCCACCATCCCATCAATTAGATTAATGGTGCGCTGAGTATGTATGGCAGTCTTTGAGTCATGCGTAACCATCACGATTGTCGTACCCCGTTCATGTAATTGATGCAGCAAATTCATGATCTCGGTGCCAGAGCGAGTATCAAGGTTTCCTGTTGGCTCATCCGCTATGACCATAACTGGGTTATTGACCAATGCACGCGCAATCGCCACGCGCTGCTGCTGACCACCAGAAAGTTCATGTGGCTGGTGATTCATACGCGTACCCAACCCAACTAGCTCAAGCATCGTACGCGCCTTCTCCAACCCCTCCTCTTTGGTCCCAGGGCTGACGCGATTGTAGAGGAGCGGCAAGGTTACATTTTGCAAAGCAGTTGTTCTCGCTAACAGGTTGTATGCCTGAAAGATAAAACCGATCTTCTGATTGCGAACAGCTGCTAGTTGAACCTTGTTGAGATGGCTCACATCTACGCCGTCTAAAAAATATTGCCCTGATGTCGGCTGAGACAGACAGCCAAGAATGTGCATAAGCGTACTCTTGCCAGAGCCAGAAGGCCCCATGATTGCGACAAACTCGCCTTGTTGAATCTGAATATTGATGCCACGTAATGCCGATACACTGATATCACCCATGCCGTACACCTTGGTGATATCCACAGTTTTAATAATGGTATGAGATACGCTCATTGTGTCTCCACAATGCCAGTTGTCACGGTATCACCTGCTTCCACCCCTGAAATAACTTCAGCGTACAGCAGATCCTGAATACCAATCTCCACCACATGCAAAACCGGTTTACCATTTTCTACAATAAAAACTGCGTATTTATCACCTGCTTCATGCAAGGCTTCAATCGGAATCAAAATTGCATTCTCCGCACGCCCGCCAATTACATCTACCGAAGCAGTCGTGCCAAGCGGTAGATTAAAATTCTCCGCATCAATCGCTGTCAACTGAACAAGCGCCCGCACAACAGATGTATTGTTTGACGAATACAAGCCAGGGTCAACCTGAGTCACTACCCCACTATACGTTCGGTCAGGAAGAATATCAAAGGTCACTTCAGTCTCATACCCAACGACCACGCTTGCCCAATCTGACTCATCCAAATAAACTTCAAGATATGGCTGGCTCAAATCAGCTATCGTCATAACCACAGACCCACTGCTCACACTGTCACCGATGGCAATATCAATGGACATGACCGTGCCAGAGATTGGAGAAACGAGGCGCGTTCCATCCAAGTCAGCTTGTGCTGCTTCCAAATCCAAACGGGCTTGTTCAAGTTCAGTCAAACCGCTGCCCGTCGCATATTCAGGGATCTCACTACCCGTCAATGCAGCATATAAATATTTGGCTTCCTGCAAAGAAGCCTTGGCAAGTTCCAGGTTTGCGCGGGCAGCGAGAACCTCACCATCCGAAGGCACGTTCAAGTCAGTGCCGTCGGAAAAATATTTAGGAATGTAATAACTCATATAACGCGCTTGCGCTTCTACTAATAATCTTTGAGAAACCTCCAAATCAGATGTAACCTCTTCAAGCGCCTTTTTTGCTTCTTCATCAGATGGCGCCTCTTTGATTTTCGCTTCAGCCTCAAAGACAGCTGATTCTGCCTCGGCAACTTTTTCTTCCGCTCGTAGCGCTTCTGGACTAATAAGGTACGCCAGTGTGCTCCATGTATCGGAAAGATCTGTTGTTGCATTTGCAATAGATTGCTGAGCCGTAGCGATTGCGCTTGGAGAAGTCAACTCAAGATAAGTTCGTTTTGCCTGGGCGTAAGCAGTTTGCGCGTCAGTATCATCCACTCGTGCCAACAATGCGTCTGTTTCAACTTTATCCCCAACTTTCACAAGAATTTCAGTTATTTCGCCTGCAGTATGAAAAGCAAGGTCAGTCTCGCTTACCGAGACAAGAGTACCCGTGCCACTGGCATAAATAACAAGGTCACCCCTCGTAGCAACCGCTGTCTGCATCTCCGATTCGCTGGAAACCTCTCTTGCAGTCCGTGTACTTTGATAATAGGTATAACCACCCCCACCCGCCACCAAAAGGGTGACTATAAAAATAATTGCCCAAATCGCCTTTTTAGGCAATTTAGACAACCTGGAAAGAAAAGGGTTATTTCGCACCTTGTCAGGTGCTCCAGTGGTGTTTGTTTTTGTAGACATATGTTCCTTGTTATGTATAAGCAGTAGTGAAAAGCCAATATCTTGTCATTCCCCCAAAACTATAAGTAAAGTAGCTGTGAAAACGCTGTGAAATTCCTGAGAAAATATACGCTCACCAAAGGCCAACTTCGTCATACACTAGCAACTATCTCCTTTCAAAAAAATCCAGATTCGATATAGAATAGAATAATTATTACTTTGCCAGTTTATTGGAAAATGGAATTTCTCTTACAGGATCGAAATAGCCATGCAATTTCCGACCGGAGTACCGATAAGCCACATTAAGGTTTGCATTCCGATCAGACGGCGCGAACTGATTACGCGTCCACGCCTGATTGATGCATTATTCGATCAACTCGAACGACGATTGCTTTTTGTCATCGCCCCCGCAGGGTATGGAAAAACATCTCTACTGGTGGATCTTACCCAACAGAGTGAATTACCCTTTTGCTGGTTTTCGCTTGACCCTCTTGATCAGGAACCTCAACGATTTCTGAGATACCTAATTGCTGCCATAGCAGAAAGATTTCCTGCATTTGGCCGTGATTCATTGCTTGCGTTGGAAAGCATGGCCTCTTTTGCAAATGATGAGGAGAGGCTGCTGGTTACAATTACCAATGAGATCAATTCCCAAATCAAGGAACACTTTGTATTAATTCTGGATGATTTTCATTTTGTGGCGGGCACAAAAGCAATAGGACAGGTGCTTAGTCGCTTCCTGCAATTGGCAGGCGAAAATGTCCATTTGATACTCGCATCCCGCAACCTACCTGATTTACCTGATGCGCCATTATTAATCGCCCGAAATCAAATTGGAGGCATATCCTTTGAAGATCTTTCCTTCCAACCGGATGAGATTCAGAAGCTATTCCAAGTAAACAACGGGATAGAACTAAGTCAACAAGACGCAGAAACCCTGGTGAAAGAGACTGAAGGATGGATTGCCGCCATTCACTTAACCCATGGTCACCCAGGCACTTTGCCACAGTTGCATCCTCTTGAGAACACATCCGTGCTGTTCGATTTCTTTGCAAAAGAGGTTATGCAACGCCAACCCGATAATGTGCGTCGTTTCATTTTACTTAGTTCCATGTTTGATGCCTTTGATGTTTCACTATGCGAAAAAGTGCTTGGTCCCCTCGTAGAAGGCGAACAACTTAATTGGCCGATCCTTTTCGAAACAGTACGAGCCAGTAATCTCTTCAGTATTCCATTGGATAATGAGGGGCGCTGGATGCGCTATCACCACCTCTTTCAACATTACCTCAAAGCGCAACTACAATATGAAAACCCTGTGCTTGCCTGGCACATTCAGCAAAACCTGGCACAAACCTATGAAGCGCAGCAAGACTGGGAAGAGGCTCTTCAGATATATGAGCATCTGAAGGATCACCAGAACCTGGTTCGATTGCTGACCCAAACAGGGATGGTATTTATTGGCTCTGGCCGAATATTAACCCTTGCCAACTGGCTAAAAAAGTTACCTGTAGATTTGGCATACACCCAACCTGCCCTACTCTCCCTTTTAGGAACAGTTCACACAACACAGGGAGAAAACCGCCAAGCATTGGAGTTATACAATCTGGCAGAGTTAAAGTTACGCGAGAAAGGCAATGAAACTGAGTGGACAGAAACACTTGCTCGTAGAGCCGAGGTCTATCGCCAACTTGGGCAATATGATGCTGCGCTTGCAGATGTCGAGAAAATCCTGGAGATAACAAAAGAATCGCTCAACCCAGAAATGCAATCTACTTTTGCCGAAGCGCAACGCATCAAAGGACTTGCATTAATTGGCTTGGGACAGGTAAAGAATTCCCTTACGTGGCTGGAAAACTCCTTACATAATTATCGTATTCTTGGCAGAAAAAATAATATTCCAATTTTGGAAACTGAGCTGGGTGTTGTTCATCGCCGATTAGGGGAACCTGAGATCACCGCACGTTATTATGCAAGCGCGCTTCAAGCGCTAGAAAACACAGGAAATACTGGCTGGAAGGCACGTCTCCTCAACAATATGGGCATGCTCCAGTATATGACGGGGAATTTGGAAGAAGCACATAAGCTTCTACAAGATGCACTTCAGACTGCTGAGCGATGTGGATATATTCGAATACAAGCAAATGTATTAATCAGCTTGGGAGATCTGCTAACAGATCTCGGGGATATGGAAGCCGCTTTTGCACATTACGATAAGGCATTAACAATAGCCACCCACATCGGACACTCCATGTATATCTTTTATGCATCGCTAGGAGAAGCACGTCTAAAGCGGCTAAATGGGAATCCAGAACTAGCGATTGCGGAATTAAAGCAAGCGGAAATTTCCCAAACGAACCTTGGAAGTTACGAGCAGGCTCTTTACAACTTCGAATTAGGTCGTTGTTGGATGGACGTTAATAAAATAGAGTCGGCAATCCTTATATTCCAAGATGCAATAATGCTTTTTGGAGAGGATGGCAATCAAATGGAGCAGGTTGTTGCTCAATTATGGCTTGGAGTTGCATTATCTATTCGATCCTTTGAAGATGCTGTCGAAAGACTGAAAAAGATACTTCCACCACATCGGGATTGGCGAAAACCAACTCCGATAATAATTCAGGCTGGCCATGCCAGTGGATGGTTAAAAAAGAGAAGTGGCAGTCGCTTACTAAAGGATGCGACCCTTAGGATATTCTTTGAACAAGCCAGCCGAATCCTAGATTCGCTGCCTGAGTTGTGTCAAAAAATAACATTACCAGTGGATCAGACAGGGGTTGCCATGCCGCGCCTTGAGATAATTTCCTTCGGAGAGGTGCAGGTATACAGTAATCAAAGAGTCATTGAGCTGTCCGATTGGCAAACACGAGAAGCTCGCGATCTTTTTTTCTTTTTATTACAATCACCGCCCCAAACAAAAGAACAGATTGCCTTGGAATTCTGGCCTGACATATCTCCAGCCCGCCTTAAGATGCGTTTCAAGATTAATATCTACCGTATTCGGCAGGCACTTGGTCAGGATGTTATTCTATTCAAAGATGACCGCTATGGCTTTAATCGTTCCATTCATTACAATTGGGACCGTGAAAAATTTGAAAAAATATATCATGCCTCTCAACAAAAAACTGCTGTTTTAGAGAGAACAAAAATGTTAGAGCAGGCAATTTCCCTAATTAAGAGAGGCGCCTACCTTGCAGACCTAGATGCCGAATGGGCCATAGCAGATCGCCTGAAATATCAAGATCTATATCAAAGTGCCATGCTTAAATTAGCAGAAATCTATTTGCAGAAAGGCCAGGCACAAGAATGTCTTAGTACAGCTAAGGAGATTCTGGATACTGATCCTTTATTGGAAGCCGCTCACCGGTTGGTAATTCAGGCATGTGCTGCCCTGCACGATTCAGCTGGGTTAGCGCTTCACTATCGACATTATCGGCAAATCATGAAAGCGGAGGTAGGTTTACAGCCATCTCTTGAAATGAGTGCTCTTTACGAACGCTTATTAAGCAAAGTTTGAGGCCACCTTTGTAACCGGGGATTGGGTAAAGTTATGAAAATCAAATCCATTTCCTAAAAGGTGACCCATGAAAAACACTCTCTCCCAAATCGTTCTTTTTACCTCAAAATTCAATAAGACCCATCTTCAATTCATAATGATGCTGTTGGCCCTTACAATGCTGGTTTTGGGCGCAGGCGCACCTGAAGATATTGGCGGCGTTGGCAAATAGTGATTCTGCTTGTTGCAGTGGTAGCTGGCACAATAGCTGGCTGGGGGATCGCCAGGTGGAAAAGACAAACCTGGCATCCTCCTAGCTTTCAGTCACTATGGCTGGTTTTTCTTGGATTTCTGCCTCAGTTTATAGTTTTTTATCTTCCAGTTACCCGTCAACTGGTTACAGATGATTTGGCATCTTTAAGTCTGGTCTGCTCACAAGTTATATTAATGATATTTGCATGGAAAAACCTGCACTTATCAGGAATGCCAGTGTTAATATTTGGCCTTGGATGTAATCTGGTCGTTATCTTAGTCAATGGTGGTTTTATGCCCCTTGTTGCTGAGACGGCTGCCCGTATTGTAGAACCACATGTAATGGACCGCCTTGTGATAGGGGCTCGACTTGGCAAGGCTAGCAAGGATATTCTCTTGCCAGAATCTCAAATCTTGCTTCCATGGCTGGCTGATCGATTTATATCCCCAAAACTTTCATCTTATCGTGCAGTCTACAGCCTTGGTGATGTGTTCGTGGCAGTAGGCGCCTTCTGGATGCTCGCAAACAGGCATTCCACCACTGCCCCTTCTGTTGGAGATTCTTTATGATAACCAAAACAATTACAAGTCATTCCATAAAATCATTGGATTATTCCAATGATCTAAGCACTTTAAGACGCCTACTAATAGCAGCCGCTATCAGTTCACGTTTTTGCGAAATGCTATTAGAAAATCCAGGTTCTGCAGTGCGCAGTGGATTTGGAGGTGAAGTATTTTCGCTTTCAGATTCCACACTAACTACCATATCTTCGATTCGCGCCTCAACGCTTGGGGACTTCATTCAGCAGATGAATGAAGTTTTTCCAATTCTTTAAATTAATATGAAAAATATTATTCGGTCCTAAAATGATTTCGAATAAACCTTCCACCGGTCTATGGTTGGCGCGAAGGGGGGCATTTTGGGATGAAGCCATTGAAATGCTCGCATGGGGGCAACAGTGGGCAGCTTTCTTTGGGAAACAACCGGGAATTACACAAGCCTGGCTGGCCAAGGTTGACAGAGAAGGCGACCTGCATTGGATCTCAAATTTCCCCATGGAGCTTACACAACTTCCCTTTTCAAATAATTCATTACGGCGGGCAATAAAAGATGAAAAAAAGGATGTGTTCCAAGAGGTTCAAGATGAAAATATGGAAAGACTATTTCCATTGGAACATGAAGGTCAAATCGTAGGTCTGATTGGATTACTAGCCGATAGCAATGACCATTTCAAACCAGATACAATTAAATTAGTAAACACTCTCTCGCCCATCATTGCTCGTGAAATATTTCAAGAAGATTATAGGCATAGGGAAAAGCAAGCTGAGTTTTCCATTAACCGCCTTTTGCAGTCCAGCTTGGATATCCAAAATGTAGCTTCAAGTATTTTGGAAGTCTTTTCAGATATCTTAAAAGCAGATGCTATTATTTTGCTGTCACATAATCCAACCAGCATGAATTTTGACGTAATTACCTCTTATGGTTGGGAAGGGCCTACTTCCGTATTACATGAAGCAATTCCGGAACATGAGATTTTATTAAAAGAAAAAATGCCAATTTGGATTGAAGATCTTCGATATCCCCGATCTGATCAACGGTCCATTCGGCGAATCAACACAGCAAAATTCCGTGCATATCTGGCCTTGCCCCTAATTGGACATAACGAACCATTGGGCATTCTGGAGATATTCTGGTGTTCCCCCAAAGAACGACAAGAAAAGGAATTGCTGTTTCTTGAGCGGATGGTAGAGCAAATTTCCATTGCCATGGAACGTTCATCTCTATGGAATGATTTACGGCAGAAAAATCAATCCCTAACGTTGGGATATGATGCATTAATCGAGGGACTATCACGAACACTGGAACTCAGAGATTTTGAGACGGAAGGGCACACCCGTCGCGTCAGCTTATTGACTATGCGCCTGCTTAAACATATGAAAATACCAGCTGAACAATGGGAGATTATCCGACGGGGCGCATTATTGCATGACATCGGAAAACTTGGGATACCGGATGCTATTTTACTCAAGCCAGGCAGTTTAACAGAAGAAGAAAAAAGAATGATGCAACAGCATGTCATTTACGGGCACAACATTCTTACGCCAATCATTAATGCAAGGCAAATTCTGGATATCGTTCTTCATCATCATGAACGATGGGATGGCACGGGGTATCCCGATAAATTAAAAGGAACACAGATACCAATCGTTGCACGAATATTTGCTGTGGTTGACGTTTTCGATGCATTAACTTCTGACCGACCATATCGGACGGCCTGGTCCCATTCACAAGCTTTGGATTATCTTAGAGAACAATCTGAAAAGCAGTTTGACCCACATGTTGTCAATTTCTTTCTGGAGATCGCCAACGATACCCGGTAAAAAAGTAGAGGTGTTTTTGATCTAAAAAATTACCTGCCGATGGTGATCTTTTATTTTTCAGTCAATTTGTCCCTAAATCGCAATTCATTTATTCAAATACACCGGGGGCAATGATTCGCACAAAATACCACACGCTGCCATTTACACCAAAGAAAATCACTGCATCCTGACGCGCCTTCGGATTAAAGCCTGAATCACTACAACACAAATAATGCGGAACATCTTCGTAGCCGAGGGAAATTTCCTGCCCATCGAACCAGGCATCCACTTTGTTATTTCGTCTAAAAAAATAAAATGGACGGCCGCCAATTGTTTGAAAATTGAAGGCTTCATCATATTTATTTTGTTGATTAATGGAAATACCATCTACAAAAATTTGCCCGTTAAATGGCTTATCAGTAAGAAAAAAGTTGGTTTCCAAAACCCAATGATCATCGTATGCCCATAAATTTTGCAATGGGGTAATCGGGCTAATTCCACCTGCTTCAGTTTGAAATATCTCTTTACCATTACGTGTTACGATGATGCAATTATCACAAGTCTGAGCATATTGTTCTGCAACAACACGATCACCTTGAATTGACACGGCAAACTTCAATGTCGGCTCATCCAATTGTTTAGGTGGAAAAGGCGTACCAATCTCAAAGTCTGTGTTCGTAAAGTTCCGTCCTTGCACAGATTTGAACTGTATCAATTCAACATTAGGCCTCTCGGCAAGTTTATAAGTTTCAATAATCAGCATATCTGCCGTTAATTCAGCAGACTGTTGAGCTTTAGTCGTGGCACAAGATGTTAAAAGAATCAGACCCACCATAAACACCAATAGCAACTGACTTCTCGAATATTTCATTTTGCCCTCCAGGTACCAATCCATTATTCGCAACTAATTGCCCTTAAATAATTCGTGTTTTAATACCATTAAAGTGCAATAGACGTTGACTCCTATACCACCTACATCATTATCATACATCCACTTTTGGGAAAAATGAACAGCCCAAATTTGTTGCCCGGCGCGCATTGAGTTACATCCATCTTCAAATTTAAGAAACATGGTAGTACCGCCTTCCAATGGCAGGATGCTAGAATAATTCGGTTACCTACTCATTGGAAAATCAGCCATGAAACGCGCCTTAAGTACACTCATCCTCACGCTACTTCTATTTATCCCGCCGCTCAGCACAGGGCTGGCCGCACCATTCACAGACGCACCCCAGGATGTGAACCAAAACTTCGCACCCGGCAGCATCGTTCAATTTGAACACCTCACCAGCGAGGACGGGCTTTCCCAAAATGCGGGGCTTGCCATTTTTCAGGACAGCCGCGGCTACCTGTGGATCGGCTCGCAGGACGGGCTCAATCGGTACGATGGATATGCATTCAAGATATTCAAGCACGACCCGGATGATGCCAGTTCCCTGAGCAACAACAGCATTCTATCCTTGGCCGAAGACCAGGACGGCGCTCTCTGGATCGGGACATGGGGCGGCGGGTTGAACCGCTACGACCCTGCCACTGAAAAATTCACCCGCTACACAACCAACCCCAATGACCCTGCAAGC
>Ga0075012_10006246_pt1 | contig 10816 bp, 9 predicted proteins | sample All_14_2_FD_71474 | JGI IMG/M metagenome (GOLD analysis project Ga0075012, IMG submission 71474) | Freshwater microbial communities in response to fracking from Pennsylvania, USA - Allegheny Zone_MetaG_DW_15 | ecosystem: Environmental > Aquatic > Deep subsurface > Groundwater > Drilled... | reverse complement strand
CGACGAGGACCGGGCTGCGCTTCAACGGACAGAGGAAATAGTCGAGAAACCCTGCAAGGGACTGATCTGCTTTTAGTGAGCTGATCCAAAGGTTCAATTTTGACGAATAAAACCTCACAAAGCGGAACTTGAAAGCTAGATTAGGGTAAAGACAATATGCTCGAACCTCCACACGGTCACGAAGATTGATGATCCCCGTGCTTCAACCCGGTTGCTTGGTTGTTGATTTTACTGGAAAGGGGATTGTGATGTGTGAGAAATGCTCTAACGGTCTCATCGGTAAGAAGCGATAAGGAAGCATCCTTATCTTTCAGACAAGACCATCCGATGTCGGATAGGGACATGCCTCCCATGAATTACTGGCTGTCGACGGATGGCTCGAGATTTGCTGTTGCGTGTCGCTCGCGCTGTACACCTGCGTTCAGTTTCAGATGAAAAGTGGGGTGAGAGGATGCTGTGCGGAAAACATACGTATATCCCGTGCCGCCGTTCAACAACGAACTTTTCATCAATAGGAAACCATCCCACCGATAGTTCTTTCGTTGATGGAACGTTGATTCTTGAAGACAAGGCTCGGTGTCAGTTGCCGACACGGGTGTACTAGGCATTGCCCTATTTTTATAAGAATGCTCGTATTATACAAGTAATGAGCTGGATATCTTAGATGGTTCTAGTCCTTTCGATCCGTCACAAGAATGAGGTGGTACCCAAACTGTGTCTTGACAGGGCCAATCACCTCTCCAACCTTGTTTGAGGGGTTGAACACTGCATCGTTGAACTCGCGAACCATTTGGCCAGGTCCAAAGGTTCCAAGAGAGCCGCCCTTAGCCTTGGAGGGGCAGGAGCTGTGCTGGCGAGCCATCTCCGAGAACTCGGCGCCATCATTGATCTTCTTCTTCAGGTCCAGAGCCTGCTGCTCGCTCTTGACGAGGATGTGCGAAGCGGCGGCGGACTTTCCCTCCACGCCGATCGAGAAGAAGAGCGCCACGGCAATCACCACCAGAAGGATCGTCTTCTTGAAGTTCATTCTCGCTTGCTGGACTTTGTGTGTCTATAGTATACACTGAATAGTACCCTGTCCTGTACCAAGTATCGTTGGGCTGTGAGTGAACTCCTTACCGCCGCCTTTCGTGCTTGATGAGACACTCAATCTTCCATCTATCAACCAAGTACCAGGGTACCCAAGTGCTGAGTGCATTGAATGCCGCAATATTAATGCTTACTCATTAATCTTCTGAACTGCTTCAGCCTGATGAGTTGCCGTAAAGACATTTGAATTTACAAAAAACAGACGTTCACGACGAGATGATGTGGGTGGCTGGAGGAGGAGGGAAACAAACTTTGAGAAAGAGGACGAGCCCTGATTTGTGAGATGTTAACGCTATAACGCATATAACACACACCAAAGTGATACCAAAGCAGAGTGTCTTGTCTTCTAATGCTGTGTGGTGAATTAATAAAGAGGTGTTGCTCAACAGTGCCCGCTGTTATGAGGAGAAGGGCTAGTCACTGGTAATGAAACATCGTGGGCGCCTCGGGAATGGAGAACAAGCGACCGCACCTCGTTGCTGAACAACAACAACCAGGAAGCAAGGAAGAGGAGGAGGAGAATGAGTCGAACACGTGCCAGATTTGCTGGAGTAAATGGACGACTCACGGAGAACACCAGCTCTCTTCACTGAAATGCGGACACTTTTTCGGTCTCGCATGTATACAGCGCACGCTTCGGGACCAGGGTAGAACCTCGAAGCACTGCCCTTTGTGCAATCAACCCGCAAAGGACTCGGAAGTGCGTTTGCATTTTGCAGTGACAAGCATATCGGCTAAGGACGTCACCAAAGAGGAGGATCTAAAGACGCAGCTCAACCAGGAAAGAGCCGCGAGGGTTCAAGCTGAGTTGCAGCTGGGAAAAGCGAATGCTAAAATAGAGACGCTTGAATCTCAGATCCGCAGTCTAAACGAGAGGTTAGCTTCATCAGTGACGCCTGAGCCTGTGCATAAGGTGATGCCAGCTCCAACGGTGGTGGGCGGCGGGTTCCTCCCATCGACGATCGATGTAACAGCATTTAAGCAGGTGCGGATGCCTGTCGCGATGGGAAAGGCGAGGTCTGCTCTTTGGATATCAGAGGAGCGGGGTGCAGTGGCCGCTACTTTCATCGAAAGCACAAAGAAGTACAAACTCCTTTCAATTCATCCGGAGTTTCCCAACAGGAGTAAAGCGCCAAGTGGAGGACACGGGCACGATTTGCCAATCCGTGACATTGCATTGCAAGAGTCCAACGCGGTTTGCTACGGGGGAACCCTGGCCACAGCTTCGTTGGATGGAAGCGTCAGCCTCATTTCGTCTTCGAACCTAAACGAAGTTTGCAGCTTCAAGCTACAGGAGCCGATATGGTCCGTGTGCTTTCTTAGGGACGATATTTTGGTTGCCGGGACAGTAAAAGGAAGGGTTCTCCACCTCGACCCCCGAATGCCAAAGACTGCGGTTAGCGCCATCGCTGTCGGAACCGAACCGGTGCATTCGTTGATTACCACATCGGCGATTCCGGGAACTGTATGCGCCGCCTCCTTCACTAAATTATCTGTTGCAGTACCTGCTACAGGGTCATGCATCGAGATCACAGGCTTGCGACCACGTCTGGTTGGAGATCAGTATGTCAGTGTGGTCCGGGGGTACGACGACAGCATCGCCGTTTCGGTAAAGTCACAATCCCGGTCGTTCGTCGAACTAGGGAGCGTCGTACTTGATAAGGATTCGTACTCGTTCCGTAGTGTGGGCTGCATGAGTGGACGTCATGATAAGCCCAGTGGTCGCGTCGGGTACTACGATCCTTCATCGGTCCTGGTCCCCGACGAGGCCGCCAAATCCTGCGTTCTCTATCCGAGCGGTAAGACGATAAATACTGGCGGAAACACATGCGCCGGTGCCTACTACTGCGGCTCGCCGAGCCTGTCGATGCTTCTGGGCACAGACGTCGTTAATTTTGTCCAGTTGAACTGAGTGCAGCTGGCCCTCACCGTTGTACACAATGATGCCACAACCTGTAAACATGTACTCTAGAGCCGGAAAAGCATTGCGTGGGTTCTATTGTTAAATATTTTGTAAAGTTGTCTCTACAGTCCTTCTGTCAGATGTCTCATAGTGTCTCCACGTCTCATTTGACGCGAAAGGCTTTAGGCACTGAGGCTGTATCATTCGCAACCATCCGGTTACGCATGAGGTTCGGAAGTTGCATCCCCGATCGCCAAATCGCCATTCAGACTGACACTCCGCTTGATACCTTGGTACCTACCCGGTTATGCATCGGTCAATCATCTCCCTTCCCTGAAGCGAACAACAAAAAATCACGACAAGTCCTTTCGAGATGAGGGAAGAGACATATGGGGCGGTTTCAGGGTTCCTCGCGGGGATTCTGAATGCCCTCGCCGTTGGGCCGCTGGACGTGGTCAAGGTAAGTCAAAATTCGGCAAAAAATCGCGCCGTCGAAACTGGCGACACTTGCAGGTTCAACGCGATAAGTTATAAAGGAAAGGGTACCGATGATTGCTCTCCGATTGTGGCTTAGTTAACTCAGCTGGGCGACCCGGGCCTTTCGCATGATGGGGATAAAATCCTTGCTTTCAAGGAGGAAAAACCTCGGTGACACAGTTTCACTGTTAGTACAAAGTAGTTATGGTGCGCTGCGTTCAATATACCGGTGAAACTATGTTAGTACCAGGTGCTTCGAAGGCGCACATTCCCTGATGTTAGGATGAAATGAATGAATGGGCTTCAGTGGGGATTCATTGTTCCCAGCGGATTTGCAATTGGCTATTGACCAGTCAAAGCCGTGCTAGCAGTGAACTGTTGCTAAGGCCAAGAAATCCAGAAGTGGACAAAGAACTGACTGGAACAATCCTTTGTGAAAAATATTCAGGCAAGGCAGCAGATTCAAAGGCGGTTACTTACGGATGGCGAGAGCAAACTACGGTACCGGGGTACCCTGATGTCGTTGGGGATTATATATAAGGAGGAGGGAGTGCGCGGATTGTATCGAGGGTTTCAGCCCACAGTGATCGGATACGCACCTGCATGGGCGATATATTTCACCTTCTACAACCGTGGTAGAACAGAGTTTTCAAAAGAGTTTCCGAGCGCCTCGAAGGAGCTTGGGATCATCACTGCTGCTGTGTTCAGCGGTGCGGTGTCGAATCTAGTAACAAATCCAATCTGGGTGATTAGGACGCGGTTGCAGACGCAGGAACATGTCAGCCGAAAACCCGAGTACTTTGGAACTTTTGATGCGGCGAGAAAGATTTTCAGGCGAGAGGGTTTTCTCGCCTTCTACAAGGGAATGATCCCGGCCATGTGGGGGTTGATCCATGTGGCCATCCAGTTCCCAGTGTACGAGAAGTTTAAGCAAGTTCTGAACGTGAACCTTGACAATAGGGATGAGCATCTGCACCTGGACTCGGCATTGCGGCTAATCGCAGCTTCGTCGGGTTCCAAGCTTATCGCTTCTCTGATGACTTACCCTTTGGAGGTGGTGAGGACGAGGATGCAGGTCCAGCGATCGGACAGTAAGCTCCCGCCGCATTACCTGACAGTGGTTGGGTCCTTAAGGACAATCATCCACGAGGAGGGGGTTCGCGGTCTGTACATGGGCCTTCAGACCAATCTTATTAGGGTGGTTCCCGCTTGCGCCATTACATTCACAACCTACGAGCTTGTGTTCCGCGCCTTGAAGAAGCTGGAATTGTAACATTACGCACATTTACGCACACTTCGAAAAACTGTAAATCAAGTTCATCAATCCGTGTTGTCGATGAAGAAGAGCACCATGATTCTTCACAATGACTGAGGAAGAAGCATTAACAGAAATAGTTCACAGATGAAACCCTCGAAACATTGACACTAACTATACCTCCACTACTTATTAATTCCGAACTGAAGTAAGGGAACAGGCCTCGTTCACTGCCGCCACGCCCTCGTTGACGCCCTCGAGATAGGCATCAAACACTGCTCGAACATCACCAAACAGACTCTGGCGCAAGGCCATGGACTTCTCATGCTCTATTCTCGCCTTCTGAATCTGCGCACGGATCTTGGCGGCTTCGTCGCGGAGCCGTGACGCCCGTCGGTTCTCTTCGTTCAGATCGCGCTCCCTATTTTGTCTCTCCCGCATGAGCTGGTTGAGATCTTCCCTAGCTAGCTGCAGCTTTTGCTGGCGCTGGGCCGCGAGGCGGTTATTCCTCTCCTCGGCCAGTTTGCACTCCTGCTGTGCCTCCTGCTCCCTCTGCTTTAGCTCCCTCACCCGTATCGAATGGTTCTCGATGGCGATTTTTCTTGCCCGGGTCTTCTCTTCCTCCTTAGAGGCCTCGTTCAGGCGCTCCTCGGTGTTCTCCAACGTCTTCATGCAGTCCTCCAGTGCCACAGTAGCCTTGCGGATGTCGTCTTTCTTTGTGAGCTGCAGACGTTCCTCCTCCTTAGCGTTCTCCAGATCCTCGCGTCCCTGCTCGAGCCTCTTCTTTAGCTGCGCCAGTCCGGCCTGAATCTTCTCGGGACTGGAGATGATCTGCGCCTTGATCTCGCTGATTTCGTTCTCCAGCTTGTTAATGTCAAAGGCCAGGGAGTCGCACTTGGCCTTCAAATCGGCGGCACGCTTCTTGTCCTCGTTACAAGCCTTCTCCAACGAAGTCTTTTCCGCATTCAACGATTTTAAGGCAGACTCCTCGCGATCCTTGTCCAGCATAAGCCTCTGTCTCTCCGGGGCTTCTCTGGCAAGTCGCTCACTCACCGTCCGAATAGACTCCTGCAGATTCTCCTCCAGCTCCTTTAGAGTCTGGAGCTCCTTCTCCATCTTGGCCAAACCTTCCGTCTGCTCGGCGTGTCGCTGGAAGACGTCCTCGCGGAACCTCCCGTAGTTGAGAATCGCGCTGAGGATCTTCTGGAAGCGCTGCCCGGTGGGAGCCACCAGGTCTTCCATCCGGAACTCTGGAAATAACGACGCCCGACATACTTCCTCCATTTCCCTCATGAGCGTCAGTTGAGTAAGACCTTCCCTGTAGAGCTCCCTGTTTTCCACGCCCTCCAAAGCGTTCTGGATGACCTCCGCCACCTCCTCGCGGGGCACGCCCGTGACCAGGTCCAGCAGCGCGTTGTAGACCTTAGCCACAGTCTGCGGGGATGGACTCGCCGCATCCTGCTGGGTCATGTGGATTCCGAGCGCATTGTGGAGGAGATCGGCGAGCTCCTTGAAGGAGAGAATGGGGAAGGTCAGAGCGGCCGTAGAGGCGCGCCGCTGCTGCTGGGTCGCCATCGTTCGTCGTCGCCTTGTTTCTCTTCTTTCAAGTTCGGATTGGTTGTGATTTGTGACCGTTAGGTCTATTCTGAGGTCTATTCTGAGAGTAAGAGACGATAAGCGATAAGAAAACTAGTGCATAACAGGTACCCGGTAGCAGTTGATGACGCTTTCGACGAGCAGAACGGAGTAATCACTCACAAACATTCATGAGTCCGCTGGGATGATACAAAAGGGATGTTAGTGGTTCTTTTGAATTTATTGCAACGAACTTTTCACCTGGGCGATTTCAACCGTATCAGTGGTTTAATTGAAAGTGGGCTCTTTTCAAATAAAATGCCGTGAATGAACGTCGATCGAGAACCGCTATGAATGTATCCATATGAGAAAGAATGGCCTCTTCTTCGTCGTCATCATCATCAGCGCCAACCCGAAAGGGTCGGGATTATGCCGCAAAGGCCGAGTCGGCGCTGCGAGAGGGCCGTCTAGACGAGGCAAAGATGTGGCACAAGAACGCTTCGAACGCATTCAAGGAAGCGAGAGACGCTTTGCTTGAGGGGGACGCGAGTACTAGAATGGCCCTCACGCTGCTAGTAGACTACCATCGGGAAAGAGAGAAGAACCCTGGGGACCCAAAACAAGTGTATCTAAAAGCGCATCACCCTGCTGTCAAGTCGTTACAAGCAGAACCGGCAACGTCGCCAAAAACACTCTCTGGATCGCACTCTTTAGGGTCGATAACAGAAGCATGGAATGCAGTCCAGGAGTTTGGGGAAGGGATTCAGTCAGCTGCGACTCCTCCGCCACTTCCAGAGTCGTCTGCTGCTGTTCGGCCGACTCGGGATATGAGCATGAGCACGCTGGAATGGAAAAAGGGCACTCAAAGCGTCATGGCTGAGTCATTCTTGATGGTCGGAGGAGATACCCTTCCCTCGGCACTGGGTCCAGAGAGGAGTATAAGTGGGGCCTCGAATTCAGGTTTTACTCGAAGTATTTCAGGTAGGGAAAACTCCCTGGAGAAGCTACAAGCGGCAAACAAGTCGCTCACGAACGAAGTGGAGAAACTTGCCAAGGAAAATAGCCAGCTTCGATCGATGCTACTACGAGAGCGAGACGAAGCAAAGGCTCAGCGTGACAAGTTTTGGAAAATGTTCGTACTGGTAAAGGCAGCACTGGAAGAAGCAAAGATCCCACTTACGACGAATCCATCCCATTCTCCATCAGCTCCAACCTCGTACGAGTCTGAGCTAAAGGCCCTGACGCGATTGCTGCATGCCGAGACTGAAGCACGGAAGAAAGCCGAATCTGAGCTAGAGGCATTACGGCGTAGATACAGCTGAGCTCAGACTTTTTCTTGAGAGGTTACAGGTGTAAAATAGCAGTACTATACAGGATTCTTCACATTCAAAGCGACTGTGCAAAGCTAGCCAGCTCGACAAGAACACTTGTGTCGTGCGAATAAAGGTAGAAGCCTGCCAGCTTAGATTGACGAGCGCATATCTGCATGGACTCTTTCGCGAGTTTGATGCCCTTTCGCTTTGGATCTTTGACATCCAACTCCTTCCTTAGCAGTTCAAGCGGTATATCTGAGCCAAGCGCCTTTATTCGTTCCAGTCCTTGAAAGGAGAGCGCAGGGATGATGGTCATGTACAAAGCTCCAGACTTCAGTTGATCGATGTGGAGAGTTTCTAGCCAAGCCTCGGTGACAAGCGGAGGGCAAGCTTGAGTTATATGGAAGTCGACATTGGGCTCATTCTCCTCGTACCGACGATTGAGCACCAGTCCTTTCTTCCTCCCCGTCTCGACGTTGATCCCACCCTCCCGTATGAGCTCTGACGAAAGGTTCCCACACAGGACGCTCTCCTCGCCTTTTCGGAATGCGCAGTCTTTGCTGCACTTTTCCCCTCGGAAGGCTCTTTCGAGCAAGCTCGTTCGGTAGTCATGCCCTGAAACGAAAAGGAACCCTGTTGACCCATGCCCCTGTAACTCATTGACCAGACTCTGCAGCTTTGATCGACATCGATCGCCGGTTCGCAACACGTTCCAGACCTCGATTCCGTTTCCGGTTTCCTTCAGCTTCTGCTTGCTCTCGGTGACAAGGTTCCTCTGCACGATATCCTCCGCCTCGCAAAAGTGTCCTAGACCCCCGGCCTTGTCCGAGAAGACGATTCCATCAACGGTTCCGGACCGGAAGGCTGTGAGTTTGGAGAGGATTTCCACGTTAGAGTTTGCTTTGGGGACTGCGAGTTCCACAAGGGTCCGGAGTTTCCGCCGAACACCGTGCTGAGCGCTCATGGTTGTCATCGTGTATTCTTCTTCTTCTAGAGAAGAACGGATTAGATTCCCCCTGATGACGTGAACATAGTTCAGCTATGAATGATGCATCAGAAGCATCCAGAGAGGAAGGACGATAGGACGAAGCGGTAGTTGTCGAGAAGGGAGGTCTCACGGAGGAATGCATCCCTTGCTGGATAAGTTGAGTCTGTATCAAGAAAAGAATACTGCTTGTACTCGCTGCTATGAATGAACTATTGATGGATCCTTCCTTTCTTCCTTCCTTTTTCTGCCTTGTTCCGCCTACCGGCAGCAGCACAGACTATAGAGCGCGTACCATACAGGATCAACGTGGATGAAGTGGTCATCAGGAGGGAGCCGCCAATAAAGTTGGGGTGTGGGTTCTACAGTGGACAATAACCAGTCGATTCATCCAACCGATCAGCAGTTTGCATATTATTACGGATATCGATTGACGAGGAACACTACCTATCGCTACATACTAGTGCATAATATATTATACGTGAGAGCACGAGCAACAGCCCACGGTATCATCATCAAGCACATGAGTACCTAAATAATAATCCCGCAAACCAGGCTCCTCGACGTCGAACTGTTCGCCAGTCATCAACGTCGTAAATAAATTGTCACCCACAAACCATCACAAACCATCCAACCTATAAAACAACGAGAAGGAACTGTGATTCTCCCCAAGGAATCTTTTCGCATGGTTTTCAACCCACGGGTGGTCAACTACCGTAAGCGCTAGCAAAACGTTTCGGCAGATGGACGAATCAGAGGCTTCAATCAAGAGTTGATGAAGCTTATCCATCGGACTCGCTCGGCGTGGTCGTTTATTATTAAAACGGTGCAGCTTTTCGTGTGCAGCTTCTCGTAAAGACGGCTTGCTTATAAGAAAGGTTTCCGAGTTGGAAATCCCAGGGGCAAGTGCTATACTACCTGGAACTGTGATCGAACCTCACCATCGCTACGAAGGCTTGCTTGCTCTATTGCTGCTGTGAACGATGGACCTGCAGCTCCAGCAACGCTTTGCATTGCAGGGAGCGGCTGCAGCGCTTGAGACGACCGTGAAACGAACTCAAACAAGGCTTGACGAACTCAAATCTCGAGCGGAACAGTACAGCGAGACTACCTTTGTTGTATTTGACGCAGCCGACAAGGTCGTACCTCGAATATGGATCGGGGGTGAAGACGGAAGTGCGCTCATGGACTTGACGGCCAGTGAAGCGAGAAGATATTTGATGAAACGACAGAAGAGGTATGAATTTGAGGCTCAGCAAATCTCGGAACGATTGCAGGCTTTAAACCAAGAGCTTGATTCAATCAAAGCTCAGCTTGGATAGTCTGTGTCAAAGCGCAAATAGAATGACATTTGCTATCCTGATTTCACATCTAACTTACAGTATTTATAATCGGCGTTTGTATATTATCACGGTCCAGTTATCGTTCCACTTTTACAGAGAGATCTCAACGACTTCGCCCAGTGCGTGCATTAATCCGAACTTGAGGACAGACTGAATGATTATCATCACGATGAGCCCGTAATAGGAAGAAGGGTCCCCAAGCACAAGCGTATACATCATCGGAAGCACTTGGCATATCAAAGTCCCGACTTCAAACGGTGTAAACTTGTCCATTCTTTTCCCGCCTTCCGGACGTTTGTCGTTCACGAAGATGGCAATAAGCACAAGTTGGTTAATCCACAAGCCTAGGATACCTAGATCCCTTCTTATAATGACGCGCGCGATGGATCCCAACAGAAATGCCACGAGAACAACAAAAAGACCGAGGGCCAGGCTCACCGCAGTCTTCTCGAATATCTTTTGCTGCAAGGGTTTGACGGATTCCTCGGCTGATAACCGTTCCATCTCCTCCTTACTCCCAAGCGATACACCTTCGGCTTTCGAGACTTGGGCCATGTACGAGGTAGGACGCCAACGAGGCGCCTCCTTCGTAGTCTTTTGGAACGGCACGCTCAACATTCCGGTGGCTACCGATGCTCTTCTCGAAGACACGGAGTTCGATCTCGAGGTCGATGGCGAGATACTCGGAGCGGCTGCTGCTGCGACAGCTGCCGATATCGGTCCGCCTGTTATAGACGCACCCAACGCAGCGGGCTTCTCCCCGATGGAGACTCGAGGAGCCGGCAGCGAAGCTCGACGAGACACCGAATTCGACCTAGAAGCAGGCGGAGAAGTGCTGTTTCCGGTCCCGCTTGTTATGGACCCCGACCGACTGGG